>Ga0325403_1000049_pt1 | contig 53581 bp, 19 predicted proteins | sample PopdelMetagenome_19_FD_205665 | JGI IMG/M metagenome (GOLD analysis project Ga0325403, IMG submission 205665) | Populus deltoides microbial communities from Bellville, Georgia, United States - Xylem-PdKOR-R4 | ecosystem: Host-associated > Plants > Phyllosphere > Stem > Wood/Secondary xylem... | reverse complement strand
AAGGGCATCATTCAGTTTGGAATGAAAGGAAAACTTGTCTCAAGATACATCGGCCCATTTGAGATTGTGGAAAGGATCGGGCCGGTGAATTGAACCTAAGGGTGTACTTCCATCTCTAAGGGTGTTACGTATAAATTAAATGTACCACCAACTCTAGGTACATGTAATTTTAATTGTCTTATTCAGTTCTGGAATTGAGAATGTTACAAACATAGTTTGTTTTTCAAATTACCTTCTTTTGTTTTAAGCTATGTTTCTTCTTGAATTTTTCTTCTACTCTAAGCTTAGGTTAATTATGTTATTGTAGAAAGACATTGAATTACATTTTTAAAGTTCTTGGACCTTATTTATAAGCGCAACTACTAGACAATATGGTATTGTTGGAATTCTAGGAGGTATATTGACATCATTTCATTTGCACCAAGAGAAGAGCAAGAGAGTCTAAAGAGTAAATAATTGATCTTTTATAGCAACAAATTTTCAGTTGAATCTGATTCTAAACATTTTAATAAGTGTCGTACATTGTTTTAGTTTAAGTATAATATTTAATTATATTCTTTGTATGAATGTTAGGATTTTATTTTGATCTCAATTGCAAGCTTGAAGTATATAATTAGTATGCATGACAGAATCTTGTTTTAATTTTTATACAAGTTTATTTAATTTTTTTTTTTTCAATCAAGTAATAAATTAAAACTTATATGTTTTAGGCATTATGCATTACAGTAATAAACTAAATATATTATCCATCCATCCTTACAAGAAGTTATTTTCTTGTGGCCTTCTTATAAGGATTGAAACAAGTATGAAAAAATAAATCTACTTCGTTACCAGTCACGATAAGGCTCCAAGAGTATTAGAGACATACTCATTACTATAGTAATTAATATATGACCATATGATTATTTTCTTATTTAAGATAATAATTTGAATTAATGGTGCACAATGTTTTTTTTTCGAATTTTCCTACTCCTAAACATATATATATCCTTGTATATTCAAATTTTTTTTCATGATGTCAAAAATTATTCAATGATGATATGTTGTCAACTAATCTTTTCCCTTCAATTATTATTTTAATTAACAAGATCTAATTCGGAATAGAAAAAACATTATTTACTTTGACAGAGATCATTGTTCACTAAAATAGTTTAATTGCAGTTTTGGCATTCCCATAAAAAATCATTAAATTGGCTATCAGGATTAGTGTATTCTTTTCATTAATTATTATTATATTGATTGAGCACAACTTGATCTTTTCACATTTCTTGAGCACGGTAAAATAACTAAAATATTCTTAAAAACTAGATTTTTAAAACTAATATCCAAGGGTTTTTTCATATTTTTCAACCTGGTTTTTTAGTTAGAATCAATTTGACTTGGGTGTAATTTGATATTTTAATAAATATAAAATATAATTAAAAAAACCAAAAGTAACTAGCACTCGCGGTCTTCTAGCAGCGTGTTCGGCGTTTCCTGAAACCAGAAATTCCCTACCACTGTGTTGATGGAATTGTCGTGGAGGTGGTAAGGCAGTTTATGCTTTCTTTTTTTACCTTTTCTATCCTTGATATTCGCGCTGGACATTTAATATTTTAGAATTGTTCTTTTATTTATTGAGATTTCAACTTCAATCCTTATTCTTTTGATTTTTAATTTTTGTTCTTGATCCTTTTGTAAAATTTTGATTTGTTTTCAATTTCATCATTTAATCTCATCAATTTTTTATATGTTTTTTTTTTCAATTTGGTTCTTATTCTTTTGATTTTTTTATCTTTTTGTTAGATTGATTTTCTTTTTAATTTCATCATTCAATCAAAAATTTGTAGTTGTCCTCTAATTTGTTGTTTATTTCAATTTTGATCCTCGTTCTTTTAATTGTTATTTTTGTTTTGAATCCTTTTATATAATTGAGTTTTTTTCTAATTCATCCTTCAACATTAAATTTGTTGAAAATTAGGTTTTGTGGTTTTTTAAATAGGATGCTTCCAGTAGGGGTGTTCATTGATATATTTGGGTCAAGTTTGACCATATAATTGTATCCAACCTAACTTCTAATATTTTACGAATTATAAACTCAACCCATTCAAAATTTTCTAGACCCGAGTGAGTTGGATATATTAAATTAGACCTTTTATGGAAATTATGGATATCCATGAATTGGGCTTGATTAGAACTAAGATTTAGGTTCAATAAATTAGCTCAAAACATGTAATAAGTTGTAACAAATAATTTTGGCTTAACAACAAATTAAGTTTGTTGTTATAAGGTATACGGGTTGGGTTGGGTTGGGTTGACTAGGTTTCAAAAATCTCAACCCGTCATCAAATCCGTGATAGTCGTTTCTTAAATTTTTTGACCTATTATCATCTATAATATCCACATTATCCGATGACAGATTGGGTCATGTCAGATAATGCAAACATTACAGATGGACCTATTTTTTTAACACTTCTAACTTTCGGTCTAATGACCCAAGTCACGAGTTTGAAAGGTTAACATGGGTTGACAATTTTATTTTATTTTGCTTTTTTTTATTTCATCATTTGAAATTGATTTTTAAAATAATGGGTTTTGTAATTTTCTTCGTTTTCTTTTCTATCAAGTTATCTTGATCTCATGACATGAATCATGGGTTAGGCAGGTTAACTCAGATTAGCTTGACCCTTATTACCCAGGTTACATGTTTGTCATACTAACTCGGGTTGACTCGAGTCCCTTTTTTATCCTTTGTTATCTAATTCTATCTATTCATATTTAATTGGCTAGGAATTAAGTTAGATTGTTTTTTTCTTTTGAAAAATGATTTTTTTAAGTTATATTTATTGATCTTTTTTTTTATTTGATCTATTTGTTATTGTTATTTTTTTATTTAATTAAGATAAAAATATCTTATTTAGTCTAGTTAAGTTTATGACTCGAGTAATAGATTTTATTAAAAAAAAAAAAGTGATTCCAACATCTAAATATATTTATTATATAAAAAGAAAAATATGACACCGCGGCGTGTACGCCACGGTTTGAAGTCAAGCACAAGCAAACATATGTGGCCGGAAAATATATTTCAAAATGTGGCAATCACCGCAATTAAAGAGCATGGGTTTTTGCATATCCTTCTAGACATAGAAAATTGCAGAAGTTATGTAACTCTCAACTTGGCAGCAAAGCCTCCTCCCCCACAAGAAGTCTCGTGTTAAGAAAAAATGTCATGATTTTTTACCAAGGATTTTAATTGATGAGATTAGTCAACATTCTACAACTATCCATTGTGATCGAGCTAAAGAAATCATGAAGCTCGTTTCCTTTACAATACCATCCATAAGCAACCCAATAACTACAGAATTATCCGAACATGTTGAAGCTCGGTGCTTCAGTCAACAAAGAACATGATCATCAGGGTTAGAGATGAGCTTCTAGAACAAACTAATGTCTCCCTTACCACCAAAGTTTGTTGACTTCTTAGATAGAATTTCAGAATTTTTCCAGCCCACAATTTGGTTTGCTGTGGGCTATGTCATGTTATCAAGAGATTCTCCATACCATTTGCTCATACCATGTGGACTCAAAACTACCCCAAAATCACTTCCCAAGCTAGGTTCTCCAGAACAAAATCATTTGGAAGATTGATCCACCAAAAACTTTACTCCTCGCAGCACTCTCAGCAATGGTGCTGTTGTAATTATTTATAGTCACTCTCAGTGTCAGTACGCCCACCACAACAGACCACGAGTATATATAGCCAACCTTTCTTCTCATCTTCCTTTGCCAAATGCCAACCAAATTTCAAACCCTGCCGTTAAGCCTCCCCCTTCCCTTCCCGGCAAAATAAACTCAGCCGGAAAAACCATCTGAAACCATTCCAGATGTCCGAACTACCCCTCCTACTCCTCTCCATTCTAGTCCTGGTTTCCCTGCCCTTCAAAGTAATTTCCCAGGATGTCAACGCAGAAAAAACTATCCTCCTAAACCTGAAACAACAACTTGGCAATCCATCGTCCATTCAGTCCTGGAACTCATCATCCTCACCGTGTGAGTGGCCAGACGTGTACTGTGTCGAAGGCACGGTGACTGGACTTGATCTTGGTAATAAAAACATTACACGGACAATCCCAGCATCAGTTTGTGACCTGAAAAACCTGACATATCTCAACCTGAATTGGAACTACATTCCAGGAGGATTTCCAAAACTTTTGTACAGCTGTACAAAGCTTGAGGAATTGGACCTGTCTCAGAATTATTTTGTTGGTCCGATACCTGATGATGTTGATAGATTATCAAGTCTCAGGTATCTATACCTTCAGGGTAACAACTTCACTGGCAATATTCCACCACAGATAGGCAACTTGACAGAGTTGCGAACGCTGTTTCTGCACCAGAATCAGTTCAACGGTACGTTTCCTAAGGAGATTGGTAAGTTGTCCAATCTTGAAGAAATGGCGTTGGCGTATATTGATTTTGTGCCCTCTTCAATTCCAGTGGAGTTTGGTCAGTTAAAGAAGTTGAGGTTCTTGTGGATGAAACTCGCTAATTTGATTGGTGAAATCCCTGAGAGTTTGAGCAATCTTACGAGTCTTGTGCACTTGGATTTAGCTGGAAACGATTTGGAAGGTAAAATTCCTAGTGGGTTGTTTTTGTTGAAGAATTTGACTAAGTTGTATCTCTTTAAAAATAAGTTGTCTGGTGAGATACCTCAGATAGTTGAAACGTTAAATTTGGTGGAGATTGATCTTGCAATGAACCATTTGAATGGTTCGATTACAGAAGATTTTGGCAAGTTGAAAAAATTGCAACTTCTGAGTCTCTTTGAAAATCACTTGTCTGGTGAGGTGCCAGCAAGTATAGGCCTTCTTCCTGAGTTGAGAGCATTTAAGGTTTTCACCAACAACTTGAGTGGAGTCTTGCCACCAAAAATGGGCCTTTATTCAGCACTTGAAGAATTTGATGTTTCAACCAATCAATTTAGTGGCCGACTGCCTGAAAATTTGTGTGCTGGAGGTGTCTTGCAGGGTGCAGTTGCCTCTGAAAACAATCTCTCTGGGCAGGTACCTCAATCTCTTGGAAATTGCAACAGTTTGCGCACGGTTCAACTTTACAGTAACAACTTTTCAGGCGAGATACCAGCAGGTATTTGGACAGCCTTCAATATGACTTACTTGATGTTAAGTGAGAATTCGTTTTCGGGGGGGCTTCCAAGCAAGCTGGCATGGAATCTATCAAGGTTGGAACTCAATAACAACAGATTTTCCGGTCCAATTCCTCCTGGAGTCTCTAGCTGGGTGAACTTGGTTGTTTTTGAGGCGAGCAACAATCTGTTTTCTGGTGAAATTCCAGTGGAAATAACGAGTCTGCCCCACCTTTCAAATCTTCTGCTTGACGGGAATCAATTTTCAGGTCAACTCCCTTCCACGATACCATCTTGGAAATCTTTGACTAGTTTGAATCTCTCAAGAAATGGACTTTCTGGCCAGATCCCAAGGGAGATTGGGTCTTTACCTGACCTGCGTTATTTAGATTTGTCTCAAAACCATTTCTCTGGTGAAATCCCTCCTGAATTCGGTCAGCTGAAACTTATTGTCCTCAATTTGTCCTCCAATAATCTATCTGGGAAAATCCCAGATCAGTTTGATAACCTTGCCTATGATAACAGCTTCCTGGAAAATTATAAACTCTGTGCTGTTAATCCAATTCTAAATCTTCCAGATTGCCATACCAAACTTCGTGACTCAGAAAAATTCTCCTCCAAAATTCTTTCCTTGATTCTGGTTCTTACTGTGATCATTTTCCTAGTCACTATTTTAGTCACCTTGTTCATGGTCAGGGACTGCCCAAGAGGAAAGCAAAAACGTGATCTGGCATCGTGGAAGCTGACATCATTCCAGAGATTGGACTTCACAGAAGCAAACATTTTGGCAAGTTTGACAGAAAATAATCTGATTGGAAGTGGAGGATCAGGGAACGTATACCGGATTGCCATAAACCGTGCAGGTGACTTTGTTGCTGTCAAGAGGATTTGGAGTAATGAAGAAATGGATCATAAGCTTGAAAAGGAATTTTTGGCAGAGGTTCAGATACTGGGAACAATTAGGCATGCAAACATAGTTAAATTAATGTGCTGTATTTCAAGTGAGAAATCAAAGCTTCTTGTTTATGAGTACATGGAGAACCATAGCCTTGATAGATGGCTTCATGGAAAGAAGAGAAGTTCATCAATGGGAGCAAGTTCAGTCCGTCATTCTGTCTTGGATTGGCCCACGAGGTTCCAGATTGCCATTGGAGCTGCACGAGGCCTATGCTACATGCACCATGACTGCTCCACTCCTATTGTTCATCGAGACGTGAAGTCCAGTAATATCTTGTTGGATTCTGAATTCGAGGCAAGAATAGCAGATTTTGGACTGGCCAAAATGTTGGCTAAGCAAGGAGAGGCTCATACCATGTCTGCTGTAGCAGGTTCCTTCGGTTATATTGCTCCTGGTAAGAGCATTCGACAACCTCATAGTGCGTTGTCAAGTATTGACTATTCATTTTATTCCAGAAGAATTTTGAGATCACACCATTTAAAGCTGTTTGTTTCTCATTTTTATTGCAGAGTATGCTTATACAACAAAAGTGAACGAAAAAATCGATGTGTATAGCTTTGGAGTTGTACTCCTGGAATTGGTGACCGGAAGAGAACCTAATGGTGGAGATGATGAGCATACAAGCCTTGCAGAATGGGCGTGGCGGCAGTTTGGACAGGGGAAGCCTGTTTTTAATTGCCTTGACCAGGAGATTAAGGAACCGTGTTTCTTGCAAGAGATGACCGCTGTATTCAACCTAGGACTCGTTTGCACTCACTCTTTACCATCCAACAGACCTTCTATGAAAGATGTTTTGGAGATCCTGCGCCGATGTTCTCCAGACAATAACGGTGAGAAAAAGACAGTTTCCGAGTTTGATATTGTTCCTCTTCTGGGAAATGTTACTTGTCTTTCAAGTAACAGACGCAGTAACAGACTGTCTGACGACGACGACAGCTTAGTTTACAGCGTATGATGTATCATGGCTCGGCCCCTTTTTTTTCTTTTTCTTTTTTGAAATACAATGTTCAAAGGAATAAAATGATTCCAGGCCTCTTCCCACAATCGAGAGCAGCCCCTTGTTTCTGAAGGCCGTGCCGAAACGGCAATTCAACACCTTTTAATTCAGACCCTTGGTTAATTCTAACGACTGCGGAACCAGATCTTAGATTGTTGCTTGGGCATGTGGATATTATATTGTTGAGTGCTAGTTGGTGAAGAGAAACCCTTCCACAACACTCCTGTCCTATTTCAGACAGCAAGCTCTGCCCATAATACTTTTAAAAGACAGTATTGTGGGGCCACACGTGGTGCATGTTACAGCAGGAAAATCTACCAAATTCGCAAGGAACACATGCCAAAATTTTGTCCACTTCCAAAGGTTGATGGAGAGAGAACTTGCATCTCAAGAATTCAAGTATACAGAGACAAAACCCTTTACAAATCACACAGAGTTGATCCTGTTTGCAGTATTAATTGATTCCAAATAAACATGAAAAACAAGAAACTGGTCTTCCCACGCCCACAAGGAAACAACAAATACAACTCTATAACAGCGCAAAAAGTCTTCAAAGCACCGGAATGCTCAACAGCTTCTTGCTCCAGCAAGTTCACTGCTTCTTCCAACCACAGCAATATAACACACCCAAGACTTGGTCAAACCACTGAGATATTCACAATTTAATTCATGGCTGACCTGTCCCAGTCCACATGATAGTGCCAAACACAAACCAAGAACCCGTGACGAATGGCAGCAATTAATGTTTCACTTACCAAATCGCTGGTCCTCTCCTTTCTGAACAGTAATCTCATTTAAGTGTTCCACCTTCCTAATTTTTATGCAGTTGACTTCAAACTCAACCTGCCAAAAAAGAGCCATGCAACAACCAAACAGGACAGCATAAAGATACCATGATTAACATAATGAAATTCAGGGTTTTAAACTGCATGCCTTATCATTGGCTTCTGCAAGGATTCTGACCTAGCACCGTCTTGAGAATTCACAACTTTCCCAATTGCAGTCTTCGGCTACATAATACAACATAAAGGCAAAAAGTTCAGTTAGCTTCCAGACAAAATATTGGAGGTACAAAATAAAGGAAGGGTTGGTGTATCTGAGCCTTGGACACAAAACATGGTCAAGGTTCTTAAGCACAGTTACTGGAAACATAGCACTTATAGTGGTGCAGGACCTGCCACCACATATGCACCAGTTAGGAGATATTCTGTGCAAAAAATTAGCATGATAAGACTATCGAACAAGTATTAATTGTAGAACCTTACAGTAGCTGCACAGAAAAAGAAACCTAGCATATACAATAACTCAGATGTTTCAAATTCATCTGCTAATTTAGATCTGCCCCAATAAAGATCTAGTTGCATGGAACCATTCATCATCAGGTCCTGATTTTCTACTTGCAAGAACTACAAGGCTGGAGGTCTCTAACAGATTTCTGGAGTTCAAAAGCAAGATTCTCCTCAAATGAAATTTCAGACAAGCAGTGTCATTGTCACAATGACCCATTTCCATGGGGAGAGAATGGGGAAAGAAAGAAAGAAAGAAATGAACAGGCTACGCAGTGAGTAAATGCAGAAAATTCTTCAACAAACAATAGTAAAGTAAAACAGCAATTTAGATTTTAAACCTCTAATTCCTCTGGCAAGCCTTTTGGCAACACTCGGCTCATGTTTAAACATCCACTTTCCAGAACCACATCCGCATCCACAGCACATACATTACCCTGCAAAGATCCCCAGTCTCACTATCTCCAGAACTTCCAGTATTGCCACAACCATCTGCTACAATCTTTAACCCAAAAACTTCAAACAGAATAACTCACCTCGCAGTTGAGGTTCTGAGTGCCAGAATGTGACCTTATAACGCTGTCAGCATATTCTACAACCGCTGTCTGACAACACGGTTTGACAAGCTCTTGGTCAACCTCCATGGCTTGACTAGTGCCCGCTACCCAATTTAACAGTTTTCTGGAAGATCCATTCTCCATTAAGTTTGACCCCAAACCTGCAATTTTGTCATTTACACCAGTCTCGTGTTTTTCCCCAGTTTCAAAATTTGGTATTTCCGGTGGACTGAGCATCTCCTGTTTTGTAATTGTATTAACCATCGATTCCATTGGCTCTATTCCATTCATATGATTAGCTGTTTCTATCTCATTCCTACCTATTGGTGAATCATGTATATCCATAGAGATCTGTCTATTTAATGGCGAATCCTGATAGACAGTTTCACCAAGCTGCATGGCATCACCCAAACCATCTTTTTCACTCTCCAACTGCCCACTAGATGACCTAACCTCAGAGTTGCTAGCAACATCCTTGCGGTTGCTACCAATGTCCCTAATTGTTGAACACCCTAATTTAACACCTTCACAGAAACTAGCCAGATATGTCACACCAGACCTACTAACACTACTGGAAGGAGAAACAGACTGAGGTCTTAGTGGGCTAGAACAAGCCTGTTTCTCTGGCTTCAAATCCTCCATTTCACAATCATTTTTCCGCTTAACAGGTGCCACACCAGACCTACTAACACTACTGGAAGGAGAAACAGACTGAGGTCTTACTGGGCTATAACAAGCCTGTTTCTCAGGCTTCAAATCCTCAATTTCACAATCATTTTTCCGCTTAACAGGTCTCTCAGCAGACCCAGACTGAGATCTTGCAACATCTTCACCAGTTTTGCTTGTGTGCTGGTTAATATGCCGTGATGATCGAGATCGCTTGTACCCATCAGGGAAAACAAAGCCTGGAAGCTGCCTTCTACGAACATGAGAGACATATATTTCCATCCCTGGTTTCCAAAAATTGTACATGTTTATCTCTTGCCTAAACTCATCAACAGTTCCCCGGATATCAAATTGCTGGCCCTCCTGACCAGTCACTCCCTCTTTCCTCTGCAAGCCCATGAAGAAAGCACAATGTGGGCATTGCTTGGATGCATCTATATACTCATTTGGATAAGGATGGCACTGCAGCATCCCATTGGTGTCCCGCTCTATCTGTGAATGAAACATGGAAAGGACAATTAGTCAAGTAAGCATAGCTGTCATACTTTGTTGGATCTTTTTGTCTTCAAATAAAAAAAAGCATTCGCCACTATGTTAGAAAACATGGCCAAAAACTGAGAGAAGTGAGTTTGCAACAAGAGTATAAAGGTAAGATGTGTACCTTCAAGGTAAGTTGTCTAAGCCGAGACTCTACCCAGCCTTTCCACGCTAGCAAATCAGCAGCAACAGCTGCAACTATGTCAACTTGTAGGTAATTTTTGTATGCCTCAAAGAAAAGATAAGGCTGAAAAAGAGCACTCCACTGTGCCTTGTTCAGTTCAATGTCCTGCAAAGAGAACAGAGTGACAAAGAAAAAGGCATCAGTAGCATGATGCAGGAAAGTAAAGGAGAAAAGGTTATTTCTTATGCTCTCACCCCGCATATCCTGTTACCACTTTGGAATTGCTCTGTCATAACACGAAGAGTACTTGTAGACACATTATAGCTAGAATTCATGCAAGGATATGCAGGAGTTATTATTGGCATAAGATGAAACCGGTCCCGAGGGTTTTTGCGAGGATCCCATACAGGAAACCCAAGATCATCTTCTTCTATTGAGCATAGCATCACAGGATTCGGCCAACGCCATTGTGTATAGACTCTGAAGAACCGAGAGACTAGCATACTAGGAATTGCATTAGGATAAAGCTGGCACACTCGAGCAACTAGAAGAGCCCAGTTTACTCCACCAAGGAAACCAGTGACCTACACATTTAAGGAGATGAAAACCATGATTTGGTGTGAAATGGCAATTACAGTGAAATAACTCATCAAGATGCCCAATCTTACATTTGAATAAACACCGCGCCTTTTAGCCCAGAACTTCAGACATCTGAGTGTTGTCCGAAAGTGCTACAATATTTTTAATGGTCAAATGACTGTCAAATCACTGAAGCACTTGAATAAAGTAAATTAAAAGAATATGATAAGTCACCTCAACATTTGGAACAAGTTTAAGAATTTGATCGGCAACCCTGCACCCATTTAGACTTCGAACAGTTTGCTCATCAACTTCATAGAGCACAGACCCATTGGAGATGTCCAGGTCCTGTTAATAAGTTAGTTCCAGATCAAATTGAACAAGCAACAAAATCAGTACTTGCAATTTTAAAATGCATCAAATCATAAAAAGGAGAAACTCCAGAGTCCAGACTTAGCTACCAAAGCTCATGACAGGAGAAAAACATAGTAGAACTTGAAACTGACAAGCCCAAGTCAGCTAAGAAGCATTAGATGAACAAACAATATGCCGCATAAGTTGTGCTACTGGCTGTTAAAAGGCAACCCCATCAACAAAATCCATGCAAAACAGGAGTAAAGTATATATATAATAATCCTCTTCAAAGATATTATACAAATACCTACAGGACTGTCATCCTCCATGCACTTAAAAGTATTTGCAATTGGTTATGGTTATAGAAGGAAGGGAAGGGAGAAGTGGGTCTCAACCTCAAAAGTTTAACAAAAAAACAAAAAAGGGTTCTCTCAATATTAAAGTGAATCTCAAATCATAAAAGAAGAAATGCTAGACTCCATGTATTGCCACTAAGGTTAATTTTCAATAATAAGAAAAAAAAAGGAGGGGGAGTGGGAGGAGGGACTAAACCATACCAGCATATAAATGTTAAAGTGAGCTTAAATAGTTTGAGGATCCCATACATTCATACCAATATGCATGACATGGATATTTCAAAGACTGGGGAGCTTACTTCTGGAACAACCAAAAGGGATATACTCGCATAAAGAAGATCAATTGATATTCCCTGGAATTTAAACTTCATAACTGGGACATGAGCATCTGGAACTGGCTGAAGTTCAGTAACTTCTTCCATTTCAGCCAGTTTATCATGCAAGGTAATAAAGAAATCTTCCTGAAAAACAACTTAGAGTGTCAGTCAAGATACCCTAGAACTAAAAGAAAATACACCACATTCACGCATCACCTCTCGATTCACGTAAGAAGGCCCAACGCACAGGGTGTCTATGTCAGCCCCGGGACCATGCACCTGTTAAAATAGTAATCATTGCCAAAGATGCAAACCAATAATGCGATTAGATCACTGAAGTAAAAAAAATATAGGATTGCAACATATTTAGAAAAAACAGCCTAAGTACTCTAGTGTCCTTTTGAATGCTTTCAAAAAAAACCAACTTGTTTCATCTGGTAGACAAGCCAGCATCCTTTAACCAAAGTATGGGCTAGGGATTGACCACCCCCACACAAAATGAGTGCTGATTGCAACTCAACCCCAGAGGATTTGAGTGAGACAGAACAAAGCAGTTCAGCAGAGAACCACCTGTCTAGGTATTTGCTAAGTACACACTTGCTGCTAGATGGTTTGAGCAAGACTATAAAAGATTCATGCTAAGGATACATTTGCAGCCAGGTGTCTCAAGCAAGACTATAAAAGGTTCGTGCTTGGGATAAGAGGTCATCCATAGTGACAATTTCCTAACTTTATCACGACTTCCATTCTCTGATTTGCTAATCTAATCGCAATTTCCTATTCAGCTAAAAACTACACATTAGCAACCCAAAAGCACATTCAACTACTCATATAACTCCGCATATATAACTACAGAAAACCATAAAGAAACAAAGAAATTGATGTCAAATGCACAAAAAATAATATAATAAAATCACAATAACTCACCCCAAGACGATAAGACCCAAAAGTAAAAATTACAGCATTGGCTTCCTCTACCATCTGATCAGTATATCCCCTTTGACGCGTCAATTGCTTAACCCAATCTTTCACAATCTATACAACAACAACAACAAATCATCTAACTAATTAAAAAAAAAAAACAAATCAATACCCATAATTTCTGTGATCATTACCTGATCGATACGGCCTAGAACCTCTTCTCTCTTAATAGTTTCATTTTTGCTCTCGTTTAAGCCCGAGTCAACCAAAAACTATCGATAAAATCATAGCAAATCAATAATAAGTAACCTTAATTGAAAAAAAAATTATAAGCAATTGCCAATTACCTTCTCTAATTCGGCATTTCGATGGAGATCAGGTTCAGTGGGACCCGCGATGGATATGGGTTTCGTGATTCCGTACCTCTTCGCCGCCGTACCGTTTGAACTCTGAGAACCCACCATTCCGATTTTCTCCAGAAAAAATAAAATAAAATAACAAGATTGAAATAAGGAGAGGATTAACAGGTCAATAAGATTTTTTTTATTTTTTATTAAAAAACCCTAATTTGAAGTTGATAAAAAAACTGAGGATTATTTAAGATGTGAAGAAAAGTCGGCTAAAAAAATTGAGAGAGAAAGGAAAGATCTGGAGAGAGGGGGGGGTGGGGGAGAAAGGGGAAGGGATCGGTGGGCTAGGGGGTGTTTGGGGGTAAGAATCTTACGATATTTGTTAGGGAATAGGGATGTTTACTTTAGATTTTTTTACATATATAATTATTTATTAGTAACAGACAAAAATACAGCGTAGCACGCGCTTTAATATTCGTCCTCTTTTATCTTTTTTTTTCTTTTTTCTTTTTTCTTCTTTTTTTTTTTTTGCATATCTACGAATTTGTTTGAATTTGAGTTTTTTAAATATTTGATTTTTTATTTAAAATTATTTTTTATATTTTTAAATTATTTTAATAATACTAACATCAAAAATAATTATAAAAAAATTAAAAATATATATTATTTTAATATATTTTCAAAAAAATACATTTTAAAAAAAACATTTATCATATTTTCAAATGAGCTCATAATTGAAAGGGTGGTACCAGTTACTTTTTAAAATATTTTTTATTCTAAAATGTATTAAAATAATTTTTTAAAAAATATTATTTTTAATATCATCACATCAAAATGATTCAAAAACATAAAATTAATTTAAAAAAATTAATTTTTTTTAATATTTTATTTGAAATACAATTCCAAAAATGACCTCTAGAATTAAATTAATTAATTCAAATTTGAAAATAAAAAAAGGATTTTTTTTTAAGTGAGAAATTATTTCATAGATTAGATATGATCTTGAATTTATTATAAGAAAGTAATTGAATTGGATTACTGTTTAACATTGTTGTTAGGTTGAGTAATTTTTTAAAATATTTTTAATGTAAAAAATAATTAAGGTAATATATTTTTATTTTTAAAAATAAATTTTTATATTAGAATACTAAAACAATAAATTAATATTAAAAAATTATATTTAAAAAAAAAACACCAGCCGATCAATGAATAATGAGTATTCAAGTATAGAAGGAGTTCCCACGTGTGGATTCATGATTCATCAAATTTTTAGAGGGCAAAATCTAGCATTGCAATTGTACTTGGTTGTAAATTTATAGTAAAAAACGCTAACAGAAACCGGTTTAACAAACAAGCGAGTCCCAAAAAGGGAAATTTCTCGCTTTAAAAATTAATAAATTAAAAAATATATATATTTGAAATTGTTTATCATATATCAATATATTTTCATGATACAGTCAAAAAAAAAACATTTCAGAAATCTTTTTATCAATTAAAAAATATTATCAATATTTTACATCAAATCATACATAAACTTTAAAAAATATATAACACAAACTTCAGATATATACTAGTTATTTAACCCGTGTTTTACTGCGAGTTGGATACTTTTTTAAAACAAAAAAATTGAATATATTGGCTTTTTCAACATATTTTTTAAATAAAAATATCAAGTATAAATTAAAAAATTTATGCACGCATCTAATTAAATAAATTGAGAACCGTCTGTAGATCAAAATATTTGATATTGCAACATAGTCCAATTATTCAATTGTATTTAATGATTTTGTTTATTAAAATTATTTTTTTATTTAATCAAATAATAGTAGAAACAGACACACATAAAAATTAATTACATAAATTCGAAGGGGAAAAAAATCTTGCAATGTTGCATTTATTAGAAATATTATCAAAAAATAATTTTTTTTATTCTTAAAAATAAATTTCAATTATATAAAACATAAAAAGTAGACAAATTAGAAAAATCTATTCAAAAACTAAATAGACACAAAATACTTAAAAAAACAACCACTATTTAAAAAAATACATATAAAAATAAAAAATTAGAGAGAATTGGTATAAATTAAAAAATTATATAAAAAACACTTATAATAAAGCATGATTTTTTTAAAACAAAAATGCAAAATTACCAAAACAAAAAGTCATCACCTAGCCCATTTAGGAGGGCCAACAATCAGAGCGTGGGTCCATTTTTTAAAATGTAATAGGGGTAGATAATAACACTTTAAAAAATCATCTTAAAACCTAAAAGCAACCCGAAATTCATAATTTTTCCGAGCTCAAATCTAATTTTTTAGTCACTCTCAAGGTAAAACCAAAAACATAAGTTGAACTTCTCTCATCAAATGAAATCATTTGACACAGATATCAACTATTTTGGTGACCTGAATCAATGTCAACAATATTTTTCTCTTTATCGTCAAAATCGGTCAATCTCTTTTTCTCTACTCTCACATCAAGGACTAAAAAATAACAAAAATAGATTTTTATACCAAAATTAAATTAAAAAATATTGAGGGATCGAATATGTATAATTTATAAAGTTTGAGGATTAAATTAATGTTTTTATTTGAACTGTGAAACCATCACTTATTTATTTCACCATTTCTACTTTGATCCCTTGTCTTTTAATTTTATCCTTGGTCAATAAGTTTGATTTAATTGTCCTTGAATTTGGCCCAAAAATGATGCAATCACGCAAAAAAAAAGAATAAGGACCAAATTAAAAAAAATAAAATTTTAAATAATGGATCCATAGTAAAATATGAAAGGGTGAACAATGTACATAATCTAATGACAATTAAGAAGGAAAATTATTATAGATGGGAATGATGACTTTTAGTAATTTAACTTATTTTAAATGAAATAAAGTAATAAATTAATGTGTGAAATGTCAACCTAATGATGAATCACAAAAATTTTCCAATCAGGTGAAATAATTATCTAAGGGGAAATTTTTATAAATTGGGGACAAAAACAGTGTTACAATAATAATAATAATATATTGGGATTCTAAGAAAAATAATATGTGATTTCATGCGCGAAAAATATTGATTGTCGATACAAGCCCTACGTAAAATCGTGTTATTTTGATCGGAAGTTGTGAAAACTCTAAACAAATTTTTACTATGGTTATAGATGAGAGTCATTAATGAATTAGTTTAAAAATCATGATGATATAAGTAAATGAAATAATACACAAAATTCGGATTTTTTGTGTAAAATTATCTATTATTCAGTTTTACGATATCAATCATATCTCTTAATCCAACCATTAAATGAGATTAAAAATTTATGAGTAGTCTCATGACATATTGTTTTACCTTGACTTTAAATTTCAAGACAATTGGATATCAAGAGGGTCTCATGAACACAATGTCAGTGACGCGTAAATTATAAGTAAGATATGAGGAAGATTTAATAGAAAACTCAGCAGGTAAAATTAAATTATAAGAAACTTTAAACAAAATACTAATGGGAATTGGGTTAAAAAAATTTTTTTTCCAAAAGTTAACGGTTTGACTATAAACACAACACAAAAACACTAAGGAATTAATCATGATGTGACCATATAAGGCCTTAGGCATTAAATAAGGGGTATAAATACATTGGGACAAAACACACATACTTCTTCTCTTAGCATGTTTCAGCCAAAATAACCCCCTAGACAAACCCTTTCTTTATTTTTTCTTCGTCAAACCCACTTGCATGTCTTTGTAATGAAGAGTTTTAAATGAGTTTTTGTGTGAGAGAGGAATAAAGCTACACCAAGAGATATTGAAAGGGAAAGGGATTGTTATGATTTAGGAAAGAAAAGAAAAAAAAAGAGACAATAACCCAAAGAAAGAAAAGAAAGAGGAGAATATATTGTCAAAGAAATTTGAATCCCATGCTTAAATTATCTTGGAGAGGTACCTGGAGCAAGATCATCTAATGTAGAAAAAGCTCAACTAGACAAAGATGCAAGTAGGTGCCATACACTTTGCTCCATCTATAGAGTTTTATTGAATCCCTTTTAAATTATATTTTCTTTAAATATATTTGCCTATAAAGATATGAATGTGAATAATAAGAACGATCACAATTGATTAGCTGCGTTAAAGGGAGCTAAAGGTGTCGAGGTAATTGATTGACAGGTTGATAATGATTCAATAAAAGTGAAACTAGGTAACCGGTGGAACTAGTTAAAAGGAGCTAAAGGTGTCGAGGTACTTAATTGACGGGTTGCTCACAATTGATTTGCATTTTCTTTTTAATGATTGTCATCTAAAAATGTGATTACGCCTTAGTAATCAAGTGTTGATTCTTCATTAATAAAATGAACGGTGAAACTAGTTACTCGGTAATGGAATTAGTGGCCGGTAATAAGTGATGAAACTAGTTACCTCGTTATGGGTCTAGTGCCTAGTGATAGACAAAGAAACTAGTTACTCGGTAATGGGGTTAGTGCCTAGTAATAGACGATAAAACTAGTTATTCAGTAATGAAACTAGTGCCCTGTAAAAGACTTGTGACATCAGTTTGGCTGATGATCAGAACATTTGACATGGTAAGATGGTTTAATAAGATCATGAAATTGATTTAAAAGATAAATCAATTGTTCGAAATGGAGCTAGTGGTGTTAGTTGCATTAATAACTAGGATATATATGATTTGACTAGTGGTCTTGAGGGGAACTTTTAACATGTGTTACCGACTCATTAAATTAGTAATGAAATGTTAGTAGAAGCCAAATTGTCAATATTAAAACAATAATATTTAAGGGATTTCAATGATCCATGTCCAGCGAGTTGTTTGAAACGTGTATTAAAGTTGAGGTTGTTACATGGAGTTGCTTGTGTGATGATGATATCAGGATTTGTGACAAGTTTTAAGCCAAAAATTACATGGCAAAATTTGGATATGGTTTGTATAGAAGAAGCTCAGTCGAAATTTCATTAATTGCAAACGTTTTCATTAGAAATCATAAGCTAGACTAAAAAGCCAACTTTGAATTTTTTGAAAAGGAGTTAAAATAGTATGAAGGATAATAGAAGCGTTATATAAAAAATGAAATGAGACATTGAAACATAATAATGATAAATACAAATTTTGAGAGATCAAGCTAAGTAAGTAATAGCGCAAGAAGTTGAAATGACAATTTACGTGTTAAGAGAACATGAGTATTCAATTAGAATAAATTTAATCAAAAAATTTGATATGGAATAAATATGTTGTGAAATTAAATGTGATACAAATTGGAACAATGGTACAAACCGGATATAGTTACGAGATATATGTTAAATTTAAATGTAATACGAATTGAAACAATGATGTGAACTAGAAATGGTCATGGAATATGAATATAAAATTAACGAGTTAAAGGGGTTTTGAAAAAACAATTCATAGTATGAATCAAGTGTAATATGAATAAGAATTTTTATGATATGACTGAGATAGTTAAATGAGTGCAATAATGAGATAAAAGTTCATCGAAAGAAGGTGGAAATGTATTAAATTGAAATCTAGCATAGATTGATGTTTATATAAAAAATTAGTGAAATTTGGGTTACCTATGCTTTATGTATGTTTAATAAGTATTCGTTGCAATAATATTCCAATGTTATAAAAATAAATTGTTTTCAAGTTTATTGCAGACTCGAACAGAACGGTTCTTACATAGTATTTCTTTTGTTTAAGTGATGATGATGTAATTTAAATATGTTGGCTACTTTTTTGTAATGTAACTTACTAATAACTGAAACCCATACGAAGGATATTCATAACTTAATCATTAATATATGATTATAGATTGTAAAAAAATAGATTTACATATTGATGCTGGTGAACTAAGTAATGTTATTTGTAGTGCATATGTAATAGGTAGTTAAGGTTTATTTAGTAAGTAAAACATGATCTTTGAACTTTAATGTAAACTTTCCTTATTTTGTTATTTATCTATATAATGTTGATTTAAATATCTATGCTTATATGATATGTGCAAAGATCTTATTGAGATGATGTTGGGAAAATGAATTATGATTCTAGGACGGTTGGATAAGGGATTGTGAAATGGTTTTGGAAATGTACAAGTTTATATTAATAACTTGGTACCGTTCAAGTATATAAAAACTCTATCAAATTTTTCAGTTAAATATTTAATATTATAATGAAGATTGAAATATAGCATTGCAGCTAACCATGATCATGTGTATATATTTGAGCATAGTTTTTAAACTCGGCCCGGTCCAAGGCTCGGGTTCCAGATTTTGACCGGGTCACCGGGTCGTCTGGGTTAATTTAAAAAAAAAAGTAAAAAAGACATCGTTTTAGTAAAACAAAAAAAAAATCAACAGGTTGCAACCGAGTTTTTTGCCGGGTCTTGTCGGGTCAACCGGGTTGTCAGGTCAACCTGTCAAGTCAGCTGGGTCACCCCGGGTTTTGCCTTTCCCTATTTTTTTAAACCCGGCCCAATTCTAGCCCGGGTTGACCCGTCGGGTTGGGCCGGGTTTCAAAACTATACATTTGAGTGTGCATATATTTGTACATAAAAAAGAAAAATGAACTCGAAATTTCACATACAAGACAATTGGAAATATGAAAATTGTAAACAAAAAAGATCGAGGTGTTACAATATGTATATAGTGTTTTGGTCACACATTTTAGATTTTTAATATATCATTGGTCTACACTACGCTGCAGGTCAGATCAATTTCTTTAACATAAAAAAAACATCTGAGCATTATTGATGTTTTTTCTAGTAGAAAAAAAATTAAATTATATAGGAATTGATCTGATGTGACCCGGTCAGCTTGACAAGTCAAAAAGCAAACTGAATGACTAGTAAAAAATAGTCTAATTCAAAATAAATATTCAAGATAATTATATTTTTATAAATATTGAAACTAAAACATATTGGATCAATTCAAATTAACTTGTCAATCAAATTATAAAATGTAATGTCCAATAAACTCAATGTTGAATGATAAAATTAAAAAAATAATAATAACTCAAGTCAATCCGAGTTAACCTGCTAAACCTGACTTGGGTCATGAGATGGGGATAACCTAATAAAAAAAGTAAATTAAAATAAATTATGAATCTCAATCCCCAATAAACCTAATGTTGAAGGATGAAATTGAGATTGAAAAATCAATTGAAAAGAAGACATAAAAAATAACTCGAGTTAATTTGTCAAACTCGTAACTCAAATCATGAGATAAAAATAGCCTTATAGAAAGAAAACTGAAACAAATCATGAAGCATAATTCCCCATCAACACAATGTTCAAGGATGAAATTCTAAAAAAAAAGTCAATTAGAAAAAGAAAATAAAAACTTGATTCAATCAAGTTAACTGGTCAAATCCGCGGTCTAAGTTATGAGACTGAGATAAACTCATTAAAATTCTTGTGTGAACTTTAAGACCATCACCCTTTTATGGAACCTTTTCTACTCTGGTCCCCTATCTTTCAATTTTGTCCTTAATTAATAAGTTTGATTCAATTGTCCTTAATTTGGCCAAAAAAGATGCACCAACGCAAAAAAATAGATCGAGGACCAAATTAAAAAAAGCAAAATTTTGAATAGTAGATCCACAGTAAAATGTGAGAGAGTGAACAATGCATACATGCACATTGTTTTGGCCACTCCTTTTAGTTTTTTACTATATTATTGGCCTACACTATGTTGTAGGTTAGATCATTTTTTTTTTTCAAATAAGAAAAATATCTTAGTATTGTTAATGTTTTTTCTAGTGAAAAAAATTTAAATCATAGGAGAATTGATCTGATGTGACTTGGTCAACTTGATAGGTCAAAATACAATCTGGATAACTAGTAAAAACATAGTTTGACTCAAAATAAATATTCAAGATGACTTTACTTTTATAAATATTGAGATGACAATATATTGGATCAATTTGAGTTAGCTTGTCAATCTGCATGCAGGGTCATGAGACCACGATAACCCCATATAAAACAAATCAAAATAAACTATGAAACTCAATTTTCAATAAACCCTACTTGGGTAATGAGACTAGAATAACCCAATAGAAATTAAATTAAAATAAATTATGAGTCTCAATCTCCAATAAACCTAATATTAAATGATGAAATTGAAAAATTGATTGAAAATAAGACACAAAAATAACTTAAAACAGTTCGGGTTAATTTGTCAAACCCGTGACTCGAGTCATGAGATGAATATATTCTCATAGAAAGCAAACTGTAACCTAATTCCCAATCAACTCTCAATATTGAAGGATGAAATTAAAAAAAGACAATTAGAAAACAAAAATAAAAAAACTCGAGTCAACTAAGTTAACCAGTCATATTTGTGGTCCCAATTATAAGATTAAAGATAACTTTATAAAAAGTAAATTGAAAAAAATTATGAAATTCAATCATCGATAAATCTAATATTGAAGGATGTAATTAAAATTAAAAAAAATATAAATTAAAAAAATTTAAATAAATAGTATTTTACCAGAGAATTACATTAAAACCCTCTATTTTTTAGATTTTTTTGGTTAATTAATATTTATATTCCAAAATAAACATTTAAAAATTAAAACTATTGAAAATGTGATAATAAAAGAGCAACTGACATGTCGTTCCAAGCGTGAACACCATGCAGAAAAAATCATCCCGAGTTCTGCATCCACCGTTCTCTGCAGACAGACACAAACTGTGGCCTTCACTTCGTTAATGTCACCGTCGTCCCAACCAGACACTCCCAAAAAAAAATCCGACACAACAAACAAATCTAGCCTCGCATTCACCAAATCAAATAAAAAAGATCCTACTATATGCTCCCTCGCCTCTCTCCTCTCCTCCGCAACTCTTCAATGGCACGTGCCGTTTCACGCGCCTCCACCCCTCTCCCACTCCCACTCCCACTCCCTACTCTCTTACCGGCCACAACTCTCTCTTCTCTCCACTCTCCTTCGAGTCTTTCATTCGCTCCAAAACCCAGCAATTTTAACTTCCTTTTGTTAACTAATACCGGACTCTTTAATAAAAAGTTCGAAACTTTTTCTCAAGAAAATTATAGGTGCACGGTTTGGGCCTCCCATAGAGGTTACCGGAAAGTCAGACGGCGGCCGGCGGCAGCGAGGAGTAAAGAGAAGGATTTGGAGCTCAGTGTTAGCATTTGCATTGAAGAAGGCCTCCCTAATGACCCTGAAATATTGGTAAAGGAAACATCTTTCTTGTCTGTAAAGATAAATTTATGTGTTTTGATACTTGATTGGTGATCTTGACAAATGGGTTTTGTGTTTGTTGTGAATGGTTGGTGTTACACAGAGTATAGCAGAATTGCTTAGACTAAATGTGCCAACGGCAATGAAGTTAGCATTAGATAGTTTAAAAAGTTCAACTTTTAAAACAAGGGATGAAACTATAACTGATGTTGGTGGGTTTGACAGCATTGAGTTGTCTGTGATGCTTTGCAATGATGAGTTTATTAGAAAACTTAATAAGGAATGGAGGGATGAGGATCATGCAACTGATGTTCTTTCAATGTCACAACACGTGCCTGGCCTTGACCTACCAATTGTAAGTGAGAAATGCATAGTTTTAGTTATTTACAGGATTCATTTAGAGTGTCAACATGGGTTGGTCACTCTTTGTTTTTTATTCTTTGCAGCTTATGTTGGGTGATATAGTGATTTCTGTTGAGACTGCTGCACGACAAGCCGAGGAAAGAGGACATACTCTTATTGATGAAACTCGTGTTCTCCTGGTTGGTGCAAATTTTACTTCAGTCTTCAATTACATGTTTTGACATCTCTTTTTGGCCGTTATGATTTTTATACATAATTTGGATGTCTGTGCTCACTGTATTAGGGTAGTTGGTTAACTTCATAATTTGTAGTTTGACTCCCTTGGTTACTTTACCAAACTTGCAGGTTCATGGGTTGTTGCATCTTTTAGGGTTTGATCATGAAATTAGTGAAGAGGCTGAAGCTGAAATGGATAAGGAGGAGGGAGTTCTTTTGGAGAGTCTTGGTTGGAAAGGGAAAGGATTAATTCAGAGTGCATACGATGCAGAAACTACTATGAATCATCATATGGAAAGTTCAGATGGTAATTTCACTGTATTAATTAGAAAAAAATTGCTTTCTGGTTTTGAGAGGATCCTACTTCTTGGATGCAAACTTACATTTTTATTTATTTTGGAGCTACAATGTGCTTTACCATGCAAAGATATGAATACATGATCACGCAATGACATCATCTGACACTACTTTGTTAAAAGACAGGAAGAAAGAAGGTGGTCTTAGATTCTATAAACCAAAATTCAGCTATATCTTCTGCGATATGGATGGTGAGGTGACCCATGCTTTTTGATGGGATATCCACATGTTTTGAACATTGGATTCTAATGTTTCCTTTGTCTCCCCACTTTCCTGAATGTTAGGAACGTTGCTGAACAGTAAAAGCCAAATCTCCTTGACCAATGCAAAGGCCTTGAAAGAGGCTTTGTCAAGGGGTGTGAAAGTGGTGATCGCGACTGGAAAAGTAAGAAACTGTGCAATTCTACCCTTTCATCTCTAGTTCATTAACTACCAGCCAGCACATTATTTATAGGCATATGCTTGACTTCAAGCTATGTTTTCCCATTCGTATTACCCTCGGATTTTAGTTTTCATTTTCTTTAACAGGTGCTGGATGTTACTGTTTGTTTTTAGTTTTTTATTTATCTATCCACTAGCTAGGCTCCTCTTTATTATTTATTGTTCTTTCTTTGTTCTATTTGTTTCTTATCAGTTACTTATCTTGCTGCTAGTTATTGATCTGAAATCTTGAATAGGCACGTCCTGCTGTGATAGATATTTTGAAGGCGGTAGATTTAGCTGGTAAAAATGGCGTTATCTCAGAGTTCTCTCCTGGTGTCTTCTTACAGGTTTTCCTTTATCTCTTCGTGGGTGTTTGGGTTTGTAGTGTATGATGCTTTTTAAAATTGTTTTTCGCTTGAAAAATGCATCAAAATGATTTTTTTTTCAGATTTTTTTTTCATTTTTGACATCAACTCATTAAAACCATCAGAAAACACTTAAAACATCATCAATTTGATGCTTTTTTCAAGCTAGAAGCACTTTTGAAAAGCACCTAAAAGCAGAAGCTATGCCAAACACCCCTAAATGTGGTCATGCATTTTCTACTATGGATGTCATCAATTTAACAATTTTCAAGCTGTACATCATGAACAGAAAATAGTGTTCTCTTCTCGAAGACATTCTCAAATTGCTGGTCATATGCATGTACGAATATTCATTTTGTGCTTACGCTTATACATGCAAGTTTTTCTTAAACTCAGCATGTTTGGAATGTCTTTATCTGTTATGCAAAATTGACCCAGGGGTCCTATCTAGCTTTATTAAGATAATAAGAATGATAAGATTTAGCAGGTTTTCTTTATTCTTCACTCCTTAAAGAAAAGAGCTTAGTTCTATCAGGCTTGAGGCTATTTCGCCTCTTTCTTCTTGAAACCAATCCTAAATTTGATCCAAGCCCAGGGGAGTTTAGGTATTCCCACTTGCAAGAGTTCAGGAGAGGCTTACAATAGATTTAATGAACATGGGATTTCTAATGAACAAACTGGATCGGTAACAGTTAGTTAGAAGGTTTTTTTTACCAACCTGTACTTCATACACAGGATTTGTGTGAATTTGAGGCCTCTTATACACAGGATTTCTTCTATACATTTACTTGGCTTAAGTTATTATCTTAGTATCATGAAATTGATGCGTTGCAAACCTATAGAACCTTAGTGAGAAAAAAGGATTTGTCTTCTTAGGTATTGTTATACATACTTTTCCCCCAATTATTTCTCTTTCCAGTTTTACATTTGCTTCTGCTTTGCTTTTAGTTTTCCTTGGATATGCTTTCATCTTCCCCTATGAATATTGTTTTTTAAATAAAAGTAAGTCAATTTTCCCACTTTCCTGAATGCTGCAAAGCTTAAAGGTTCGTGCTAACATTTGCTTCCATGGTATACTGTCATGTTCAACCCCTACATGTTGATTTTGACTCATTTGTTGTCGCTTATTGGTGGTCTCTTGTTATTTCAGGGGTTAATTGTTTATGGTAGACAGGGTCGGGAAATTTTTAGAAGCAATTTGGATCTGAGTGTCTGCAGAGAGGTATTTCATACAGAAATATCATATGGTAGCAATTGGATTTGAACTATGCATGAATTTTATCAGAATAGTGAAGAAGAAGAGAAGGGGCCTTACACACACACACAGACAGATATCTGCTGCGTGATTGGACTTTTTTGTCTCCTGGTCACCTGGATGTGATATATTTTGCTGTTTCATTGTAGCTAGCAGCTACCTGTCACTGCTAAGTTGTCTAGGGCAGTTATTTTCTCTGAGTTTTTCATAATGCCATCTGAGATTAGCTGCACACTGTTTATTTGTCCTAGTCTTGTACAGTTGAGTTTTGCCTGCCTGCTCTGTCCTGGATTGGATATTCCTGGCTCTCTGGTGGTTGGATGCTGTTGCAGCTGTAGAATTCCCTGAATTTTATTGGAGCTGCCCAACCTTTTCATCTAGGGAAGTTGTTAGTATCAAATTACATGTGTTTTCTATGCAACAGACTTTCCCTTCTACTCTAGTTTGATTGACCTTTTGTCAGACCATATTTCGATAATCTCACTCATCTTCATGTTTACAGCAGCACTAAATTTTCCTCCCCCCTTCTAAAAAGTCCATAGAGTTCATGTTCTTGATATAACTTGGTATAATGTTCATGGAGCTTCCACAATATGATTGGCTTGCATTTCATATTGTTAATAAAGCAATCCACTCTTTCTTTCTTTCTTTCTTTCTATAAAAAACATAGTAATCCACTCTTATTGGTGGCAGATTTTAACCAGTATGATATTCTTTTTTGTGTACTGAAAAGAAAGAACCGAAGCTAAATGGCTTTACAAGGCATGCGGATCTCTTGGTTGTATTTAAGGATCATTGTTGGTCACTAAGTACTTGTTCTTGGTTTTAAAATTGTAGGCATGTCTCTACTCTTGGGAGCACAAGGTTCCTCTTATTGCATTCAGCAACGATCGTTGCTTGACATTATTTGAGCACCCTCTAGTTGATTTACTGCATACTGTATATCATGAGCCAAAGGTGAATATTTTTCACTCTAGTAACAATTCTCTGGTACTGGCTGAGCAATTATTCCATATAGACACATGATTTATGAGAAAATGTTTACAGGCTGAGATCATGCCTTCAGTTGAGCATCTCTTGTCTGCTGCGGACATACAGGTATTTGCACAAATATGGTCTCATTTATCTTTTTGGAGTATCAAAAGAAAAGTGGTGTAGATGTTTTGAACCTAAAAGGTAGACATGTTTTTAAGGTGTGTGTTTAGCAGATGGTTTTAGCCATGATATCTTTTATTCAAATAAACTGAGTGGCTACTTTTCAGTTTTTTATAATGTCAATCTTTTATTTTCATTGTACCTCAGAAAATCATGGACATAGTTTTTCACTTATGATTGCATTCTTAAATAAATGGAAATTATTGATCCTGTCTTGTTTTCTTTCTGATTCATTTGTTAAATAACTGGGAGTAATGGATCCGACACTCTTGTTAAATGTATTTGTGTACCTTTATGCTTGCAGCTGTATATTTAAGCCCTAGGAAACTACATCCTCTCTACTTTTGGTTTTGTTTATTTTTATAATGGTTCACATCTTTTCAATTTGCAGAAGATGATCTTTTTAGACACTGCTGAGGGAGTGGCTATGAACCTGCGGCCATACTGGTCAGAAGCAACTGGAGGCCGTGCCAATGTTGTGCAAGCTGTTCCGGATATGCTTGAAATTGTCCCCCCTGGAACCTCAAAAGGGAGTGGTGTACAATTGCTGCTTGATCATTTGGGTGTCACTACAAAGGAGGTATGGGAAGATATAATATGTTCTGTATTCCTTTCGTTTTTCATCTTGCCATCTTTTCTCTTCAGAATAAAGAAAATCTCTATAAGACTTGCAGTAGTTGCTGTTGGAGTCTCTCTTTTATTTACTTACTGTCATAGTTTCATATTCTTTATTGGCCCTTTCTCTTTCATTAGGAGAAAATGATGAATGGCCAAACCTGTGACCACCTTATAGTTCTGAGTTTTGGTCTGACATGCCTGTTCTTCAGACCATATTCTGGATTGTTTCTAATTTGTAAATTTTTAGATAATGGCTATTGGTGATGGTGAAAATGACATCGAGATGCTTGAGTTGGCTTCTCTAGGCATTGCTCTTAGCAATGGATCAGAGAAGACAAAAGCTGTGGCTAATGTTATTGGTGCCAGCAATGATGAAGATGGTGTGGCCTCTGCTATTTACCAGTATGCATTCTGAGGCATAAGGTCTAGTTTGAAAAATTCGAACAAAGGTCATACGGCGAAAGATACATGGTGCTGGATGCAATCTGGCCATTTTGACAGTATTTATTTCTCGTTATAGATGAAAGATGGGCCTCATAAATGAAAATAGAAACTTGTCAACTTCTTTCCCTATTGAATGAGTTAACAGTAGGTTATCATTCAGTGCTGGCTCCTCTGAAGCAAGGTCTTCGAGACGGCGGTGCGAATAAAGCGACCGTTTTTTCTCATATTGATTGATCTCAATGATTTGAACTTCATGGATTTTTTTAGGTAGCTTTGTATCCAGAAATAGTTTCACTCTTTTTTGTTTTTCTTTTTTTGTTCTTTTTGATATTTTTTGGGGCGAGGAGTGTGACTTCAGGCATGCCCACACCCAGAGCCGCCCTCAATCTTTATGCGATAATATTCTTCTCCATATGAGATTTATGTAGCTACTACTTCATGTATCTGTTTGGATAATTCTGAAATGGACCAATGACACTAAGCTTTTTGCATTCTTTGGCCGTGAATTGATTGGATCCTTCATTTACATTATTTCATAGTAACAACTCAATCTTATTGGTGCTTTTAGAAATAGATACAAGTCAGAAGATCTCCAAACGTCGCTTCCATTGATGCAAGTCATTACTTTAAAATGAATGCTTGTTTCAACCCCAGGCACGTGTAGAGTAATTCTGCCATTCTAAGAAACCACATTACTATTGCATTTTAAATTAGTGTGAGAAGAAACCACATTACTATTGCATTTTAAATTAGTGTGAGAAAATCTTTTATTTTTCTTTTATGACTCGGATGTTTTGATCAAATGAAGTGGATAATACCCTGAAAGTTTGAAAATCAGGTTTGACAGAATCGTCATGGCTAAATTTGTATATAAAAACACAAGGTGTTATAAAAAGATGTGGACACAAGATAATTTTATATCTAAAAGATCTAAATATATGAATACCACTACTACGATAGACTGTATTTGGTATTCCTAAAAGGGTAATCTACGAGTTTCTGGTCTTGACCTCGACCCCAAGGTAAGAAGGAGAGACTTCCCGCGCCCTGAATTGAATAAGTAAATTAACTCACTATCATTCAACCACTGCAATTTATAAGGTATAAGATGTATGGTAGTGTGCAAGTTCAACTTTTACACCAATTTAGTACTTGCTGCATTAATGCAACTACCACAATCTTTTATTAAGTTACATTCCTTATTCTAAACATGATATCTCATGTGGAATATGTTCTCTATTTGACCTTCAGAAACATCCATATTGGTAGGCAGATTCGGTGCTCTCTTCACCATAAATGTCTTTTCATTAACCAGATACTCAATATAAATATCATTAACATCCTTCAATGGTGACATCTTCTCCTCTTTATCCTCCTTATCGATTTCAACCTCATCATTAGCTTTTACAACCATGATTTTTTTGTTTGGAAATTGTGAAACAACATGACCAAAACCCAAACAAGGAGAGCATTTAATGTTACGGTTATGAAAAGTAGGAGTAACATTATTACCTTAAAAAACAACCAAGGTGTCTTTCGTCTCTTTAGGGCATCTAGCCATATCCTCTTCATTTGGTTATAATGGATCACCCTCGGTGTTAGCCTTTCAATTGGGTTTCTAAAGTGTCAAAGGGCCTAATGGTTGGATTTGCTAAATGATAACCTTCCATTTATGATGTTTCTCCACCTTCACGACCATACGCTCTCCTCTAACTCCACATTATGGTCTCAGTACCTATAATTATCCCTATGACTAAAATTGTCACCATATCTTTCCCCTTCAAACTGAAGATTCTGCTACTGTCCGAAACATTTTCAAAATCAACACCATTCATGTTCGTATTATCACTCACAAACTTATCCATATCAGTGTTAAATCGCATAAAAACACTCCTAACATTAAATTCTCTTTGCTCAGGCCTATTTTGAACCCCCACCATGATTATTGTCATGTTGCCTCTCAACCTATTCAACTTATCTCCAAATGCATCACCCATCCAATCCATCTGCTGATTCATAATGCGTATCTGAGTTATAATTTTATTGTCTCCTCTCTATGGTGCCATATTATTGCTTCCCTCTGACATCTTTAAATCTATAAATTGGTTAGTTCACAAGAAATAAATATTCCTCACTCACTCCCTCACATGTATACTCTCCTCTCGTGTTTCACTCAAATATTAGCTTTTCACTTAAAAATGCTTGCTACGTCTTTCTCCTCTTATCTCATCTTTATTTGACTCTTGTGGAACTAATTTCAATACCAAATATAACAACCTTAGTGGCATAAACAAATATATGTATATGACTCAAGAAGCAAAAAAAAAAAAAAAAAAACAAGAAAACAAGTAAAGACAAAACAACGATTACAATTTCACGAGTAACAAATGAATTTGTATGAAAAATGAATGTTTTTGAAGACGTGAAAACAAAACATGAAAACATTATAACAAAAATTTAAATGACAGCTAAATATATAAGTTATGATGTTATTATACTATCATAATTAAAAATAATAGAAGTAAAACATGTTTGAATTACGAACGTGAATTAGACCCGTTACGACAAGTTTCAATTCCGAATTTAGTTCCTATAACAAATGAACTCCAAATGACCTAAAATTTTATTTAGGGTAAAACTAGAGCCTTAAAACCTATTATATAAAATCTGAGGAATTTCTAAACTTATTTGACCTGAAATTACCTTCTGATACGAATCTGACTTGTCACGATAAATTTTAATCTCGACCTTGGTTATCATAGCAAGTGATCTCTAAATGATCTCAAATTTTATATGGGGTGCGATTAGGAATCCTAGAACCAGTATATCAAATTCAAGAATTTTATGAATTGGTTTGGTTTAGATTATCCCTTGTTTGTGTATTGTGACAGATTCGACAAAAGTGACTTTTGGATGTTCTTTTTTTTTACTCTTTATACTAATGATATATTCTAAGACAACAACAAACTAAAACAAAATCTTTTTTAAGGAATCTTAGATGCAAAATACTAAGCTCTAGACACGAAAATTGAAAATCGAATCAAAGACAACTAAAGCTAAGGAAGCCGAAACTAACAAGAAGAAAATAAATTATATAACCTGATTTTGAAGCCTAAATCTAATATCAACTAATTCAGACCTCTTGATCACATGATTAAGCAACCCTTAACAAAGTAGATAACAACTCTGAAAGCTACAAATTAGGTTTGACATAAACCTGACCTAGAGGTAACCTTGTACATAAGAACCAAAGGTATTAGAAAAAGACTTGGACCCCGAGATAATATTTTATCTAAGAACCCTAAATATACGAATGATACCAAAAAGCCAGTGTATGATCTTTTTCCTGCAAAGAAATGTTGCTTTGCCACAAAAAAAACTCACGTTTATTCTTCAACTTGCTACCTAGATTTGCAGCTCAAAAAAACATAATACAGTCTCCTCTAACTAACCCTAATGGACCCGTTTTGAGTTGCAAGTTAATGAGCCTAAACTAGTAATCAACTAATATAAACCCAATAATGAAATAAACCTCAAAACAATGTCTAATTGGCCAAAACAAACCCAAATTAAAAATATTTATTCAAAAATAAATAAATAAAATAAAATAGGATAATAAAAATAAATTCTTCATGCTAAAATTACTCTATGTGGCATGAATTTCTAATTTTCGCACATATAGCAAATATTAGTCCTGACTTTAAACACATCATTCTCTCTCGTTTGTATAAATTATTGGGTCTACTATATGTGGTTGGAAAGTTTAAGATATCTAGTTTCTAGCCCAAGCTGGATAGAAGCAAAACTATAAATATGTCTCAAACAGTACACAGAGGTCTAGTTTGATAGATTTGACAAGATTCATCTAGTAGTTTCGACCCTCTGAAATAATATATTACCAAACTCCATTTGACCTGAAATATTTCCATAATATATTTCTCTATGTTTAGTATCACCCTGTAAAATTTAAACCTAATCTGATCTATGGTTTGAGAGATATACCCGATCTTGCAAAACTAGTCAATATATATTTTAAGGCCAAATTCATGTCTAATTCCTATGTTTGGAACCCTTTAGATGGGAGACTGATTTGTTACAATAACCCTCCTTGGAATTGATTTCTAAAAATTATTTTTAAAAATACCCTCAACAATGCAAATTCTAATTTTTATAAATCTCTCACTATCTCTTTCCTTCTCTTCTTCTAACCCCTATGGTTTGTTCTTGTTGTATAACTCATATAAAAAGCTCATGCTAGTCCTTGGTAATTTGAGTTTATTATTATTGTAGGAAACTAAGAACCCTAAAATCCAAGAAAGCAATATTTGTTACACAAGGTGAATTATAAAATCTAAACACATGTGGGGAAAAGCATTATAGATATGTAGTTATTTATTGTGGATTATAACAGTAAAATTATGGTTTTAACCTTAACAAAAAAATCAGATGAGCTGGACTTAAGGGGTAAATGATCTTTTCATGAGGTTAAATTGTCATTCCTTATTTGTTTAGGAGTAGCACTATCTTATCCTATTTTTTGTGACAGTAAAATTACTATATTGCCCTTAAAAATCTAAAAACTATTGACCTTGGATGTAGACGTCTTATAGGAATTTTATTTTACTATAAACAATGTAATGAATCAATTGTCCTTACCATCAAAATTTTTAACCTTGACTTCAAAGGCTTGTAAATAATTTGAAAATGTTTTTTTTATTATCATTTAATCATTGGGGCATTTTGTCTTTGTCAAGATAAAATAAAAGAGGACAAAGCTGGTAACATGTGTGTTGTATTATTTGACTCTTCTCGGTGTCCTCTTTCTTTCTAGGTGGCGTGTGCATGGTAACTCAATCTGATTTGGAATCGAATCACTTTTTTCCCTCTTCTTTTCTCTTTTCCACCTTGATTTGCATTGCACCTTGAAAAAACCACATTAGCCCTTCAATTTCCCCCTTTCAGATTTAATCCATGTTCTCTTAATTGTAATTTTCTTATTTGAAAACATTATTTTAAATTGAAATTTATTTTCAATTTCATCATTCTTCAATTTTCTCATCTCTCAAATTTGATCTTCATTCTTTTGATGACTATTTTTTTTTTATTTCATATGATTTATGAATTTGATTTCTTTTTACAATTTCATCTTCTTCTCTCTTTTTTCTTTTTTTTTGTATCAAGACCTTGTTATTTTTATTGCTATTTTTCTTCTTCGACAAGTTTTTTAGATTGATTATTTTTTCAATTTTATCTTTCAACATTAAATTGGTTAGTTATTCATCTTTTTAATTTAAGCCTGGGTTTGAGATTTCACGGGTTATAATTTTGAAATATTAACCCAAGTTCAGAAGATTCTGAGTTTGCTTTGTTTTCCATGTTATTAATTTAAAATTTATATATATATATATATATTATTAAATTAAATGAACTTTTCTTATGCTTCTTTAAAATCTTAGTTTACTCGAGTCACTTTTTTTTGTTCTTTTTTTGAATTTTATATTTTTTTCCGTTTATAGCCTTCAATATTTAACTTATTATAATTGAGCTTGCTAATTTATTTCAGTAAGGGTTTCATGGTTTTATCACGATCTCATATCCTAGATCATAGGTTTCACAAGTTAATTATGGTCGGCCCAGGTCAATCCAATGTGCAGCCGTCTCAATATTTTTTTAGAAAAATATGTCATTCAACATGCCACTATTTAAGTATTTTTAAAGTGTTTTCAGCTAGAATGCATTGAATTTTTTTACTTCCTAACAACTTTGTATTTTTAAAAAAATATTCAACCCTTTATGTAGTGGGGGTCAAAAAACTAGTTTGACCTATTGTCACTATTGCTTTGTTAAACTTGTTTTATAAAGCTCACTCTTGCTTTGTTTAATTTATTTCTAGTACATCATGATTTTTTATAAAAAAATATTATGGATTCTATTTTCACATTAACAAAAAGAAATGATTTCCGAATTAAGGGAAAAATAATCAAGTTTGTTAGTTCATTTCAATTCCATAAGTATTCCAAATAGTATAATTGAATTCAATTTTGTGGTTTAATATTTTATTCTAAACATAATAATATAATATGTTATCAATTGAATTTAAATCACATGTAAAATTGAATTCAATTTCATATGTGATTTGGTTCCAAATAGGTTGTAATATATTTTTGTCTAACAATTGATTTGGTTTTTCTCTCACGCGTGTAGGAAAACAATTATGGTGCTCATGGATTAATTTGTAACATCCTATTACTTACTTTCTAAAATTCACATTAAAGAAAGAGACTAAAATAAAGAGGAGAGATAATATAAAATTCATGACTTACTAAAAGTAATAAAAATATCTCTAATTAGGATTTCTTTGTCCTAGCTATATCTCTTTATTTATTCAAAGTAGACCCTAGAAAGTAACTACTAAGATGCCACTAGTTACTTCCTGAGCACCATAAAATTCATCTTTGTGTTAAGGGATGAGAGATCACAAAATACTATGCAATTAACAATTAAATTAAAATTGAAATTAAAAAAAAAACTAAAAGGAATCAACATTTCATTGTGCACTAAGACACATGTTACTGCAGATTGGAACAGTGAAATGACCGTTTTATCAATCTCAAGAAATATCATTTAACTAGCTATTAGGGGTAAAATAGTCTTTTCCATAAGATTTATTTGTCATTATCGTATTGATTGAGAACACATAATTCTTTTTACATTTTAGCATAATGAAATGACTTAAAAACCCTTAAAAAAAATTAGGTTCAAAGGCATTTTGCTTTTGTAATGCTTTAATTGTACATTGAAATGACTACAATGCCCTTAAAAGCAAAAAAAATAAAACTTGCATCCATCAATTTTTTTGTATTTTTATCATGGTTGTTTTAGTTATTATCATTTGAATGAGGGGCAATTTGATCTTTTAACAAATATAAAATAATAAAAAATAAAAGTTGCTAGCATGTGCGCAACACTCTTTAAATGATGCATGCAATGCCTCCTAGTGATTAAAAGCCTCCTTCCACGATGGCGTTGAAAGCTCTTGCCATTCTCTTCTCGTGGTCAAGCGCGTGTGCATGGCAGAGCAACAATTGGGCTATGATGGACTTTTTTTCTTTCCTCCTCTTTCTCTCTCCTCGCCTTGGATTTTGGGTAAACCCTTCCAAAAATAAATGTGTCCTATAAGTTTGTGTTTGTATCAATTTTGATCCTCATTCTTTTGGTTGTTATTTGTTTTGCTTTTAATGCTTTTTGAAGTTGATATTTTTTTCAATTTCACCCCTCAATATTTTATTTCATGTGATTTTTGTATTTAATTTGATCATTATTCTTTTGATTGTTATTTTTTTTTATCAATTTCTTCAATTTTTTCTTAATTTTATCCCTCAATATTGTATTTCATTTAATTTTTTTAATCCAATTTGGTCCTCATTCTTTTGATTGCTATTTGTTTTTTACCCTTTCTTGATTTATTTTATTTTTCAACTTAGTCCCTCATTATTTTCTTCATTTAGTTTTTATACCAAATTTGGTCCTCACTGTTTTGTTTTTTAATTTCAGATAATTAGAAATTTTGCTTCATGATTTTTTCATGTATAGCCTTTTATAGGGTAATCCTAGTCTCATGACCAAGGTCACGAGTTTCAAAAATTAACCTAATTTAACCTTGATTTTTTTTAGGTATTTTTTTAAATTAATTTTTTTTTCAATTTCATCCTTCAAAATTAGGTTACTGGGCCTTGAGTTTTGTGAATTTGTTTTCTTTCCTCTTTGTTGTTTTATATCGATCTCATATCTTGGGTTGCAAGTTAGTTAAGTTAACTTGGGTTGAATCAGATTTTTTTTGATGTTTTTTATATTGATTATTTTTAGTTTTGTCTTTCATTATTAGTTTGCTTGAGATTTAACCTTCATTGTTTTATTCGATCTCTTCTATGCGAGGTTATCCCGATTGCCATAAACTAATTTTGAGTTCCCTAAAATTATCATTTTCTTTTAAAAAAATAAATAAACAATAATATAAATAAAATAAAAAAGGTTTAAAAATACAAAAATATAGGAGGACAAATGACTTGCATTGCAAGAATAGGCTGAAGAGGGATCTAAGTGCATAAATGAGAGATGAAGGGACCAAATTGGATTTTTGACAATATTAAAAACTCAATTGCACCCTTAAAGGACCTGAATGTGAAAGACAATGCAAATTCAAGGTCAACTTAAGTGAATGTTAGACAAATTTGCATAAAACTTAAGTATGAAAACTTAATTAGATTTTTAATAGGCTAATCTGATTTAATTATGGGCATAATTAAATATTTAAAAATTAATTTAGGTCAAAATTAAAAGTATTAAATTAAGTGCAAGGATTTAATTAAACTTTTAATGGGTTAAATTAATTTTATTAAGGACCTGATCGGTGAAAAATTAAGTTTGGAAGCTTGATTTGGGCTAAATTGAGAATGAAATTTTGGAGGACCAAATTTAATTTCGACAAGCTTAATCAATTGAAATTAGGGGAGAAAATGCAAGAAAATCAAAGTTCAGAGGTCAATTAAAGGCCAACTTGAAGAGATTTAGAACCACAGACTTTTCTGCAAAAGGCGCGCAACATTTGGAGCTATACCAAACTTTTCCAGGGACTAAACTGAAGAAAATCAAAGATTAAGAATTAATTGGTGGCTAAATTGAACAAATTGAAAAACAAGGACTACTTTGAAAAAGGCACCAAACTTGAGGGGTCTCAATCGATGTTTGACAAGGGCCTAATTGCACAAAATTAATCAATTTTATCTCAATTAATGTCGTTTGAGCTTAAATTAAAAAAAATCAAAGACTAAATTAGAGACTACCTGATCCCAATTATTAAAACCCTAATTTTAAGGGTTTAAGGAAAACAATGTCGTTTTAGTTAGGGTTCTCTTATTTTGGCTAATTATGAACCACGTTTCTGAGCAACAATCATGGTAATTCCAGCTATCATTGAACGAACAGTGACCACCATTTGATAGAGAAGCTTCCCCTCTACAAGGCTATGTCGTCCTTTTTCAATGTTTGTGCCTCACTTGTCAAGCGAAAGCCCTCAAAATCTTGTCCCAATGTGACCTTGTCTGGTTCAATAAAATTCAACAGTGTTACATATAACTTTGGGTTGATGGTGAGAAGACTATAAATCACCAAATCAAGCATGGTTTGATCCTAGTTGAAAACTAGCATCCCCTTTACAAGATCCATTGCTTGGTTGGCTTTAATGACCTCCCATTTTCCACGATTAATTCATGAAAGGTACACCACCAATCAACCATTTTCAGCCGAGTTTTCCAAGAGTCAGACATCCAGGGAGAGGGAGAACAAAAGAAGAAGAGAGGAGAGTGGTCCTATAGCAAATTAGAGGAAAAATAGGAAAGATCTTTTATGATTTAGTTGTGAAAAACCACCTTCAAACTCATAAATAGTTTCACAACCACCTGTCATTTTGAGGCTACAAAATAAGTATCTTTTGAAGCATGAAAGAGGATGAGAGAGGTGAAAAATAAAAGCCATGAAAAAAAAAGAAACATTGAGAGAAAAACAATCAAATAGTTAAAAAAAAAGAGAAAAAAAGATTTTATGAAGAAGGAGATCAAAAGTTGTTTAGAAAGGGCTACTGGAATATGTTCAAATCAAGCAAAAAAGGCAAAAACTAGTTGCAATTGTCTCTTGAAGGTATATTACTCAACTTCATGAAGGGTTAGAATTCTTAGAGAATATCCATCCCCTCAGCATTTTAAGCTTTGATTCATTTGTTTAAGTGTTTATTCATGTTGTTTTTGAAATGATTCGACCATGTTTTAAGTTGTTCTTGCATATATGTTCCAATTGCAATATGATTGTTTGTTCTTGTTGTTAATATGGTGTTTTATGATGTTTAATAAATGATTAATGACATGCTTTTTATGTTCAAATACTTGTTTTTTATGCATGAAAAACATATGTTATGGTTTGATGATTATATGCAGAAAATGAGACATATAAAAATACTTAGTCATTCTGATGTTGTTGTTTAGTTTTGGAAGTTCATATAGGTCATTTTGATGTTGGTTTTTTTTTTTTAATATGTTGAATGAACTTTTGGATTGATAAAAATAGTATATGTGTATGTTTGTATGTTGACATTAGGTTATAGACTTTCAATCCTATGCATTTTAAGGATTATATGTTTATTGTTGTTTTTTAAGGCTTAAACATGTATACATGAGTATATGTGACTTGTATGAATAGGCCTTAGGTATTTATTCTAGGTTTTTGGTGCATTTTCTGGATTTTAGCAGATTTTGGGTTTTTAGGTTTAACATTCATTAAAAAAAAATTGCTTTGGGTTCGTGATTTCCATGTAATTTCAATCAATTGTTGGTTTTTACGCATACGTATAAGTTTGTTGATCATTAATCTATGATTCTAAAGGCTTAAAAACACTAAAATCTTGGCATTCGATCTTTGATTCTTCATTTGTATTTTTCACAAAATCAAATAATTGTGATGATTAGTTGTTTGCTGTGATAATCTAGCCTCAAAATTTTGCTTGAAAGATGATTTTACATGTCTTTGATTTAGTGAAATCTGGTCTGAAATTGAATCCGTGTTTCTAGATTTATGTTGAATGTTCTTCATGTTCTTGACAAATTCTAAGTTTTGATCATGAAATTTATGAAAAATTGTGTTCTTGCCTTGTTTATTTGGTTTTAATTAGTTTTAGTCTTATTTTCTTGTTTATAAGCTAAGCCCATCAAGCCCAGCTCATATAGCTAAGCTGACTCATAAATTTTAAGGCCTTGTTTGGCCCGTTTTAATTTTGCAAGAAAAAAATCACTTTTTTTCTTTAGATTGTGTTTGACATACACACCTTTATTCTTGATTATGTATTTTTATCCTTTGCATTTCTGACACATTGCTAAACAAACCTCAAATAATTTTCAAAATATTTGAAAACATCCAGGGACCATTTTAAAATTATTATGGATCCCTCACATGTTTTTCAACCATTTCATTTAGTATTTGAGTTGTAAACTTACACTATAAGATACTAACCCGATATAAAATATACATGTTTTTCTTTATAATTTCATAAAAATGCAAAAGAAATTCAAAATTTCTTATTTAAAAAATAAAAAAATACATTTTTATTTGTGTGCATACAGCCAAATTCTAAAAATTCTCATGCATATTTTATATAAAAAAAGAAAAAATTGTATTTTTATCATACTTTGAAAAATACAAAGTATCATAACAACTTTGTGATTATACATTAGGATTTTGTCAAAATTTCAAAAACACCACAAAAGGCAACTTGTTTAATGAATATTTGGGCTATGAATTTTACAATGTAATGCATATTTCCGGTATTAAATTAAATGAATTGTCAAAAATAAAATGTTAAGAATTAATTATAGACTTTAATATTTGAGAGTATAAAATTACACTGTAAAGTATATCCTCAAGTATTAAAGAAACAAAATAAAAATAAATACATCATTAAAGTTTAGGTCTTATAATGATTGGTCTTATAATGATTAGATTCTATTATTCGATATTATGCACGCTATGACACCGATCTCACGATCGAGCCGTGAGTTTAACATGTTGACTCAAGTTATTTTTTTTGTTTCAAAATAGATTTTTTTTAGTTTGTCCTTCAACGCTTACTCTGTAGTTAATTAAGCTTTGAATTTCTTTCATTTTCCTGTTTAAGAAATTATCCTACTCCCATTAAGTTTTTTACTTTGTTATCAACTATAATTTTTAAAAATATTTAGAAAATATTTTTTTTATAATATTGGTAGTGTTATTTTTTTCCATTAGGTATCACTGTTTTTTTTTTTTTTGTATTATTAATTTTTTTATTATATTATTAAATTAACTAAGATTATTACACTATCTTTTTATAATATATTTTTTTTATTAGGAAAAATTTAACCGTAGTGTCAATACTATAATCGTTCAAAATGAAGATACATGTTCAGATTCTAAACCCAGCAGGCTGCATCTGCAAGTAACCACCTTAATTGGTGGTATAGAAAATTGATTTCATGAGTTTGTTTATAACTGATCTACTAGGGGTTCTTGTCTCTATTCATCATTCGTGTATAGTGTGGCTTATCTGTTGTCGCCAATCCAGCAAACATGGCTTATGGTCACAGGCCAAAAAAAAAAAAAAATCCTAAACGGGCTGTCACCCCGCAGTTTTGAGCCTACTAACCAAGTGCCCGATGAAAGCTATGGGTGACCATGGCTTATGCTATGCGGCGCTATTTGGGTTCAGAAATGCACATGTAAAAATGGTCAGGCAGGGCTTTGTACTTGCATATCCAGAACAATAATTTTGCCCAAGCCATAACGGTAGGGAAAAGGGAGGAGTAAAGGGCAGATAAATTTAAAAATCAAGAAATACAAGTCTAACAAAAAACTTCAATCTCAAATCCATTAAATCCCTCGCAGGTAAATATTCCAGTATAATAAATCAACACACTTCCATTCAGAAGTCTGATATTACGAACACAGATATTTCATACAAGAGAATTCACGTCTATCACCTCAAAACAGAGTGTCAAACAACTTCAACGTCACACTTAGACCCAACTTCAACTTTAAACACCAGCAACTGCAAGAAATTCCAACTTCATGTGGGTACATGCAAGCCTCCAAAGCTACCATCAAATTCCCATAGAAAGGACAAAAAAGATGAAAGAATCAAACCACGTACCTAGATGACTAAAGGCCCTGATCAATTAGATAATCACCAAGCCTTTCCACAATCATGTTGCACTGACCGGGAGTTAGAGGCTCATCATACACACCAATTATCAGTGCCTGATTGGTCTTCTTGATAGTGACACCACCAGAACCCTTTTAAAAATAATGTCAAGTCAGTGGAAACACACAAAGGCAAAAGAGCTTGTATGCAAGAGCTTGATGCAATGCACCAAGCAGCAAACATTTCTGCACCTGTGAAACACTAAATTCTTTTCATCAAATTTTGTGTACAAAGCAACCAACTAACGCACATTCCACAATTAAGAACTAAGTTCAGTCACGAGTCACTCTGCTAGATACTTGCCAATCCCAAAACTATCATACATTTAAAGCCACAATCTTTTTTTTTTCTTTTTTCTTTTTTTAAATTCGAACAGCCTAGCTGCAAAGTGGGGAATACACAACAATATGAACTAGCAAATCACATTCACATTTCCATTCCATTTCCAACTTCAGAAAACACCAGCCTATCCCATCTCTACATTGCCCAAACCTAATCTATTAATATTAATTGTCAATTAGACCTTTGGCAACTTACATGGAGCAAATCTAATTTAAAAGGAAAATAATTTAAAAACAATATATCACATAAAAGCTCCCAGCAACTAATATGGCATGCAATAGATGGTAATATCTGGGTTTCAGAAGCATCAAATAATTGGTCAAGTCTGGAAAAAGCTTAATACTTTTGAAAATATCAAAATGATTTACCTGTTAAATATAACATTGACTGTAGACAGAAATCAACAACAGGACAAGCTAACAAGTTAGGGCAATCATCAAGAGATTAGTTGTTGATCGTTAATGTTAGTTAAACAATTTTGAATTTCAAATATTTCATTTAATCACCATCACTTTCCCGTGCATTGCATGCCTTTGGATATCTGATCCAAGAATTTGCGATGCGATTCGATGACGAAAGAAGGGTTTGAAATTCAAAATTGTCTAATTATTACAACAATTAACCACTAAATAACACCTACTAATCTCTTAACGGCACCCAACAAGGTAACAAGACCCTTTACAATATAATTAATAATTGTCAGTCAGCGCATGTCGCTATTTAAAATCCTCAAAATTAGCAATATCTCAATAAAAGAAACCGAATCATCACCTTCTTTCCTCGGATAACAGCTCCAGGTTCGCCTTGGATCACCATGTACTTGGTGCCACCAAGGAACAACCCAGTTGGTGCAAGAGATCCAGGTTCCTCAAAATCTTTCATGATCGCGCTCACTTCTTCTTGGGTGAACTGCATCAGAAGCACCGATGCGTGAATAAATTATTTTAACCTTTTAAATTGCAGCAACCAGTCGAATTAAACCACGCATGCAAGGGAAAACAAACGACATGTCGGGAAAAAACCGAACCGATCTGGACCAGATCGGGGAAATTAAGAATTATAAGAAATGAAACCTGAGGGAAGGAGGCGCTTAGGGCCCAAACGCTGCCGTCGTGGCCGATGATGGCAGCGGAAGTGAGGGTATTACCCTCGATGTCACACATCAAGTGGTCATCAACGTACACCTGCCACGACATTTTGATTGATTGATTTGAGGCAGAGAGGAAGAGCTGTAGAAGTTTCTAGTAGCTATGGATTGAGGGAAGGGGGCGAGGAGGAAGATATAATAAGCCTATGAGAGGAAGGACAGGCAGGGGGGGAGCTATAGAAAGGAAGGTTGCGTTATAACTACGCCAACGCGTTTGTCCACCGTGGATTATTGCCTTATGCGGTGTCACTTGTGGGGTCTTTTGTTATTAATTAACTAACCATGTACTTTAACAGCTTAGTGTTTCTCTCTTGCGTTATATTCTCACATTTATTTTTGCACATTCTATTGTTCATAGTCGATTTTCTTCACTTGAATTTCTTTTTTTGGAAACATCTTTCCTTTCAATTCCTTTTTTCTATGGTTTCATGCTCTATTATGTTTTCTCAATTTGTCTTTCCTTGTATATTTTTGTTAAATATTTTGGAGTTACACCCAATTTTATGAGGTTGAGTTCCTACTTATTTTAAATAACAAATGAAAAAAAATATAAAGGATTAAGATTTTTTTTAATTAACGTGGGTGTCTGGGTCAGCTTATACGCACCTCGACTAATCCCACGAGCTCTGAAGTTAAAGACCATGTAAGCCTCTAGTGACTATTATATTAGCAACCACATGGCTCGAACCTGAGACCACAGAGAAAGCAAATCCCTTGCTCTGAAGCTATTACCACCGAGTCACCTACTAGATGGTTTAAGGATCAAGATTTACATCAAGGAAAAAATAGCAACCTTTGCTACAAAAGGTATTCTAGTCCCTAAAGTTTAAATATTTTATGACTACTCCCTATTTTTTTTGTTTTTTTAGGTTCTAAAATCTATTTATTTTACCTTTCGATCCTTAAATCTTGAAAGAAAAAAAAATACAAAACAAATAAATTAAAGAGAGAGAAAAGTTGTCTAGTGATAAATTCTAATCTTCAATAGCCTTTTATTCTTTTTATTTATTTATTTCTTTTAAGTTGATAATATTTTAATTATTAAATCCCAAGTGAAGGTGACAAAGTCTTGAATAACATTTAATTTCAAGTTTTAGTCTGATTTCTTTTTAGTCGACTAATTTTTAGGATTTGATGTTTAGCTTATCAATTGTAATCGTAATTGATTGGGCAGTAAGGTCCCATTGATAATCTCTTTCAAGGAAATTATTAGTTGAACATTGTTTCTGCTAATAAATATAGTTTTTTTTTAACAATAGCTAAATACTAAATTGGAAAAATCAAGAAATTAATTTAAATTAAGATATTTGATCTTGCAATACGGATTATATACCTGGTTGTGATTAATAATTTTATTTATTAGAATTGAATCTTTACTTAAAAAATAATAATAGAAATAGATACATATGAGAGAGATTGAATAAAATCAAATGAGAAAAAAAAATCATATAACATTGCACATATTAAAAAAAAAAAGCTACTAGCATTTTATGTGAAAAACAAGTAAAAACTAAATGATATTTAATAACTTTGTTTCCTAAAACTAATATTTTATTTAATAACATGATAATAATAAAAAACACACATAGAAAAATTATTGAATAAAATTAAAGAAAATAAATTTAAGTAGGGCTACATAGGAGAAATGTTTTCTAATATTAGAAAAACATTGAAATCTTATTCGTAAACTAACTGAAAATTAAATCATATTCCAATTTTAAAAAATCATAAAAAAATATATTAAAATTGATAGAAAAAACCTCAATAAAAACTCAACATTAAATAATAAAATTAAAAAAATAAACCACAAAATCAATGAATAAAAACAAAAACCCATCCACGCAAGCCTAACCTGGGTGCCCTAACATATCTGAGCTTCAAAAAATCATAGGCATGTTGGCCTTCCAACCTAGGCTGCGCACCTAAGCATTTTTTTTATATGTTTTTCTTTTTTAAACCCCTTCTTTTAAAAAAAAAATAAGAAAGTTGTTCTACCCTTATTTTTTTGAAAAAAATAATTAGCAGGTGAGGCGTCGCCTGCTATGTAGATAATGCGTTACCTGCTTCTCCCTTGAATTTGACCACTAGTGGTGGCTGGAAAATCAAATTTAGTGAAATTTTATTATGAAATTCATTTTCACCTAAAAACAACTGATAAACACCCCTAGAACCAAAACTAATTTAACAACAATAAAAAATAAAAATAAAAACCAACATGGTTCAAAAACAACAAATAAAAGAAGAGAAAAATTTCTCTTTCGATCCCGATAAGTTTTTTTAGATAAAATTAAGACTCCAAATAATCACCATCAAACTCTCCTCGTTGAATGAAACCTATCGATATCATGAATGGAGAATTTCATAGCTGAAAAGTGACAAAACCAACCACTTTCTTTTTCCTTGTAATTTTCTTATAACTTTTGTCTCCTCTCTCTAGTTTAGGGACTTGAATGTTAAGAAAAACAACTTTTAGACAAAATGTAAATGTTTAGAAACTATGGGGACCATAAAAGAAGACAATGGAAACAATGAGGACTAAGAAAATATTTTTCTCTTGAATTTTAGATTGGCCATTATTTTTCTCCTCATGTTTTACTTTAGTCTCCTTTCTTTTAATTTTGTTCCTTTTTAACTATTTTTGATAAATTAATTATAAAAATTGTAAGAAAATTCTTTGGGTTCAAAATCAACCTTTCAGGGGGGGCTGGAACAAGGTCGGAGAAGTTGCTGGATTCAGCGGGAACACATGAAATGGACAAAAACAAGTGTAGTGCCACCAACACTGTCACATGCACCGCCTCTACTAGAGTAGGGGAACCAGGTGGATCAAGAGCATCTTCACTTTTCTTTCCTTTCTATACCAATAATGACACCAATTGACACATTAGGAGGGAGATTTGACCATAATAAGACTTCGGTTTCTCTCTTTATTCTCCCTTTCATTTCTCCCTCTCTACTGTAAGCTTGGTTATAGTTGATTGGTGGTTGTTATTACAAGCGTTATGATAGATTTTTGCTCGTAATGGTAATGCTGAAAGTTTTCATTTTCACCCCATTTGAATTTCTATCTTTAGATTTCATTTTGATTTAGCCCTTGGATAGTCCGGTTTTAAACCTTATATCTTGCCTATTTTTCAGTTTGGTCCTTAATTTCAAAAACTTATGTATTTATAGCCAAATTAACTTCCAATTTAGTTGTTCCTCTCAATTAAACCCCTAATTGACTTCTTATGTATTTGTGGCCAAATTAACTACAACGTTAATTACTTTAGACTAGAATGTTGGAGGTAATCTATAATGTAACCTTATACTTCTAGCTCATTCATTAATGGTTCTATTCAAGCGCTCGGAAACACCATTTTGTTGTGGTGTTTCTAGAATAATATTTTCCATTTGAATGCCATTAATATCACATTACACAAAGCCTTTATCAATATACTCACCTCCATTGTCTAACGTCAAACACTTTATCTTTAATCCTATTTTAATCTCCATCATGACTCTTCATTTCTTGAATATATCAAACATATTAGATTTAGTTTTTAGAAAATAAACCTATGTCTCCTTCGTTGAATCATTAATAAAGGTTATATAGTACCTTAAGCCTTTGAGGGGTGGAACTGAGGAAGGACCCTTGAAGTCAATATGTACTAACTTTATTTTCTAAGGCTTCAAAACTTTGTTATTCTTTAAAAAACTAACATTTTCTAATTTTTTTAAAATATAGCCAAGTGATATGAGAGAGTATTGTGTCACCTTATTTCTTTCAGATAGAGCATAAACTTAGTGGGAGATGGTGAGAGAGAAAAAGTAGTAAAAGTATTGGTTTGGGTAGATTTCAAGAAAAAATTTGAAAACATGTACTTCTTGAGATATCATCGGAAGGTTAAGGAGCAAGAATTCCTAATATTAAGATAAGATGATATAACAGTCTTAGAATATGAGAAAAGGTTCTAGGATCTTTCTATGTTTGCATCCGTTTATTTGCCTATTGATGATAAAGAGATTTAGAGATGGGTTGAAATAGGAATTGTAGATAGGGTTTGTGGTATTGTAGTTCAAAACTGTTAGGAATCTACTAGAAGCTGCATTATCACTTGAAAAGGTGATGAATCAATTACAGTCTAGGTTTGGAAAGAGAAAAGAGCTTGCTTTTTCATTAGGAAAACGTAATCTCTCGAAGAAAAGAAAAGAGGCACAAAATGGTAAGAGAGGAGGAAATTGAGAATTAGGAAGTAAAATGAGTGGGGCTTCTTAAGCATGCCAAGATAGCAAAACCTAAGCTATATATAGGGATCATGCTAAAATCCTCAAAAAGCATCAAATAAATGAGCAACACATATCTACAAGTAAGATAAATAAAATGTTGTCAAACATAAGTAGTATATATGCTTTGGCATACATGCATAAGCTTATAATCATTATACTACAATTCACAAATACTTAACAAATTAAAATAATAATTTAATGCATACCTGCACAAGACCTTGTCGTCAACATCATTTAATGGTGCGACAAATGTTTTCTCAAGCCATTTAAGACGTATGCTACCACCCTTTAATTTAGTAACAGGGGGTGACATTCTAAATGCACGATTACATAGTGCAACCTAATTACATACCCCCTCGATATGACTAGCCATTCATTGATGAGAAGTCCAAGCAGGATTGCCATGTTCTGCAATGTGGGTGTCATGAGAGTTCTTAATGCGGAATGTGTGTGTCTCATGTCATCATCACTCAATCAATATATAGATAAAGTCATAATCAAGCTTAATGTGCTCAAGACAGCTAATGTATAAAAAACAGTATGGAACACAAATGGTTTAACTTGATCATGTAGTTTCATGAGCATATGTGTCTTCCAATACATCTTAATCTCATTCTATAATACAACATGCCATATTCATAGGTAATTTAAAACATAAGTACATTGAGTGTAAAGTAATATAAATGTTAATTGGATTTATTATTCATATTCCATACAAGTTAAATATATTTATAAAGCTGACAAACACATTATTTTATCCGTGTTTGTCCTACAACCACGAGACATAAGTATTACTTGGCTCGATAGGCATGTACTATACTCTACATCTCCAACAAATGAGTCAAACGTGCATGACAAGTCAACCTTTGAAAATGGATACCCTTAATGAGAAGAATACCCATCACCTCACGTGCACGACATCCTATATAAATGTACCTATATAATATAATATGCGTTAATTATAATATTAAAATATATATATATATATATATATATAATAAATGAAACAAATTAAAAATGATAGGTTTATAGCAATAACAAAGCATATTATAAATGTATTGACAAATATATGTTGACGAGTAGAACATGTTTTTCTATTGTTACATGTCTCATTGCATATGCCACATTTGAAATGTGTATGCCCAATTTTAACAACTTCACTGACAAATCAATGCAAAAACTAATTGATCAAAATTCAACCTAATTCATGTTATTTTAATGCTTATTTGTATGAAATCAACCCTAATTGCATAAATTTATAGTTAACACGAATCAATCCAAATTCTCAATTTCAACAATTTAGCCGACAAATCAACACAAAACATAATTTATCAGAATTCAACCTAATTCTTGTTTTTTTTCATGCTCAATTGCATGAAATAGCTAGTTTAACACAATTCAATTAAAATATCTAATTTTGGCAACTTACCTAAAAAATAAATGCAAAGCATAATTGATCACAACTCAACGACATCAATCTTAATTACATAAATTCATGGCTAATTTAACATAATTCAATCAAGCCTCAATTTCAAGCAAGCATAAATTAAAAAAAAAAAGATAATTGTAATACACCAAATTAATACAAATGTAGGTTGTTTACCTTGCTTTTTTCATCTGGGGAGTGATTGTAATCCAGTGCTCACGCCTTGGGGAGTGATGACAGTGTTATGGGAAATGGTTCTGACACTAAAGATGGTGGATAAAGGCTTAAAGATGCAGAGAGTGATTTTTTAGTATGTTTTAAGGTCGTGGGCTGCAGTTTCGACTGACTTTTTTAGTGAAAGAGACAATGTGAATGCGAGTTTTGAGAGAAAGAAGGGTTGTAACTATGGGGTGGAGGAGGAAGAAACCATGTTAAATTTAATAACTTGTTGCAATTCACAATTCTGACATTTAAGGATATCGCAATTTAGAATTGCAATAGCATGAGTTGTTGCACTTCTAAATCGTGACATCTTTAAATGTCATAATTGTGAATCATAACATGTACAAACTATATTATTTTGTCAAAAAAAATTTAAATCGTGCCATTCCACCAATATTTTTAATATATTGTGCTAATTGTTTTTTAAATCATCATTTCCATCCAGTTGATGACAAGAAAGGTATGATTAGGATTTATGCAAATACATAAAAGTACTTAAAATAGGACGTATATACTTCAAAGACATTGTCATAATCTAATTATATTGCAGCTTGGGAAGGGGCCTTTATTAACGATAATGAGGCCCATAAACATAGTTGATTTATCCAAATCCAACTAGAAGACCATATCGAGTAAGAAATTTAGATGTTATACCTTATTCATTGAGTATCGAGTATCCATATAGATATTCATTATCTATTTATTACTAAATATAAAATAAAATTATATTAGACACACACACACTTAATGATAAAATTATAAATGTTATATGTAAATATTAGGGCTGAGTATTTTCAATTCGGTCCGGTTTTGGATCAAAATAAATAACCAAATCAAACTTATTTTTTTTTAAGTTTTTGAACCAATCGAACCGAAAACCGGTTCAAACTGACCAATTTCGGTTCAGTTCGGTTTTTTTCCCTTCCAAACTGGTTCAAACCGAAATTATTTCAATTGAGCTTTTTTTTTGGGCTTTTTCATTGGCCATATTTTTCAGGGTTTCTGTTTTTATCTTGTTTCTATTTTCTTAGCTATGCAAAAAAAGACCAAAGCCAGATCATCTAGCCTAGATGTACCAAATGAGAGATTTGGATGTGATTAAAAAGATTGAGTTCCTTAACACATCAGTCATGACACAAGCTTTTACATGTAAAGGACTACCTCAATTTTTTATTTTCACAACATCTCTTCTTGTTGTGCTTGGAGTATTCCATTTAATAGTAATTGGCCTCATCAATTATTAGGGTTGCAAAGTTATCTTCTTCCTTATAGAAGCTTCAATAGCAAGCAGGCTAGAGATGAGTGATGAGAGAACAACAATATTGCTACCAATGAGTTGTGCAACCCCAAATTTGTCCTCCTCATGTGATCATTCAGTCAAGGAGGCAACTGCTTTTGATTAAGAGGACTGGGGAGCATAGAGCTTAACGGTTGTGGAGCATAGAGGTAAATAGGAGAGAAGAGAGACGCAGAGAGCAAAGGGCGGACAACTGATTTTGTCTTAGAGAATACTAATTTAGGTTTAGGGTTAGAAAAAAAATTATATTTATACCTTTTTTTTTCAAGTGTTGGCCTGGTTGAACCGGTCCGGTTCAATCAGTTTCAGACGTTGGAAACCGAAACCAAACTGAACAGGAATTTTTTGGTGATTTTTTAATCGATTAATTTGGTTTTTTTCTCGATTCAATTTTTTTTGTTTTTTCTATTTGATCTGTTATTTGGGTTTTTTGTTCACCCCTAGTAAATATAAATATTATGTTAATATTAAGATATGTATATATTACACTGAATTAAAAAAAAATACAAATATTCTACATATATATTTGTATAACACAACTATATATCTTGTGTTAAGTTTACGCCGGGTTTTAAGTCAGGTTTGATAAAATTCATATCCTATCTATTAACCATCAAATAAAATTAAGAAAAAACTAAAACTGCTTAGTGTTTCACTGTGCAAGTCCACAGTGAAATGCTGAGCAGTCCTCTCTTTTTTTTCCATTTTTTTCTGTTTTTATTTTTTTCTCTCATTTTTTTGTCTTCTTCTTTTTCTTTTTTTTTTGTTTTTTTTTGTTTTCTTTTTGTTTTTATTTTTTCCCATTTTTTTTGTTTTTATTTTTTTCCCATTTTTTTTGTTTTTATTTTTTTTTGGTTTTCTATTGCCTTTATGGGGTTTTTTTTTTTGCTTCTTTTTTTGTGTATTTTTATTTTAATGAATTTTTTTTGTTTAATTTTGTTTGTTAATGTTAATTTTTTTATTTAGTTATCAAATTTTCATAACACGGATCCCGAGTTTGACGGGTTAACCTAATTTGACGAGTTAACCCGAATTTTTTTTTCTTTTCCTTTTAATTAATTGTAACATATACAAAAACGGATCAGTGTTTTACTATGGACTGCACAGTGCAGTCTACAGTAAAACACTGATCCGTTTTTAGTTTTTTTTTAAGTTGTCTTATTTTTTTAGTTGTTTTTTATGCCTTTCAGGATTTTTTTTTTGCTTCTTTCTTTATTTTTTTTCTTCTAACAAAAGTTTTTTTGTTTAATTTGGTTTATTAATGTTAATTTTTTTTTAGTTATCAGACTTTCATGACACGTTTTCCGGATTTAACGGGTTAACCTGATTTGACAAGTTAACCCAGAAATATATATTTTTTGCTTTTTTTCTTTTTAATTAATTTTTTTCATTTAGTTTAGTTTGTTAATGTTAAATTTCTTTCTACTAAGCTATCAGACTTTCATGACACATATCTCAAGTTTCACGGGTTAACCTGGTTTCAAGGGTGAACCTGGTTAATTCTGGGTTGACCCGTCAATTTTTTTTTTGTTTTTTATTTTCATAATTTTTTTTTATTAATTTAGTTTGTTAATGTGAAATTTTTTTATTTAGTTATCAGACTTTCATGACACAGATCCTAGGTTTAACGGGTTAATATGGTTTGACGAGTTAACCCGGATTTTTTTAATTTTTTTATTAATTTTTTTCGTTTAGTTTAGTTTGTTAATGTTCACTTTTTTTTATTTAGTTACCACACATTTATGACACGGATCCCGGGTTTAACGGGTTAACCTGGTTTGACGAGTTAACCTGGAATTTTTTTTTGCTTTTTTTTCTTTTTAATTATTTTTTTTCGTTTAGTTTAGTTTGTTAATGTTAAATTTCTTTCTATTTAGTTTTTTTTTCTTAGAGGTTTTTTTATTTTATTTTTTCTTTTTAATTAATTTTATTTAATTAATTTAGTTTATTAATATTAAATTTTTTTCTAAGTAGTTCTCGGCTGATGCCTTTAGTTTTTCTTATTGTTTTTTTGTTGTTTTTATGCATTTGACTGTAGACTGCACAATGCAGTCCACAATGAAAAGGCTTATCCTTTTGTTTTTTTTTCTTTTTAATTAATTTTTTTTGTTTAATTTAAATTGTTAATGTTAATTTTTTTTCTATTTAGTTATCAAACTTTCATGACACGGATTCCGGGTTTGAAAGGTTAACTTGGTTTGACGAGTTAGCTCAGTTAATTCTGGGTTAACCCATTAGTTTGTTTTTTTTTCCTTTTTAATTATCAAACTTTCACGATGCGAATTCAAAGTATGACGGGTTAACCTGGTTTGAAGGGTTAACCCAGTTAATTCATATTTTTTCATTTTTCTTCATTAGTTTTAATTTTCCTGTTGTTTTTTTCTTTGTTTTTTTCTTTTTAACTAATCTATTTAATTATCACACATTTATGACACGATCTTACAGCTAGACCCACGTCCAATGCTATTGGGTCTGGTATTGCAGTCAAACCCACTTAAATTTAGGTCATGCAAGTTTAATGTTATTATTAATATTATAAATATTACTCTTGGATTAGAAGTTGCAACTAAACTTAAGACTCTTAAGTATAACTTTACAAAAAAAACCTAATGCTTTTAGATCTTAACTTTTTATGAAATGCAAAAAATAATTGACCCGCGGCATCGCGCGAGGCATCTAACTAGTAATTATCTAAAAAAAACTCACTTATTCAAGTATTCGAAGTCGTTCGAATAAAATTATCATCCCTAAAGAAATCTTAAGATTTTATCCTTGCTATTTCTTTGTCATGTTATATATTCTTCAGCGGCTACTTGCCCGTGCAAACACTCTTTAATAACAAAAAAAAAAAAAAAAGGTGAGAAAAAAAGGTTTGCTTGAGAGGGTAGCTTTATGTTCTGCTTGTTTCTCATATGCAGCCTTGGTTTTAATTGATTTATATTTTCCCAAGATTTTAATCTATGAAAACTGCATTTAGCTATAGTTAAGTATCCGTCTTGTTTGGAAATTTTATGTTCAAGGGTGCCATGACAAAGAGTAAATTATCTATTAATTTGATAGTATATTCGACTTGGGAATTTGACTTGTCAATCCCCATCCCCCCAAGGAGGGAGAGATGTTATTACCACTACATGCTTCAAATCGAAAGCTGTGCGAACAGTTCGCAAAAAGAGCGAGGCCCCATAAAGTTTTGCAACTATTGTTTCATATTGTTTGAAAATTGAAAGGAAAAAAAAACAGGCATGGTCTAGCAGAAAGTGCATTGTTCGAAATGGAACTGGAAGATCTTAAAAGAAAAGAATATGGGCTCTATATTAACATAATAAACCAATGTTTTTTAGTTCACCAGAGCTTGGAGACAACATGGGCAATTAACTCATACAAGTCATACTGTGATCCGGTTCTTCACAAATTCATAGACCTTGCCAAAAAGTTCTTCGTGTTCTTCTCCAAAATCTCACACCATTGATTCCCCTGAAGTAGTAAAGCATCTTATAAAGACTATTCAACCCCTAAAGATGCCAGAGGGATCAACATTTTGAACAATCCAGGGATGCTCAAGTAGCTTATGTAACGGTAGTCGCTCTACAGAATCCTTGACAAGCATCTATTGATCAAAGAGACAAAAAAAAGTGAGAGAAAAAAGAGAGAGAACAGTCACAAGCACGCTAGACGCAAGGTGCATTTACTCTAAAACAGTTTCCTCCCAAAAGTGATAGCATAATATGTTAGGAAAGGAATCTGATATATCCTATGTATAAACGGCCTACCTTTGTATTATAGGATTGTAGTTAGTAGTAGTTGATATTACAACTGTTAGCAGAATTATAGGAGAAATATACGTATAGGAAAGGGATTCTATGATTGTAGTTAGTAGTAGTTGATATTATAACTGTTAGCAGAATTATAGGAGAAATATACGTATAGGAAAGGGATTCTATGATGACTAGGTATTGTTATATATATATATGTACACGTCAACAATATGTAATTAAGTTCTCCAGTCTGCATTCAAGCAGCGTAATAATCCTTTTTCTCATTGATCCTCTTTACATGGTATCAGAGCAGCGTTAAAATCCTAACTCAAATTAATCACTGTTTTTTTTTTTGGCCTCCCTTCATCCTTTTCGCCACCATGGCTAATGAGAATCATCCTTCTGCCACAACAATGATTCCAATTCCTCTCACAGACGCAGCAAAAACAGAGATCTCCAACCCTTTTTTTACCAATCATTCAGATAATCCAGGTTTAATGCTGATTTCCAAACCTTTGAATGGAGACAATTATTCAGTTTGGAGAAGGGCCATGACCATGGCTTTGAACTCCAAAAACAAGTTAGGTTTTGTCAATGGCACAATCAAACCCCCTCCAGAAGAAACAGATCCAGATAGTTATGCAGCTTGGTCACGTTGCAATGACATGGTCCACTCATGGATCATCAACACTCTCATTCCAGAAATTGCAGACAGTGTGATTTATTACACTACAGCTCATGAAGTTTGGGAAGATCTTCGTGAACGGTTCTCTCAATGTAATGCACCACACATCTTTAAGATTCAACGAGAAATTACTTAC
>Ga0325403_1000047_pt1 | contig 53967 bp, 27 predicted proteins | sample PopdelMetagenome_19_FD_205665 | JGI IMG/M metagenome (GOLD analysis project Ga0325403, IMG submission 205665) | Populus deltoides microbial communities from Bellville, Georgia, United States - Xylem-PdKOR-R4 | ecosystem: Host-associated > Plants > Phyllosphere > Stem > Wood/Secondary xylem... | reverse complement strand
TAATGGAGTTTTTGGAACTGGCTGGTTTGCGCTAAAGCCACCATTGGAGTTTTTGCCTGTATGAATGGGATGAAACAGTGTGTTCGTCCCTTGTTTGCTGTGGACCGAAACTCAACATTCATAGTTTTTTGTTTTTCCAAGAAAAAGCACAATATTCATAGTTGATGAGCAAAAGGTTCGTGCTCCTTATTAAAAGAAAAAAAATAAATTAAAAGAGTGTGCTCCTTATATCTTAGTCAATGCTATGATTCCTCTCCTTATCTTGCCATGACTGCATGGTTCATTGTTCTTGCTTCACTCAACAATTAGTGGGGTTAATCTCAGCCGTGTCCCTGATAAATGCCCCCTGAACATCCTCTTTAAGCTCCATGAAACGTGTCCTCTTTATTCTTTGTTCATCTGGGGTACCCTTTTCATGGTAAAACAAATCAGGAAGGTCATCCTCCATGAACTTATCGAGCACTTCGGAGCAATTGGGGAAGTATCGCCGGCCCATTTCAACTGCCATCATGACAAACACAGGTAATATGAGAATAATTGCAAAAACTAAATAGTTTGTATTTTCTAAGCCACAAGTGATATATGATTTGCTCAATTCTGCAACTTCATGGGAATTCAATTGATTCAATCAGATTAAAATATTCTAGGACTCTCGTAATAATAACACATTATAACATGTCCTGATGCTGGTTCCTGAAGCAGAAGGATTCATAGTTTCCATGTACCTGTTTTCATTAGGGCTTCCATCCTAGAACGAAGTCTTATGTTCTGCATTATTGGTGTCTCATCTAGGTCATCCCCCCTCAAATTCCCGTCAGAACCTTTTGATGCAGCAAGACCAGCAAATTCTGGTGTTGGTGCAGCATGTGCAATGTCCATGGCTAGCTTGGCTTCAGTAGGGAAGAATAATCTTGCAAATGCCACTGTGATGTACACCACAACACTTGATCATACATTTAATTATAAGCGATGATAGATATCCATTTGAATCAATCAAGATCATAATTGAACAAAAGGTGCTAAAGCCATAAATCAATGGGATGTCTTCACCTTTGTGCGCATCAAATGCCATTAAGAAAATCTCTATTTTCATCAAGATTGCATGGTAGATTAGGAGACTAAAATAGAAAGAGCATAAAAGCTCCTATTTGGAGAAGAGCAGACAGGATAGCTAGCAGGACACCCCCAGCACCCAAACCAAGGAATTAAAAGCTCGGATAAAGCACCAAGAAGATCAGTACTGTTAATATGTAGGTATCTCAACAGAGTATTTGAAGATATCATTCCCGGATTTCTCTCTGTGCAAGTAAGAGATTTCAGCAAACTAACCAAAAACTTCAGTTTTTGGCATATTAATCTTGAAATTCTTTGGGGAAAAGGCAAGTTAATTGTAAACAGGAACAAAATTATCATGTGCAGAACAATATACCTCTGTTCTCCAGGTATAGCAGCTTCATGTGAAGATCATCATCCATTGTATGGGAAGTGATGGAGGCACTCCCAGCCATTGGATTCCTTCTCATCTCCCTCTCTTAGATATCAATGCATAACCTGTCTATTAAAATATAGTTTTTAATAGAGAAGGTAAGGGTCTCATACTGGTGAATTGAAACCGAATACTAAAGTGAGCAGTGAAATCAAAAGGTGGTAGGTATTTGAACTTGATACCTTTTGTCAATATCTTTAGTTCTTGATCGAAATTCAATTGTTCGAGCTAGGTGTCCTGTCACGTCCAACTAACCATAAAATAATAAAAAAAAAAGTTAAAGAGAAACTGATGCCTCACAAAGTTTTTGGGCATTGCTCCCAAAAGTATAATGAATAAAAATCTTTGCTTGAAAAAACAGAGTAAATCATATATTTCTTTGAAGAGATGTTGTTGAAGGTTGGGTGAGTTGGACGGCCATATACTGTCGCACCATTGACTCGCGCTGCATGTTATCCATTCTTTGTTTTATCAGGATTTGAAGCAAAAAGTGAGAAGAAAACAGTACCAGGTTGTCCCACATCGAACAACTAAATCAAAGGGCTTTTCGTTATCTTCCCACTTGCAGGTCGTGCTCGTTTTCGTTAAAAATTACTTAAATCCAGTAGGTAAACAAATTTGATTGAAAATAATTTTAAAAAAATTTTAAAAAAATATTATTTTAATATAAAATATTTTTTAAAAATAATTGTTATTATACTTGTATTTATGCTATTATTTTTTCTAACACATTATGTATTTGTTTGTTTTATGTATTTATATCATCATCAAAATTTATTCCATGGTCGACAAGTATCTTGATATTGTTTTGTTATATTTTTTATATATTAATAATTATATATTTATGTAATTTAACATTATAAAATATATGTTTATTTTAGTTTTTTTATTATCAATAACATTTTTAAAAACAATTTTAACTAAACATCTTTTAAATATATATTATTCAATTATAATTTCAATCACAATTGAAAAACACATTTTAATCCAACTGAAAATAACTAATAATAATTTTTTTAAAAAAATTATTTTTTGCAACCATGAAATTTAACGCAATGACAAATACACTTGAAACAAATTTCTGTTCCCACATCAGAAACCATCAGCGAACAACGACCGTGTGATCATAGCATGATTGATGGCTCGCTGGTCAATGTCTGACAGACTAAATAAAACACAAGACATGATATTTCCTAGCCCCGGTTCACATGGCCATTGAGATACAAGAAGTGTTTTTATTATTATACATATGCACTGTTGTTAACCTTTTCACAGTTTATTTTTTTTATTATTATTAACATGATATTTGGGTCAGATTGTATACATCTTGACTAATCTCATGGGTCCTGAAGTTAACGACCATATAAGTCTATAATAACTCTGAGGTTTATAAGACTCGAACTGGTAATCTGTAGAAAGCAGACCTAGAGTTTGACCAGTTAAGCTACACTCCTCAAAGTTTTTTCACGGTTTATTTTGGATTTACTGTTTAATTTTTTTAATTTTAGATTTTTTTTTTGTACGGTAGCATTTTTTTTAGCCAAATTAAATAATAGTTAAGTCAAATTTGTTAATTAAAAAAATAAATGATCAAAGTATAAAAGACACTACAAATAGATAATGAATTCAAAGTTATCATAAAAAAATTATTTTAGTTCTTGAACTTTACAAATTATACCTATTCGATCCCTCAATAGTTTTGCAATTCAATTTTGGTACTGAAATCTATTTTTGTTATTTTTTTAATCCCTGATTTGATAGACGAGAGAAATCACTGAATTTTAGGGGTAAAGAGAGAAAATAAACATTAATATCAATTTCCACTACCAATATAGTAGATCTTGGTATTAAAAAGTTTCATTTGATGATGAGAGTTCCACTTAAATGTTTTTTCATCTTAAAATTGCCTAAAAATCAAATCTAAACAAGAAAAGATTTTTGGTTTTGGGTTGATTTTGATTTCTTGTGTAGTTTTTTTTTTTTGTTTAATGCCATCTATAGATTTGGTTGGATGTTTAAGGTATTTTTTAGATGTTCTGGTAGGTTAAAAAATAGGTTTTTGAATAAAAAAATATAATTTATTTTTTAAGCCCCCTTAACAATTGAAATTTTAGGAAAACCAGATGAAGTTTTTTTTTTCCGTAAAAATATTAGGGTTAATGATATGTTGTTCGCTCAATTTTTTATTTTTTTAAAAGAAATAGGGCTCATGTAAGGGCCTTTCTAATTGACCCGATGTTGGCCTTTATATATATATATATATATAATTTTGTTTTTTTTTAAAACGTTTATATGTGTTTTAATAAATAAATTAATAATTTATATTTAAATTATTATCACTCCTGATTTTTTTTTAATTATTTTGTAAGAGATTATTTTAATTCGTATATAATTTTTTTTTATGCATTATATAATTGAGATTTAGTTTTAAAATTAATATAATAAGTGCAACTTGTTTGATATTTTTTTCCTTTTAACTCTACTGTCATTTGAAGCTGTGAGAATTTTGATTATAGTGATGAAAACTAATCCTTTAATTCAATAAATAACTTCAAATAAGATGATCTATTACAGATCCCTCGATGACCTAGCCAACGATACTATATAACAGATCATGTTCATATACGGCAGTGTTAGTGCTAGCTCCTCGGACAATGTATTAACTATATTGGTTCTTCACTCCTTTTCGATATGGGACAAATCTGGTCCTATGTGTTTTTATCCTTGAGGAAAACACTCTGTCCGTCTTTTTGCTTCGAGCCCCGGTAGTGTTCAGGGGGGGAGTAATATGAAAGTACAAGGAAGACCCTCAGCAGCTGAAACTACATGTAGTTAAAATGCAGGTTGCAAACACCGAAGAGCTAACCAAAACTTTTTGAATATTTATTGTATTCTCGTTATTAGAGCATCCACACTCATGCATGAATATTTTATTTTTATTTTTAAAATTAATTATTTTTTTTTAATTTTATTCTTATTAAATTTTATAGTTTTTTGTAATTTATTTTATATGAAAATATCTTCTCTTAACACAAGTTATATATTTAACTGATTAATTCAAGTTCGTTCATATTTTTTTTCCAATCACATCTTTTAATATTGGATTGGTTGAAAATTATGTTTTGTATTTTTTTTCAATGATATTACCCCATCCTCATGACTCAAGTTGTGGGTTTGACAGATTATACCGAGTTGATTTTAATTTTTTTTAAAATAAATATTTTTTCTTTAATTTTATCTTTCGATATTAAGTTGATTCAAAATTTAATTTTATAATTTATTTTTATGTGATTAACATGGTCTTATAGCTCAAATTGTTTATTGAACAGAGTAATCTACTAGTCAATCTAATAAATCACCATCTTAATATTATTTTTTTAAAAATATTTCTCATATTAAAATCTCAATATTTAAAAAATATATAATTCAATACATATCTATTTTGATATTAAATATATTTTTTTTTATCTTAAATCCGGACCTGCAGTGTAGCCCCCCTTTCCGACCCCTTCTACAATGTGATATCTGCCCATGTAAACAAAACAAATCTCAAGAGAATGATCTTTTATGTCAAATTTTATACATGTTTCTTAATTTGATATTTACTTTATTGTATCCCTTAAAGTACCCTTTTAAATTCAAATCTTGGAGCTACAATTACGAAAAATTTATCATTATGTTTTTAATATATAAGGTCGATATGATAAATGTATCCTTGAATTAAAATTTAATTACTGTTTTGAAATAGAAGAAATGGATATAATTAATACAAGAGAATATTTTTTTTTCTTTTTTCTTTTTTTTTGTTGAAATAACAAATCTCAATATAATTATTTTTATATTTTTATTTATATCTTTTTAACCAAATATAATTATTTCTTTTTTATTCCAATACACTAATCAAGATCGCCTAGAAAGAGATTTAATTTCGGTTAACACACTAATTATATATAAGTGACCAGTTTTTTTTTTTTATATTAATGTGGGTGTTCGGGTCAGTTTGCACACACTTTGACTAATTCCATGAGTTTTAAAGTTAACAACAATGTAAGCTTTTAATAACTCTAAAATTTATAAAATTTGAATTAATAATTTTAAAAAAACAAATCTAGAATACAACTAGCTATTCAATTCAAGTTAAATAAAGTTTTTTAAAATATTATTTACTAGCAAAGATGGCTAGTGTAGACACTAGATGGAGTAGGTAAAACACATACTAGAAATGAGAGATGAGTCAGCTGGCTGGAGCGACTACCCTTTTGGTTTGGTGCAAGGTTTGGAAGAAATTCTGGTATTTATATTTTTTTAAAGAGGTGGTTAAACCGGTTTGATCTAGCTCATTATGTTTTAGAATTTTAAGACCAAAACCAAACAGTATTGGATTTTTTTAGTTATTTAATTGATTAATTCAGTTTTTTTTCAGCTTCATTTTTTTAAATAAATTTTTTAATTTTCTCAATTTAATAAAATTTTTAGTTTTTATTCACACCCCTATCATTGGCGGCCATGCTAAGTAATCATTAGTATTGGATTAGTTTTTATATAAAAAATCATTATACTAAGTGCCTAAAGTATTTTTAGATTTTTTATTTTAAATTAATATTTTTAGATTGTTTTACTGTGTTATGTTAAAAATAAATTTTAAAAAAATAAAAAATTTTATTTTAATATATTTTAAATAAAAAATACTTAAAAAATTAACTAATATCATAATCCAAAACATGCTCTAAATTGTTTACCAACTACTTTCACTGACAGTATTTTTAGGTCAGGTATAAACAAATAAAAATGACCGTAGAACATGTCATATCAAGGGGAAAAAGAAAAGAAAAGACTATGCATTAAATAAGTACCTTCCTTTCTTTCTTCGTCTTTTTCTTCTTCTTCTTTTTAGTATAAAACGACAAACAGATTAAATTAAGCAAAAGAAGATGGCTCATTATGATTAAATATTTTTTTAAAAGTATTTTTTATTTAAAAATATATTAAAATAATTTTTAAGATTTTTTTATGTTTGATATTAACATATCAAAATAATTAAAAAAATTAAAAAATCATTAATTTAATATTTTTTTTAAACCAAATACACTCAAATGCAATTACAAATACAAAAAACAAACATTAACTAAGACAATGGCTAGAGAACAAACAAAACAAAGAGTAGTAAAAAAAGGAAAATTAGATGGATTCATGTGGTTTGGTATTTTTTTCTTACATTCTTTCTATTATTTAATATTTTAGGTTAGTTTTTTAATCTATTTAAAGACATTGTAAACCTTAGAAATTTTTATGGTGTTCAAGCTATAACTAGTAATATTTTATTAGTCACTTTATGAGTTTTATTTTGAAAAAAAAAAGACATAGACAAAAAGAAGATAGAAAATAAAATTCAAGTCCCACAAAAAATAATAAGAACACTTATTTATAGGATTTCTCTCTCTTATTTTATCTATTTTTATTTTTATAATAGGTTTCAAAAAATAACTCATAAAATATTACTAGTTTATAAACACCATAAAATTTCTCATAAGCCTCCTAGAGAAAACTTTGTTAGATTAATATTTTAAAAATAAAAATAAAATTTTAAGTGTCCAGAAATTCCTTCTTTGAGTGTCCAAAAAGCAATGCCTATTGTCTATCAAGAAAAGAAAAGAAAATGGAGGAAAAGCGACTAATTTAAAGTCTCTTCATTCTTGCAGCATCTCTCTTTTCTTACTATTTAGCATCTCTTCGTTGCTTTGTACCCATGATAGGTACCAAATTCTTGCTTGTACATGTAACTATGGTTTGCAAAAGCTGGTAATGCAAGCTTTGAGTAAAAGGAGATATATCCCAGAATTCACTTCCAAATATTAATTTGTAATGCATCTCATACCTTTTCTTTGCATGCTGCCACAACAACATGCAACAACTCCTATTTTATGATACCTTACCCAAAATCTACTGCAGAATTCTTTTCTCATAAGAGCCCTTTCCCTATTCATTTTAAGAGATTTTTTTAAAGATATCCACATTTACTTTTCCATCTTACAAAATAGTTTTTTCAAGGGTTCATCGAGAGAACTAGTTTCCACAGTTGAGGAAAAGATGACAATGCTTAAAAAATTGCCTGAAGAAATCTTAAATTTATGGAACAATTGGGAGATTCGAGGAATGGTTTTGCTTAGTCTCTTACTACAAACCATCCTTATCATAATTGGGTCTTGGCGAAAGACCAATGCCAGAAGCTGGATCAGGATTCTCGTTTGGTCTGCATACCTATCAGCAGACACGGTGGCAACTGTTGCACTGGGTAATCTAGCCAGGAGCCAAGGAGATTCATCAGGTGACAGTTCAGAGAAAGCAAACAATTCCATCCAGGCATTTTGGGCACCTTTTCTACTCCTGCACCTTGGTGGCCCAGACACAATCACTGCATACTCGATTGAAGATAACGAGTTGTGGTTAAGGCATTTACTTAGTCTTGTAGTCCAAGTCATAGTGGCTTTTTATGTCTTCTCACGGTCCTGGGGTAGCGGTATCCTCACATTCATAGCGATCCCAATGTTCGTTGTTGGCATTGCAAAGTATGCAGAGAGGACTTGGGTGCTCTGGTCTTCATGCTCCAAGAGTTTGAAAAACTCTTCTCTCTCAGATTTTGGGGATTCTTATTATCTTATGAGAACTCCTCCACAAGACCTCCAGGGAGAATATCTTCTTCAAGCTTATGTTTTTTCTTATGTATCCAAGTTTGTGATGCAGGATCTTGTCCCTGGCATTGTTGAACTAATAACAAGCCGGGAGATGATTTCCAAGAATAATGCATACGGTGCCTTCAAGGTGGTAGAGGCTGAGCTTGGATTGATATATGATATGCTTTATACTAAAGCGCCTCTAATTTACTCCCGTGGCGGAATCATTCTTCGCTGTATCAGCTCTCTGCTCTCTGTTACTGCGTTTATTACCTTCCAGGTCAAGATTGACAAGCATGCCTACTCAACGACCGACATTGCAATTACGTATTTATTGTTTGCGGCCGCTGTTTTTCTCGAGTTTTATGCTTTTTTATGCCTTGTTTTGTCTGACTGGACAATGATTTGGTTGATTGCTAAAGGAGGGATCGCCCTGACTAGTGCTCTTTATTCTCTGAGAAGGAAGTTAACTAGAAGCGAGAGGTGGTCGAGATCCATATCACAGTATAACCTGATAAGCTCTTCCTTCGAAAGCGAGACACATAGATGCTTGGAATTGCTGGGAATTGATGAAATGATGAAGGAGATGCATGTGAATCGGAAAGATTTGAAGGTTGATCTACAGGGTTTTATTTTTGAACATCTTCGAGAGAAAGCTCAGAAGATTAAGGAAGATTTTAATGTCTTTGATAAGAATCTCAGAAGTAAAATAATAAGTCAGAGGGGAGATGGTGTGCTAGAAAGAGAGGGACTGTTAAAGGAGTACAAGTGGTGCACGACTGAAGTAGAATTCAGTCGGAGCATTCTTGTCTGGCATCTCGCAACAAATATTTGTTATCGTGTTGATAAAGATGTAAGCAATATCTCCAAAGAAGATGAAGCAAGTAGATGCCTATCTGAATACATGATGTATCTTTCGGTGATAAGACCAAATATGCTCTCTAAAGGATTCAGTGATGAGGGATATCAAGAAACCTTGCGAGAATTGCGAGAATTGTGGGGTCTAAAATATCCTGATCCTTTTGAAGAGGCATATCGACGTAACTTGCAAGAATTGTGGGGTTTAAAAGATCGTGATCCTGATGATAAGGGATATCAACGTGCCTTGCGAGCATTGCGCAACGGTGAATCACGTGTTTATGATAATGGAGTGTTTCAACGTCTCTGGAAAACAGAAAAGTCAGTGTTACGTGGTGTGTATGCGCTCGCCAGGCAATTGCTTTCATTGGGACCCGAGAAGCGATGGTGGATGATAAATGAAGTTTGGGTAGAAATGGTAGCATATGCAGCAGCTCATTGTCCATGGAAAGAACATACTCATCAACTGAGAAGAGGTGGAGAGTTACTCACTCATGTCTCCCTTCTCATGCTACATCTTGGCTTGACCGAACAGTACGAATTTAATGAATTTAAAGACTCCTTTTCTGATTTGAAAGGGGTAAGTATACCAAAAATCCTTCTCAAGTACGCAGATAGATACTGCTTTTTTTTTAGGCATCAGAAAAAAATAAAAAATCAGATTATTTCAATTTATATATATGTTTGTTATATTCATTATTTTGGAAATTTATAACTAATAGTAATTATATGTTTCCGGCAACATTTGTTTAGGCGCCAGAATAAAATAACAAATCAGATTATTTCCATTTCAATGTCTTCATTTCGTTTTCTTCATTTTATTAATAAAGTGATTTTAATTGGATGTCATTTAATTTAAAACGGTTGGATGATGGTTAATATTAGATATTTGTTCTTATTGATGCCTTTCATGTCTAAGAAAAATTTAAAATAAATGATAAATATTAGATATTTGCTTTTATTAACTGATAACTACTTTAATTTCTAACAATAAATTGATTGATGTTTCACCGTAATCTTCAACGAAAACAAGGAGGAGCAAGAAGAATATTACAACGCTAGAGAAAAATTTTTCAAAAGTACTGCGGACATGTCAGGGTCGAGCTCCAATGAGGTATGTTTCACTTTCATCTCAATACTTTAAGACCTTCCAATTTACCCTATAGTTTTTTTAAATAGTTTCCATTTTTTTCTTTTTTTAAATAACTATCAAAACGTTCAATTTTCCTTACATTTCTCTTTTACTTCCTCTCAAATACCCATAGATGGTATTGTTTGCATAAAAACACTTACAAACATTTCCAAAAAAAAAAAAATTCAAAAACCAATTTTAAACAGTACTAAGCTTTTTAACGATTAGGATAACATTGGTTATTTTAAAAACTAGAGGGATAATATTGAAAAAGTTTAAGCTATAGGAGTATAAGCAGAACATTAATTAATCTATAAATACAAGAATAAAACTTACCAAATAATATTTTTTTATATCATATATGTTATTCAATATATTCATTTTAAGTCACTGATAAATCACCATTAAAGGCACCGTGATTGGGGATGACAGTGAAGGTTTAAACTCTCCCCTTCAGCATTGCTTCTAAATTAATTCTATAATTACATTAACATCCATCGAAGCTAATTTTTAGTTTTCCATACTTATCTTTATTGGATAAAGATTCATACGATTCTTTTCATTGTACATTTCCATTAAAGAAAGTTTATTGTCCATAAAAAAAAAATCAAAATACTCCACACTTATCTCACAAAATTAATCGTAAATGATATATATATAACAATTAAATATACATGTAAATTCAAAAATGGAGATCCAATATATAGGTCAGATATATAATACTCAAATAGCCGGAATATCTTTTTTCAGATATATTCGAAAAGTCTATTGTCCTATCTTTATATTCAAATTGTTTGATTGGATTATCTACCATGAAAAAAAAAAATAGAACTTTTACATATCAGTACAATATCTCCTTTCAAACAATGGAAGGTTTAACTTTTACAAGTCAATACAACTGTCGTGTCCAGCCTTGTTGATTTTTTATACTTGATAATATGATTTTTTAAAAGTAACAAACCAGACAGAAATACAAATTTATGACGAGACCATCATCCAAGGCCTTGTTAATTTTCCATGCTTTGCACTTTGCCACTCTTTCACTTTAATAGTCTGTCTAACTAATAATCTTAATATTATAAGCTATTTTTGATGCCATAGTCACGTTGTTGTTTTATTTTCAGAAATACGTTACGTACATTTTCTTTATCTAGTGTTGCATAAGTTTTTACACCACACATTCTTTTATTTAAACCTTGCTTATTTTTATATTTCAAAAACATATTTTTTTATAAAGAATTTTTTTATTTCAAATTAATTTTTTTTGTTTTGATGTGCTGATGTTAAAAATATTTTTTTACAAATAAAAAAATATTATTTTAATATATTTTCGAGTAAAAATCACTTTAAAAAATAATCATTATAACATTTTCAAACACTCTCTTAAACAATAATGTACTTAATTTGCGCACTTTGAACATCATGCATGTATATAAAACAAGATTGTACTTAATTAGATAGCAAGTTTTAATCAATTAATATCAGGAAATTAGTTAGATTACCTCTATATTTATTGAAATGAGAAATTAAATTGAAATTCATGAGACTCCTAATTTCTATTTTTAAATAAGAATAATTTGCATGAATTAATAAAAAATTTGTTAATTACTCATGTCGAGTTAACAATTTTTCTATTTTGAAAAGGAGGTGAAAGAACTTAAAAAGATTGTAGCAGATACAAAGCGAGAGCTTGAGCGTGAAAAGCAAGAGCGAGAGCGTGAAAAGCGAGAGTTTGAGCAATTGAGATCTTATTTAACAGCATTAGCTCCACAGCAAGGAATTGATTCACTTCCAAGAAGTTTGCTAGCACAAACAGATGATCAAGGGACTGGTCAACCACCATCAAATAATGAGATCAGTTTAAGCATTGAATAAGAGTACTAACTTTTGTTATGTTGTGTCCATATATAATTATTTAAGTGAATTAATTTAAATAAGTTCCTATTGGCGACAATACTACCGTTGGGCTTCATTAAGCATGCATGTATTTAAAAAATTGCATTGATGGCTGTTAATTAGTGATTGTGTTTGATTGTATTTATAATTTATATTTGCTTTAAATTGTTCAAGCTGTTGGGTGGGGACTAAAATCCATTTGTCAGCCTTTGAAACGTAATTACCAGGAGTTCAACTTACTAATTGTAGATTTGTGGAAGAGCCATCACATCATCATGTGCTTATGATGATCCAGTGAGCTTCTTAGACTAGTTCAAGTACTTATTTAAAAATTAAAAAGTTTCTATGAGGTTAATATATCAATTTAAGAATATGTAAACAGTAATTCATTTGTTCTTAAGTGCCGATTGTTGACATGAGTCGTCCACAGAAGATTTTGTTTGAGAGAGATTATGGGGATTTTTTTTAGAATAGAAAATGCAGTGATGAATGAATAACTGATTAATTCAATGGATCCAAGATAACTACATCAGATTGCCAACGCCGTATGGAATGCTATCTCTACAACATATTTTGATGTCATTTGCAACTCGCAAGCTTATGATCTCAAGAAGAAGGTGATGAGACTTAAACAAGTTTGGAGGATAGACATGCTACAACAATTTTCAAGGTTTATGGAGAGAAATCGATTTTTGCTGCCCGAATCCAATGAAATGTGAGGTTGATATACATAGGTATAATTCTGTTTTACAGGAGGATAGAGTTTAATGTGAGGTTGATAATCCTCTTGACAAAGTTTTCGCTCTCAATCACTTTATTAGATCTCTTTCAAATAAATTATTATCTGTAGGCCTAGCTACTGAGAAATTAAAGTTTCAGAATATTTTCAAACAAAGTGCTTTTATCAGTGATTCAGTGGTATGGAAAATTCACATCTTGGGTAATTAAGTTTGCATGACATTTGATTTGTATCTCAGGTGACCTTACAATGACCATCACTGTCATTTAAATTGTTGATTCGGTGACATTGTCCTTGCATTGATGCTACGACAGATACGAAGCTCTTTATATTTTCTTAATGCAGAATTTTCTTTAGTTATAATCATATATAAAAAAAAAACTAGTTTCTATTAGCTTTAGTTGTAATCTCAAATAAATATAATGCTGACACAAACTTGTCCTCGCTGATTTAAAATGAAACAAAGAATTTGTTGAATTTATGCGTTTTGCTTCAATTTGCTGATCATCTGCAGATTTGTAATAAATTCGAAGAGTGAAATTTACTGTTTTCTATATATATAAAGAAAAAGAAGTATTGTGATTAATTCTTAAGGAAAAAGGAACATCGTATTCCCAGAAATAAAGTCAAAAGATACGACTCATTACTGCACTGATGTTCAGTGTTCTTTCCCTAAAACAGAAAGCGAACTCTGTCATGAAGAAAAGAAAACGCAATTGATTTAAAGTTTCTTCATCCTTGTAAACTGCTTTCTTTAGTGCCAGGGAAGGAGTGGAAAACTCACCAGCAATTAATAATAATAATAATAATAATAATAATAATAATAATAATAATAATAATAATAATAAAAAGAGTGGAAGAGAAGAGAAGGGAATGGCTAGTAATTAATTATTTGCCAGCATGCGTAGACACTACATAGAGGAGGGAAGACACAGATCAGAAATGAGAGACGAGTCGGCTGGCTGGGGCCGCTACCCTTTTGGTTTGGTGCAGGGTTTGGAAGAAAATCTGATATTTATAATTTTTTAAAAGAACTGGTTGAATCGGTTTGGTCTGGCTCATTAGATTATAGAATTTTAAAACCAAAATCAAATAATATTGGATTTTTTTATTTTTTTATTGATTAATTAGGTTTTTTTTTCAGCTTCATTTTTTTAATTAAATTTTTTAATTTTCTCAACTTAATAAATATTTTAGTTTTTATTCTCACCCCTATCAGTAGCGGCCATGCTAAGTAATCATTAGTATTGGATGAATTTTTATATAAAAAAATCATTTTACTAAATGCAGAAAGTGTTTTTAGATTTTTTTATTTTAAATTAATATATTTTTTAATATTTTTAGATTGTTTTGCTGTGCTATATTAAAAATAAATTTTAAAAAATAAAAATTTATATTTCAATATATTTTTAAATAAAAAATATTTTAAAAATTAAATATTATTATAATCCAAAACATGCTCTAAATTGTTTACCGACTACTTTCATTAACAGTATTTTTGGGTAAGGTATCAACAAATAAAAATGACTATAGCACGTTTCATATCAAGTGAAAATAAAAGGAAAGAAAAGAAAAGAAAGGGCTATGCATTAAATTAGTACCATCCTTCCTTACTTTCTTCTTCTTCGAGTATGTTTGGTATTGTTGTTGCTGTTGTAATTGTGGTTTTAAAAAATTTGTTTTATAAAAAGTACTTTTAGTTGAGGTTGGTTTGGAAAAATATATGTTTGGTTAAAACTGTGGTTGAAATTGAGGTTGAAAAAAAAGTAGTTTAATGTGTTTGGTTAAAAAAATGCTTTTCAAATTGAGGTTATAAAATAATTAAAAAATATTTTTAATTTAAATATTGTAAATTTGACTACTATTATTACATCATGAAATAAATAATATTGATATCAAATATTTTTTATTATTCCATTAAACTATATGCAATGTCATCACATACGAAATATATTCAACAATAACTATATTTTTCATGGTTTCTTAAGCACGCAACAACAAAAATTGCATTTTTTGTTACATCATCAAGCGATCTCCTTCTAATTTTTTGAATAAAACACAATTAAAATAAAAATATAACCTGAATTTTTTTAACTAGGTTAGACCCGGCAAGAACATAATTGGAATTGCGATCAAATTCCACAAATGCTACGGCATCATGTGATATCCTTCTAATTTATATAGTGTTATTAAATAATATTAAATACTAGTTTTTCGAGTAAAACTTAATTTTTTTAAAATATTTTACAATTTCATTACGTACAAAATTCATTCGATAAAAACTATAGTTTTCATGATTTTTTGAGCATGCAATAAAATTAGTTAAAATATTATCAGAAATAAAATTGAGATTACAGTATGAGTAAATTTAATTCACCTTAAACTAATTTTTTAAAAAAACAAAAAAAAATATTGTTCATGTTCACGTGAATAGTGCGAGTAAAATCACTTAACTGCACTAGTTTTTCAGAAAAAAACCTAAACTTTTCCTGGTTTGTCAAAATAATAATTAAAAAAAAACTAAACTTTTCCTGGTTTTTTAAAAAAAAAAACTGATTTAAGTTTAAGTGTACAGTGCGAGTGAATTAATTCACTCGCACTGTACAGTGGAGCATGGCTCCACTATTACAGCTTCCTGCCTCAGGAGAAGCAGCCAAATGCTGCTTCTCCAAAACCTGCGGATTCATTTTAATTTGTAGTGGGTCCTACCAGTAAAAATCATTTTTTTCCCTTACCAAACGATATTACGTGTGGCTGTGGGTGAACCTCACCCGCAACCAAACGGCCACTTCTTCTTCTTCTTCTTCTTCTTCTTCTTAATATAAAACGACAAACAGATTAAATTAAGCAAAAGAAGGTGGCTTATTATGATCAAATATTTTTTAAAAGTATTTTTTATTTAAAAATATATTAAAATAATTTTTAAGATTTTTTTATGTTTGATATTAACATATCAAAATAATTAAAAAACAATGAAAAAAATCATCAATTTAATATTTTTTTAAACCAAATACACTCAAATGCAATTACAAATACAGAAACAAACATTAACTAATACAATGGCTAGAGAACAAACAAAACAAAGAGTAGTAAGAAAAGGAAAATTAGATGGATTCATGTGGTTTGGTATTTTTTTTACATTATTTCTATTATTTTATATTTTAGGTTAGTTTTTTTAGTCTATTTAAAGGCATTGTAAACCTTAGAAAATATTATGTTGCTCAAGTTATAACTAGTGGTATTTTATTAGTCACTCTATGACTTTTACTTTGATAAAAAAAAAAAAGTCATGCAAAAAGGAGAGAGAAAATAAAATTTATGTCCCACCAAAAATAATAAGAACACCAATATATAGGATTTCTCTCCCTTATTTTATCTATTTTTATTTTTATAATAGGTTTCAAAGAGTAACTCATAGAATATCACTAGTTATAGATTAAACATCATAATATTTCTCATAAGTCTCATAGAGAGGCAAACTTTTTTAGATTAATATTTTAACAATAAAAATAAAATTTTAAGGTTATTTGTGTTTTAACCCTATTTCATCATATTCAAGAGATTTTTTTTTAATATTAAAATGATGATATATTTGATCAACTTTGGCTTTGCGACTTAACTTGTCAAATTCATGGTTTGAGTTAAGAACTCCACTAAGTATAAGAACTTTGTTATTTAAAACTATTTTTTACTTAATTATATGATAATAAAAATAAAAATAAAATCATAAAATTAAGCACAAATCAAATGCGTGTTGTTTGTTTGAGATCATGATAATCTAATATAAAGCAAACCAAAACAAATTAAAAAAGACGTGTGTGTGGGCTTATAAAGGTAGGCTCATGATTAGTACTTAAAAGTGCATTTTCATTAAGGCTTTATATTATCATATTGCATTTCAAATATCATTAGATTCCTTAACTTAAGCATATTTTATAATAACAAGTTTGATAATATAAGATAACTTTAATTTATAGTAAATGCTCATTTTAAATTCAGGCATATCTCACAATTCAAAAGATTGATTGATGTGATTAACTATTAAAAGTGAAAGGACAAAGAAAATACGTTGAACGTTGTTTTTCATGTTCTCAAGGTATCGAGCTATCAATTAAAATTGATATCAACTAAAAACTTATATAGTTAATTCTATACAATTATTTAAATTTAAATTCGTACATTTAGAGTGGTTGTACTTATTAAAATATTTTGAAAATTTTATTAACTTTATGATTAAAATAAAAATTTAATATCTATTTTTATTTTTTATACACATAGAACCTTTTCTTTTCTATAAAAATCTAGCATATAGTTTCTAAAACTAATTAATTCTATTTTTATAGTTTTTTAAAATGTTTTTTATTATATTAAAATAATATTTTTTTATTTTTAAAATTTATTTTTAATAATAGTATATTAAAATATTAAAAAAATTAATTTCTAATTTTCCGGCTGCCCAGAGCAGTATGCTACGCACAAACTTGCTCAATGTTTTCGAACACTTTTTTTTTCTTTAACCTTTCTTTAGAATGGCTGCATCTCAAGCAGCTCTCCTCTCACACACAGGTTTTTCCTGGAAAAATTAGATGGGAGGCTCTAGACAGAGAGGTGCCAAGAAACAGAGCTTAATATGACAATCCATTAACATAAGAAAAGCCAGCCTCCTCTGATGCTTCACATGTCAATCCGTTTATTCAACTGGACAAGGTATGCTGCCTTGTTTCTGATCTGCTATACATCTGGATAGATATATAACTATGATTCTTGTTTCAATTTCAAAGAGTACTTCATCGTATTCATGCAATTAAGTTTCCATGAAATTTGATGTGTCTATCAAGCCACCTTACAATGCTCATCACTCTCATTTTAATTATTGATTTGGTACCGTTGTCCTTGCATTGCTGCTATAACAGGCATGAAGCTCTTCTTGAAATCTTTTTGATGCGGAATTTTAATCTTTTCTTGAGTTGCCTTCTAACATGGTACAGGCAAAGGGTTCCGAGTTATACAAGCCAGTATTGATGGAGTCTTACACCTCACCGGGTGGGTTTTTACAAAATTTTCAATGTGCCTATTGAGTTGAATAATTTCTGGGAATAGTTTTGATGATTGAACCAGATTCCATTGAGTTGAATCATATCCTGCATTAGTTTCTGGTTTGAATTGCCAGTAGTCGCATTGAGGTTCGAGAGTAGTCTTGCACATCATCAGGTACATTTTCTCTGTTTTGAGGTTGCAGTATTGATAACACACCAATCCAAGGGTAAATCTGAGCTACAGATTCAAACCTTTCGGGAGTTCAGTACTCGAACATCATATTCCCAGAAATGAAGTCAGAAGATACGACTCTTCACTGCTTTGTGTTGGGGATTCCAGCTCCCCATGTATGGACCGGTGGTGTACTGATAGTTGCTCAAAGGAGGCTAAGCACACTGACACAATATTTAACGTGGTTCGGCAAAACCGCCTACATCCACGGGAAAGAGTCATTGTATTAGAGATAGAGAAAGGGTTACAATAAATACATGTAGAGGAGGAGGATTACATCCACTCTACTTAACTCGTCAACTCTCATTGCTGCTCTTGCAGCTGCTGCAATAGGCTGCTGCCATTGTAGCTCTTTCTTTCTCTCTACTCTCTTGCACAAACTCACAACACTCTCTACTCAATTTGCTTTGCTCTCTTGCTGTCTATTTATAGGCAAGAATGGTGCCACCAGCTTCCTTTTCTTCAACAAAGATGGCTACCAACTTCATCTCTTCTTTAACAATGGTGGCTGCCAACCTTTGACATCTTGGATGGGTGCACATGGTTGGTGCAACTCCAGCTGCAGCTGTTGCAATTGTCAATGGTTGTTGCACATTAATGGCAACACATTTTTGTTCAGTGTTCCTTCTCTAAGACAAAGAATATGAAACAAGCAGATGCCTATCTGAATGCATGATGTATCTTTTGGTGATGATGCTCTCTAAAGGAATCGGTGATGAGGGATAGCTAATCTTCAATCCTCCATACTTAATTTTTTCAAAAAAATTAAAATGCCTTACATGTATCTCATAAAATCAATCTTGAATGATACTAAGAAAACAATACAAAACTATACAATTATGTTGGATATAAATGGATAAATTATTGATTTTTTTCAATTAAAATAAATTATCAACTCTAAAATCCATATATATATATATATAAGAACTAAAAAAATCAATAACTAGTGTTGTTTTTTTTTCTTTGTATTTTGGTTATTGATTTTTTTTAGTTCTTATATGATATGTTTATGGGATTTAAAATTGATAATTTATTTTAATTTGTCTTTTATATGGTTATTACAATATAAAAAAAAAATTTTATATTGTTTCGGCTTGTGGGTTTAGCAGGATACTTTTTTTTTTCTAATTGAACATGATTATGTGATTGTATATTTTTTTTATCATATAGTTAAAAAAAAAAAGTTTTGAAAAACAATATATTATTAAATTTTAAAAAGTTCATGGGTTTGTTGACAAGTATGACGAGTTTAATTTTGAAAAATCTCAATATTGATTTGACAATCAATTTTGCGATCATCTATTTTTGTTATTATATAGTTAAATAAACAATAATTAAAAAAACAAATTATTAATTTCAATGGAGTTCATTACTTGATTATTTAAGAAATTATTGATGCCATATTCATATCTTGTTGTTTTATTTTCAGAAAATCCATATGTACAACTTCTTCATCTAGTGTTGCAGAGTTCTTACACTACATGTCCTTTTATTTAAACAATGTTGCACTTAATTTATATACTTCGAATAACAATCAAATAAAACAAGATTAGTGTAATTAATTTACTAGCAAACTTTAATCAATTAATATCAGGAAATTAGTCTCTCTATATATTTTAGAGTGAGGAATGACATTGAAATTCAAGAGACTCCTAATTTTGAATTTTAAATAAGAATAAATTGCGTTTATTAATGAAATATCAACTAATTACCCTACGGTTATTTTGAAAGTGTAGTTGGAAGAACTTAAAAAGGTGGTGGCAGCTAAAGAATAAAAGCTTAAGCCAACACAAAGTAAATTATTGATCAATGGAATAAGAGTACTCGCTTTTTGTTAAGCTGTGTCCATAATTATTTAAGGGAGTTAACTAAAACAAATTAGGACGTGCAAATCGCTAAATTTTTAATTTTTAAATTATTTTTATTCATTATTTACATGTGTTCATCTGTTGAAGACTTAGATTAATAATTTATTAATTTCATAGTTGGTCCTAAAAATGAGCAATTTCTTTTCTTTTCTTTTTGCCAATTTTGCAAAAAGAATATGGAGAACTAATTACCCTTTTTTGTTGTTTCTTTGAATGTGGGTTTAATGGCGCTAAAGCGTTAAGTTATTAATAGATGCTATGATATTAGTTTTATCACGTTGAGTTGAATAGATATGAACAGATTAAATTAATAATTTTTTAAAAAAATATTAGATTTGAATATAAAAATATGATTTAATTTTAAAATAAAATTAAGTTAATAATTTTTTAAAAAATATATTAAGATAGAGAAATATTAAATGGACTTGAACTTCACGCCTAACATGTAATACAGGTAATAGAATAACTTCTTTATAAGAAAAAAATTACTTAATTATTTAAAACAATTAATCTGCTTCACTTCTAAGATCATAATTGAACAAAAGGCGCTAAAGCCATAAATCAATGGGATGCCTTCACCTTTGGGCGCATCAAATGCCATTAAGAAAATCTCTATTTTCATCAAGATTGCATGGCAGATTAATAGACTAAAATAGAAAGAGCATCAAAGCTCCTATTTGGAGAAGAGCAGACAGGATAGCTAGCAGGACACCCCCAGCACCCAAACCAAGGAATTTAAAGCAGCAAGAAGATCAGTATTGTTAGTATGCAGGTATCTCAACAGAGTATTTGAAGATATCATTCTCGGATTTCTCTCTATGTGCAAGTAAGAGATTTCAGTAAACTAACAAAAAACTTCAGTTTTTGGTCTTGAAATTCTTAGGGGAAAAGGCAAGTTAATTGTAAACAGGAACAAAATTATGCAGATTAAGCCAGAAAAAGAAGCAAATTTTCAATTCAATGCAAACCAAAAGCAAAATCGAGTCCCATAGAGCTGAAAGTGCATATGAACGATGCACTGGCTTCAGCAAAAAGACTAGTGATTCGATCCAAAATTATCATGTGCAGAACAATATACCTCTGTTCTCCAGGTATAGCAGCTTCATCATCCATTGTATGGGAAGGATGGAGGCACTCCCGGCCATTGTATTCCTTCTCATTTCCCTCTCTAAGATGTCAGTGCATAACCTGTCCTTGTTCGCTTCCTTGCAATCTTGAATTAGATTCTTGTAATTTTTTATATTTTATATTTTGGTAATTAAAGAGAAGAAATATATAGTTTTTAATAGAGAAGACAAGGGTCTCATATTGGTGAATTGAATCCGAATATTAAAGTGAGCAGTGAAATTAAAAGGTGGTAGGTATTTTAACTTGATACCTTTTCGCATTATCTTTAGTTCTTGATCGAAATTCAATTGTTCGAGCTAGGTGTCCTGTCACGTCCAACTAACCACAAAAAAAAAAAAAGTTAAAGAGAAACTGATGTCTCACAAACGTTTTTGGCGTTGCTCCCAAAAGTATAATGAATAAAAATCTTTGCTTGAAAAAACAGAGTAAATCATATATTCTTTGAAGAGTTGTTGTTGTCGGAGGGTGGGTGAGTTGGAGGGCCATATACTGTCGCACCATTGACTCGTGCTGCATGCCATCCATTCTTTGTTTTTATCAGGACTTGAAGCAAAAACGTGAGAAGAAAACAGGAGCAGATTGTCGCACCTAAGGGCATTCGGTTATCTTCCCACTCGCAGCTCGGACTCGTTTTCGTTAAACAGTACTTAAATCCAATAGCTTTCGAATTCAATTACAATACTGAAGTTTATTTTTGTTATTTTTTAATTTTTAATTTGATCGATGAAAGAGATTATTAAATTTTAGGGTAATCAGCTATGAACTCTGTCCATCAATATGATCTATTTTAATATTAAAAAAATCTATTTGATAACGAGAATTCAACTTAAATGTTTTTTTATCTTAAAATTATATAAGAAGTCAAATCTAAGCTGAGAAGATTTTTAATTTTGAGTTGATTTTGATTTTTTATGTGTGTATTTTTTTAATGCAACCTATAGATTTAATAATAAGGTGTTTAAATTCTTTTTTAAGTATTATGATAAAAACATAAATTGAAAAATAAATTTTTAAATAAAAAAATAAAATTTATTTTTTCAGGCACCTTAAGAACTGAAATTTTGGCAAAACAAGATGACACATTAACTAGAGATTTTTTTTCATAAAAATATTGGGCGCTCGTTCGCCTAATTTTATCTTTTTTAAAAAATAAAAACATAAATTGACACGAGGGCATTTCTAATTGAGCCAGACATTGGCCTTTTTCCTTTTTTTTTATATATAATTTTGTCTTTTAAAAAAAAATCAATACTTTTTTATATGTGTTTGATAAATAAATTTATAGTTTATATTTAAATTAATACACTTCTCTCTCTTTGATTTCTTATTTTTTCTATTTATCATGCCTTAAATAGTTGTTGTTTTTTAATTATTTTATATATGTTTAACTTTTTAAGATATTATTCTAATTTATCTATAATTTTTTTTATCTATTATATAATTGAGATTTAGTTTTAAAAATAATAAATATTTATTTTTGAATAGTATTTCTAATAAGTACAACTTTATAAGATTTTTTTCCTTTTAATTTTATTCAATCAATATTATATATGCGTCTATTTCTATTGTCATTTGATTGAATAAAGAATGTAATGAATACAATTAAATAAATGATCTGTGTTGCTAGATCAAGTATCTTGATTTATATTCGTTTCTCGATTTTTCAAGATATATATTTAGTTATTGTTATTGACTTCTTTTCATTTATTGATATAAATGGCTCTTGTTTTGTTTAATTATATGCTTACATAAATTTTTTAATTTATATTTAATTTTTTATTTAAAAAACATGTTGGAAAAACTTGTTTGTTCAATTTTTTTATTGAAAAAAAAATATCCAACTCCTACGTGTCACGTTTGAAATAGTTTGAAATAGCTAGTAAACTTGATAAAACGTTTGTGAAAGTCAATTAAAACATCAAAGACATTCCAAATAAATAACCTAATAGCTTTTGTATTTTTAAAAAATTTATCCTTGAACGAAAATAGCATAGGATAGTGATTTTTTTTTAAAAAAAAAAATATATATATATATATATATATTATTTTTTATTCATCTGTATCATGTAAATTTTTCTATACTAATTGAATCTTATTTTCCTTATTATTTTATTATCTAAAAAAAATTAGATATTAAAAATTTTGTTATTTTTTTATCTAAAAATTCGAAGTTATACGTATAAAAACAAAAGGCAGAAACACAGTGTACCGATTATTTGTTTTTGGAGGACTTGAAGCAAACGGGAAACACACTGTCCCACATCGAGCAATGATTGTGAAGCATCTTCTTGGAAAAATGTTGGGATCCAAAAACACGTTGTACCGATTTTTTGTTTTTGGAGGACTTGAAGTAACGGGAAACACACTGTCCCACATCGAGCAATAATTGTGTGAAGCATCTTCTTGGAAAAATGTTGGGATCCAAGAACACATTGTACCGATTATTCGTTTTTTGAGGACTTGAAGCAAACAGAAACACACTGTCCCACATCGAGCAATAATTGTGAAGCATCTTCTTGGAAAAATGTTGGAATCCGATGGAGGTTCCGTTCAATCATTGCTCGTTCTTTTCTTTGTCCAGCAGGACTTGAGCGAGACGGTGAGCTAAGCTTTTTTCTCGGACAAAAATGCCCTTGAACAAAGAGGCAAATATTGTCCCACATCGAAGCAAGACAGATAGCTCGAATTGTACATTTAAGAGAGTAATCTACTAGTCAGTTCAATAAATTAAAATCTGTACCGAGCCATGATATTGTTTTGGAAAAATCCATCATCTATCTTTTTTATAAAAAAAAATAATCAGCCATCTATGTTGAATGTTTACGCTGACAAGAGACCAAGGAGAAGGCTTTGACTAATACACTGTTATTGAGGGCGGCTGGTATTATACAACTGTCGGTGATCGATTCCATCTTCGAGGTGTAACGTTGTTGTTCTACGTGCCAACCCTATCCATATTTATTATTTTATATCTTATTTAAAAAATGTGGGGAAAATATTGTATATTTACCGTGTATATTAATTTATTGCATAAAGTGTTTATACTATAAACAATATTTTAGCACTTGTAACAAGGTTGTGAATTCCGTATTAGTAAATATTTTATTTTTTTAATTGAAATAAAATATTTTAATTTTGAAATATTTCAGCGTAATATTTTTGGAGTTGTATTCTTCACACACATACGCATATTTAACAAATGTAATTCAAATTCAAGATAAATTAATTATAAATTATATAACACAAACATAATGTCAAATAAATATAATTTTAAATTTTAAAATATTTCTAAATGGTCAAGATTAAATAGATTTTTAACTTAAAGTAATTCAACTAAAACAAAATACTAAAATATGATGAAATTAAAATGTTTTAACATAAATATTTTAAATATAAAGCAAGGTCAATGCTATCAAAACTAATGGGATCTAAAGTATCCCTTACTTTGCTCAAATTCCTACAAATTATAAACTTGAAAAAAAAAACATGAATATAAACCATATATATTAATGATAAATCTAATTTTAAAAAACTAATATCATTATTAATGAAAATAGTAATAATAATTTTCAATATTATTATTAATATCATACTTGGATGGTTTAATTAATTAAATTGAACCAGGTTCAATTTGATTTAATGGCTTTTTAAAACTGGAACGGAACATGTGGAATAAAACCGGAATATTAATGACGGAATTTAGCTGAAAAATCTGGAACGAATCAAGATTTAAAATGAGATGAAAATTGTTCCATTTTGTTTTGTTTTTTGAATTGTTATGAAATGTTTCGGCCATTCCAGATGAAACGGAACATAATTGACAACCTTGCTTGTGAGAGGTGTTTTTTTTTAGTTAACAAGTATTGCAAAGTTGTTCGGGCCTGTTGCCACTAGGATCTAACTATTACCACTATATGGGGTTGGGTCTTGTGGCTAGCAAAACCCATTAAATGTCGTTGGGTTCTGCCCTCAATAGGACAAATCAATGTTGAGTCATGCCCAACAAGACCCAACACTTTAATTTTTTTATTTTCTCTTATTTTTTTTTTCATATTATAACAAGGAAATGAAAGAATAAGAGTTTTATTATATTGTATAAAAGTTAGATGAAGATAATTTTTTTTAATTTGAAATTGTGTTGAATTTTCTTATAAAAACATATTTGTCTTTATGTTTAAAAAATAATAGCATATTAACAATAGTGGTGAATGTAGTATATGCATAATCTATTTTAGTAAAAAAAATAAAGAAATAAAAAAAGAGTAAAGTTGTCTCACCTGAAGGATTATATTATCTTTAATGGACATAAACGGGAATTTATTTAGTAATATTATTTTTAAAAAGAAATCTTAGTAATTGTATTATGTTATTTTTATTGTTTTAGCTTAGACTAGATGATTTATATATTTTAACAAACTTTATTAATACTCAAAAAATAGTTAAATAGTGACATAAAAAATTTATATGTGCATATTCTTAATACATGTTCACATATAATCTCAGTGAACTCTTTAAAATAAAAACATATATATATATATATATATATATATATATATTATCATATTGTTGATGGAGCTCTAAATAAATTTTTTATTCACATCATATACTTTATTTATTTGTATTATATTAGAGAATTTGTTTACAATAAAATCAATTACAAAACAATTCATAAATATTATAATATAATATTATTTCGGGTAATATTATCAAGATATTGGGTCTGGATTCGTAACCAAACTCATGCTTACTAGATCCTACTGCCTTGCAGGACCCAAAGACAGTAGGTCTTTTATCCAGCCAAGAAGGCATGGCAACATAAGGCAATGGTGGGCAAGAAGACCCAGGAATATTGGGCCTTGGTGTCGGTAGAACTCAATGACGATGGGTCATGCTCTACTAGGACCCAGCAACAGTGGGTTCTGCTACCAGCATAATTCAATAATGTTAGCCAAATCTATTTTGTTCAAAATTCGGGTTGACAATTGGCCTAGAGTAAACTGGTTGACCCGACAAAAATCGAATAGAGTTTTTTTTTTTTAAATATATTTTTTCTCATACTCAAAGACACCTTTTTTTTCATATTTCTTAGTTGATTGCTAACTCATTTTAAAGTTCATTATATAAACACTCGAAAAATATTTAATTTTTTTTAATATAAGATTTGAAACCTTTAATATATATAAAAAAATTATATTTTTCTCAATGTGAGATAAAAAAAAACTTTTATTATCTTAATTAATTTAGTGATATATCTTAATTAATTTATTAAAAAATAAATTATTACATGTAAAAAATGATAAGAATATCTCCCCAGCAAATTACTTGGGTTGGACTGTATAACGATAAAAAAGAGCAATCATGGAAAGTTGTTATGTTATTTAAATTGTAATTAGTGTTATATTGTTAGTTAATTTTAAAAAAATATAAATAGAAGAGATAATAAAATTTATTTTTTATACAAAATAAAAAAAATATCTTCACAGGAATTTGTTTCTATATAAAATGGATTCAATTAATTAACTAATTGAATGTTATTAGTTACTATTTAAATACAATAAAATTTATGATATTGATTAGCTAAGCTACTTTTTTCAAATTAAATAATAATTTTTAGACAAATATCAAATATATCTATTAGATTATTATCAATTTGATACTCCAGTTATTTTTTATTCTAATTTTATTATTAAATTGTTTTAATTTTCCAAATAACTATTTAGGATTTATGTTAGAATAGTTAAAGGTAAACATTGACATCAGTTTTTACAAAGAAAGTATAATTAAGATGAAAATATAGACAAAAAAAACTTAAAAATTAACGAAAGTCTTTAATTGAGAATTCAAAAAAATAAATTAAGAATAGAAAATTGATAATGAAAATTATTTTTTGTAAACATTATGAAAAAAAATAAAAATAGAAAAGTGTCTTTGAAACTGTAACTCTAATCTCATTTATATTGTGAATTGGAATAGTAAAATAATGATTTTTTTCTTCTCTCCAAATATCATATGGCTTGTCTATTAAAGATAATAAAGTTTTATTTTTTTTTTACACTGTAAAATTACTAATTTACTCTTGAAAACCAAAAATATTGAACTAACTTAAAATCATCAATTCTTTAACTAGCATTTATAGGCTTTTTCATCTTTATATTTTGATTTTTTTGTTGTTATCAGGTTGAATAATGGGCACTTTTGTAATTGAGTTATGTAAATATTATTAAAAAAAATGAATTGATACATGAATTGTATACGCCAACACGTTGATTGAAGCCACATTATTTAAGCCTCACATGCAAGGTGGTGCAATGGTCAAATGGTGGCTTCCGAGGCTAAATTCAAAACGTCTCAATGACCCCTTGGTTCCTGAGCAATGCTTCAACCTTAGTATTTTCTAAACAACCATTCAATTTACTTTTCCTTTAAATTTAGTTCTTGTTTTTTTTATTAATATTTATTTTATTTGAAATGACTTGTAAAGTTGAATTTTTTTTCCTACTTTATCTTTATTTAATTTTTGTTTACCTATAAGATTTGATTTGGTTCTTGTTCTTTTTATTATTATTTGTTTTGTTTTAAATTATTTTTTTAATTGAATTATTTTTTATTTTCACCTCTCATCATTTAATTTAATTTTTTTATGTTAAATATGATTCTTATTTTTTTATTACTATTTGTTTTTCTTTGGTAAATTTGTTAGATTTAAATATATTTTTTTTATGATTTTACCATTTAACATTAAATTAATTAGAAAATAAGCTTCTTGATTGAACTTAGATTTAGAATTTCATGGGTTATAAATTTGGAAGACCGACCCAAGTATAAGATTTGCCTGAGGTTGCTTAGTTTTTTATTTTTATTTTTTAATCCTTTTGTTTTAGTTTCATCTTTTAACATTTATTTTATTAGAAATTAGGCTTTATTATTTTTATTTCCTTACCTGCTTTCTATAAGATTTTTCTCTAGTTTTGAAAATGACTTGAATTATCTCGAGTCTTTTTTATTACCGTTCTTTGTTAAATTTAGCTTTCTAAAAGTAACTTTATTTTTTAAATTAAATTAGATTAATTGATTCAATATAAACACAAAATGCTCGCTTCATTGTATTTTGCTTGGTTTGTTTTTTCGGGTCGTTGCTGTGATGGTGTACGTGACATCTTTTGAATTTAGGGGTGAGCAAAAAAACTAAAAAACTTATTAAACTGAGAAAACCAGAAAAAAAATAACTGAAAAAATCGAACCATGAAAAAAATCGATTAAACTGGTTAGAATTTAAAAAAAACCAACCAGTTCGGTTTTATAAACCTGAAACTGAAAAACCAAACCCAAACTGGAAAAACCGAGCCAAACAAAAAAAAATAGTTTTTATTCAAAAATAACCGAACTGAACCGAAACCTGTTGGTTTGAACCGATTTAAGTTCACTTTTGGTTTTTTTTTTTAAATCTAGTTTGGTTATTTTTTTGATAAAAACATAACCGAACAAAAAATAATCGTTCCTACTTTTGATTTCATCGTACAACCTTTTGCAATAGTGTTATAACCGTCTTGATTAGCTTTTTTTTGCTGGTAAAGATGTGTTCACTGTGAAACAATGGTGAGTCTTTGATAAATTTTTCTTCATTCTCCTTCCAAATATGATATTATCATCTCATTTTTATAGTTAATTATTGTTGATTTTTAAATCATGTTATTAAATTAACCAATTTTATTAAACTTATTCAAGTTAATGATCCATTTCTCAAATATTTTTTATTTTTAAAAAATTTTAAAAAATAAAAAATATATATCTTAATTACAATATTAAACTGTATCGAGTGCATACAAATATACAATTATGGAAAGAAGAGTTATGCCATGAAGGACACCTGTACTGTCTCCCTCGAGAAGAGACCGCAGCGTGGAGAAGGTTACGTGGTAATTCAAGCTTTGGTCGCCTTGTACGCGTAGGTATTCGGTGCCACGTGCTAACCGACTTTATCAAATGTATCGATTAGCTAAGCTGTTTTTTAAATTAAATAATAATTTTTAAACAAACATCAAATGTATCTATTAGATTATTATTCATTTTTTATTTGAGTTATTTTTTATTTTTATTAAAGTTTTTTAATTTTCCAAATAAAGATTTGGGATTTATGTTAGAATATTTGATAGAAAACATTAAAGATAAAGTCATACGGAGAAAGTATAATTTAGATGAAAATATAGATAAAAAACATAAAAATTAAGGACAGTCTTTAATTGATAATTAAAAAAATAAGAATAAAAAAATTGATATTCAAAATTGTTTATTGAAAACATTACCAAAAAAAAATATAGCAGAAAGATGTATTTGAAAATATAGCTCTAAACTCATTTATATTATAAATTGAAATGATGAAATGGTAATTTTTTTTCCTTATCAAAAAAATGAATATGACCCGGCTATTAAAGATAATAAAGTCTTATTATATTTTTTTTTGCAAAATAAAATTTTTAATTTACTTTTGAAAACAAGAAAATTTTGAAATAACTTAAAATCACAAATTCCTTAACTAGTGCTCCTAGCTTTTTCGTCTTTACATTTTGATTTTTTTTTTTTGTTGTTATCAGGTTGAATAATGAGCACTTTTGTAATTAAATAAATATAAAAATTATTATAAAAAAATGATTGATGCATATATTGTAAACATCAACATATGAGTTAAAGTCGTGTCATTTAGATAGCATGTATAAGATGGTGCGATGATCAAATAGTGGCTTTCAGGATATCATTCAAATTGTCTCAACAACCCCTCAAATCTTGGGTAATGCTTGTAGCATGCGGGCCTCTAGTGCAATGCTAACAGCTTTTTTTCATTATTTTCGCTTTACTCTTCAATTTTAATGCTTCAACCTTCATATTTTCAAAACAACCATTTAATTTACTTTTTCTTTAAATTTATTTCATATTCCTTTATTAAAATTTATTTTATTTGAAATGATTTATAAAATTAAATTTTTTTTCAACTTCAACCTCCTTTAATTTTTTTATCTATTAAATTTGGTTATTGTTCTTTTTATTATTATTTGTTTTGTTTTGAATCATTCTCTTAATTGAATTTATTTTTTATTTTCACCCCTTGTCATTTAATTTTATTTTTTATGTCAAATATGATCCTTATATTGTTTTTATTGCTATTTGTTTTACTTTGGTAAATTTATTAGAATTAAATATATTTTTTTATTTTATCCTTTAACATTAAATTAATTGGGAAATAAGCTTTTCCGTTTAACCTGAATTTAAGATTTCTATCGTAATAAATTCGAAAGACTACCCCAGGTATGAGAGATTTGCTTGAGATTGCTTAGTTTTTTTTTTAATCTCTTTGTTGTAGTTTTATCCTTCAACATTTATTTCATTGAAAATTAGGCTATGTTATTTTCTTTTCTTACTTACTTTCTATAAGATTTTTCTCTGGTTTTGAAAATGACTCGGATTATCCCTGGTTTTTCAAAATAAAAATAAAAAAAATAAAGTAAAGGCTGGCAACGTGGAGAAAATAGGCCGGGAAGTCAAGCTGTAATTTTTTAGGAAAATTCAAGGCCTAATTATACCCCTTTATGCCCAAAAAATGGAGGAAACAATGCAAATTCAAGTTCAAATTAAATGATTATTGGACGAATTTGTATAAACATTAAGTCCAAGAACATAATTAAATTTTTAATAGGCTAATTTGATTTAATCATAGGCCAAATTGAATTTTAATTATGTTTAGAATTAATTTTGGTTCAATTAAAGGATTTAATTATATGCAAGGACTTAATTATACTTTAAATGAGTCAAATTAATTTTATTTGGGGCTTAATTAGTGAAAAATTAAGTCCAAGGACATAATTAAATTTTTAATAGGCCAATTTGATTTAATCATGGGCCAAATTAAATTTTAATTATGTTTAAGAATTAATTTGGGTCCAATTAAAGGATTTAATTAAGTTTAAGGACTTAATTATACTTTAAATAGGTCAAATTAATTTTATTTGGGGCTTAATTAAGTTTAGGAGCTTAATTTGGGTTTAATTGAGAACATTGAAATTTTCAGAGACCAAATTTAATTTTTACCAAGTTAATTGATTGGAATCAGGGGCAAAATTGCAAGAAAATTCAAGTTTTGGGGTCAATTAGGGGTTAAATCGACGAAATTCGCATCCACGGACCAATCTGCAAGAGGCGCCACACTTTAGGGGCTTAATTGAGAAAAATCGGGGGCTAAATTGAAGAAATTGAAAGTTTAATGGTCAATTAAGGGTTAAATTGATAAATTCCAAGACCAATGACGATATTGTAAAAGGCGCGTAACTTCAGGGTTTCAATTAAAGTTCAGAAGGGGCTTCATTGCATTAAATCAAAAGTTCAAGGTCAATTAGGGGTTCAATTGAAAGCAATTAAAAGAAAAAGGACTCAATTGAAATTTAGTAAAAATCCCTATTCCAGTCCAAAACGGCGCCGTTTTACAAAAAAAAAAGAAGAAGAAAGGATCAGACGATGCGTTGTATGGTCACTGTTCATTGTCTTCTTCTTTTACTCGGTTAAAGCTGGTTCGGTAGTCTACTTTGCAGGTGCATTTAATGCACTAAACGCCCACCAAATTTAACCAAAATTACACAAAAATGATCCTCTACAGTCATTATACATCCCCATCTGAATATTTAAGTCTGAATGACGACCACGCGGCGCCGGAGCTGGCTTAAACATACCCACTCAGGCAGCTTTTTCTGCAGAATTGACAACTCAGGAAGTCTACTTTGAGCCAACGGTTAGAATCCTTCCCAACTGAATCAATGGCTGAAATTTTACCCCGGTGTAGACGAGATTACCCTCTTCCACCGCCTATAAATAGAGGCTTCGTTGATGACCTGAGCGAGGAGAAAATTAGGTCCAAAGTCGGCCATAAACCAGCCATTCTACCCCCGTTTCTGCAGTTTTTCTTTACACTCTCTCTCCGCCGTTTCAGCCACCAACCGAAGCCACCAACAGCCTATACACCACCAACTCCGCCGTTGGAAGCTACCTACCAACCACAGAGAGCCACCTTGAACCTTTCTCTCTCCTCTCTCCAGCTTCTCGTTTGCCTTTTTCTTCTTCTACTTCCTCTGCCACCGGCGACCAATTCCTCTACCGTTCCTCGAAAAGATGTCGCCTGGAACATCAGCTCAACCTCTTGATCACGTCCGTGACTACAGACACCGGTAGCCTCCTCCTTCGCTCGTCAGCAGCTCTTGCAACCGTTTGGTTGCATGCAGCACTTGAACAGTAAGTGTTCATGTTGCTGCATATAGTTAACATGAAACTTGGGCTGGGCTAGAACAATTGGTCTGGCCCGATCCAAAAAAAAAACTAAAATTCTGGGTCGATATTGGCCCAACCATTTTGGGCCGATATTGGCCCATCTTTTCTGAGGCTGAGCTCGGCCCAGTCAGCTGGGCCGACCTAGCCCACTTGTTTAAATAATATTTATTTAATATATATAATATTATATTATATATTTTTTTTATAAAAATTTTTTTGAAAAAAATAAAAAATCCTTTAAAAAAAATTGTGATTTTCTTAAATATTTTTCTACTGATTTTGCATAATATTAGTTTGTATATTTACATTGTAAAATACAAATCCGGTATTAAAATATTTGGTTTTCTTCAAAATATTTCAAAAAAATTAAAATTAAAAAAATTTCAAAAAAAATCTTTTAAATCAATTTCTATTTAAAAAAAAATATTTTCATGCATACGACCAAATCCTAAAAAAATTTTAAGCATATTTTTTATTAAAAAAAATAAAAATAAAATTGAATCTTTTTCATGTTAAAAAAAAAATGGATATCGTAACCAATTTATGATTATCCATTAGGATTTGGTCAATATATCAAAAATCTTTTTCCAATCTTTTTTTAGGATCTAGATGTAAACTTTAATATTTGTGGGGTGTAAAATTATACGATAAAGTACACCCTTAGGTATTAAAGATACAATATGTAAATAAATGCGATGTTAGTATTCAGACTTTAGAACGGTTAGGATTTAACCCGATAAGGTAGAGACTTTCTCATGAAAAGAGATCTGCCTTGAGCCTTAAATAAGACCAATAAATAGAAATTCAACCTAAAAACAATCAAACAACAATGCAGCTTACCTTAGGTAGGGTGAACTGGGGTTGATGCGTCTTTTCCTTACACAACCAATCCCTTACTAAGACTCTCGCAGACCATAGGTTCCTAGTAACCATAATACAAGGTGGCGACTCCTAAAAACTAATCATAATTTTCCAACACACAACACCCCTCATCAGGAGGCACGACAAGAGCCTCCGTCGTTGCGCCCCCCGCGACAGATGGCAACTCCACTGGGGACCACCTTGTCTGGTTGGACTAAGCTTTGCTTGTTTGCTTATTTTTTTTTTGTTGTTATTTAATTTTAGCTTGCATTTTTACTGCTTTAGCATTTTAATTTTGCAAATAAACCCAATTCTAGGTTAGGTGGGAAGTAGCGGTCTGCCTCATGACTTTCAGTCGGGGTTCATATTCGTGAAACATCCAACTATGAGCTGAGTGTTTACTTGATAATGGTGGTCACAGTGTGCCCCAACCATTCCTTGTAAACCCCTATACTGCCTTCACGTGAGGTGGTCACTAGGTAGTTCATAGACCCTTTTAAGACTAGGTAGAAAGCCTACCTATCATGTAATGACCTAGAACCTTCCTTTAGAGCATGATCTCCCTACATATTCATTTTGCATGAGTTTTTGCCATTCATACCCAATATATATGCATTTGCATCCACACGCCTACATCCATCCATTGTAAATAACATACATACTTGCATCAGGTTGAAATATAGGTCCCCAAAAAGCCTATAACACCCGACTCTGAGCAAGAAACATGGAAGATGAAAAGCGTGCTCACCATGACGCCCATTTTCAAGAAGAGTTAGAGTCTCTGAAAGCAAGCGTGGCTCGCCTCACTAGCTTACTCGAGCAAACACTTAGAAACGCCTCTAGTGAAGGTCCTTCCAATCAACCAACTATTTTTGCTCAGCCTTCAACAACAGCTCAACCCGAAGAAACAATGAGTGAACATGGTCAAAAACCTCCACACGGTCCAACATTTATGCACTCAATGCCATCAGCACGAGCCCCTGCAGTCATAGATCCATTTCCTAACGAGTCCCATAAGACTAAGTCATCTAATAACATTGATCAAGATAAGATGGCTGCGCTGGAAGCCCGGATTAGAGCTATTGAAAGGGTAGACTTCTATGATCTAGTACGAGCATCAAAAATGTGTCTGGTCCCAAATGTGGTTGTCCCAAAAAGTTTCGTGTTCTTGAATTCATCAAATACACTGAAACACAATGCCCCATAACACATTTAAAATCCTACTGCAACAAAATGGCAGAAGTAGTACACCGTGAGAAACTACTTAGTGCGACCAATTCCTCCACCATTCCTTGAAAAGACGCCGCCTGGAACATCAGCTCAACCTCCTGATCATGTTCGTGACCACAGACACCGGTAGCCTCCTCCTCCGCTCGTCAGCAGCTCCTGCAACAGTTTGGTTGCATGCAGCACGTGAACAGTAAGTGTTCACGTTGCTGCTATAATTAATATGAAACTTGGGTCGGGCCAATTCTAGCCCAGCCCAATCAGCTAGTCTAGCCCTACTAAAAAAAACAAAAAACTAAAATTCTGGGCCGATATCGGCCCAACCATTTTGGGTCGATATTGGCCCATCTCTTCCGGGGTTAAGCTCGGCCTAATCAGCTGGGCTGACCCAGCCCACATGTTTTAAAAATATTTATTATATATATATAATATTATATTATATATATATAATATTATATTATATATTTTTTTAAAAAAATTCTGAAAAAATTCAAATATCCTTTTAAAAAAATTTGTGATTTTCTTAAATATTTTTCTACTAATTTTTCATAATATCAGTTTGTATATTTACACTGTAAAATATAAATCCGGTATTAAAATACTCGGTTTTCTTCAAAATATTTCAAAAAAAAATTAAAATTAAAAAAATTTCAAAAAAAATCTTTTAAATCAATTTCTACTTTTTTTAAAAAAAATTATTTTCATGCATACAGCCAAATCCTAAAATTTTTTTAAGCATATTTTTCATTAAAAAATAAGAATAAAATTGCATCTTTTTCATGTTAAAAAAAATGGATATCGTAACCAGTTTATGATTATACATTACGATTTGGCCAACATATCAAAAATCTTTTTCCAATCTTTTTTTAGGATCTAGATATAGACTTTAATATTTGTGGGGTGTAAAATTATACGATAAAATACACCCTCAGGTATTAAAGATACAATATGTAAATAAATACGATGTTAGTATTCAGACTTTAGAACGGTTAGGATTTAACACGATAAGGTAGAGACTCTCTCATGAAGAGAGATCTGCATTGAGCCTTAGATAAGACCAATAAATAGAAATTCAACCTAAAAACAATCAAACAACAATGCAGCTTACCTTAGGTAGGGTGCACTGGGCGTGATGCATCTTCTCCTTGCACAACCAGTCCCTTACTCAGACTTTCGCAGACCATAGGTTCCTAGTAACCATAATACTTGGTGGCGACTTCCAAAAACTAATAATAATTTTCCAACACACAACACCCCTCATCAGGAGGCACGACAAGAGCCTCCACCATCGCCAGATGACATCGTGCCCCCTGCGACAGTTCTTATGAGCATCATTTGTCTTTTGAACTGTCATGTTCAGCAATTGAAACAGAAGATCACATCCTTTTTGGTTTTATCGATAGAACGAGAGGGGACTCGTCAGCCACCAGACCAATAAGTGTGTTGATACCGATTGGCGAATTCTTTTAAACTAGATTCCAATTCTTGATACCATTTAACCCAAAATAATAATTGTGTAATATTCAATAAATCCTCTCAAGGAAAGTAACCTCCTAATAAAATATCTCACACTCAAACCCGAAATCCCTTAATGTCCAAGAAATATCTGTTTTTTTTTTAAATCCTCCAAAGAAAACCAAACCTCACAAAATTCCTTTGAAGATATCAAACTAAATTATCCAAAGAAATCATGTCAAAAAAAAAATAGAGAGAGAAAGAGAAAGCAACGTTATGGTTTAATAAATTAATTTTACCAAAAGTTGTATGCATTTATCATAGAATTGATCAGAAGTTAGGAAATGACTGTAATATTGGATCACAGCTTGAATGCGAATTCTTTTAGTCTTTCAAGAGAAGCTTTGATAGTGTGCTTACTGGATTATTAAAAACAAATTCGATATTATTGTTAAGAATATAGAAGAACCATCTTAACTAAATATTTTAAGTTATTAAATCAACAAAAATTTTACATGATTTTCAAGGGAGTTCAATGTTCAAGCATCTTACTACAAGAAATTCAGCTAGAAGATACTACTTGCCTCAATGATATTCAGTGTTCCTTCTTTCAAGTGTCCAGAAAAAGAAAGAAAACTCTGCCATCAAGAGAAAGGATAGCCAATTTAATCTTGTAAACTGCATTTTTTTTTACTATTTAGTATCTCTTCTTTGCTTGGTACCCAAGCCAGTGCACCCTAAAGTTTCCCAAAAAAGAAGGCAATCTTTGTCCTTCAGGAAATCAAAAGGCAACTAATTTAAAGTTTCTTCATTCTTACAACTTGCTCTTATTTGCTTCGCTTCGTATCCTAGCCAACTACCATATCTTAATTAAAATTAGGATGTTACGAAGACATGAACAATGCTAGCAAAACTCTCTTTTAAACACTGTTTATTACAATTATCCACATCATTATTAATTATTATTATTCTTGTTGTTGTTGTTGTTGTTGTTGTTGTTATTTTGAAATTTTGGAAGCCAAATCAAGGGACAAGGCTAAAAAAATATCAAAATTATGAGCCATATCTTAATTAAATTTATCTTTAAGAAATTGGATCTCTAAAGGTTCAAAACTTCACGCACATTCTATGCAATGAAAACGATATTGTTAATGTGAAGGAAACATGATGTTTTTCATTAAAATATTTTCCTAATTTTGGAAATGAAAGGATAAAATTTAAAACTTCTTAAAACTAGGGATTAAATTGAAAAATAATTTCTTAGAGCGTTCAATTGAAACCCACCATATAATTAGGAGTCTAATTTGAGACTTGTTCCTTTTATTTTCATCGTAGAAGAATTACCACGCTCAAAGTCATATTGATTGAACATTGTAGTGTTATTAATGAGTGTTTCTAATCCTTTTATTTTCACTAATTTATTTTGTAATCTGATGATTAAATTTATAAATCAACCGCATTTTTTTATATTTCTCGATACATTTTTAATTGTGTGTTTTTTAAAACTTTACACCATGCATGCATTTTTTATTTATAAAACTATTACACTCTAATTTTCGTGCTTCTTCCAACAAAAATTAATCAGATATAACAAAATTAGTCTGTATATTGTGGTGAAAATGAAATGATTTGCAATGACTAAACAAAAGAAATGATTAATAGTTTGCATATATGTCAATTAATTGATAAAATTCTTGATAGAATGAATTTTAAGAATGCAAAGTATAATTTTTAATACAACAAACAAAAGAGATCTCTTTTAACTGCTTTAACGCAACATCAACAGGTGCGTAGAGCATTTATAGGAGGTTTTTCGGCACAAAATGATGATCAAGTACAGATTAACCTTCATAAAAGGAAAAACAAAAAAGATACTCTACAGTAATTTTTTTTTATTAAAGAATAATATAAATTATATTTTGAAAATTAAACTATAAAATTAAAATAATTTTTTGATATGGTATTAAAATCTTTGATATCAAAGCCTAGATAACAAATTTAAAGTCTCTTAATTATCTTTATTACTATTTAGCATCTCTTCGTTGCTTCCTACCCATAACAGGGACCAAATTCTTACTTGTACATGTAACTATGGTTTGTGAAAGCGATTTTGCATGCCGTTCAAATCGCAAGACTTGCTTGTTCTTATGCCGGGGGTGAGTATAGAGTCGATGCTGGAATAAGCGACTCCCAAAGCGGCTTCCTGTGATGAAATTAAGACATGTTGGACCAAGCAGAAGTTTAAGAGAGCTGGGAACTAAAGTAGTTCGATTATGCAATATTGGCAGGAGATCATCTGCTAATCCGAGCAGGCAGTGCCTTTCATTGTCCATAATGTTTATTTATTCAAAAATTAATATAAATAGACAAACATAAAATTGATTGAATTAAAAAAATTATGCAAGGTTATATATATTAGAAATATTATCTAAAAATAAATATTTGTTATTTAAAACATAAAAACAATTATATATAAATTAAAATAATCTCTTTAAAAATTAAATGCATAAAAAATAATAAAAAATAATTGCTATTTAAATGAAGAAAAAAATAAGAAGATTTTTTAATTTAAATATAAATTTAAAAATCATTCTGAAAAAACATATATTAAGAAAAGACATTAATTTAAAAAAAAACATTTAGAAAAAAAAAAAAGGAGGAAAAGACCAGGTATTGTCTCAGCGCTTAAAGGCTTTGCGTGTGGGCCTGCAATTTTCAACAAAAATAGAGGAAGAATATCGTGAGGCCATTGATAGATATCTGAGAGATAATACAGACATGTCCTGTCAAGTTCCACTGAGGTATGATGCCAATTTCCTTTCTCGCTATCCTTTTCCTCAAGTAAAGTGTAGAATGGAACAGTGCAAAGCCACTTATTTATATGGTCAATGCCTTTTTACTGCACAAGTCTTTGTTTAACAGCAATGCATGACTATTTGTCAAGTCCGAGGCAACAATTATTGAAAAGTTTTTCTACGGCTATAGAATCGAGGCAGTGGTTGTTTACTGTCTTCCTCCATCTGTATTCAGAATTGTGGTGGCTGTGCTTTTTTCAGAAATGCTGAAGGCTTCAGAATTGTTCATTGTCTTCCTCCATCTGCACCTCTTCTTTTCTCATAAGAGCCTTTAATTTTCGCTGTTCATTTTAAGAGATTTTTTCAAAGATATCCACATTTACCTTTTCGTCTTACCAAACTGTTTTTTCAAGTGTTCAGCGAGAGAACTAGTTTCCACAGTTGGGGAAAAGATGACAATGCTTAAAAAATTGCCTGAAGAAGTCTTAAATTTATGGAACAATTGGGAGATTCGAGGAATGGTTTTGCTTAGTCTCTTACTACAAACCATCCTCATCATATTTGGGTCTTGGCGAAAGACCAATGCCAGAAGCTGGATCAGGATGCTCGTTTGGTCTGCATACCTATCAGCAGACGTTGTGGCAACTGTTGCCCTGGGTAATCTAGCCAAGAGCCAAGGAGATTCATCAGGTGCCAGTTCAGAGAATGCAAACAATTCCATCCAGGCATTTTGGGCACCTTTTCTACTCCTGCACCTTGGTGGCCCAGACACAATCACTGCATACTCGATTGAAGATAACGAGTTGTGGTTAAGGCATTTACTTGGTCTTGTATTCCAAGTCGGGGTGGCTTTTTATGTCTTCTCAAGGTCTTGGGGTAGCGGTATCCTCACATTCATAGCGATCCCAATGTTCGTTGTAGGCATTGCAAAGTATGCAGAGAGGACTTGGGTGCTCTGGTCTTCATGCTCCAAGAGTTTGAAAAACTCTTCTCTCTCAGATTTTGGGCGTTCTTATCTTCTTGCGGGAGAATTAGAAACTCCACTACAAGTCCTCCAGGAAAATTATCTTCTTCAAGCTTATACTTTTTTGAATATATCCATGTTTATGATGCAGGATCTTGTCCCTGGCATTAGTTCACTAATAAGAAGCCGGGAGCTGATTTTCAAGAATAAAGACGGTGCCTTCAAGGTGGTAGAGGCTGAGCTTGGATTGATATATGATATGCTTTATACTAAAGCGCCTCTTATTTACTCCCGTGCCGGAATCATTCTTCGCTGTATCAGCTCTCTGCTCTCTGTTACTGCGTTTATTACCTTCCAGGTCAAGATTGACAAGCATGACTACTCAAAGACCGACATTGCAATCACGTATTTATTGTTTGCGGCCGCTGTTTTTCTCGAGTTTTATGCTTTTTTATGCCTTGTTTTGTCTGACTGGACAATGATTTGGTTGATTGATAAAGGAGGGAACGGCCTGACTAATGCAACTTATTCTCTGATAAGGAAGCTAACGAGAGGCGAGAGGTGGTCGAGATCCATATCACAGTATAACCTGAAAAGCTCTTCCATTGAAAGAGAGCCACCTAAATTCTTGGAATTTCTGGGAATCGATGAAATGATGAGGCAGACGCATGTGAATCGGAAAGATTTGAATGGTAAACTACAAGATCTTATTTTCGAACATCTTCTAAAGAAAGCTGAGAAGATTAAGGTGGATTTGAATGTCTTTGATAAGAATCACAGAAGTAAAATAATAGGTCAGAGGGGAGATGGTGTGCTAGAAAGAGAGGGACTGTTACGGGACTACAAGTGGTGTACGACTGAAGTAGAATTCAGTCGGAGCATTCATGTCTGGCATCTCGCAACAGATATTTGTTATGTTGTTGATAAAGATGGAAGTAATGTCTCCACAGAAAATGAAACAAGCAGATGTCTATCTGAATACATGATGTATCTTTTGGTGATAAGACCAAATATGCTCTCTAAAGGATTCTTTGACGAGGTATATCAAGAAACCTTGCGAGACTTGCGAGTATTGTGGCGTCTAAAAGATCGGGGTCCTGATGACAAGGAATATCAACGTACCTTGCAAGTACTGTGGTGTCTAAAAGATCGGGGTCCTGATAATAAGGAATATCAACGTACCTTGCTAGAACTGCGCAACAGTGAATCACGTGGTTGTGATGATATAGAGTTTAAAAGGCGCTGGAAAACATCAAAGTCAGTGCTACGTGGTGTGGAAACGCTGGCCAGGCAATTGCTTTTATTGGAACCTAAGAAGCGATGGGGGATTATAAAGGAAGTTTGGGTAGAAATGGTTGCATATGCAGCAGCTCATTGTCCGTGGAAAGAGCATACTCGTCAACTGAAAAGAGGTGGAGAGTTACTCACTCATGTCTCCCTTCTCATGCTACATCTTGGCTTGAGCGAACAGTACGAATATAATCGATCAAACGACTTCTTGTTATTTTCTGAAGTTAATGAAATGGTAAGAATATTAAAAATCCTTCTCAAGTACCTCGATAGATAGATAATGCATTTTTTTAGGCGTCAGAATAAAATAACAAATTAGATTATTTCAATTTATATATATTTGTTTAATTTTCATTATTTTGGAAATTCATAAGTAATAGTAATTATATGTTTCGGCAACATTTGTTTAGGCGTCAGAATAAAATAACAAATCAGATTATTTCCATTTCAATGTTCTCATTTCATTTTCTTCATTTCATTAATAAAGTGATTTTATTAATCCACATGGATCATGAGTCTAGTCAACATTGATGCCTTCGTGCCTAAGAAAATTTTGAAATAAATGGTTAATATTAGATATTTGTTTCTATTAACTAATAACTACTTCAATTTCTAACAATAAATTGATTGATGTTTCACCGCAATCTTCAACAAAAACAAAAAGAATGAAGAATATCGCAAGGCTAGACGCAAATATTTGGAAGGCATTGCAGCCACGTCAGGGTCGAGCCTCGATGAGGTATGTTTCACTTCCATATCAAATACTTTAAAACCTTCCAAGTTACCTTATAGTTTTCTTATCCCCGTTTGTTTGCTGAAAAGTAGTTTTTTTTGAAAAGTGAATTCCGGAAAAGTATTTTCCAATGTTTGGTAATGTAATGGAAAATAAGTTGGAAAACACTTTCCAGTATTTGGTTATATCATGGAAAATGAGCAGGAAAATAACTTATTAATGTTTTATTTTTCTCAAGTTTATTAAAATAATGAGGAACAAATCTTACAAATTAAAAAGTTGAAAGAGAATGAAATTGAAAAAAAATATAATTTTATAAATTATCTGAAATAAAATAAATAATAATCAAAATAATAGAGATCAAATCTAAAAAATAAAAAAAATAAAAGGTGAAGAAATTAAAATAATAATAATTAACATTTCATAAATTATTTCAAATAAAATAAGTAACAATCAAAAGAATGAGGACCAAATTTGATAGATCAAAAATTTTAATAAAAAAATGATAAGAAAAAAGCAAATAACAATTATAAAAATAAGGACCAAAATTAATATAAAAATTAAATTTTAAGAGATGGAATTGAAAAATAAATATTCAAAACAAATTATATATAGCAATCAAAAGTTTGAGGATCAAATTTGATATAATCAGCAAATAATGACATTTCTAATTTTTTCACAACTTCCGGAAAGTATTTTCCGCCCAAATTTTCCAGGAAAACACTTTCCTGCAAACCGAGCCAAATTTTCCTTTGACTGGAAAGTGTTTTCCATTGACCAACTTTCCTAATGGCAAACAAACACAGGAAAGTTTGGAAAGTGGTTTCCCGGAAACCACTTTCCGGAAAACAAACACAGCTAAAAGGGAAAACACTTTCCTGGAAACCAAACCAAATTTTTCTTTGACTGAAAAGTGTTTTCCGTTGACCGGAAAGTGTTTCCGTTGACTGGAAAGTGTTTTCCGTTGACCAGAAAGTGTTTTCCGTTGACCAACTTTTCTAATGGCAAACAAACACAGGAAAGTTTGGAAAGTGGTTTCTCTGAAAGTAAATTCCGAAAAACAAACATGGCCTTAAATAGTTTCCATTTTTTTTCTTTTTTTAAATAACTATCAAAACTTTCGATTTTCCTTACATCTCTCTTTTACTTCCTCTCATATACCCACTCCCGTACACCCATAGATGTTATTATTTGCTTAAAAACATTTCCACAAAAAAATATATATATTCAAAAACCAATTTTAAACAATAAGCTTTTTAACGATTAGGGTAACATTGGTAATCTTAAAAACTAGATGGATAATATTCCATCAATCATCAAAAAAAAGTGTATTGTACACCCTTACAAGTATGTTTTTTTAAATAGCGTTACCATCAATCATCAATCGAAGCTAATTTTTAGTTTTCCATACTTATCTTTATTGGATACAATTCGGTACATTTTCATTAAAAAAAAAGTGTATTGTCCATAAAAAAATCAAAATACTTTACACTAATTATCTCACAAAATTATTCTTAAATAATATAAATAATAATTAAATATACATGTAAATTCGAAAATGGAGGTCCAATATATATATATATAGAGGTCAGATATATAATACTCTACCTATCTTTATATTCAAATTGTTGGATTGTATTACCTACCATGAAAACAAAAGTACAGTACCCATACATATCTCCTTTCAAATAATGGAAGGTAGAGCTTTTCCAAGTCAGTACAATTATTGTGTCCAGCCTTGTTGATTTTTTATCCTTGGTAAAATGAATTTTTTTTAGTAACAAACCAGACATAAGGCAGACGCTTTGCTGTGGGCTGATGCTTTGCTGTTGTCCGGGCTGATTTTTTTTATATAATGTAAAAAAACAATGTCCAAGCACTGGTATTAGATTTTAAAGAAAAAAAAAATATTCAAGACTCAACACCTTAGAAAAAGAGCTAAAAAAAAATAATGATAGTTAATCTCTTAGAATAAAAATGTAGAAAAATAAAATTAGAAAAAAATCAATGAAAAAAATATTAAAAAACAAAGCATGAGCAAAAACAAGTGTGATTGTCAAAACCCACGAGTATAATCAAATTGATATGATAACTCAATATAAAAAAATAAAAAAAAAATTTAGTTGTAAAAATAATTTAATATTAAAGGATAAAATAAAAAAGGATGAAAAAGAGACATTAGAAAAAACCTGGGTCACTCGAATAAACCTCCTACATGGATCATCAGATAGAAAAAACCTTATTGAAAAGAAAAATAAAAAAATAACAACAATCATCAAATAAACCTATGGAACATTAATCAACTGTAAGATAACCAAAAACCTGGGTTGAACCATCTTTTGGTTAACCCGTGGAAAATCCAATCAAAATAGGGTCAAAACCTATTGACTATTTTCCTTTTTTATTTAAAATGATATCATTTTAAATTTTTTATACTGCAAAAAAGATTTGGTTGACTTGGGTTCACTCAAGTCAACCCACTCAACATGTGACCCCATAATTGTCTCAAATTTACTCCTGGGTAGGGCATAGAAAAAATAGAAAAAACCAAAGAGACCAAATCCATATAAATAAAATATCAAATGATAAAATAAAAAATTTAAAGGGTTAGAAAAGGCATTTGAGAGAGTACGGACCTCATTTGAAAAGAAAAAATTAAAAAGCAAGAGAATGAGGACCAAATCTTAAAAAAATAAAAAAAATAATCTAGATTATTGATATAAGAATGAAATTGGATAAAAAATAAAACTTGTTAAAAAAGGTAAAGGATAAAAAATTAGAAATCAAAATATTGATGGTCAAATCTCAAATATCATCAAATATTGAATTGAAAATTAAAATTAAAATAAAAAAATTAAATTCACAAAAGAATAAAAAAAACAATTTCCAACGAACTTAATGATGATGGATGCAATTTTTATTTTTTTTTAAATGACTGAAGCCAACTCGATTCAACTATAAGAATTGGTGATATGGAATATGAGGCCGGATTATAACATAAAAAGCAAATCCAAAAAAATAACAATCCAAAATCCCCAACAAACCAAAATAATTAGAGATAAACTTGAAAAAACAAATTAAAAAAAGAAGTGGTTTGAAAAATATAGACTTCAAAAGAAAAATAATCAAATTTGACACACAAAATTAAAAAAAATTATAAGGAATGAAATTGAGAAACAATTTCAATAAATAAAAAGATAAGAACAACTTAAATTAACAATAAAAAGAGTGAGGATCATATTTGATACCAAAAAAAATATCAAGGGATTAAATTCAAAAACAAATTAATTTAATCAAGGACTCAAGACCAAACACACCATAATTAAAAGAATGAAAATAGAATCTAATACAATAAAATCAAGTGTAAAGGTATGAAATAAAAAAATAACTTAGTAAATGATTCAAGATCAAATATATTTCAATTAAAAGAATGAAAACGAAATCATATATAATCAAATGTTAAAAGATAAAATTAAAAAAATAAATTAACTCAATAAATAATTCAAAACCAAAAACATTGCAATAAAAAAAAAACCTAATTTAACTTAACAAACAAAATAATCATGCTTTCTTGTTTTTTTTCAATGGCCAACACAGTATTCTAAGAGAAGAGAAGGAGGGAGGGAAAAACTAGCATCAAATGCTCTTCTGTATCACGACCGTGAACACGCAACTCATCACCGTGATACGAGTGGTGAGGTGCAACAAACACCGTAATATTCAGTGTAATTTAAACGTCGCATGTACCATCTAAAAAAAAAAAAAGTAAGAGGTGCCAACTTATTGGCTTGTTCGAAATAGTAATTTATGCATATTAAAATACCCGAATGCCCTTGACACCACTTGAGAATTACAGCAAATCCATATCAAAAGGACAAAAACACTCGCTAACGGTCTTAACGCTCGCTAACAGTCTTAATTTTTTTAGGGTCAAAGGGTATGAATGTGAACACACCGTTTTTGTTTTTGCAAAACATCAAAGAGCCTTTTTCCCGAAGCCTAATTTTTACAGTGTAGCAAAATAAATATATCTGGACCATTTTGTTCTCATAAATTTTATAATGACTAATGCATTCTTTGGTGAAGGTAATTGTACCTCTAACTGCAAGCATAGCCATTTTTTTTAATAAAGGTAAAATAGTAAAGAAATTATGTCTAGAAGCACAATAAATCACTAGTGTCTTTTTAATATATATATATATATATATATATATATATATATATATATATATATATATATTTTGTAATATTGATGCCTTTGCGTCTAAAAAAATTTAAAATAAATAATTAATATTAGATATTTGCTTTTATTAACGGATGACTACTTGAATATTTGATAATAAATTCAATTAATATCACAAGGAGGAGGAGCTAGAAGAATATGACAAGGCTAGAGACAAATATATGGAAGGTATTGAAGACATGTCAGGGTCGAGTCCCAACAAGGTATGTTCCACTTCCATCTCAATACTTTGAAACCTTGTTTTTGCAAAAGATAAAAGAGCCTTATTTTTCTTGTTTTCAAGTGCAAATAAGTTATGACACTATAGCAAAAGATACATGTCGGGACCATTCTATCCTTATAAATTTTATAATGACTAATTCATCTTTCGGTAAAGATAATTATACGGACCTCTAATTGCAAACATAATATTCTTTTAATAAAGATAAAAGAGTAATTAAAAATAATGTTTCATTTGCACAATAAATCACTTGTGTCTTTTTAGTATATTTTTTTAATATTATCCTGCGAGGTTTTCTCTCTCTCTCTCTCTTCAAAGGAAAAGACATTAATAACCTGTTAATTTTCCATGCTTTGCACTTTGCCACTTTCCGCTAAATTCAATGTCTTTAATAATCTGTCTAACTAATAATCTTAATATTATAAGCTATGTATTTTTGATATTCACGTTGTGTTGTTTTATTTTCAGAAATGCCTTACGTACATTTTCTTTATCCAGTGTTGCACAAGTTTTTACACCACACATTCTTTTATTTAAACCTTGGTTATTTTAATGTTTTATTTCTTTTTGTATTTCTAGATCATTTTAAAATGCTAATGTCAAAAAAAGTTTAAACAAAACAATATCATTTTAAAAACAATATTATTTCTAGATACAGAGCCAGATCTTGAGCGTAAAAAGCGAGAGCATGAGCGCGAAGAGCAAGTGCTTAAGGTGCTTGAGCGCAAAGAGCGAGCGCTTGAGCGCGAAGAGCAAGTGCTTGAGCGAGTGCTTGAGCGCGTGCTTGAGCTTGAAATGCAAGAGGTTGTGCAATTGAGATCTTATTCCACAGCATCAGCTTCACAGCAAGGAATTGATTCGCTTCCAAGAAGTTTGCCAGCATAATCTGATGATGAGTTTAGTTTAATTATTTAAGTGAATTAACTAAAATAAGTTCGTGCCGGCAATAGTGTTGTTGGGCTTCATTTTGCATGTATGTATTGAAAAAATTGCATTGATGGCCATCTTCTTACATAGTCAACTCTTGTCTTGTTATTTTTAATGGAAGAACCATAACATCATCAGGTGCTTATGATGACCCATTCAGCTTCTTAAACTAGTTTAGGTATCTATTTAAAAATTACGAAGTTTCTATGAGTTCACAAAATTATGATATTTACAACGACAAAAGCTGAACGGGATGCCATCGCTGCAATATATTTTGATGGCGCTGACACCTCACAAACTTATGATCTCAAAAAGAACATAATGAGACTTAAACAAGTTTGGAGGATAGACATGCTACAACAATTTTCAATGGCTATGGAGAGAAATTGATTTTTGCCGCCGAAATCCAATGAAATGTGAGGTTGATTTACAAAGATATAATTCTATTTTACAATAGTATAGGGTTTACACGTTTTTAGATGGACTAGATAATCCTCTTATAAAATTGATGCAGTGACATCTAAGTATAGGGGTAGAAGAGTGACACTCTCACCTTGTTTTTTATTATCCAACACTTTATTAGTTCTATCTCTTTAAAATAAATTATTATCTACAGGCCCTAACTACTGAGAAATTGAAGTTTCTGTATGTTTCATAATATTTTCAAATAAAGTTTTTTTTTATTAACATAGATATCCGAGCCAACTTGTGCTTACATCGACTAATCTCATGGGCTCTGAAGTTAACGATCATGTAAGCCTTCAGCGGCCTTAAAATTTATGAAACTCGAACTAGTGATCTCTATAGAACAAACTCAGGATCTGACCAATTAAGCTATACCCTTCGGAGTTAATAAAGTGCTCTTTTCTTTTTTGATTAGTGTGGGTGTCCGGGCCAGCTTGCACAGACATCGACTAATCTCACGAGTTTTAAAGTTAATGACCATATAAACTTCTAATAACTCTAAAATTTATAAAATTTGAATAAATAAATCTTAAAAAGTAAATCTAGAATATAACTAGCTATTACTTTCAAGTTAAATAAAGTGTTTCTAAATAATATAAAAGTTGATATCTCTTATCAAATCTTGGGTAATTAAATGATACAATGACCATCATTGTCATTTAAATTGTTGATTCGGTACCATTGTCCTTGCATTGATGCTACGATAGATACGAAGCTCTTGAGATTTTTTTAATGCAGAATTTTCTTTAGTGATAATCATGTAAAAAAAATAGTCTCTATTAGCTTAAGTTGTAATCTCAATTAAATACAATGTGACACAAACTTGTCCTCGCTGATTTAAAATGAAACAAAGAATTGGTTGAATTTATGCGTTTTGCTTCAATTTGCTGATCATCTGCAGATTTGTAATAAATTCGAAGAGTGAAATTTACTGCTTTCTATATATATAAAGAACAAGAAGTATTGTGATTAATTCTTAAGGAAAAAGGAACATCGTATTCCCAGAAATAAAGTCAAAAGATACGACTCATTACTGCACTGATGTTCAGTGTTCCTTCCCTAAAACAGAAAGCAAACTCTGTCTATGAAGAAAAGAAAACGCAATTGATTTAAAGTTTCTCCATCCTTGTAAACTGCTATCTTTAGTGCCAGGGAAGGAGTGGAAAACTCACCAGCAAATAATAATAATAATAATAATAATAATAATAAAAAGAGAAACTGATGTCTCACAAACGTTTTTGGCGTTGCTCCAAAGAGTATAATGAATAAAAATCTTTGCTTGAAAAAACAGAGTAAATCATATATTTCTTTGAAGAGATGTTGTCGGAGGGCGGGTGAGTTGGAGGGCCATATACTGTCGCACCATTGACTCGGTGCTGCATGCCATCCATTCTTTGTTTTTATCAGGACTTGAAGCAAAAACGTGAGAAGAAAACAGGTGCTGATTGTCGCACCTAATGGCCTTCGGTTATCTTCCCACTCGCAGCTCGGACTCGTTTTCGTTAAATAGTACTTCAATCCGATAGCTTTGCAATTCAATTGCAATACTAAAGTGTATTTTTGTTATTTTTTTAATTTTTAATTTGATCGATGAAAAAGATCATCAACTATGAACTCTGTCCATCAATATTATCTATTTTAGTGTTAAAAAAATCTATTTCATGACGAGAATTCAACTTAAATATTTTTTCACTTTAAAACTATATAAAAAGCCAAATTTAAGCTGAGAAGATTTTTTATTTTAGATTGATTTTGGTTTCTTGTGTGTTTTTTTTAATGTAATCTATAGATTTAATAAGGTGTTTAAATTATTTTTTTAAGTATTTTGATTAAAAAAAATAAATTTTTAAATAAAAAAATAAAATTTATTTTTTCAGCCACCTGAAGGACTGAAATTTTGGCAAAACAAGATGACACATTAACTAGAGATTTTTTTCCATAAAAATATTGGGCGCTCGTTCGCCTAATTTTATTTTTTAAAAGGAAATAGGGCCCACACGAGGGCATTTCTAATTGAGCCAGACATTGGCCAGGCCTCTTTCCTCTCTTTTTTTTTTTTATATAATTTTGTCTTTTACAAAAAAATCAATACTTTTTTATATGTGTTTGATAAATAAATTTATAGTTTATATTAAAATTAATATCACTTTTCTTTTATTTCTTATTTTTTTTATTTATCATGTCTTAAATAGTTATTGTTTTTTAATTATTTTAAATGTGTTTAACTTTTTAAGATATAATTCTAATTTATTTATAATTTTTTTATGTATTATATAATTGATATTTAGTTTTAAAAATAATAAATATTTATTTTTGAATAATATTTCTAATAAGTGCAACCTTGTGAGATATTTTTTTCTTTTAATTTTATTCAATCAATATTATATATGTGTCTATTTTTATTGTTATTTGATTAAATAAAGAATGTATATTAATAAACAGAGTCATTGAACACAATCCAATAAATGATCTGTGTTGCTAGATCAAATATCTTGATTTATATCATCTCTAAACTTTTAAAGATATATATTTAGTTATTGTTACTTATTTTTTTTTATTTATTGATATAAATGGCTCTTGTTTTGCTTAATTATATGCATGCATAAATTTTTTGATTTATATTTAATTTTTTTATTTAAAAAAAATGTTGAAAAAACTTGTTTGTTCAGTTTTTTTTTTATTGAAAAACAAAATCCAACTCGTACGTGTCACGTTTGAAATAGCTAGTAAACTTGAAAAAACGTTTGTGAAGGTCAATTAAAACATCAAAGACATTCCAAATAAATAACCTAATAGCTTTTTTTAAAAAAAAAAATTTATCCTTGAACGAAAATAGCATAAGATAGTGATTTTTAAAAAAAAATAGCATGCCTTAAAAAAATAATGGAGCTCAACAAATATTTTTTTTAATTTCATTCAACAGATATGAATTGCTCTTTTTTTTATCACATTATATATATATTATTTTATTTATTGATCCGATATCATGTAATTTTTTCTATACTAATTGAATCTTATTTTCCTTATTATTTTATTATCTAAAAAAAATTTAGAAGTTCATTTCTAAAAAATTAAATTGAAGAAATTCTATTTGCTCAAAAAATTTTGTTATTTTTTTTATCTAAAAAATCGAAGTTATACGTATAAAAACAAAAGGCAGAAACACATTGTATCGATTATTTGTTTTTTTTTTTGAGGACTTGAAGCAAACAGAAACACACTGTCCCACATCGAGCAATAACTGTGAAGCATCTTCTTTAAAAAATGTTGGAATCCAACGAGATGCTCGTTCAAACATTGCTCATTCTTTTCTTTATTCATCAGGACTTGAGCGAAACGGTGAGCTAAGCTTTTTTCTCGGACAAAAATGCCCTTGAACAAAGAGGAAAATATTGTCCCACATCGAAGCAAGAGAGATATCTCACGAAGGCAGTAAAATATTCTTTTATCTTTTTTTTTTAATGACAGATGAATCATGGCCGTGTGATCATAGCTTGCTAGATTGTGACTGTGGAGGATCGTTTCTTAACCATGGATGGTCCTGCGGTTGTCTGACAGGCCACCACTCCCACGAAGCCCATTATTAGAGCTACAACGGCAAATCCCAAGTTCTCCTTTCTTTCTTCTTTCCCCCTATAGTTTCAGTACACAGCAAGATAGCTTCTGTAGCGATTGGCTTCCTGTTATACCATGAGCACTCCCAAGCAAAAGTCGTTGTTCTTGGCGGTCATTTTCACTTCTCTTCGATACTTGTCGGTCTATTCCTTTGAATAACAAATCGGCGGCAACGAAAACTGGGTTGTCCCTCCTGCCATTGATACCAGAATCTACGTTGACTGGGCCTTAGGGAACCGATTCCAAGTTGGAGATACCTTTTCCTTCAATTTCCTGGGTGTTCATCTTTTTTTGCGCAGGTTTCAAGTAAAGGAAGGATTCCGTCATGAAGGTCAGGGTAGAGGATTGCAAGAAGTGCCACTCCCGTCACCCCAACTTCTTTTCCAACACTGTTTACCATCTTAATTATCCAGCGTCTTCCTACTTCATAAGTGGGGTTTCTGGACACTGCGAGAAGGGACAAAGGATGATCATCATTAAGGTTATCTCAACTGATCAAGAGACTAATTCAAGTCTGCAGCTTTTCCTTCTGCAGGAGTGCTAGTGATTCGGTGCCTGGAAAATGCTCTTATCTCAGCTTGTTTCATTCTAACAAAATACCACCGCTAAAGCACGGCAGCCGCTCAGGGTCTTCCTCGGACCTTCATATTACTCTCCCCTTGGATACTACCGGGGCTTGAAGCAAAAAGACGAACAGAGCGTTTTCCTTGGGATAAAAACACCTAGGACCACATTTGTACCACATCGAAAAAGAGTTAAGAACCAATATAGTTAATAAATTGTTCGAGGAGCCTGTAACTGCACGACCTTACTTGAACAGGATCTGTTCTATAGGATCGTACCTGTGTATCTTTTATCACTAAGGAGACAGGAACCTAAGCCTGGTTGAGGAACCATGACCGCGTGATCATAGCGTGAGTAATGGCTAGATGGCCCTCGTGATCATTGGCTGTAGAGGATCGTTTCCTAGCCGCTAACCTGGCTGGGAATGGTCACGCGGTTGTCTGACAGGCTTCTGCTCTTCTTTTTCGAAACTATATGCAGTTTCGTCACAAAGTAATCTAGTTAAAATTCATGGTACAGTATCCATACTCATGCATGAATATTTTATTATTATTTTTTTTTTCAATTTTATTCTTATTAAATTTTATAATATTTTGTAATTTATTTTATATGAAAATACCTCTCATAACACTAAGTTATATATTTAACGGATTAATTCAAGTTGGTTTATATTTTTTTTTCAATCACATCTTTTAATATTAAATTAATTGAAAATTATATTTTGTATTTTTTCTATGATATTACCCTATCCTTGCAGATTTGACAGATTAAACCAGATTGATTTTATTTTAAAAAAATAAATATTTTTTTTATTTTATCTTTTGATATTAAGTTGATTCGAAATTCAACTTTATAATTTATTTTAATTTATTTTTATAAGATTAGCATGGTCTTATAGCTCGAATTGTATATTTAACAGAGTAATCTACTATTGTATATTTAACAGAGTAATCTACTAGTCAATCCAATAAATCATCATCTTACTATTATTTTTTAAAAAATATTAAAATATCAATATTTAAAAAATATATAATTTCTTTTTATTCCAAGATCACCTAAAAAGAGATATAGTTTCAGTTAACACACAAATTAATTTGAAGATACCCTTATCCCCTCATATGGTTGAAAGAAAAATCTTAGAGCTTTCATTAAAATAAAAATAAAAAGGAAAAAAGGTGGTTAAACTATCACCATTATAATATTATTGAATGAGGGTAACATTTGTCCCACCACCCATTTATTTTTACATCTAAACCTTATAGATATAAAGTAATTGTTATTCTACAATTTAATCCATTCCCGTCTGAATCTATCAATTTATTTAATTCCCATCATATAACTCTCATCACCTACCTTACTCAACTTATTATATGAGAAAACACCGCATTAATAATCAATCTAATTACAGTAAAATCAATCAACCACCATCATTGTTTTTTTCTCATCCAAGCCAATAAAACCGCCCAAAACGATGGCGTTTTTACATTTCTCACACACTTCCCCATCTCCTTGGGATGGTCCATTGCAATGCAAGCCATGGATTGGGGACCCAACCCTTGCAAAAGTCCACACGTATTGTAACCCGACTCCAAATTTCATTTCTACTTGCTTTCTTTCTGAAAATCTACAAATCAATCCCTATACTATATAAATTGTTTTCATTAAATCCTCTAAAAGTTACCAAAAAAGAAAAACGAGAGTTTGAAACCATCAAACCTTACTCAACATCAACCTCTTCCCTGTGCTCGCAAATATGCAGCCCAAGGAACCCATGCTAGTGCCTTTCCTCGTGTATATTAAAACCCAATTATTGTTGTAAAAAGCTACTAATGAGATTTTAGACACTTCCATGATTTTATAAGATTTACTTTCTTTTTTTTTGTTTAAAATTGTGTTCATGCCTTTTATTAGAAACAAAATACAGATAATTGGTTATTGAAATCTTTTTTTTCCCTATTTTCTAGGCTCATTAGCATATTAGTATGCAAAATTAGTTCAATATATTTAAATATTGAAATACTTTATGTTTCTCGTAGATAATTTATAGTCAATTTTATGTTTCTCATGTGATATTAATCCATTCAAGACCTTAAATACCGATATGTAAAGTTATTTATAATTGATGGACTGATTTGCAGTTTCTATGAATTCTATAACAAACTTTTATTCATTTCTTCGGTTAGAGATTCCCATTGAGAGTCCTTCACATTGATTGAACCTCACGGCTTGCCATCTTCTCTCGTTTGTGAGTGTGG
>Ga0325403_1000046_pt1 | contig 54337 bp, 35 predicted proteins | sample PopdelMetagenome_19_FD_205665 | JGI IMG/M metagenome (GOLD analysis project Ga0325403, IMG submission 205665) | Populus deltoides microbial communities from Bellville, Georgia, United States - Xylem-PdKOR-R4 | ecosystem: Host-associated > Plants > Phyllosphere > Stem > Wood/Secondary xylem... | reverse complement strand
CTACTACTACTACTACTACTACTACTACTACTACTTTAAATTGTTAGCCCTAAAGAAGTATTGCATTCTTTTAGGGTTTTCTTTCCCCTCCATTACTGATTTCTCTCTCTCTCTCTCTCTCTCTCTCTCTCGATTTTCGCATTCTTAACCGGTGAGAATCTGACAAGCTGCCATTGTGAGATTCTAGGGTTCGAAGTTTAGATTTGTATTTTTCGTGATTTTAGAGCTTGTACACCCAGTAATAAATAAAAGTTTTGTTTTTGAATTTTCTTTTTCCATTCCTCTATAACTATATCATGTTATAGTTGGAACCGTGGCCTTTTATAGCTTGAAGATGATGATGATGGTGATTTTTTTTTTTGTGTGGTTATCTTACTCTTCAATTTTAGAATTATTTGGAAAGAAATAAGACCAGTTATTGTTATTTTATTTCGTAATGTTGCTGAAATATTTATAGAAATTAGTCCTTGTTGCCTTTTCATGTTGCAGTTTATCAGTTTACATTTTGATGCTTAGTCGTCGTGTTTTTGATATTAGCTTTGTGAATTTGATTTTGATTAAAATGCAGAAAATATTTATGCGAATTTTGGAGGCAATATGGGTTCTGAAACAATTAAAACAGGTCGTTTAGCAAACGGGGAGGCTCAGAAGAGTGTTCACAAAGAAAAGCGTGGTCTTTCCAGTAATGGTATGAATGGCAAACATGAAAACTTGGGTTCTAATCGAGCTGGAACTAGTTCAAGTGGTGAAGATTATGATTTAATGATGAATACGGGAGATGTAGATGGCAACTTAGACGGTGACATAGAACCTGTTTTTGTATGTGTAAGCTGAACCCATTAATGACTTAACATATTGGGGATTTATTAGTGCATGAGATGGTTATTTTAGCTTTAATAACATATCAACTTGAAATGTAGTAATGTGATTTGTTTTTTCTTTTGAAGAAAAAGGCTAGACAGGGAGACTTGACATTTCAGGACATTCATGACAAAGGAGATCTCTTTGATGAAGACGATGAAGACGACAGTGACTGGGAGCCTGTGCAAAAGCATGTAGAGCTTATAAAGTGGTTTTGCGTCAACTGCACTATGGTTAATCTTGGCGATGGTGTCATCTGTGATGTATGTTTCATGTCATCTTTTGGTGGTGCATTATGCATTGCTGACACTTGAATCAATATCCGCATCAACATATTTATGTGATATGGTATGTGTGTGGATGACTTGCACAATCAATTCTATGCAGTTATGTGGTGAGCATAAAGATTCTGGTATTTTGAGGCTGGGTTACTTTGCATCTCCTTCATCACAAGACGCAGGTTGCAGTGAGCTTGAGTCAGAAATGAAAGGAAAAAACAAAGGTGATTACATGTATCTGTTTTTCATAGCTAACAGCTACTACTACAAATATTTTCTTATCGCCCCCTCTTCTCTTCCCCCCATCATTTTCTTCTTTCAATCATGAACGATGATTAAATTTCATTTGGTAACCAACACTGAATATAGTGGTAAGTAGTAGAAACTTGACAAATGATTAAAATTTTTAGGAAGAAGATAACTTGTTGAAGTTATATGTGTTATAATATTCCATATAAACCAATTTGTGCGAGATTATGGCACCTACTCCTGCTCAAAATGTTGTCATATAAGTTGATCATGTGTACACTGCAAGCCAGCACCTGGTAGTTATTAATTAGTATGTTCACCTGAACCAACACTGATCATAAAGCATTGACCTCATTGCCTTCTGTTATCAAACTATTTTCTTGGTAGAGAACTAAAGTTACCACATGGGTATACTGTGTTTGAATTTTCAGCCTGTAGATCAAAGTACTTGCAATCATAATTGATGGAGGGCTTTATTTAATATGCAAAACCATGCATACCACTCGTTTATTTGTATAGAAGTGGTCATAACATGAAACTTGAATAGCTTGGGTGCAGAGTTGGAAATTCTATCTTACAGTTGTCTTTGCAAGATAAAGGCTGATATTGATAGAAAAACTAGAATTTTTTTTTCTCCAAAGTCAGTTCCATGAACCATTAAGCCTGTTGATACATGTTTCAATAATTGATCATATTGTATTGTTCCTCCAGTTTTGTGTGCATTCGATTGATCATACTTGCTATATATATATATATATATATATATTACCTGTTAGTGGAACTTGTTAGTATATGGGAATAGGATTAGGAATTCTATAAGCTGGTCCAGGTCTCCAAACAGGTATTATATTATTAGGTAACTGTAAATGTTGGATAGACTTCTCTCTAGTTTCTGGAGTAGGAATGATTGAATGATTCTGAACATCTGTTAAGGCTTGGAGTAAACCGTGGTCATAATTGACAAGTTGTTGTCTGCTGTTCCTTTGTTTTGTATTTTTAATCATTTATGCATTTGATTTATCATAATTCTTATTTATTTTCCTGGTTAGTGGTCTTTGTTAGTATTTATGCTTAACTGCACAGATTGGTCAACATCTCCTAATGTGTAGCAGCTAATTAACTATACATATTGGACAGACTCCTCTATAGTTTCAGGGGATCTAAAGGAACATAAAATATCTGTTAACTTTTGAATGATGTCCTTAATGATGAAAACATCAAGTGGTTCATTAAGTTTCAATTTGGTGACTTCATCCTCACCTTTAAAGGTTCTCCATTTAATAGCCTAATATATCAACTTTTATGTGAGGGGTTTATTGTCTGGTGTTAATCTGTGACTACTATCATAATGTTTACCCTTATCAATGCAGAGATGCACTCACAACTTTCAGCCTCCAACAGTTTGACAGCAATTGGTTTTGATGAGAGGATGTTGCTACACTCAGAGGTATGGTGCTTTTATTCTTTCCCTCTTCACTTCCTAGTTGTATGGGAAAAGAGGGTTGTTAGGGGGTAGTTTCCAAGTGATACCCTTGCCAATATTTTTTATTGTCAACTCCATTGTGTTTGCCATATTATCACTTCTGTAATTGATTTAGTTATTCCACTCCATGTTTTCCCTCTCTTGATTATAGTGCGTCCCAAAATGGTTTGTTTGTTCTGGCTCTCGAAGGTATAATTACATGGAAACTTTAAACAATGGTGCCATTTGAGTAGTTGAAAGGACTGGAGCAAAGGTATGCTTTTCCAAAGTGATGTAAGAAAACTTTGGATTAATTCCTCACAAAGAGTTTGTGGTGAGCTAGGTTTGGAGAATTAGGGATTTTAGGTGGGAATTAGAATTAGGGGTTTTTGCATGTGGAATTGGGATTGGTTAAGGATGTGTATTTTTAGGAGGATTTGTTATGGTTACTATTCCTTTGAATAGTAACCCTACTGTAGGAAGAAAGAAATGGAAGAATAAAAGAGTGCTTTTAGGAAAGAGGAGGGGAAAATCAAACACAAGGCTGCAGTTGTAAACTAAACAAAAGCGCTCATAGCTCCATCATTTGAAGTCCTATGGTTACATAGAATAAGTTGCTTCTTTTATAGGCACCAACATCACTACTAGTCCTAAACTAAGAAGGAAATATAAAAGCAAATAAGGAAAGGAAACCAAAGCTAATAGAAAGCACCTGATTAATAATTTTTAGTTCCTAAATAAGCTTAATAATAGAGCTCCTAAATAAGCTTAGATTTCTAAATAAGACAAAGTCTTAAATAGACTAGTTTTACAGAAAATATCAAAATATTAAAAAACGGTTCGATAACTAGATCTTTAAAATTCTCTCATTGATCGCATTGTAAAGTAAAGGAGTTTGTATGCATTTAAACCTATGCGAACACAAAATTATATGCATACACAGTTTTTGGGATGAAATACCATGTATACTTGCTTCTGCACCTTTCCACAAATACTCAATGCTTGACCTCAATGCTCTTATTACTGGTGATGATTAAAATTGCATTTTCAATTTGATTCCATTGGCTAGAGTAAACTTGGGAAAAAGAATTGCCATCCTTGTCTGCAATTGCAAGCATTTAGGCTTGATTTAAGGCATGGATTTGTGGATTACTTTCAAACATATATTGGCTAATAGGACAATTCAGCAAGATGTAAATGGTAGGGACATGGAAATTGTTTCTCATTGAGGGAGTGATGGAAATCTAGTGATTTCTGGTTGGATTGCTGCCCTTGCCCAAGGTTGTGACATTGTGAACCAGCCATATAACATCAAAAATAATTTATGTAGAGGCAATAGTATCTAATTTCACAGTTTAAAACATAGATTTTGAATTTGACTTTGATGCATTGTAATTTTTCATGGATGGTCATATGTCATTTACCTGTCTGTGATATTGCAAGGGAAGTTGATGGGAATTTCTTTTCTTCCTGATCACTTAATTTACTTAATTATTCTTGGTGATCGCTATGTCCAAAGCAGGTCCAAATGAAGTCACATCCCCACCCAGAACGATCTGATCGCCTTCGAGCTATTGCTGCTAGCCTTGCAACTGCTGGTACATACGTTTTTCCCTCTTATAAATAGTCTTGATGATAAAACTAAAATAGCTAAATTCCTATTTTAACTGCTAGATAATGAGTACTAGAATTCCTAAATAATCATACACAATAAAAGTCTTAAGTAATGAAATATTAGTTCCTGTTTGTCTTCCTTTGTTCAATATAATCACTGAACTTTTATTGTATAATCGACGGATTGTCTAATAGTTTTTGCACTCCCTTTATTATCTATTAGCAACTTGACAACAATCACTAATATATGCAGGGTTATTTCCTGGAAGATGCTACCCAATTTCTGCAAGAGAGATTACCCGAGAAGAACTTCAAATGGTGAGTGATAAGCATTATCGAGTGCTAATGATATCCATGTGTTTGTCTAATAGGTTTATTGTCTGAAAAGTGTTGGGTAATCATGAAAACAATGATAATGTCTTTGATGAGGTCATTTGATATTCTAGGTGCATTCGTTGGAACACATTCAAGATGTAGAACTCACAAGCCATATTTTCTCCAGGTATGTCTATGCTGTACAGGTGCATGTGTTTCTGCACTCTTGTGTGCCCTTGCAATGCTGTCCTAATTTCTCACTATTGGGGTCTACTGTAATGCTGTCCTAATTTCTCACTATTGGGGTCTACTGTAATGCTGTAAAGACATCGCTGATTGGATGTGTATAAGGAATTGTAAGCTAGGGGGTGTCAAATTCTGGTTTTTTGATGGGGGTTTAAATGGCCTTTTACATGGTTTATTTGGAGGGTAATTTGATCTTTAAGGAGTTGAGATGTCTCAATCAATTGTATAAATTTAGCTTTTGAAGATTTCATACCTGTCCTAGGCCTATATTTTTGTTCAGGCTTGTTTGCTCTTTGGTTTATGGATTATTTCTGATTTTACCCTTAAAAGGTTTGAGCTTTTTGGATATTTTGTTTTCGTTTCCCTTTCTTTCCTCCTTCCTTTTCTTTTTCTGCTTCCCCTCTCTTGCCTAAGTTCTGTCTAAATGTCATCAGAAAGGTGTTTTTGTTTAATAATTTACACTTTTGGGTCACACTTTCACATTCCTTGATTGGTATGTTGTTAAAGGCACCATTTTCATTGAACTTGCTGGTTCTATGATGAGACTGGTTATATGATTAATTGGTTGGTTTGTTGGCAGTTATTTCACTCCTGACACATATGCTAATGAGCATTCAGCATGTGCTGCAAGGCTTGCAGCAGGATTGTGTGCTGATCTTGCTTCAACAATTTTCTCAGGACGGGTGAAAAATGGTTTTGCTATGGTATGTCTGATTGCATGTTATGTAATTTTATTGGTATTGTCAAGGGGTGGAAGAACTGTCTATATTATGTTCTTAATGATATTTAATATCAATTAGGTTCGGCCTCCTGGCCATCATGCTGGTATAAGAGAGGCAATGGGATTCTGTCTTCATAATAATGCTGCAGTTGCTGTGTTAGCTGCTCAGGCTGCTGGCGCCAAGAAGGTGCTTATAGTTGATTGGGTAATGTCCTTGTTGACTGCACTTGATACTTTTTTTTTTTGCTGACAGCTTTTGATGCCTTTTGTTGCCAGTCTTTGTTCTTTGCTTTTGACCAGTAAGCTGAATTTTTTCTTATATTTTTATACTTCTACGATGATTCTTGCAGGATGTCCATCATGGAAATGGCACACAAGAAATATTTGATCAGAACAAATCGGTGAGCTGTACAATATGTTTTGTAATCCAAATAATACTAAAGGAGATCAAATATGTTCCTTTTCTCGAAACTGAAAGTAAAAATTTCCATACCTATCCTAATGAATGAGCTACGCACTATATAGTGTTAGAAGCTGATTTGCAATTCGTTTTCCTGTTGTCTTTTTATCAACCCCATCAATTTGTTTTTGAAATGGAGAAAAATGAGGTAATTCTAGTGCCTATACTTTTGGCAATGTTTTAGAATTAGGCAATGGAAACACCTAGTATAGATAATTTTGAAGTATTAAAGAGATTTCCTTCAGTAATGCAGAGCAGTCTGTTATAAGGCACAATTTAAGCATTCTAAGCATGCTCTGGATATCTTCTCTCCTTTGCTGCATTTAATGGTTTTTTTTATTCCTTTTGTTTTTTTGTTAAGTGCTTTTGTTGATTGACTTGCATATATCTATAGGTTTTATACATATCTTTGCATAGACATGAGGGGGGAAAGTTCTATCCTGGCACTGGCTTTGCTAATGAGGTATTTGACTCATCACACCATTTGCTTTACTTCTTAAAAGGAGGATTAAGGCTCCTCATTTAACTAAAAGGAATCTATAGAGGGACACATAAACCATTCTCTTACTACCTCTGTATATCCAAGAATTGAAATTTGCCTGTCTTTTTCCCTGCTGTACCCTACTACGAGTTCATTTGAAGGGAATGACTCTATGATCCAAGAAACTGAATTCATTGAGCTGGACATATTCACTGATTGAATGTGTAGGGAAATACAACTTTGTTTATCGAGCTTTTCAATGAAAAGTTTTCTTGAACTGATAATGGAGACGTGCATTTATTGAAATATTTCATACGTCATCTCCAATGAATTAAAGATTATCCCCTGCAACTGGATATTGTTATTCAGTTGTTATTTTGTTAGTACTATTGCTTTTGTTATCACTGTGATTTGGTTTCTTCTTTTTTTTGTTTTTTGTTTGTCTTTGTTTTTGTTTATTTTTTTGAGAATGGTTGTTCTTATTGTAGTTAGACCTATCCTTAGTTGAGAGTTCAATAATCCATTTCCTAAAATGATAGCTCTGTCAATGATGTGTTATAATTCACACTGAGGATGTTTAGCCATTAAGATAGAGAGGGAAGATATAGTGTGTTTGATTTGTGCAGTTAGATACAATTTATGTTACTCTTTGTAAAAGTAATGCACATGTTTTTGCTCATTGAGGTGAATTATTATTTTTGAGCTCTGAATGATATGCTACTGCTTGAGGAAATTATTTAAAGATGATGCATATTGTCTAGTTTATAGGAAGTAACAGGTCTGAACAGTGCAGGTGGTCAAGTGTAGAAGAAAATTCACTGAGTTTCATTAGAAGAGGTTTTTAAATTGATCTTTTCACCAGATATTGTTATGTTAGATATTTCTGAAGCCAAAGCTTAAACTACTTTGGAGCTGGAAGAATATGGGTAAGTAAAAGGATCGCTGTTAGCATTTGAAACTTAGGAAATTATAGACCAGGCCTGTACCTCTGTTCATTTTGTTCCCATCATGGTCTCAGAATATTTCATGGTACAGGAAGGTTGGCACTAACATTCAAAATTTTGGTTTGGGTTAATACACAGCAAATCTTGGTTGTGTTAGTAATAGAGCAGGTTAATTGTGATTTCTCTGGTATTCAGTGTCGAGGACTTTATTGTGTTAAATTATATAATTTGTCGCAGTGTGCCTGTGTGCATCATTTTTTTTTTTCCTTTGGAGACAGAACACTGTATCCATCTTTACTATTTGTTGTTGTTTGGAGCTTGTTATTTTGATGGATTACCCGTGTCAAGATGACAGTATGGTACCAGTATGAAATGTGTTGGACCCAGAGATTTTAACTTTGGACATGAAGTGGAGAAAAATGAGTAGTTTCCTGCCAGTTAGTGAGATTACCATCAATGGTGCTTTGCCATCTCCTTACCAAGGTCTCACCTTTTACATGAGGCTCTAAATGAGGCTACAAAGGCCTCAAGGAGAGCTGCGAGACGTGGAGCTCCCATGAGGCCTAGTACATTGTTTTCATTCCCTTTCCTCTCTCTCTCTCTCTCTCTCTATATATATATATATATATATATATATATATATAAACATTTGATAAAAAAATGAAAAGGAAATGGCTAAGATTGACTGAAAAAAAATGTAATGAAAAGAGAAGGGAAAAAATTTATGCAAAGTAATATTAGAACATCCTAATGTGCAAGCTCGGTGTATCTGCAAAGCTGCATCTAAAATTGGGACACTTTTAGGATGATACATTTTATCCTACCAGTATTTTTCTCTTCTGGTTAATGTGGTTTTACATGCTGTGTAATTATCATTGACCTATATATCTTCATATATATGCTCTATTAATTTTTAGCATCTTACTTCGAGTGTGGTAAATGTTCATGGATGTTTTTGCAGGTTGGTAGAAATGGTGCAGAAGGATCCTGTGTAAATATTCCCTGGAGTCGTGGTGGAGTTGGTGATAATGATTATATTTTTGCTTTTCAAAACCTTGTGCTACCTATAGGTTGATCTCTTCTGTTATTTCATAAATGTGAAATAAATTTAGCAAGGAATTGTCTGCAGTCTGTGCTTTGGCAATTGTGTATATAGTTCTAGTTTTTCCTTGGAGGAGCTAGGTTAGGGAAAGACTGCGTGTTTTGTAAAATATTAATGGATTTTGCATGCTAAATGTTGAAATCTGCTTCTATGTGGAAGTGGGTTCTTTAGCTTGTGCTCTTTTTTATTTTAAAAATATTTAAAAGAGAGTGCATCAATTGTCTGGCTATAATCAGTACTCTATTATGTAATTTAGCCTTTGGGCGATGAAGATATAGTATGGACTGCTGCTCTGGCATAAAGTAGCTAGATTGGTAAGCAAAACTTGAGGTTGTAAATGTTTCTTCTAAAACCATGTGCTATTGTGCTGTTTGTGTATAAATTTCTAGTGTCGTGTTGGTTTGCCATAGGCATGCTTAGGTGCAGGATGCTCTTTGCTGAGGTGATTTTTAATGCTTACTAATATTTCTTGTTGCCTGTGTAAGAAACTACAGTTAAGTATTTGTTATGCGTTTGTGAATGAAGCTATGTTATATCTTTTCATGGAATGTTTACCATCTTGTCTTTGTTCCAGTGTTTTGTATGGTTTGCAGTCGTTTTATTTCTCATAACAAGTGCATGTCTTTCATGCCTAAAACATTCAATGATGCTTGAACAACATGATTGCAGCCACTGAGTTTGCTCCAGATTTCACCATCATATCAGCTGGATTTGATGCTGCAAGGGGGGATCCTCTGGGATGCTGTGATGTAAGGATTTTGCTTTTTGACTGAACTGTTTGCAATTGTTTCTTGTCTTCTCATTTCACAAGATATACTATTTCTACTGAGCTATTTGGTAATTTTCATTGTGTTGTAAAATAGTCTAATGATGCATTAATTGCTTGCAAAGAACTGAAGGAGCTCTGTCCATCCAAAATTATCGACTTTCTTGCCATTTTTTCTTTCGATGTTCCATGAATACAATATCTACTTCTATGCTTCTTTTATTCTTGATGGTTTGTCACATTGACACAGCAAGGATGTTTTTGTAGGTAACTCCTGCTGGCTATTCACGAATGACAGATATGTTGTATACTCTTACTGGTGGAAAGTTGCTTGTTATTCTAGAGGGCGGGTTTGTCTACTAGTTGACACTTTAACTTTATTATAATTATCTCATGTCAACTGAGTTCACAGGAAAATAATTTCATCTGTTGCAGATACAATCTACGTTCAATATCATCTTCTGCCACCTCAGTGATCAAGGTGAATATTCAAGTACCCGAAATCATATAAACTCGTCATAGATAAAAACATTTAAATTTGGATGGTAGACTTATATATGAATCGAAATTTACTTTGCATAACTCTGCATTTGCCATGAAGAAGTTACATGATTGAAATTGTTAAAAAAGATCTAGGGGTGACGATACCATGGCAGCCAAGTCCAAGTGGTTGTACCTGCTAACCTCCTAAAATGATCAGACTCTAGGGTCTTCAAACTGACCTTTGTTGTCTAAAATCTAATTACTTCACTGACTGGGCATTTGTTGAAAAGGTATTGCTGGGTGAAGGTCCTGGATATGAATTGGGAAACATTGCACCTTCCAGAGCTGGTCTTCAAACTGTTCTGGAAGTCATGAAGATTCAAATGAACTTCTGGCCATCTCTTGGATCTAGCTATGCAAAATTGCAATCCCAATGGGGAGCATACTGCAATACAAGTGAGAAATTCCTGCTTGCTATCTTTCAGTTTATTCAATTTTTGATGGTTCAGAGCTACAATGCCATTCTCTCTACTTTTTAGTCAAATTTTAACTCGGAAAGATGTTCAGAGATTTTCCGTTTGTGTTTTCACTACTCTCAATACCTGCAGGAAAACAAATAAGAAAGCGGCAGAGGACCGAACCACCCATATGGTGGAAATGGGGAAGAAAGAGGCTGTTGTATCATATCCTTGTTAGGCGTCTTCATGTAAAATCAAAGGGGAAACCTTCTCTTCATTCATCGTAGTGGTAGTCTGAAATTTTGTATATCAGTAACTTCTAGTTCTGTATGACTGCTACACCTTAGTGGTGCTGCGTTGCTCTGAAAAGTGAGTTTCGTATCCGCTCCTTTTGGCCCCCTTCTGTTTTTTAAACAAATTGCTGTCCCTTCATTTGTTTCTCTTTTTGTTGATAAATGATCAAAATGTGCTGAAGCCCCCAGTTTTTGTATGAAGCTCTTTAAAAAAATAAAAATGAAAATTGGGTCATGAAATAGCAATTTCATTAAATAAGAAGTAGCGTAGCTATTTTCAAAATCCGGTGGGTATGAAAATGAAAATTAATTGAAATGAGATAAAACAATACAACTAATTAACGTATTATAGGGTTTAATGGCCCGCTAATTTAAGCACAAAATATTATGTTAAACGGAGATCGTTGGAAATTACTTTAGGTTTGGGAAATTATTTTCTAAATTTTTTGTGTTTGTTTATTATTAGAAAAGTTAGTTAATGAAAAATATTTTTCAGTTAAATGAAAACTTGGTTTAGTTTTTAAGAATTTTTTTTTTATTCTAGGCGGAAAATATTTTTTGAAAGTTGGGAAAAATTTATAAATGTCATTATTTATATATTATTTTGAATATTTGTTTTTCAATTCCATCCCTTAAAATTTAATTTTTATATTAACTTTGTGGTGTGTTTATTTCTCGGAATGTGGTTTTCGTGAAACCATTTTCTAAACTTTCCTGTATTTGTTTGTCATTAGAAAAGTTGGTCAACGAAAAATAATTTCCAGTCAAAGAAAAATTTGGCTTGGTTTCCAGAAAAATATTTTTCTTTTATTTTGGGCGGGAAACACTTTTCGGAAGTTGTGAAAAATTTAGAAATATTATATTATTTGCTGATTATATCAAATTTGGTCCTCAAACTTTTGATTGCTATATATATTTTGTTTTGAATATTTGTTTTTTAGTTTCATCCCTTAGAATTTAATTTTTATATTAACTTTGATCCTTATTTTTATAATTGTTATTTGCTTTTTCCTTATCATTTTTTAATTAAAATTTTTTATTTATCAAATTTGATCACCATTCTTTTGATTGTTACTTATTTTATTTGAAATAATTTATGAAATGTTAATTATTATTATTTTAATTTCTTCATCTTTTAATTTTTTTTATTTTTTAGATTTGATCTCTATTATTTCGATTATTATTTATTTTATTTGAGATAATTTATAAAATTATATTTGTTTTCAATTTTATTTTCATTCAACTTTTTAATTTGTAAGATTTGTTTATTATTATTTTAATAAACTTGAAAAAATAAAACATTAATAAGTTATTTTCCAGCTCATTTTCCATGACATAACCAAACACCAGAAAATATTTTCCAACTTATTTTTCATTACACTACCAAATATCAGAAAATAGTTTATTTTTCTGGAATTTATTTTTTTAAAAAAACTACTTTTCAGCAAACGTTTAAAAATACTTTGTTTCTCTCTTGTTAAAGTTGGACAACCAATCAATTGTGCTTCAAAATCCATCTCGGTTTTTCAGATGGATTTCTCATTATTTTGTAATTTTTCTAGAGGCAGCAGGGAGATATTTGACAGAAGAAATACCAAGTATCAGAGCAATCATCACTGATCTTGTTGAGATGTTTGATAAATCAAGCAGTTATGATTAGCATAGAATACAAAATTTCAATGATAAAAAATGCAGAGTCCCTGATACCTTACATCTAATGATACCTTACATCTAATATCAGGTACCTTACATCTTGTTGATCATGTTCTTGATGAATGAATCTTCATTTTCAGTACCCAGCTAGGAAAAGAGAAGTCCTCTTAGCAACACCCCTCCTTCGTTCAAAATCCTTCAGTCTTCTGGTGAAATTTGGAGGAAGTGAGATCCTTATTGATGCATTGTTTTTGGTGGTGCCGTTGGGTAAGCAACTGGAACCACGTAGGGAGGGTGGGGATGGTGTCCAGGTGGGGGAAGCATGACCGGAGTTCCAACAGCCGATGCCATGTGACCTGGAGGAGGGGCAACTGGGTGTCCAAGCGGCGGGCCATACATGGCTAAACCAGGCATATGGGCTTCTGTCCTATGCTTCACTGGCGGTCCCATAGCAGGAGCGGGACCAGCAGGGCTTGTGTTCACTTGTTGACCAGTAATTGGTGCTTGATGAGAAGACACATCTCCATTGTTCAAACTTGTAATATCATGGATGCTAGACCTCCTCCTATCTCTATTCATTGAGTTCAATCGGATGAAGTATTTTTGAGCATGGCTTGCCACTTGCGTTGGTGTTCTTGATATGACAAAGTTTCTTGATATGCTTCTCCAATCTCCTTTGCCGAACTTGTCAAGACCAAGTAGAAATAACCTGCAGGGAAAAGAAATGAGAGAGAGAGAGATTAGGCCAGTACCGAACTAATTATTCAAAAAAAAAAAAAAAAAACCTTGTACGAAATTAACATGTGGTTTGCGAAGAAACACAAGATTCTAGTTCCACTTAAAGTTTGCAACCAACCAATGAACTGCTACACCAAAAGCAGTCACTGTCTGCTACATTAAACTAATCAACTTTGTTCGTTTATATTGGTAATTACCATAACATGAAGGAGAGTTTAAATATAATCCGAAGAGAAAGTAGATAGACATGGACTTACCTATGCTCTTCTTCTGTCCATGGAATACCTTTCTTTCTTTCTTGTTCTGATCTTGATGCTCCTTTGCCTCCATGTCCGGATGACTCATGACCTAACCCCACAAACCCACTTCCATAAGCACAATTCAATTTCTTAACGGTAGTCATCGTCCCAGAAAGTCCATGAAGATCCTTAGTTGAAGATGCGGTTTCCTCTCCTTCATAATTTGGTATTGGTACGTTTCCTGCCTCTATAGCACAAACATCTTCTACTAGTATTTTGTAGTGTAGTTTCAACTCTTCAAGACTTTTGCTAGGCACCATTGAAGCAATCTTTTCCCATTGCTCATTTGAATCCTCATCAATCCAATGCATCGCTATTGCATTCTCAAAAGTTTTCTCTTCATCTCTTGTCCAAGTAACTACACTTGCCATAGTGTGTTTGCTCCACAATTCTTTTAGGTCAATATATGGTATGATATGGTGATAAAAAGTATGTCAATGGATGCATTATGATCCTTCCCCCCTCTAGTTATGGGGTTCTGCTGGGAAAAGAAAGGGTGCGTAGGATAAGGAGGAGAAACATTGGCGTGTAGGATAATTGGTGGGGTGTCCAACTATCAATTTGATGAGGACTCCTTTGTATACATTGTAAGGGCAAGTTTGTCATATTTATATCATACTTCGAGAAGTATATAGAAAAATCTCTCCCTTGGGTGATCACGCTTCACTTTTTTCCTTGCAAAGTGCCACATTCTCAATCATGGAAGAGTTCGAATTGAGAGGGAAAGGTCCCTAAGAGATTCCAAATCTCCAATTACATGTAATTTTAGCCACACTCTTAAAACTATGATTCCGACCCACACTCCATTATGATTTGCCATTGAGTCCATGGCCTTGCTAACTCTTAAGAGTTGATCTTTTTGTCAAGTGAATAGTGACCGATTGTGAAAATGTAATTTCTTATGAATCTTTTTACATGAGCTGGTTTTAGGGTTTCAATTGATTTGTCAAATAAAAGTAAAGTCTATAAGCCCCCAAGTTGTTGCATTTTAATTTTAAGGTAGATTTTCTGAGATGAGAAATACTTTCAAGAGTTGGAAAAATTATTACACAAATTTTTTTTTTCTTTGTAGGTTTTATTTTTCAAACAATAACTGACAAAAGTATTCAAGGAAAGAGAAAAGGAAAGCACAGGCCACCTAACTATCTTTTCAAATTTGCACTTGTTATTACTTAATCAATCATCTATGTAAGTATTAACTTGGGATTCAATACATCCTGGTGCTGTTCAACTACAAGGTCCCCTTTTTTTTTCTTGCCATGTGTTCTTTTAGTTTCTTGTAAATTAAGTCAATGTAAGTTTGAGACAAGCTAACCGTATGCTTTTGTAGAAATATTTCTTTCAATATTTTTTACCAATATGTTACCTCAAAGGGTATCTAGCAATCACCAACCTCTCTATCAATAATAACACAACAAGGCACTGTAACCAATGACAAGCACCACTTTATTACTTATCTAACAACCATCAACTTATTTTTCTCCACTTATCGAGGTAACGCTCTATCATTTCTCCACTCTCTATGAGGTAAGCTCATGCGACTAGAGTATATAAATACCTTGGGTCAATAGGTAAGTTAACATAAGCAATAACACAACTTAGAAATAAGTCCACACAATAGGACTCCACACATAAAATAGATCATGTTGCTCACCTATTACACTACTCATCTTCTCCATTATTTTCATGCTCAACATACTTCTTTTTTTTTACATTTACTAGTTTAAGCATCAAAGAGCCCTCTTATTCTAATGGAGAACATGTTTTTGCAGATGAGTAAGGAAGTCACCCTGTCAACCCACAAAACCAGTGGTCAAGTCTAGTCATTCCAAGTAGTGGACAAGTCCATCATCACATCAGCTCGTCAACCATGTCAATCCCATCCACTTTATAAGCATAAGATGTGACCATGGAAAGTCCAATCTATTTTGAAGTCTTTACGACTTCATCAGTGGGGCTGTGAGTGAGAACTTGAACAAAAGTTAGTTCAATCTCGTTCACACTTATCACTAAAAAGTTATTTTCATGGCCGATGACTTAGAAAATCTAGGACACGAAAGATTAACTAACCTCCCTACCACAAGTACTCCAGATCTTCACCAACTCTCTTATGAAGTGAAAGTGCTTATTGATATTGTTTTAGCTATACAACAATAGATTTGGAAAGATGACTCTAGTTTCTTAAAGGGATAGGAAAGAACGACATGCAAATAAGTAGGTACAAGAACACTTGTATGCTAATTCTTTGAAGAAGTTTCTCCTGTTATGAAGAGCACTCCTCAATAAGTCCTAGCCATAGAGGTGGCTACTGCTATCAATCTCCTTATGAATTTCATTTGCATACTCCTCATAAAAAAACACCTAGATAGGAGACAAGATTAATAATTGTATGAGCTCCTAAGAATGAACATTGTTTTTACTTAGTGAGAGATTCTCCACTTTGTCATTAAATGCTATATACTCATCTCTCCAAAGATTGCATCTTTGTAAAGCCTAACTTAGACAAAAACCATAGCCTTACAAGCTTAAGAGAGTGCATACAAAAAGTGTGAAGCATTATAGAGTTTATAACACAAGACAATAACATTGTGTGCAAAGTTTTTATGACTATTCCATGGTTCTATTTGGACTTGGCATCATAGATTAGAGTCTAGCTTCATCCCTAACTTTCATAATCTTAGCGCCAAACTCATCTTCCATTTTAGTAAAATTATATCAGCTAAAAAAAGCATCATTAAGCTCTTCATCATCACATAATGAAAATATTAGAGTGTCAAAGTATATCTCCAAAGGTATTAAGAAAGACCGCTCAACTTGAGAAGTTTACTCAAATTCATTAATATTGAAGCCTCGATTAACGAGGTCTATAACTACTCTTTCTGAGAACAATTGTATACTCTCCCTGATCGAGCTCTCTTTGATATGAAATAGGTGATCAAAAAACCATATACGAGTAAAAAAAACAAGCATAACCAAACAAGAACACCACTATTTCCATCCATAAAGAGAAGAATCTCCTAACCACCATTGATTTCCTAGGAGCCCTAAAGCATTTAAAAGGAACACCAACGGATCTATTTGTGATTGAATGATGTTCCTTGATTTTATAACCATATTTTTTTTTTTACCAACATAAGAATTTAGGTATTATTTTCTATTAAGAAAAAATAATTTATGTGATACTTATCTCCTATGAAGAGTGGCATGAATATAAAGAACCTTAATAAATTTTGTTTCTTCCACCATGATAACAGTCATAGTACTAGGAATGTCATGTTTTGAAAAAAGAGATAAAAATATTGATCTCTATAGATCACCTCTAACAATTTACAAGTAAAGACAACCTAAACAAATAAGAAAATATTCCCACGATGCATTACTTGAGATTAAATGATTTTTAAAAATTGTATCTTTACTTGCATGATAGAATCTTTTGAGCTTTTTAGTTAAAGCAGTATTGTTTCCCAAAGAAATTCTCCATGTCCATAATGAAATATGTATACATTTATATCTCCAATTAAATCTTCACATATCCGTGCCACGTCTCCATACACAATACTTTTTAAGGATTATAACATTCCCAAGCAACAATATATCGATCGACATTACGTAAAGAAAACTATATGATACACGATTAAAACGCAAGACTCATATGTCCATACATGAGGAAAGATCGGCTATATTTTACAAATCACTCTACTCAACAAAATTAATACAAACAAATATGATCTAAGAGTAATCATACACATGTTGCAAGAAAAAAGAAGAAAAAATCAATCACTTATCACAAATTAATCAACATGAATTCAAACACTTATTGTAATTTAATAACACGAATGAACCAACACATGAGATTTGAACTTGACCTTCTGAAGTAGCTAGAATTAGCAAAAGCATTGGAGCAGAACGTAGCAGCAACATGGTGCTAGAGTGGCGCATGTGCAGTAGCAGTATGGATGGTCACGTGCGGAATTGAATGAGTAAAACTAGAGACAGAACTGAGCCAAAATGAGCTATGATTTATGCTGGATCTCGAGGCATACTTTCTGCTAATTTTTGGAGAGGAAAATTTTTGATTTATGGGTTGATTTTGCTTGGATCGTTAGGTTAATTTCTTGCTGGAACTGCGGGCTGTTTTGGTTGTGTTTTGGCATGGATTTATTATAACACCTTTAACTTTTTAATGCAATTTTCACTTTTTTCAATAATCATGAATGTATAAAATAAAGTATTTTATTTTTATAAAGAACTTCCCTATACTCAATCATTTTCATTGCATAAATATTCTTCTTGTGAGAGATTTATATTTCTTTTATTTTTCATTTAAACAAAAGATTATATTATTTAATTTTAATAAAGTTTCAGTAGAGTTTTCTTTATACTAGAACTCTACCTAAAATTTTATTATGCTTTAATTTACCTGCAATAACAAACAACAACAAACCTCGAGTTTTGAGTTGACCATATTCCTTGATTTGTTTTAATACTCCTAACTTGGGATTTACATAATATATGCACTCATTGATATATATTCCAATGATCATTACTCATGTTTTATATCAAACTTATTCATTAATTCATTACAATATTCCTAGATCATATTTGAATTTTGTTTAGTGTTTCATTAATATCATACCATACCCCAAATTCATACTTTAATTAAATTTCAAATTTATTGATTCCATGCAATACCTTTAATTCATGCTTGAATTCAACTATTGGATTCATTAAATTCATTTCCTTATAGATGGCTAATGCTTAAAAATAATCATATTTATTTATCCAATTCAATACTTTTTACTCGGGCCTTAACTAGGTTATGGGGTTCATTAACTTAATTTTCTAATCATGTATTTTCCCTTCAGAATAACCATATCTAATTACTCTAATATCCTTAACTCGTACTACACGTTGGCCAAGTATTCACTATTCCATTTCAATATTCATAATTTGCATATTATTTCGGTTGCATATCTGTAACCCCTTCCAATTCTCATGTATAGTTCTTACAAAGCACATCATCATAACTCGTCAATTTACATATCATACTCTTTCCATTAAGGCCAACTTAACACTTCCATAATATGCTCGTTGTTATGGTTAGCCTAGATTTTACAAATTAGTCCCGTTGTTATGGTTGAATTAAATTCCACATATTTGTCTTGCTGATGCATATGATTTCAATTTCCCACAATGATCTGGTCGTTGTAGTTAATTCAAATTCCACATTTTAATTTTGTTGTTTTGGTCAATTTAATTTCACATAACGGTCTTGTCGTTACAATCAATTCAAATCCCACATTTTAACTCTTTCATTGTGATCAATTTAATTTCACATAATAGTCTTGTCGTTTTTATCAATTCAAATTCTACATTTTAATTTTGCTGTTGTCGTTGATTGATTGAATTTGACACAATGATCTTGTCATTACTGACAATTCAAGTTCCATATTTTATTTTTGCCATTGTGATCAATTTAATTTCACATGATAGTCCTACCATTGCGGTCAGTTCAAATTCCACATTTTAATTCCACCCCGAAAGCATAACAATTCTATATCCTACCCCATAGGCACATATATCATGCCTTGCAGGCATAACAATTATATATCTTGTACTTCATATTGAAATCATATTCATATACAACGTGTCAAATTCATTGATTTTTTAACATAGTCCACATCCCGCTCATGCGACCGACTTAATTCTTTTTAAATCAATAGCTCCTATTCATGTGACCGTCTTAATCCGTTTTAAATCAATATCCCTTATTCATGCAGCTGGCTTAAAATATTTTGATCAATATCATTAGTAAGATATGCAGGAATACCATATGCAAGTATCCTGTGAGTTGCAGTTACCCTTTGAAGGCAAGATAATCCAAGAACAATAAGAGCCATATATCCTTTGTTTGAAGTGTGGATTGTGAGCTTCCATTGCATGTGGATCCAAAGAAAAAGACTCATCTTAAATCTCCTTCGAGACTTACTTCCACTGAATTTAGGATTTTTAGCAAAATAATCATTATATAGCCTCAGTTCACCTTCCTTTCTATTATAATTGACGATATTGTCAATAGAGCCAAGAGACTCTATTCTCTGCCGTTGATGATTTGATTATTCTTTAGCAATCACTACAATAGAAACTTGGAAGGTGAACACGGGAGTGCATTATTAAAATCAAAAGCATCATAAAAATTAAGATTAGAATGATTTATGATGAACTTTAAGGAAATAAAATGAAGATTGGAGAGAAGAAAATGATGAAGAAAAATGTTCAAGTATGAACGTATTATAGATAATTTTTCTCTAAATTTTGAAATCTTAAAATTTGAATGTTGGTAGTTATTTTTTTAAAATTTGAAATGTCGGCGGTTTTATTAAAAGTTTGAATTTTAAATTTGCTTTTCAAAAATAAAAAAATTGGCAGTATCATATAAAACTGAAATTTGAAAATATTCATATAAATAAAATTTGATTTTAAAAGTTTAAAATTTGAAATTACAATTATATCTTTTAACTTTCATATTACTTTATTAATTTTATATTTAATTGTATAAATTATTCATAATAATTGCATAATTAATAACATTATTATATTATATAAAAATTAATTAAATCAGTTATATAATTATATGAAAATTAGTTTAATATAAAATATATTAAAATACAATGGCTTTTTTTTAATGACTTTTACCATTAAAGTGCACATATACAAAAACAAAATTATACTATTTAAAAAATCATTTTATTAATTTGACTTTTCAAGATAGCATCTCCTGTTCCCGTTAGAAATGCTCTAATTGTTAGAATACTTGAAATTTGTAAATGCAATGAAAAAAAATTCATTTTTAATAAAATTGGTTTATATATATATATATATATATATATATTATGTTTTTATATTAGAAATGTTCATGATTTGTGAATGTAGTTTGATATTATTTTCAGTTAGCTTAATCATATTACATAAACAATATAAATATAAATAATTTTATATATAATAATTTCAACCATATTAAATTAATTTGTTGGCACATAAAAATTTCGATAAACTTTACATTAATAGGTAGACAAAAGTCGACTTTAATGAGTTAGGCACGTGTACTTCTCCAAAACATTGTCGTGGTTGATCATCCACAAGATCTACTAGTTGTTTTTTATATGTCGTGTGTTTCTAAACTTTTTGGCTTAAAAAGAATAGATGGTAACATGTTTTTTTTTAAAAAAAGGTTAAGCCAAATTATCCAAGTGACACATAAGCTTTGGTTAAATTAATTGAATTATTGAGCAAAATCAATTCCAACTCAAGCAATTATTATTATTATTATACTAATTCGTTGAGGTTCGTGAAAAATGATTTCTACTACCACAACACTTCTTAATTATGTGGTTTTATATAGTTGTTTGTTTGGATATTTGAAGACTTTTATTTTTAGACCTTTTGAAACTAAAAAAAATTAATGCAAGAGAAAACTATGTAGAATAATGACAATACAAAAATCACAGGAAAAAATCACAAAGTTTAACTAGTGAAGAGAGTTGTGGATGTGAATCCTAAATTTACAATTTTATTATCTGAAAAATAAAACATATAGTTGTTGTCTCCTTAATAGATTTACAAGACCTTTAAATAGGCTAAAAAATCCTACCTCTAGTAGGAAACAACTATGAATCCACATTAAGTAAATAAACAAAAAAATCAAATTAAAACATAGAGTCTGAAAAAACATAGAAAAATAATAAAAATTATCATATCAAGAGCATCAATACTCAAAACATGATTCTAAAAGATCTGATAGCTCATTCAGAATTGTAGTGGCTGCCATATGAATAATTATCTGTAGAATCACATATAAAAATTTTAGTCCGATTCAATGGTCGGATCTCCTATTATCGTATCGTTTAAGGAGCTAATCAATCCTGGTCATTTTAGATCTTTTCTTAAACCTAGACCTGTCCCAATTATCCATAAAAGAATATGTCAGGCCATCTACATAGTCTATTTGGGCTATATATCTACCTAGTAATGTCAAATCATTACTTGAGTTTCTCCCTAGGTTGAAGAGAACTCGTCCTCGAGTTCTATTCTTTCTCTAGATAGAGTGTCAAGTGCTTAACATTAAAGACATTAGAAGTCTTTAAATGACCATGGAGATGATGTCTACAAGCATTGTCACTTATTTTCTACAACATCTCATAGGGCTAATTTTCCTTTTTTTAAGCTTGTTATACACCCTAAAAACTTGTCACGAGTAAGGATTGCTCATACTAGATCACTAACATCAAACACCACTCTCTTACGATGAGTATCACCCAAGGCCTTATATCGAGCATTGCCGTAAATGATTATCTTCTTGTCCTACTCATAAATATTATGTAAATAATGTGTCATATTGTCAACTTGAACACTTAATCATCTGATACGAGGAACATGCATCGACTTTAGCACCTCTCAAATGGACTCAATTAGGTAACTTGATTTTGATATCTGTTATAAGAAAACTTTGTCTATGGCAAAGTCGTATCCTATTATTTTGGTATGTCTCCCACTAGACTCCATAACAAGTTGCCAAGGCTTCGGTTCCTCACTTTTGCCTACCTATCTACCTGAGGATGATATGCATTATTAAATTTCAATCGAGTCCTCATTTTACACTATAAAATCTCAGAAGTTACTCATGAACTTCACATCTCTATCCAAAATGATGGATCTAGAAATACCATGTAAATGAACCACCTTGTTAAAGTAAATGTGGGATATCCATGATGCATCTGTAGTTTTAGATAGACTATTAAATTGGTTATCTTCGAGGACATGTTCACAACAATAAAACTAGATATCACATTTGATAAGGCTCCCTTAGACCTCTGACAGATAGCATATCTCCTCACAAAACTAGATACATGTTCTGGAAGCTTAGGCTAATAATAATCAACGAACATTAGGGCCAATGTCTTGTCTCTCCCAAAGTGTCCTTTACAATGCTTCTCACAGATAATATGCTCTCATAAGGAGCAATCTGGAATACATAATTGCAAGCCATGAAATAAATAATCATTCATAAATACAAAGTGATCTTGTTTATCTCCATTCATTAACTCAATATAAATATGCCTGAAAGATAAATCTCTCAAATAGAGCTCCATGAAAGTATTAAACCCTATCACTTGGGCACACATAATATATTAAGTAGAGCAACTCATTTATTAAGAGCATTAGCCACCTTATTTAAGCTGCTTGACTAATGCCTTAATGAAAAGGTAAACTATTGCAAAAACAAAACCCGTTTTACATGATGACTTTACTTATATTGTCCATTTATATTTTTCAGTGCCTCATGATTTATAATGAGAATATTTTCTTTTACAATAAGTAATGTCATCAATGTTTGAAACTCTAGAAAATAACATAAAATTCCAAATCATAGTGGAGTAATTTGAACTAGATAGATTATCACTGAAATAGGTAATGAGCCTCCCATCTTGGCTAAGAACTCCCTCAATGCCTATCCTAAATACATCACAATTTACCTCAAACAATTTTTCAAAGTCTAGAAGTGATAGCAGATAAGCTTCAATCATTTTCTGTTTAACAAGCTGAAAACTGGATTTAGCTTTATCTATCTACCTAAAAGGATGCCCATCTAGACACTCCATAATAGGCGTAATAAAAGAACTGAAGCTTCGAATGAACCTTCTAAAGAAGGATGAAAGTCTGTGAAAGCTCTTAATATCTCGAACACTCTTTGGAGTCGTCCACTCCACAATGTTAGAAATTTTAGATATATCAGCCTAAACCCGATTAACAAACACAATAAAGTAGAGAAGTAAGTATCAGTATTAATGAAGAACTTAAATTTCTTGCGATTCATATATAAATGCTCATTGTTTAAGGTTTCACAAGCAACATGTAATACTCTAAGTAAGAATTCAAACTGGGGTTGTAAATTATATTATCATCAAAATAAATGAAAAAAAATTTGCCCACGAATGGCCTCAATACCTAATGCATGAACCTCATATAAGTGTTGGAAGCATTGGACAAACCAAATATCATAACCATCCATTCGTATAACCCTTGTTGATTTTTTAAGGTTGTTTTCCACTTACTCCTAACTTGATTTTTATATGATGGTAACCATTCTTGAGATCAATCTTTGAAAACAACATGAAACCTGCCAACTAATCTAACATGTCATCTAGTCATTGTATTGGAAACTTGTACTTCATTGTAATCTGGTTGATGGCTCGACTATCCATACACATATGTTATGAACTACTTTTTTTAGGACTAGAAGAGTTGGGACTGCACATGGACTCATGCTTTGCTGAATGTAACCCTTATCTAACAACTCAACAACCTATCTTTATAAGTTTTTGGTTTCCTTGAGGTTAAGTCTATAAGCTGGTTTGTTTGGGATACTAGAACTTGAAATTAATTCAATCTAGTATTGAATGTCTCGTATAAGAGGCAATCCCTAGGGTAATTCATCTGACATTAAATCTAAAATTTTTGTTAGCACAACTTTTACCTTACTGGGGTTGTCATCAACATCATCATCCTCCTTAACTGTTCCATTACTAGGAACTAGGGCATACACTACTCATTCGTCCTGTATCTCTTCCATAAACTATGATTAAAACAATAAGCTCTTTCCTTTTTTCAGTTCTCATTTCCACCTTCTCCTTCATTGGTGCCAACATTATATGTTTCCCCTTTAGGCTTTGAGAGTACGTATTTTTTCTATCATCATGCATTATATTTTTATCAAACTATCATGTCCTCCCTTACAGAACATAGCACATATCCATAAACATCACATCACACCAAACACTATCAAAGTATCTTTATCCCATGAAATAGGACACAAAACAAAATTTATCAACAATTAACTCGTTATCTTTGTTTATCCATGTCAACTTATAGGGCTTAGAATGATTTTCAATCGTTAATTGAAGCTTTTTTACTACCTTTGCCAAAACCACATTCTCGTAGCTACCACTATCTATGATTAAAATATATACCTTACTTTTAAAAATGCATATAGAATAGAAGAAACTAGTACGCCGCCAATCTTTAACAAGGATAGTACCACCATTTTCATACAAGATCTCTCCATCATTTTCTGAATCATCATCATTCTTAAGATCAATCATATCCATAGGCTCCTCTATCATTAAAGTGTTTCCAAAGTGTTTATTGATTCTACTAAGCTGGCCAAGGTTGTATAACAGTAACCCTCTAATTATTGTTACGCCCATATCTTATATTATTTTGATCTGCTTGGAAACTTGAAAACTTCTAGTAACAATCCTATCACCCAATAACTTCTCTATTGTCAAAGCCCTTTAATAAGCTTAAAAATTTGTCCTTAAAGGCTGGAGACACGGTGCCTTATATATGGATTGCTTTCAGACCACTTAAATACCTTACAACTATTTGTTCTTTCATTTCTACCAGATCATTCTAAGCTACTAACTAGTAGAAATCATCAGTGTAATCATTAATAGACTTACCTCTTTATCTCTACCTATGAAGCCTCTAGTATAATGTTTGGGAATAGTCAAAATGAAGGAAGTGTTCCCTTATCTTTTTCTTCATCTTATCCTAGTTATTGATTTTTAATTTTCTTTGCTTCTTCTATGTCTTCTTGAATTGTTCCCACTAGGTAGATGCCTAACCTTTCAATCTGATACAATTAATTGAACTTATTTAGGCTTAATAACCTCTTTATACTAAAAAAAAAATCCTCTCAACTTTATTCAATCAATCTATGAACTCTTTTGCTTGTAAAGTTCCAGTAAACTCAAGGATTTTGAAGCGAAAGCTAAAATCCATAGATCTGACCTCTTCCCTTTCATGAGGTTGTCTTCTCTGATTGCGCCTGTGGTTTCAGTACTAGCCAAGGACCCATGGTCGCTCTCCTAGTTCTATTTCCATTGCCTTTTCTCTTCTAGCCTATGAGTCAATTATGAGATATGTATTTGCATGTCCTCCATGATGAGCTCTTGAATGTTTCTCTCCTGAAACGAATGCTCCTCATCCTCCCATTGGACACGTCTTGCTCCACAACCTTTTTCTACCATGGTTGTTTAATGACACACAACACGCAAATAATTATCCATATAATTGTAGCGTATAGCAAGCAATATAAAACCTGGGATCGTTAGGCTCTAATACCAACTAATGCAAGCGGAAAATATATAGGACAACGACAGCATAAAAATCACAAGAAAAGGACACAAAAGGATTAACGAGCGAAGAGGATGCAAATGTAAACCTTGAATTTATGATTTTATTCTTTGAAAAAAAGAGAGCATATGGTGGATGCTTTTTTAAGAGGTTTATAAGACCTTTAAATAAGCTAGAAAGACCTATCTTTATTAGAAAACAACTAGGAATCCGAAAACATAAAAGAAATAAACAAAAAATCTGAATTAAAACATAGAGCCTGAAAAAACGTAGAAAAAAACAATAAAACCTGTCATATCAGGAGCATCGATGCTTAAAACACGATTAAAGAAAGGTCCAATGGTTTGTTTAGCGAAACAGTGGCTGCTCCCAGGAAAAATTACCCATAGAATCACTTATAAAAATTTGGGTCCAATCCAATAATCGAATCTCTTGTTATTGTAGTTTTAAGAAGCTAAATAGTCTTGGCCGTTACAATAATTTTCTTGAACATAAACTTATCCCACTTTTCCATAAAAACATATACTAAAATATTCACATAGACTGTGTGGAATAATTCCCATCCAGTAACATCAAATCATTACCTAAATGTTCACAATCAGATACAATATCATTGTTTTCAAAGCTTGGACTTTTTTTTTCCCCCTTAACTAAGCGAGACCATTGATGAAAGATATTTGTCTTATCGAGTCCATCAACGTCCCACTGCATTTTATTCCCCTCGAATATTCTCCTCCATCTTTTATTACACGGGAGCGGCGAAAAGATCATAATTAAGTTTTCTTCCCCTTTTCAGGTGAAAGTGATAATTTATGACAAATGATTTTTAACTTTAAATCATAATTTAAAAAAGTTGATAATTCATGACAAGTAACTTTTAATTTTATTTCATAATTTAAAAGTTATTTCTCATAAAAACTTTATGAAAAAAACAAATTCAAATTATTTAAAGTTATTAAATATATATGGTAAAAATGATTCAAATCAAATTTTAATTTTTTTTAAGAAGAGATGTAGTATAAGTGTATGTTCAAAGATAAAAATTTTAATTTTTTACCATATCAAGATTTTACTTAATTTGATGACAAACATTTAAATATTTAAGTTAAATTTATTTTTAATCAAATATATTTCTAATTTTTTTATGAGTCAAAAGTTAAAAAATAATTTACAAAAGTCATATAAAACAAAATCGAAGTATAACTTGACTGCTGAATTTCAAATATATCTTTACTTCTATAAAAAAAAAATATATGATTCTCAAATTCATATATTTATACGACTTCGTTTTCACCTATCTTTCTCTGTCTTATTGGGACGATGAGGTTATAGGTGAATATTTTTAATTTGGTTTGATTTTTATAAAAAAATAATTAAATTGAAATTTTTTAAAAAAAACTGAAACCGGTTCAAACCGACCGGTTTGGTTTGGTTTAGTTTTTTGGACAAAAACCGGTTCAAACCGGTTTGGCTTGGTTTTTTTTCTGGTTTGAGTTCTGTTTAGTTTGGTTTTTTCAGTTTCAGACTTATAAAACCAAACCAGTCGATTTTTTTAAAATTTTAATCGGTTTAATCAGTTTTTTTTCATGGTTCGGTTTTTTTAGTTATTATTTTTCCGATTTTCTCGGTTTGATGAGTTTTTCGATTTTTTTCTCACCCCTACATGTTATATTTATAAACATATTACTATACATCTATTTTGAATAAAATAAAGCAATAAATTTTTTAGGGATAATTAAAAAAAAATCTTATAACTTATTTTTATAAATTATACTTTTTATCTTGGGTTAAATTTTTTTTAAAAAAAGAATAAAATAACTAAAATGACCTCATATATAATATAATGCAAGAGAACTTAATCACCTCACACACTCATTCTCTGCCTCCCGACCACTCGAGACTCTCTCTCTCCCCTGTTCTTAATCTTTTGTAGATTTTCTCGCGCTCGCCTGGAACTCAAAAGCCATGAATTACATCGATATCCATGAATCATTAAAAAAAAAAAAATACAATAAAATCTTAGTTTGGTCAAGTGCTCAATAAATACTAGCGAGGTGAAGCAACTCCTACTCCTACTCCTACTAATCCGATCCAACTATGACGGAGGAGGAGACGAGTGACAGATTGAGATATTCTAAGGTGCAAATAGATGAAGCAAAATCTGACTCGAACTGGATCCATTTCCAACTAGTAGAAGGTTTACATTCCAATCTTGAGGTAAAACAAGAACTATAATTATTTTAGCAACAAGATTTGGAGTTGTGTTAGCAAATATGATGTGATCCAAACTACATCAAAGAATTCATTAGAAATTCTAGATGAGCCAATTACAAGATCAAGAGTAAAGAAGCTGAGCATATTTACAAGGATGAGCTTGGAATGCTTCTTGATGATGAAACTGCATCGAGTAGAGATGCAATGTAAGAACTCGGTCTTTGCTTTCCTTTTGCATTCACATGGTTTGCCTTCTGTAGGCCTAATCTACCCTTCATATTCTGACCTTCTCCTCTGCTTCAAAGTTTAATCTCCCTAAGTAATTTTTCTTGGTCCTCCTCCCTCAACTCTCTCTTATCTTCATTCCATCACTGTCTTCTAATACCTCCTCCTCACCTCCATAAGAATAATACCCGCCATTGTCATCGGTGTTATTGTTGTGATAATCATCATTGTCATCCAAAAAAGTAGACTCGGAATTAGAATGATGAGGAATGGATCGGAAGTGAGAGAGAAGGCAAAGATAAAGTTGAAGATTTGTACAGGAAAGGAAACAGAAAGAGACGGTGCAGGAGACAAAGATAGAGTTGAGGATTTGTACAAGAAAGCAAAGATACTATATCAAAGAAAGCCAAAGCAAAAATATTATTACTAAAGAGATAGAACAGTTAACTAAGCTAGACACAAGGATTATAACCTGTGCAGAGTCCAGTTCAAACGCGACATTTTGGAGATTTCAGGAATCAGCTTAGTTAACACCCTTTCTTCAACTCGTGGTTTCTGCAACTAAAACCGAAGAACTTCTAGCAAGAGCTGAACCATGCACCAAAGAAGCTTGTGACCAGTTTTGGCAATTTGTCATCTCTAATCTTATGAAAAGAGGTGTAATCTCATAGGAGAGCTTTTAGAGGTGGGGGGATCTGCATGCGAGATTCCAAGATTATACCAGAAAAAAAAAAAATTGGAAGGAAAGGGCTCGTATTTCCGTCACATCCTTGCTAAGTTGCCATATTAACTTGAGAACACAACTTAGATCAAAATTTATAGCACTACTTCATTACTTTGAAGATTAAAAGTACCTCTCTTTAACTACCTACGCTCAACACAAATTCTTTATTGTCCAGCTGAATTTTCTAGTAATCTAGAAAGGTCTGATAACAGACTTCGCTCACTAGACAAGCTTGCATCAAGCAGGAAAACCCTCCTCCTGCAGCTACACTTTACTGTAAGAAAAGAACTAGTGGAAAAAAAGAAGAGAGGGTGTAGTTAACTCTTCTGCTTATGATAAAGAATTCTCTCACAATGTTCATTTTCGAAACTAGAGACTTTTTTTTGTGGCTTTGTTATCTTGAACACATTTTAGAAAATGTGTAAAAAAAATGCCGTGCCACAAAAACCGACAAATTTTTGAAAGATGATAGCTACAGTGGTAATCTGGCCTAGGTTAAACGGCCAACGTGATAGCTGATGCCTAACACACTGTTGGTGAACAAAAACATCAATGCTCATCGTTTTTTTGGATATTCAAAGACCAATCTCCCCCAAAAGTTACAGCAATAAAATGTGTAGGATTGCAGAAGAAGTGATCTAAAATGAGGAGTGAAAGACCGTCTTTGATTCTCACACCTGGAACAAGATTCAAAACAAGGGAAATGATAAGCAAATTGGAAGACTGTAATAAGACAGAAATATAGTGAGGATGAAGTGATCTCACCAAGAAGAAGAAGCACGTCCCAAGTGGGAGAAAATATCCCCAATCCAGTTACTGAAGGACACTACAACATAGTTACATGCAATGCCGGCCTTCAGCAGTGTGAGAAGATTCCATATAACAGAAGCCACCAAGTTCCAATCCATGGTTTGCATTTATCTTGGTGATTTGGAAGATACAGCCCCAATTTGTAAGGATGGGTGGCCAGTAAGTTTTGTTGGCTCCCAACTTACTTTTAAAAGAGCTGCTCTTTCAGGGTTCATAAGCAGAAGCTGCTGCATGTCTTTAGGAAGGACATCGAACACTGCCTGCAGATCTTTCTTCAATTTCTGGCAAGTTTCTGCAAAGTCTACACCAGCCTTTCCTGACTTCTCCATCTGATTGCATTATGAAAAATCAAATCATTTCTCAACAGATCAATGTTTTTCTTTTATTTTGATTGATAAAAACATGGAAAATATTGCAATCTGCCATTCAATCATCGGAATGTGTATAACCTTAATAAATATGTGACCAGAGTTTAATAAAGGAGCAGCACTGCAAACAAATATTTGCTCTTCTGAAAAATAGAATTCCACTAAAGGGATAATCCTGCTCAAAGAGGTCCAAAAGAACAAGAGGGAATTGCGTGGAAGAATAGGGTCCCTTAATAAGTAACAAACACTTGTGGCCTAGTTCATATCCACAATAAAGGACAATAAGCAATTTGGTCTACTTTTAGTGCTGGTTCTCAGCATTCATCTTGACTTCATTGCACATCGTGTACTTTGTCTGGTTGTTTGTTTCCTCTAGCCTTGTTATCACAGCTATTGAACCCGTACAAAATGAACCAAAGTTGTGCAAAATTTGCTGGCAAGAAGTTTTGCCAGAAAAGCAATCCTCTGATGCCAGCAGCACTAATTACACTGCATTGCAGCCTCCAAACCATGACACACTTCCTCTTTCTCAGCCAATCTAGAACTCTCACTATTTAGGCATGCATCACAGTCTCGATTTTAACTACAGTAAAATGAAAATTAGGTTTTCGAACCTCCATTAAGTTATAAATATTTTCAGAGTGATAATTACTTCCAGACGCTAATATCATGACGGTGAACACAAATGCAGAAACTTACTGTTCAAGAAGCAGCCAAAAATACACGCATATACACGTGAAAACATCCCATCTGACCACTATTCAACACAACACATTACATGTTATAATCTTCAGGACAGATTCAAGAGCAAAGTGTATTTTCATCTCATAGAGGCTCTAAAACAAGACAGTCTACTAACCATCTAGAAGAAATTGCAATATACCTCTACTTGGACATTTAAGAAACTAGCATGGACCACTTTTTGACAATGAATTTTTCACGAACCATGAACTACAAAATGCTTAGATCTGCAAATACTTTCAGGCTTAAATCAATTCACTTAGAAACAATAAATACATGAGCTGGTTCATTAACCTCTTGTACAAATAGATCGCTGCTGCCTTAACATGTGCCTGAAAGTTATAGTAAGTACTGGGGGGAGGGGGAGGTGTCCTGTGCCTAAATCCAAAAAACACCTCCTTCACTTAGATGTTTGCAGGCATAGCAATTATTACACAATTGCAACAGATTGAAAAAAGCTAAGGGCATACTGGTTTTCGAAGTACGGTCATTGGAAATAAAGATTTTAGAAGAAACAGAACAATTTACCAGAATTTCTCCATGGAGATGTCTTTCAATAGAATTGAAAGAATCAACAATTTCCAATTCTGACATTTTTGACATGAGAAGCTGTATGTCAGCTTTCATTCTTGCCTGCCTCCAGAGCCTATGTTGTTCTTGTTCAACAACAGTGCGCCGCCTTTGAAACCATGGCATGAAGTTGGGCCCTTTCAGGAACCTCCTGAACAGCAATGTAAACCATCTTTATCTTAACAACAAGCATTGAGAACTTGACCAAAATTGAATGAAGGACTGAGAAGCAATCAAACAAACTGAAAAAAAGAAGTCATATGCAATATTAATAGCAGTTTAACAATTATTACTTGTATAAATCCAGCCAATTAGATTTCATCCGCTTTGACAAAAATTTCCCTACACCTCTTGCTGATAAGTTTGCCAGAAATTCTTCGACGTTGAATGGAGGAAGAGGGGGAGGGTCAATGAATGGAAGAGATCCTTCAGAAGGAGTGCTCGCCCTAAAATATGGGCCAAAAGGAGCCAAGAAGTTTGTGGTGAGCTCCAAGAAATGACGGCGCAATATTTCATTGTTAACAACTGACATTGACTCCTCAACCCTCGGTGACTTCCCAGCATCAATGAGCCTATTCAAGATAGAAGTGTCAGGCTTAGTTGAAGCTACATGGGTACTCCAAACGGCTTCCTTGTGTTCTGTCATGAGGCATAGCGGACCATCTCTCCTCAACTTAACAGCACTCAACAAACTTGAAGGAGAGAACTTTTTCAAGGAAAGCTGCTGAAGACCAAATCCTTCTGGTCTTCCAGGAATTCTGCTAGCAGAAGACCTACTTGCAAAGGCAAACTGGTTTGAATTAGAAGCAGGGCTGCCAACTGAAATAATGTGGGGAATATTACGAAGTGCTTTAAGGAAAAATAGATTTGTCACACCCAAAACCATTGGAGGGAATGCGTCTCCTTCTTTAAGTGAATTCAAATGCTTAAAGTCAGGGTCATGAATGGTGAAATATGGCCTAAAATCAACACTACATGGCAGTGGTGCAACCAAACTGACTAGACTTGCAACTGCCTCACAGCACTGGGGAGGTGTAGGTCCTATGATAAGAATAGGTTCACCGATAAGCAACAACTCCCATAACAACCAGAGCTGCAATAAGATCCCCCGGAATGCACCAAAAATATCTGAATCATGAAAAAGACCCTGTGGAATTAACTGATTAGATGGAAGAAAAGGTGCCATGGCAGAAGCAGATTCTTCAAAAATCCCAATTTCAAAGGGCAGACTATGAGCGGGTGGCAGGCTAACTTTAAGCATGGCATTCCCAATATGAAGCTCCATTTGTTTACCGGGTACAGGAGTAGGCCACATTGAAACATAAGCAGCAATATGCTCAAGAGCTTTCGTTCCTACATCAAAATATAAAGGACCCATAATTTGTAACAAAGGCCTAAACACACTAGAGTAAGGATTATGAGACAATATCACCACAGATTTCTGTTCTCCACCTCGCTTTAGCTTCTCATCATGCCGCTGCCTATTAAATACAAAACCATACAAGTATTTCAAACCTTTGGTACCATTTCTAATTTTTCTTCTATTAATCACCTTCCCTTTCATGGACTTTGAAGATTCTTCTTCATCATCAATTCCTACTACCTCAGAAGAAGTCACATTTCCTTGTTCAGAGTTCTTCCGCCTTTGGATGCGAAAAAAGAATATGCAGTCATGAATGCTTGAACGGTTCTGGTTCTGGGAAACAGAATCTGGAAATGAACTAAAAGCAACATCAAGTTCCTCTTCATTTGAGAGAGAACCAGGTGGATAACACTCTTCAATGAGCTGACCTTGTTCAAGATCAAATCTAATAATGCAGAAGGCAACAGCCCATTGCTGCAGAGATTCCAGATCAGTCTTTAAACTAAGCTCCTGTTTAACAGAAAATGAAGGTGATCGACTCATTTCCGAGATAATCAGCATCCTTTTACATCCATCAAAAAGGCCAATTCACCTCATCTAAGAGGCACACTTGAGCTACCCTTCCAGTCAAAATCTTCTGGGATTTCTGGCTATTAAACAATTGCGGTAACAAAATCAAAGCCTACGAAAGAAAACCAAGAAGCAAACAATGAATAACAGATCAAAAGAAGTCAGTTTAAAACAAACTTTTTAAGAGCAACGACAATAATTTGTTTGGCAACCAGGAGAATCCATTAAAAGATAAGTAATAAAAATTGAAAAATCTTAAAATTAAACAGAAATCAATAAACTGAATCCAAAAAACCAAAGACTGGCCACTAAAAAGCAATAAAAAGAAAACACAATTTCGCAAATCTGAATTTAAAAGAAGATCCAAGAAAATGGGTAAAAAAGAAACATTTGGCTTACCTAAACCGAAAAACCCAACCAGATTCAGTTCTTGCAAGAAGATAAACCAAAATACCAGCACCCAATTGGCCAAAAACAAATGGGTCTCTTTAGAAACCAGAAAAGTTAAGATCTTCTTGGAGTTGCCTCTGTAACTGTATGGATAGCAGAGAGTTTATATGCAGCTTTGGAAGCAACTACAGTACTATAATTCTAAAAATTCTAACGTGATTGGTAAGGCTATAGATTTGTGGGAGAAATAAATGTATGAAATATATGGCGAGGAAATTATTTGTTAATAAGGCCGCTTTCAATTTCAAGCTCCTCCTGTAGTGTACGTTCTTGCTTGAATTGGGAAATCATCTATATCTGGTAATTAATTATTTTGAGTCCTTTGTCCTCTCCTGTTAAATTCCCTCCCTCTGTCTGGGTGTCACAAAGATTATTATTATTTTTTTTTTTTATTAACGTATGCGTGTACAAATTAATTTATATTTATCTTAGTTAATTTTATAAATTTTAAAATTAATGATTTTATAAATTTTTATTAATCCTAAAATTTATGGCACATGATCAATAAAAAACAAACTTAAAACTTAAATTACACCTCTTAAAATTAATTATTATTATTATAAATGGTTGTATTTGGTTAAATATATGTTTAGAAAAGTCATATCATAGTAATATCAATGTTTTTTTTTCACCCTGTAAATGTGTGTTTGAGAGAATGGTAATGTTTAATTTTTAAAGTGTTTTTTATTTCAAAACACATCAAAATAATATTTTTTTTATTTTAAAAAAATTATTTTTGATATCAGCACATCAAAATAATAAAAAAAATCAAAAAAATATTAATTAAAAAAAATAATTTTTTTCTGTCCTATTAGTCACAAATCATCCATAGTAAAATTACGATTAAAAAAAAAATTAAATTCACCAGCTTTTCACGATTAATTACACAATAAAATAATTATTTTGTCTTAAAAAAAAAGCCAACCATCTTGCTATCAAAGTAAAATAATTTTTTAAATGTGAGTCATTAGTCATTTTTAAATATACTTGAATAAATTATTTTTATTGTATTTTTAGCAAAGTAAAATAACTTAATTACCATTAAAAATAAAAAAAATAATTGAATTAGCATTGAGAGGTTATTTTTGTCTTTTTATTTTTTTAACGCAATGAAATGATTTAATTACCCATATAATAATTTTTTAAGAAACAATTGGCATCCAAGGGTATTTTTGCCTTTTTATTATATATATATTTTTTGTTATAATCAAGTTCACTTAGGATCTATTTGATAATTTTAAAATATAAATATTATAAAAAATATAGCTGATATATGTGTTGCATGCTTCTGCACATGAGCGACCTTCACGCCCTTCGGTATTTGATTGATTGAGAATTGATATTTATAGTTTTTTTTTTCTTTCTATGGAGTTATCCTAGTTTTATGCCCATGATTGTAGGTTTAGCAGGTTAACCTAATTTGAATCGGATTTTTTTCATTGCTTTTTATTTTTTTTCCAGTTTCATCATTCGACATTGATTTATTCGATGATCGAGCTTCGTGATTTTATTCAATATACTTTCAATAGGGTATCCCGGTGTCATGATCGAGTCACATATTCGACATGTTAACTCGGATGAGCTTGGGTCAAGTTTATTTTTTTTACTTTTTTTTCATTATCAAGTTTTTTTTCACTTTATGATAAGAATTAACAAGCATTATTAAAAGATCAATTAGAGGTGTCGATTACAAGGTCAAGGAAAAAGAAAATTATAAAGACACTCAATGGGTTTATTTATGATATTTGGACCAAGTTAAGCTTTAAGACTACAACAATGGATGACTAAGCTCTAATTAATGTAAATCCATATAAGAAAAGGAGCTAGGAAAGAGACAAGGACAAGGAGAGGCAATTTGGGCTTGGTTTCCTCATGGTTTGCGGATTCCTTCACAAGTTTAAGTTGGTTTTGAGCTTATTTTTACAAATACACAGTTTTATGCTAATAAGCTTACCTTTTAATCTTAACATTGGATCGAGTAAGAACTTTTACTAAACATTTCTAAATGTTTTTTTTTTCTTCTATAGGGTTAAAATTTCATAATGATCAAAGATTAGAAAGGCTTTGCAATAAAATTTAGAAGCTACTGTGTGAGATTTACATTATTTTCCTAGTTGGTTTAAAATTCTTTTTCCTATTTGGATTATTACTCTTTTATTATTTTTTCGTACTTGTTTACGACCTTTTTACCTATTATGAATAAGATTATTTAACTTTTATTTTTTTAGAGATTGGATCATCTCATAATAATATTTTATGTGTGGAGGGGTTGCTCATTCTTTTGGTTATTCATTGAACTTTTCTTGGACTTATCAAATATCAATTGTCTTTGTAGCTTTCTTCCTTTAAACTCTCCATTTGTGATTCATTATAGTCATAGGGCTAGGGTCCTTTTCATCTAATAACTCTAGTGCCTTAATTCAAGTAATTATTATATAAGGTTCTGTATCATAATCTAATTTTATATTTTTTTGGTTGTTTCTATCTTGTTTGTGGGTTCAAGAGCTCTTTTAGGCTCGTATCACTTTATTTACTATCATTGTATTTTTTTTATTCGTGTTATTAAATTAGCTAAGTTTATTAAATTCAATCAAATCAATAACCCAAGTCTTAGAATTTTTTTTCTTTTTTAAAAACACTTGCATCACCTTAGCATCTTTTTTTTCCTAGTAAAAAAAACAGGGTCAGCCTATAACATAGCACGAGTCACCTATCTAGTTGAATCTAAAACAAAAACGTCAAAAATCAATAATTATAACATATGAAAGAACCCGACTTTGAGAATTGAATTTGTATCATATCTCTACGTTAATCCCATGTAAATAATTTTACAAATTTAACTTTATGTTTATTATTAACAAAAGCTAAAACATGAGGGATTCTTACTATAACATGTAAGTGAAAATATTGTTCACTGGAATAATATTTTTACTATTTTATCCATCCTGTCAAAAAATTAAAACTAAAGGGCATTTAGGTTTTTTTACAAGATCCATTAATCATTACCAAATTGATTGGGAAAACATAAGTTATTTTCGCATGTGGAAAGCACAATTAAACAACCAAAATATCATTGAAAGAAAAAAAATTAAACTAACCTCAATAAGCTTTTTTGTATTTTCAAAATATTTTTCATAATTATTGATTCAGTTGAAAAGTAATTATATATATAAAAAAACAAAATGCATAGTTAAATGACCAAAATGCCCTTAAAAACCAAAAAATTAAAATTGGCCTTAAAGGGCTTTTTTTTATTTTCACAATTGGTTTTCCATTATTATCAGGAAGGTTGATGGGAAATTGGTCTTTAAATGAATATAGAAAAAAAATAAAAAGTAACTGGCACATACGTGGCACGCATCAATGTATGGGAGGTGTCTGCACTTTTTGGATGACGTGTACAACACCTCCTGGTAGCTAAAACCCCCTTCCATCATGTCATTAGAAGTGTAGTTATGTCTTTTTCTTTTTAAGGTAGCGTGTGTTGGTAGTGGTTAAGCGGTTTGTTGCTAGTAGGGCTTTGTTTTTTTTTTCTTTTCTGTCTCCTCATATGAAAATGACACCTTGGTTCTTTTTGTTGTTGGTATTTCAACTTCAATTCTTTTTTTTTTTTTTCTAATTTTGCTTCCTAACATTTTGGTAAAAGTCTTGTTTGTTCTCAATTTCATCCTTCAATGCCAATATGTCATATATTATTTTTTTTAAGTAGGTCCTTATTCTTTTGATTTCTAATTTTTTTCTTAACCTCTTTGTGAAAGTTTTATTTTTTTTTAATTTTATTCTTTAATCCAAATTTATGGTATATTATTTTTTTAAATTTCGTCCTCATTCTTTTGATTTTTTTTTCTTTTGTTAAAGTTATTTTTCTTTTTAATTTCACCCTTCAATCAAAAATCTGTTTTTATTTTTTTTTATGTCAAATTTGATCCTTATTATTTTGATTGTTTTTTTGCTAAATTGAATTTTATTTTCAATTTCACCTTTCAATCAAATATAAAATTTATTTTGTATTTCAATTTTGATCATCATTCTTTAATTTCTATGTTTTAAAATTCTTTTGTATATTTGAAATTCCTTTTTCAATTATATCCTTTAATATTTGATTGATTAGGAATTGAGTTTCATGGTTTTTTTAGATAGGGTTATTTGGGTCCAATGACTCATGTGACGGGTTTGAAAAGCTAACATGGGTTAACATTTTTCTTTAATGGGTTTTTGATATCATTTCTAGTTGTTATCCCAACTATTAAATTATGATTTATATCTCTTAATTTCTACTACAATCTTAGCAGAGTCTCTTATGTTGGAGTCCCTAAAACAATTCTTCTCTTTATATAGAACACTTGTTTATTAACCAATAGATATATGAATCCAATAACGCATCAATCTTATTCTCAATAATAGACCTTAGGCTTCTCAAGCAACCAATCACTTTAGCAACATATATATAGTAATATTCATAAAACCTACCAAATTATAACATGTGATTTACATTAAAGGTAAATTATACAAATAAAGAATTTACAAGTTCATAATCAACTAATGCTTTTGATTCCTTTTATTGTAATACAATTTAATCATAAAATTTGTCTATTACAATCATTTTAGTATAATATCCCATCTGATCACTAGCTATGTAGATGGCCTATCTATCAAACTGTGGGAGTGCATATAGACCCTTGCAAAACATAATATTTATATTAACTCTTTCATATTATGAATCAATAAAATTCATGCCATAAACCTCCCAAGTAAAACGGGTTAATTACCAATATCATAAACCATACATCACATATGGTAACCCATACATTTACCAATATAATTCTTTTTTCCATCTTAAGCCTTAGCAAGCATTTCATTCTTTATAACTCTTACTAAGGGTTTTATATACCATATATCCATCATCCTATATCAAAGGGTAGACATATAACTTGTCTGAAGGCATTATTATATATGGGAAGCCACCTTGAAAGCTCATCTCTCTAAACCCCCACCTCACCGGTTTATCTTTTTCTTACTTAGTTTCATAGCGCTATCTCTTATGGATCTACAAAGGTAAAGTTGAGTTCATAGTGAGAACTTTTTCCATGCATCCTTCTAAAGTGAAAGTACTATATCGTGTACCTTTACACCTTTATATATCAACACCTGTTGTCAAACAATCCCCAGTTATATTATATACACGTTATCAAAAATAAAGTTCATAACACCCTACATTCATCTTGTCGAACAGCTCCAAAACATGCCACCTACATGCTATTAAAATAGCTTCGAAGTGCACATCATACATGTTGTCAAAATAGCTTTGAAATGCAGTATACACATACTGTAAAAAAACATCCACCAATCACCACCGGACTTGCTACCAACACAACCCTCAAACATACTTCAGTACACTGTCAAAAAAGTCCTCCAAGCCCTTCAAGTTATTATTCAAAACAGCCTTTAAACACACTTTAATATGCTACCGAAACAACCTTTAATCTTGACACATTACGTTGTCGAAAAGCCCTTAATCTCAATCCTTTTATCGTGTTATCAAGATGGCTTCCTTTCTCATCATAATTTTACATCCCTCATTTATCCTTCCTAAGAATAGAGCATATCATTTCTTTGGAATACTCAAAATCCCACCATGGGTATTTCCTTGATAAGTACTCCTTAATTTACCATCTTTACATATGGTCAGCCTTATAATTTCAGTCGTTAGTAAATATTAATGGCTCTAGCCTCCACCTCATAGCATACTAGTCAAATAATTTTGGCTAGTTAGTGAAATTAGTGCCTCTAGTATACACCCCGTGGTGAACTAGTCAAATAACATCGACAAGTTAGTAATACTAATGCCTCTAGTCTCCACCTCGTGGTGAACTAGTCAAGTAACACTAGAAAGTCAGGAACATTAACGCCTCTAGCCCTACCTCGTGGTGAACTAGTCAAATAACACTAGTAAACAATAACACCAACGCCTTTAGTTCCACTCCAAATAACTAGTTAAATTAAGTATCCTGACAGTCAATCACATTGACACCACTAGCCCTACTCAAGATAACAAGTCAATCTCATATCCTGTCACTTAGTCATATCCTTTCATTTAGTCAGTTGGAAGCCACTAGCTCCACCTAGGATAGTTAGTCAATTTACGTATCCTAACAGTCAATCACATTGATGTCACTAACTTCACCCAGGACAACTAGTCAATCTCATATCCTAACATTTAGTCACCTAGATGCCACTAACTTTACTCAATACAGCTAGTCAATTTAAGTATCCCAATAATTAATCACAATGACACCACTAGCCCTATTTAGGACAGCTAGTCAATCTCATATTCCGGTATTCGGTCACTTGAATACCACTAGCTTCACTTAAGACAACTAGTCAATTTAAGTATCTTGATAATCAATCACACTAACACCATTAACCCTACTCAAGATAGCTAGTCAATCTCATATCTTGACATTCAATCACTCGGATGTCATTAGCTTCACTTAGGACAATTAGTCAATTAAACACCCTAGCCATTAGTTTTACTTATGCCACCAACTCCATTTAGAATAGCTAGTCAAATCTCCTTCTTTGACATTCCATACCAAGTTCATCACACGTTCTTCGTAACATACCCATCATCACATCCTGTTTAACTAAATTTCTACCCACTAGTCTTACACATTTTGTTTGGTTACCCTAATTTGAAACCCATTGTTATCACATCATTCTTTATTCATTACCTTTATATGTTTATACTTACACAACTTCCTCAATCTTAAATCCAAATCATAAATTACAGCATTGTATAGCCAACACTCCTTTCAAATACCAGTCGTAATCATTCACTTTTGGATACCTACCTTAATTACCAACATAACATTTAGTTCTGAATTATCTATTTTGACTACCAAATAGAATGCTTTTAAAGTCTTATATCTATTTTATGGATTCATCATCTTATTTTGTCATGTATGGAAACATTTTATTTTTATAAATTGACTTTTTTTTTCACTTTTATTTACTTACTTTATTATTCATCCCATTGAGATTACAATTTTAACTCTATTTTCTAACTTCTTATATTTCACACTACATGAACATTGTATTTCAATGTTTCACATCACATCTAATACAACCATTGCATATCATATTATGCATTATCTTGTTTTTTATGACATGATTATAATACCACAAAAAATAACTACCATACAAGTAGTATTTAAAGATTTGAAGAGCCAATGTATTAAGCACCTACTTGTAGCATGAGAATGTTCTGCTACTCTAACTCATTGTCCAGCTTTAGTAGTCTCCACTATACCAACAGGTTTTTGAAACCATTATAAACATATCAAATCAACTTAGAAACTTTAGCTTGGTCTCTATTTAACACTTGTTTATGAATTAACAATATGATAAATTCACAAGATTCAATACACACCCATACTTTCCAATGTTCCTATCATCTATCGAAACCCAAATGTACCATTTACTTAAAGAATATTCATTTATTCACACAACAACGCATAGCCATGTATTTAAACATATCAATTAACATTCATATACCTAATTTTAGCCAATTCCCCCTAATTTTAGCCAATTCCCCCGCCTTAATATGTCCTTTTTATATAATACTTTAACCAATTTGATATAACCTTTTTTTATAGATGTTATATCAATATATAAAATTGATATTCGGCTCCATTTCATTTAATGCAATGACTCATTTCCTTTCTTTTCTTTTTATCATGTATTTTTGGTCGAAGATTAACATTTAAATTTTCAAGGTACTGATTTCTATTTTCTTCATTCTAAAATCATTTTTAACATGTTCAGGTCCAAGTTTCAACAATAATCCAAGGCAATGATCCACTCCAACACCCTTTTTCCTACCATTTTCCTAAAATGGTCAAAACCTTCAAATCATTTGCTCTATAGTTTTCTCTTCCATTTATTATTTTAAGTTTTTTACTTAAATCATCTAAAACACACTTTAAGTTTATATATTCAATTGACAAAATCTTAAACCCTTTTTCTATGTATTATGGCTGAAACCTTCATCCAAAGAACATACAGTGTTTTTTTTTCAATTCCTTGTCCCAAACTTATCTAATGTTTTTAATTATATGATGAATAATCCTTTTCAAGTAAACATTAATACACAAATCAATTTCCTCCCTAAATTGCTAGCTTGGCTAAACCTCCCCTTTAACAAACCAAGGGTTGCTTTTCTAATTCCAACATTATCCAACTTAGTTTAGCATGTTTCCAACATAAAACAACAACTTTACATGTACTAAACTCATCATTAACATCAATTCTTTTCCAAGCTAGGTTTAACACAAACCCATAACCAACCAATTCATGGATATCATGTAAAAACTTAATAGAACTTGAAAAGAATGTTTATTATTACTTACCCACACCAAATCAAGGAGAAGTTTCGAGCTTAAACTATATATCAACATAACTATACATTTAAAATCCCTCCTCCACCATTTCCTATTTTGGCCGAATATCCTCTATGGTATAACCATGATTGTCACTTCAACTTTTATCATGCATTCCATCCCAAAACAACTAAAACACGCCAAATCAATCAACAAAACCCAAACCCTTCAAGTACCCTTTTTTGGCTGAAAGCCACCATAGAACAAATCCATGGATTTTCTTTTAACTTTTCCTATAATTTCACATTAACCATTCCTAAAATACTTCTAAGAACACATTTTACCACAAGTTTAACAACAATGATTCATCATTCAATCAAAACTCAAGCTTAAACATATACCCATTTTATACCCATAACTAAAGCCAATTAAAGATTGCATATAAATGAAGGAGAAGGCTTGATTACGATTTTAAACACCATATCTATAGAGTTTGATACAAGAAAACCCAAACTCTTTTTTCTTATCTTCAAGATTTCTCACTTTCTTTCTCTACACATTCATCTTCTTTTCTTGATTTGTCACTTCAAAACTTACTTAGATCATGTTTATTTTTCAAGAGAATGATTAATCCTCACAAAAATCTCTCAATTAAGCAAGAAGTCACTCAAAATTTGATCATGTTTTTTGTTCTCCCTATCTACTGGAACTTTATGCCAACTTTCACTTGTTTATAAAGAGGAATTTTTCTTATTTTACCATTTCACCCCTCATAATGCTTTCATGTATTTTTCCTATAACATACTCAGATGGTGATCTAAATCATAAGGCCTTCCCAAACTCCGATTGACTTAAAATTTGACCTAATATATAACAGTATGTTAGGAGACTCCTCATAAGCTTTTAGCCAAATCCAACGGTCTGAATTAAAAGTTACGCGCGATAGCATAAAACTAGGTAGTAGGTGATTTTACACCAAAATCCAAGTTTTCTTGTTCAATCCTTGCATGAATTGTATTAGTTATTCCATTAAATTCTCAAAGCCAAATATATATATTAGACTTATTATTGTTTCACAGTAACATTACCGATTTTTAACGAGTGCTTACACCATCACTTGTTTGTACCATCATTTCTTATCTTTTTTTTTTTACCATACTAATTTTGTGGAATCATTTTCTCATTGTTTTTATTCTTTTATCCGTCAACACTAGTTAGCGGTTTCATCGACAATACAAATTTTAAACCTAAAATTCATAATTCTCTTTTCAACATCATCAATATCCTTTACTCAATGGGGGTCTTGTTACTTTCATCCCTAAATTTACGTGGGGGTTTATAGCATATGTGCCACTTTTTATTGGGATTGTTTACCACGACCACATTCACAAGCCATTTTAGGTATATCACCTCATGAATGGAATTAGCCTTTAATAACTTGTATATTTCTTCAAAGATGACATTTTATCATTCTCCTCTACAATTTCTCTTTTTCAGGCTAACCATGAGAAAATAAGGATGAACATTTAATTGGGAAGAGGCCATGTCTAGGATAATGTCATATATGTATGGAGGCTTGAAGGAAAAATTCTCTTTTGAATATTAAGGAGCTCTATCAAGGCTTTCTCTTGCTAGAGATCCAAAGTAGACCCAATTATTATAGTGACAGTGTTTTCTTATTGATAGAAATTAGCTTCTTTTAAAACATTTATGGCATTTTTCTGTATTTCAGGTGTTTCATTTAGAGATCATCCTCATTGATCTGTCAATAAACATTGTTGCTCTTTAGGCAAGTTAAGAAGCATTTCTTGGAAACTATCTAATTCCCCCCTTACTATTGCTACACTATTAATGGATAGTTTCATAGTTAGATACGTGTTACTAATCATCGTGTTTATCTCATGAAGAAGTGATCTCCTAAGTATGGTGTTATAAGAAGAATTCATCACAATCACCATAAATATTTGCTGGAGAGTATGACATCTTAGATTAGTACCAATGGTGATCAATATATTTAGCACAGCTTTTTCTGGTACACCCTTGGTCTCAATCTCAATCAAGGGAGTTTTCATTAGTGTTAATTTAGAGCGGTTAATGTCTATTTACACCATATCTTATTTAGCATTGGATATTCATAGTATTCTATCATCCACCAATACCCTATCCACCTTCTAATTAGAAAGGACAATGGTGATTACCAATGCATCTTTATGAGGAAAGGTCACCCCCTCTCCATCTTTTAGGGTGAACACGATAGGCTCTATGTCAAAGGTTTAAAAGGCGTGGGGTAAGTAAAACTTGCTTTCTATCATCTTTTTTGCTTCTATTAGAGTCGCCTCCTGTTGAATTTTTGCCTAACATCTCATTAATTTTAGGTAAAGGTTTCTAACGTATGCTAGTTTATTTTCCCTGTTATTCAAGTTTTGTCTTATTTTTTTATAAACTATCAGAGGTAGCCCTTAGCAATTAACCTTTCTATTTTTTTCCTTAGAGCACAGCAATCTTTAGTTTCATGATTTGTATCTTTATTAAAAAGGTAAAACTTATTAGGATTGCATGTTTTAGCATCTCCCTTTATTAGAGGTGAATATTGACAAATTATCTTCCTTTAATAGCGATAAACATATCAATTTAGGTGGCATTAAATGAGTGGTAATTAGTTTAGGGTATACTAGCCTATTGTAATTAACCCTTTTAGGTTATTCCTAAATCTTTAAGACTGCTAGGAAATCGACCGTGCTTAGGAGATTTTTCTCTCTGTCTATGAGATAAAAGGTGTCCATGCCTAGCTACACTCACTTCCTCTACATGAATATGTTTCTCTATTACCTACTTTACCTTGAGGAGAAAATATAATATTTCCTATAAGGTATAGTTATGTACCCTATTAATTAAATCTTATATGATAATGGGTTCAACTAAACCCTCTACCTTAATTATTTTATCATTAAACATTTTCAAATAGGCTCTAGTGCTTTCATTTTCCCATGGGATAATGACAAAAGAGCTTAGTTGAGCTTTTTTTTAACTAATATACTTGTACTGAAATGAGCAACAAACTTGGCACACATATCAGTGAAGTCAAAGATGGGATCAAGCTCTAAACTATGGTACCATGCTTGTACAGATTCATAGAACATGGTGGAGAAGATTTTACACATGGCATTGTTATCCTATATAACTAGCTCAAGGTTGTTTTGTACATTTTATACATTTATCTCATATTAGTGAGCCCGTCGTAATTGTCCAGGTTTATTTATGTAGAGACAAATTCTTTTAGAAGACATGTATTACATAACGGGGAATCTCCTATTTTATAAGGATGGTATTATTCTCTAGGGTATGCATAATCTCCTTATATTATGTTTTTTTTTTCATTTAGGACTATTTGAGTAGGATTTTAAAAGGGAATGATGGCAATGGCCATTACTATGGTTGTGACTTCTTGATACTTCACTTTTTTTTACTTTTAGAGATCATGTTTACAAAACCTAGTTTAAGAAAGTTTGTCTTGGCTATTATAGTAACTTCTAAATAGGTTTGGAGTACAATAATACTCTTGCTTACTTTTCTATATGTTGTTTTGCTTTGTTCCTTCAGGAAATTGAAGTTGTATATATATTCAATCAGTGGCATAGGTTGTGGGGTTGCTAGTTGCACAATCCACTATGGAAGGGGAATGGCTCTTAGCTATTCTTTATTGGCTAGAACAACCTCATAAAGTACTCTAATTTAATGTGCCATATGGTGAAGGTCTTGAAGGGCTAATGTACCAATAATAGGGAGATCGATTACTCTCTCGTGTCGTAGCATTTCTAGGTTATGAAAAAACTTTGAGAATATGTAAGAAGAGAAATGAACTAGTTTTTGTTTATTCCTTTATAGATGGTTCCATTAATAAAGTCATAAGTCTAAACCTCAAATGAATCAGGCCTTCCCATATCCATTTTGGTGGGCTTTGAATATTTTTTTCTACTTGAGCTTGAGTTGTAGTTTGTATTTCTCTAGTGAATCAAGTTCCCTCTATTAAACTATAGACTTTTTGATGTTTAAGTTAGTAAAATAAGGGAAGAACATATTGTATAGGAAGAGAGGAAATGAATGAAAATGTGGGAGAATAATAATCAAGTAGTTTTTATATGTGTTTTTGTTTTTCAATTGTCTTTTATACCTATTAATCATTGGAATTTGTACATTTTAGCTCACATGCATTACCTAGGGGGTTAGGATTGCAAACCTACTTATAGGAATAATACTGGTGAACTCATATTTTATTGTGAATGATCATATGGATCACTTGTCATGCAAAGTAGGTTTGTAAACCAATTTGTAGGAGAAATAATGGTGAACTTCTACTTTAATGTGAACCACCACATAATTATCTTATAAGTCACCATGTAATTATTATATAATGACCATACACCTATCCTGTTATCTTGTAAATTAGCTTTCAAGTAGGTGTTGTTATGTGAACTTGTAAAAATAAAGATTCAAGCAGGTTTCGTACTCACAACATATGAATTCATGAATTTAGTTGGTGGTTAGGCATAACTAAACCTCATTTGGAATGCCACATCTGTTAAAAAGTTAGAGCAGTCATTACATATCATCACCAACATCATTTTTTTATATAATTTTATCATTCTCTATAACTGAAGCTAGAAAGGGTGTCTAAGTTATTCTTATTTATCTTTTGCAACGTTAATAGCACTTCAAAATTTGAGAATGAATAAGAAATCCCTTCTTAAATTGTTCTATTTTTCCATTCAATATTTTGGAATAAAAAAAACTAAAAATAGATCAGGATGATGGTGGTATTTTTTGTTGATACCTTAAAGTCATTTTGCAAATTTAGTTAATAAAGTTAATGATATTTTTTGTTGTCAACGAGTTCCATTTGATAAGAGAATTTCAATGGTGGTGTTTTTTCTCTCAACAAGCCTGAAGAAATAGATCAGGATCAATTTAATTGAATCGGGCTTCATAATTTATTTTGACTTGCTATCTATAATGGTCTCAAATAAATATCTCAGTATTTAGTTTGAGCTCAATTTTATAAGTGTATATTTTTGTGGCCATATAATTAAGTAAACAATTATTAAAATCAATAGAGTCCATGACTCAGGTTGTAAGTTTAGTGGGTTAAGTTGTGAAATAAGAGTGATCCGATGTGTCATTGTCTTAATATTTAAAAATGAATGTCATCTTGGATTTTTTTTTTAAGTCACGTCACATTTTTAATGGTTGTTTGTGTTGCTTTTGGACCTATAAAATCAACTAAGTCATGTTGAGGCAACTCTAAACAGTTTAATTTGAAGTCTGAGCTAGAAAAAAAGTCGGGTCAAAAGGTTTCAAGGTTAACCCGTTAGACAAAGTTCAATGACACTATCAAAGATTGTGAGAATTAACAAGTAACACTACAAGATCAATTGCATATGTTGATTGGACTAATTACAAGGGCAAGAACCAATAGGATGAAAGAGGCATTCAATGGACTGATTCATGACATTTAGGTTGAGTAAGCTTCGGGAATTCATTCTAAATTAGCGTAAAGCATGAATATGAGTTCAAATGAGGATCAAGTCTTAATCAATTTGATCTAAGTAAGAGATGAGATTGCTTAACATGTGCTAGGGCTTGACCACATAGATTAATGTTAATGGTCATAACTTATAATCTGATTGCTGGATCAAGTTTAAATTTTTATAGAAAATTTCAAAAACCTTGTTTCCTATAGAGTTATAATTTCATATAAATCAAACATTGAAAAGACCTTCTGATAAGGCCTAGAATACGGGTTGGGATTTTATTTATACAAGTCTTAGGCTTTGTATTTTGTTTTACCCATACTTTTAAGTTAGTTGGTTGTTTGAGATTAATTTTTAGCTTATAGTTAATTATAGTTTATTTTTGTTCAAGTCAAACATATAAATATGCGAAGACAAATTAGTTTTTAAATAAAAATTATAGGTAATTTTACTTTTAGTTTTTTTTTGAATTTTTCAAGACTTATCAAGAAAATCATCTTCATAGCATTCTAACCATATATTTTTTATTATTGATTTAAGCAATCAACGGGCCTTTATAATCTAATTTTATTTTTTTTGGATAAATATTATAATTCTTGATTATGGGTTTTAGGTTTTGCCCTCAAGATTCACAACAAAAAAAAGTTTTCAGTGACTTTATAATTCTAGAGTTATATAATTCTTGATTGTGAGTTTTAGGTTCTATCAGGAGAGGTGACTAGAGAACACAAGATTGAGTGCGATATCAGCTGTTGGTGATAAAAGGCATAGCAGAACAAGTCACGCTTATTAATGCTATTAAGATGTTGTTTGGTAATTGGTAACAGAAAAAAAAAGTAATTTTCCTTGGTAGGGCCCACCAATTTTCGCTGTCGTGCCACAAGTTTGATTTTGCTACTTCTCGTGGTAATAATAGTAGTTTTCATTGTCGCACTGTTAACGTGAACAATTTTTTTTTTAAAACCAGTACAGTTAATTGATTTCACTCGCACTATTCACGTGAACGTGAACAACAAATTTTTTTTTGTTTTTTAAAAAAATTAGTTTAAGGTGAATTAAATTTACTCGTAATATAATCTCAATTTTATTCCTGATAATATTTTACCTAATTTATTGCACGCTCAAAAAATCACAAAAACTGTAGTTCTTGTCGAATGAATTTTGTATGTAATGAAATTGTAATTTTTTTAAAAAATTGAGTTATACTCGAAAAACTAGTATTTAATATTATTTAATAACACTATATAAATTAGAAGGATATCGCATGATGACGTAGCATTTGTGGAATTTGATTGCAATTCCAATTATGTTCTTGTTGGGTCCGACCCAGTTAAAAAAAATTAGTTTTTATTTTTATTTTAATTGTGTTTTATTTAAAAAATTAAAAGGATATCGCTTGATGACGTACCAAAAAATTCAGTTTTTGTTGTTGCGTGCTTAAGAAACCATGAAAAATAGTCATTGTTGGATAGATTTTGTATGTGATAACATTGCATATAGTTTAATGGAATAAAAAAATTTGATATCAATATTATTTATTTCATGATGTAATAATAGTAGTTAAATCTACATATTTAAATTAAAAATATTTTTTAATTATTTTATAACCTCAATTTGAAAAACATTTTTTTAACCAAACACATTAAACTACTTTTTGTCCAACCTCAATTTGAACTACAGTTTTAACCAAACATATATTTTTTCAAATCAATCTTAACTAAAAATACTTTTTATAAAATATTTTTTTTAAATTAAAATTATAATAGCAATCACAATATCAACCATACTCTAATTCTAAGGCAGCTGGTACTGTAAAGGTAAAGGTAGTGTCTATACTCTCAAGGGGAAGTAGGCTGTTAAAAAGCATAGCGCAGAAGTTACCATGGCCAAAATGGTTTGGGCTTGTATTGACAGCTCCGAACAAGTCACGATTATTTAAGAAGCCCTCCGAGCAATCTGCTGAGCATTAATGAACCTGCCTCCTTATGGGAGGAGAAACTTCGATACAAGCTTCCTAGAGTCACCATCACAGAAGACGATCTACTTGCTGCCGCCAAAGGTTGGTTTTAAATATTAGTTTTTTTTTTTTTGGTAATTCTCCAATCAGTGTTGAATTGAACTAACAAAGCGAGTGAACTTGGGCCTTTCGTTTTTACCAGAGTCAAATGTCCAGCTATTTTTGTTGCCCCTGATTAGAGCAAGCACAGGAAGTATATTGGGCAAGCATTCTTACACCAAGTTTTCATGTAAGCAGAGATGAGGATCCCACAGAGCATAGTTGCTGCAATTACTCAAGACATTTTCATAAAGAGCTACCAAATAAACTACGGCATGGATCAGCCAACCGCTGTTAAAGTGTGCATAATCTATCCAGACACCATTTTGAACCGTTGATGACTGCTTCAATGATTTTGCAATTCGGCTAACGGGCAATCCGAAACTAGTTAACAAGCCAGCTACCAAGAATGGCATCATAATGCCAAATCCTAAACAGAAGCTTTATTTGTCACAGCATGATATATGGGAGAAGATTTTCCATTCGCTCTCGTGATTTCATGTTTGTAACGGCAAATCTATTGAAAATTCTTCCTAGCTGCTAGGATAGGAAGATGCTGTCAACTCTAGCAACAATAACTACTTATTGCAGAATTTTAATTGCGAAACGAGGATGCCGCATTAGCAATAATACTGCATATTTCTTGAATTACCTGGATTTCTAAAAGTTGTGAATCCTTCAAATTGGCATGCTTCAGATTGTTTACCAAGAAAGACATGTCCCTGTCGTCTGCAAATAATGTGATAGGCAACCTCTGGACTTGCTGCTAAATAGTAATGGCACTTGGGTAACAAATTGGTAAATGCAAATGGTATAGGTTCCAAGCAGCAGCTGATAGTACAGATTAATCAAACACAATAAACTCGTGCTAAATGCTTCAAAATCAACTTCCAAAATCTACGTTAAGAGTAAAACAAAGACTAAACCTCTGATATTACAGGAATGCCTGATGGCACATCTTTGGCTGTTTTGTAGAATAAACTCGTATAGGTGTTATGATCTCATTTTCTGACATCCCTGAAGTCGTTCTTTAACTTATATCTCACAAGTCAAAATTAGTATCACTATAGAGAGTTATGTTGAAACTACGATGGGGATCCTCAAACTATCACTTGCAAGGTAATATATGTATCTACATTAGAACGTAAAGGTGTATTTCAAGCCTCCAATGCCAAGAGAAAATAGGTCCCAGCCAACTCAACACTCACTTCTATACACAGACATACAGCTCTTAAATGTCTAGAGGGTATATGTGGCATGGCGAAAACATATCAGCATCTTCTACCAATAAAAAACTAAAAACTACTTACATTTGTTTTCTTTGAAGAAAAATAAAGGTACAAATACAAGTAAAGCAACGGTGTCCCTTGTATGTCCCTAATGCATGATCATGTTAATTTGAACAAGCAGGGCATGCAGAAGTAAAAGTTATGATCAGCTGCAGAAAGAACTTCACTGTTAAAACTGTTATACCTTATCTGTGGGACTCAAATTGATCATTCATATTACAAAACTGCTGAGTTAGGAGCTAAACGTCGTACACAGATAAGCACTCCTCAACAGAGACACGACAAATTGGACATTTTTTACACTTCTCACAGCAGGTGCTGCAATAAATTTAAGAATCAATGAGCATGACTAAAAGTGAAGGGACAAGAACAATGAGCTGTACATTTTAGCAGATACCAAGTTACGACCATACCTGCAAAGGATACGATGTCTACAGGGGAGCAGAACCACACTGATCTCTCCCTCAAAGCACACCCTACATAAAACTTTTTCCTGACCAGTACATCAAAATAGTATTTAGATATCTCATGCAGACAACAGAATAATGCAAACTCAAGCAACAGAATATCTCAAGCAAACTCCCATCATTTATAGACAACAGAACAGACACAGCAGGATCTTTTGCTATGCATTAAGCTTTTCTATGACTTATTTCAAATAATTATAGTGTGATACTGTGATACACTGATCTCCTTTGAAAATCTATGCTTAAGAAAATTGCATTGTAGATCTAAATTCCAAGATATTAGTGCATTATGATGTATTTCTGTTTAATAACTAATTGGACCTTTAGCACTTTTTTCAAGTATGTGTAATGTTGTGACAGTATTATTACAGTTATTGTATAATTCAACATGCATATTTTACGTTGCAATTGACAAATTGGAGACTGAGTTTCAGGTTCTTGATTAAAATATCTTTCTTTGAGATAATCAAAGTTCAGTTAAACATGTTTATTAAATACAAATTTTCTAAAATAGAAAACAAGAGCATTATTTGGCTTACATTCAAAACAATAGAAGAAATGAACATAAGAAATTGGATAAACCGAAGGAAGCTCTTAATTTTATAGTGAGTAATTGGGAAAACAAACTTTTTGAGTTTTTCAGTTTTCCACAGAACTAGAAAAATAGAAAATGCACGTTTTCAAGAAAAAAAACATTTAATTTTCAATTTGTAAACATGTTTTCTTTAGTTTTCTGTTTTGTAGAGTAACTTTTCCACAAGTAAACACGGCCGAATGTTTCTTCCAGGCTCCTTTCCATCTTCCAATTGGGGACTAACAGATTTTCACATGGATATTATGAAAAGTTCAGAATTACTTTAGATTGAAAGTTAACCATTCTGAAAATTATTTTACTTCATCAATAAACCTAGAACACTGGCACGAAAAGTTAAAAAATTTAATTTTCAACCCTTGGGTAAAAATTGAATCAACCTTATCCACAAGTCAGAAATGAGTAATTCAACTAAGAATGTTCAAATTCATGGAACAAGGGTGCTATCCTTATTTTTTTTTTTAAATAGATGGTTTCCAAATAACAGACATTATAATATTCACACATTCAAACCGTGTCCCTTGATTATGAGACCATCAGCAAAAGATGAGAATATTACATTTGTAAGTCTTTCAAACTCCTGCTGGCTGTATTTTGTGATTTCTGTCTGCTCACCAAGAGCTGCCTGCAGCCTCCACACCTGAAATATAAGAGAATCGTATACTAATGCAAAAGTGGACAATAGAGGGTCATCATCAATGTTTGCATTGGCCAATAAAATCCATGGTTGAATCAAAGATTAAACAAATGCCTAGAGAAAGAGAGAGAGTATGCTTATATGTATATGTGAAATTTTGCCATTGCAACAAAAAACATTCAACGAACAAAAATGAAAACTAAATCACCTCCTCAGCAAGATCCTTTTTAGGCATTTTCTTCACTATCTCAGGAGGATAACCACAGAAAGTATTATAACTGCAGATCAATGAAACAAATTTACAAATATTAGCAAAGAGCACAAATTTGTACACCTAATGGAGAAAACTCAAAATGCAAAATTAAGGATGCTTGATCAAATGACATTAAAGAATATCTGGTGTCAACATGGATAATTGAAATTGTAGGAATGCTTCCAGAAAAATTGTATTGCTTATATACTACTGAATCCAGGTTCAGAGTTCTTTGCTTCTATTAAGAGATGGAGAAGGGTTGGATTGGAGCGGAGCGGGTTTTTAGTGTACCTGCACGGGCTGAACCTTACCCAGAATACCTAAAACCATTATCCGTTCCACATTTGATGTGATCAGGTTAGGTCAGGTGGAGAGCTTTGTCCACCTGTTGGGTATCCGATCCAACCCAAGTTCTTAAGAAAATAAATAAAAAGAAATAATTTTGGAAATCACATCCTAAAAATTTAAAGCATGAAAATTAATAAATCTTCACTATAAGATAAAATCCTTAAGAAAAAAAGGAAGTTCAAAATGCAAATTCACAAATAAAAAATTATTTATGTATGAACAAAAAATCTAAAATATAATAAAAGTACTAAGTTGGGTACCCCTGCTGTTTTGTATTTGTTTAAAAGTTAGAGAAAGATACAAGAAGGTGAAGGAGAAGAAGGATGTGAGAAAGCAAAACAAGGAAAGGGAAATGAGAGATGAAAAGGAAAGGAGGCAAATTAGGTTAATGCCCAACCTACACCGCAAAAAAAAAAAAAAAAAAAAAAATATATATATATATATATATATATATAAAAAAGAAAGAGCAAGAGATTACATAACTATCCTTGACATTATAATATAACAATTTAGTGGAGCATAATTATATTTCATGCCCATCTACCAAGTAAAGTAAAAGAGTGAAACAACAAGTCCATTGGTAAACATATTGGCTAATTGATTTTTAGACATTACAAAGGGAATACAAATAGTCATATCATTCAACTTCTCTTTAATAAAGCACCTATCAATCTCGATGTTCTTCATCCGGTCATGTTGCACAAAATTGTGAGATCATCAGAGTGATATAAGATCATCATTTGTTATTCCCAACTCATAGATCAGGTTTTTAAACCATAAAATTTCACACTTTATGAGACTAGATTACCACAAATGAAAGTATAATATCCTGATGTAGATCTTCTATCATTTGGTAATCCAACTTAATTAGCATCAAAAAAGGCATCTGCCTTTAAATGTATCACTGGAGAATAACAATCCATTCCAAGGACCTGATTTTAGGTACATAAGATGTGATAAACAACATCTAGGTGATATGTATAGGGATCAAGCATAAACTGACAACTACAATAACTAAATAAACTATATCAGGACAAGCGTGAAGGATAAATCAATCAACTAACCAACCTTTAATATCTCCCTTTCTCCACCACCTTGCCTTCACCCCCTTTAATGTGATAATTTGCTTCTATAGC
>Ga0325403_1000042_pt1 | contig 55571 bp, 38 predicted proteins | sample PopdelMetagenome_19_FD_205665 | JGI IMG/M metagenome (GOLD analysis project Ga0325403, IMG submission 205665) | Populus deltoides microbial communities from Bellville, Georgia, United States - Xylem-PdKOR-R4 | ecosystem: Host-associated > Plants > Phyllosphere > Stem > Wood/Secondary xylem... | reverse complement strand
TTTTTCTATTTTATTTCTTTATTTTTTAAAATTATATTTTTTGATTTTTTTAATATAAAGCTGATTGAGAATTTAGTTTTGTAATTTTTTTCTTTAAAACATTGTTTATTGCTACAGTGTTTCTCCGCATGGTTTTTTTTATGATTTTCTCCGAAATTATCTTTTTTTATTTTATTTTTTAATATTAAGCTGATTAAAAATTACAGTTACAATATATGAGGAAAACATTTTAACTTTTCTCGAGTAATGTACTAAACCGTGTGGGGGAATCACTATTCCCCCACACACATTTCATTGTGGATTACAACAGTAATCCACAGTGATTCTTCCCTTTTTTTTTACTTTTCCCTCTTTTTTCTTTTTTTTTCAAGTTTTTTTTTCAAATTATTTTTTTTTCAACTTTCCTAATTTTTCTTTTTTTCATTTATTTTTTCTTTTGTTTTTTCCAAAATTATTTTTGTTGATTTTACTTTTTAAATATTGACCTAGTTAAAATTTTTGCTTTGTAATTTTTTTCTTGAAAATACTGTGAATTGCTGCGATGTTTTTCCATATAGTTTTTCTATTTTATTTCTTTATTTTTTAAAATTATATTTTTTGATTTTTTTAATTATTCCCCCACACACATTTCACTGTGGATTACAACAGTAATCCACAATGATTCTTCCCCACTTTTTTTTTTGTTTTTTTTTAAAAAATTTCAAAATTACTTTTTTTTTTCAACTTTCCTAATTTTTCTTTTTTTTCATTTATTTTTTCTTTTGTTTTTTCTAAAATTATTTTTGTTGATTTTACTTTTTAAATATTGACCTGGTTAAAATTTTTGCTTTGTAATTTTTTTCTTGAAAATACTGTGGATTGCTGCGATATTTTTCCACATAGTTTTTCTATTTTATTTCTTTATTTTTTAAAATTATATTTTTTGATTTTTTTTTAATATGAAGCTGATTGAAAATTTAGTTTTGTAATTTTTTTCTTTAAAACATTGTTTATTGCTACAGTGTTTCTCCGCATGGTTTTTTTTTATGATTTTCTCCAAAATTATCTTTTTTTTATTTTATTTTTTAATATTGAGCTGGTTAAAAATTACAGTTACAATATGTGAGGAAAGCACTTTAACTTTTCTCGAAAATTACTGTTGGTTGCTACAATGTTTTTTCCCACATAGTTTTTTTCTGTTTTCGTTATGTTTTTCCCTAAAATTATCTTTGTCAATTTTATTTTTGAAATATTAAGCTGGTTAAGAATTGTAATTACAAGTAAATACAAGTTTTTCCTAAAAAAATACTATGGATTGATACAGTTTTTCCTCACATAGTTTTTTTCCAGTTTCTTTTGTGTTTTCTTTTTTTATAATATTTTTTTTCAAAATCATTTTCGTCCATTTTATTTTTTTTAATATTGAGTTGGTTAAAATTTTAACTTTGTAATAAAGCTTAATCATGTGGGGAAAGTATTGTAGCTTTGCTCATAAAACATTGTGGATTGCTACAGTGTTTCTCCGCATAGTTTTTTTTGTTATAATTTTTTTCAAATTATCTTTTTCAATTTTATTTTTTTGATATTGAGTTGTTTGTGAATTACAATTACAAGTCATTACAAATAAGGCTAAATCATGTGGGGAAGCACTGTAGCTTTCATCACAAAACACTGTGAATTGTTACAGTGTTTCCAACATGATCTTTTCTCCTTTTTTTGGTGTTTTTTTTTTTTCTAAAATTATCTATGTTGATTTTTTTTAATTTTGAGCTGATTAAGAATTTAGCTTTGTTATTTTTTTTCTTTAAAACACTGTGAATTGTTGTAGTGTTTTTCCATGTGATTTTTTTATGATTTTTTCCAAAATTATCTTTGTCGATTTTTTTTTTAATATTGAGTTGGTTAAGAATTATAATTACAATAAAGCTAAATCATATGAAGAAAGCGTTGTAGTTTTTCTCACAAAACACTGTGGATTGCTATAATATTTCTCTAAATAGTTTTTAGTTTATTTTATTGGGAAAAACACTATAATTTTCCTCACAAAACATTGTCAATTACTGCAACATCTTTTCTCATGGGTTTTTTTTCCTTCCAAAATTATCTTTGTTGTTTTTTTTTTAATATTAAGTTGGTAGAGAATTTAGCTTTGTATTTTTTTTTGCTTTTTATTAACTGAAAAGCTAAATCATGTGGTGAAAGCACTGTATCTTTCCTCACAAAACACTGTAGATTGCTACAAATCATTTTGTTTAGTCTCTAAGTTTTTGATCACCAACACAACTTTTTTTTCCGTCATGAAATATTTGCTCCATCATACCTTTAATTTCTATTATTTATCTAGCGCTGGTTCACAATTATAACACTATCAAGTGCATTTGTTTTATAAGCCCGCGGCAGTGCGCGGACAACTCATCTCGTTAAAAGCAAAACATTGATACAAGATACATAGATATTGTTTATCATGTATTCAAATTGTTTATGCAGCCATCATTTAGTTTTTTCTATATAAGGAGAGATGCTTCTATCATGTATTCCAATAAAATAATTATCTTCAGAACAAATATCTTAATTGCATTTGTTACAAGTAAATGAAACACCTTCTTTTTAGGCATGATAGGTTTGTAAGAAATTATTTCTTCCTAAGTCTTTGATTGTTTTTTTTCTTTTTTACTGAATGATATTTAATTGGATTTATATTATTTTATTAACAACCTACCAATATATTTTTTTTATTTACATGTAATTGAAGATATGGATGATCCATAGTTTAATGTCATATTTAATGAAGATTTTGATGACGATTATGATAATGTAATGAACCGCATTGTAAACCACATTAATTATCCTAGTTATGAAGGTAGTGGTGCCTCAGTTGTTAATGTTGGAGATGACGATGATGGAAACGACAACAACGACAACGACAATGACGATGACAATAATGATGATGATGACGATGACTATGAAAGTGATGATGATTTTTTTTTAAGGAGACAGTTTGATATGCATAAATTAATTATATGCACGACTGAAAATATAAACATGTATTATATTATTTATATGCATAAAGAACCATGTATGGTTTCATACAATACAAGAATGTGTTGGTTGAATAAAGTTCTAAGAGGTCATTGAAAATGATGTGTCAACATGTTTAGGATGGACACAACCACTTTGTTGAGTCTGTGTAATGATTTAAAAATGTATTATAGCTTAAAACCTTCAAGAAGAATGAGCGTTATTGAAAAGGTGGTAATGTTTCTATTTACAATAGCAGTAAGGGAGTCAAATAGGGAAGTGTGAGAGAGATTTCAACATTCAGGTGAAATTTTTAGTAGGTGTATAAAAGAAGTCCTTAAATCATTATATTTGTTTGTTGTAGAAGTCATAAAACCAGTAGATTCACAATTTATCAACACCCCAAGAGAAGTTACAATGAATCCAAGATATATGTCACATTTTAAGAAATTTGTTTTATGTGTTTAAATGAATATCAAATATTTTATTAATGTTTATAATTACTTACAATATTTTTTTTCCTGTATAATTGTGTCGATAGAATTAATGGCACACATGTTCGTACCTGCATATCATCTTATAATCAAATTTTATTTATTGAAAGAAAATGTGTACCGACACAAAATGTCATGACTGCTTGTAGTTTCGACATGCAGTTCATGTTTGTGTGGGCAGGATGGGAAGACAGTGCACCAGATACGCGTATTTTTCTTGAGGCTATTAATAGTAGTAGTATAAAATTTCCAAAACCACCAGAAGGTTGTGATTTCAAATAAATTGAAGAGCTGGTAATTAAAGTCATATAATATTCTTTTTTAGTTATTGAAAATAATTAGCATGTTGTTTTTATTTGTAGGAAAATGCTATTTGGTTGATGCTGGATATCCCAATGAGTATAGGTATTTAGGTCCCTATAAAAGCGATAGGTATCACTTACAAGAATTTAGGCGTCGTGGACAACCAAGTTATCGGGAAGAAGTGTTTAATAGTGCACATTTATCACCACGTAATGTGATAGAGCTTTTTTTGAGTTATGGAAACAGAGGTGAAGAATTTTGCAAAACATGTTTATTTATCCATATAAAACGCAAGTTGAGATTGTAGTTGCATCAATGTCACTACATAACTATATCAGAAAGAGATCGTAAGATAATGAGGTTTTTGCTGAATATGATCACAATCCCAATTTAATTTTGAATGACTTTTTACCTGATATTGTAGCTCACTCAGATATTTAATGATCGCAGAGGCCTTAATATATGGATTTTGTACACGATGGAGTTGTAAATAGTTTGGCGAGACAACAAAAGAAAAACATAATGTATAAGAATTATTCATTTCGTTATGTAATCATAATTATAAATCAACAATATTTTGCAATTATATATATATATCCTTTTAAGTAATTTCACAATCAAACCTGATATAAAAGGCATATTAACCAAACACTTGAAACTGTTTTTTGTTCAACCTCAATTTTAATCACAGTTTTAACCAAACACTTAAATTTTAAAAACAAACCTCAACAAAAGTGATTTTTATGAAACTGCTTTTTTGAAACCACAACCACAGAAGCAACCACAGTATGAAACACATCGTGTCAAGATTGCTTCAAACGTTTTAGTAAAAGCATCAAGTTTGGGGCTTTCAAAATTATTACTTCAAATATTTGATTAATTACTATTCTGTAAAATGTATGTAACTTACGAATCAGTATTATAAAAAAATATGTGTTTTCTCTTAATAATCTATTGATATCATGAAATTAAATTATTCAATTGGTCTCATAGCTTATGATGGATTTCTCCCTCGACATGAAATGGGACCTTTGAATTTTTTTTTAAAAAAACAAATAGATAGAGTTTCTATCTAGTTTTTTAAGGAAGTTAAAAATTCTAAAATATACATTGGTTCCAAAGATTTGAATAAACGGTTAATTATCTTAAAGAAAAGATAAAAATCATCCTTACCACATTCTTTCCAAGGAAATATTATATTTTCTATGTATTTTATCCTAAATTTATTTTAAATATGTCATTACTATCCAAATTATTTTTTGAGCTTATACGTTAGTTATTTATCATTAGTGGACGTTCCTCGAATTAGCATCGGACCTTGAATTAGAAGTCTTGTAACTCGGTGATTTTTTTAGTTATTTGTTTATTTATAAATATTTCTTGATCTTTTATTATTATTATTATTATTATTATTATTATTATTATTATTATTATTATGACGATGATTATTAAAAGAAAAGGTTGAAAAAAATATTAGATTTTGATCCCTACTCAAAGAAGACCTATGGACTTGTTATTAACCTTTTTTTATTTTAAAACATTACGTAAGGTCTATGTTGGTCCATAAAATTAGAAGATACTGCAACCTAACCAAAAAAATCCAAATCAAAACATGATGCTAACTTGACAAAAATGTAGTACTCATTATTGAACATGTTTTAAGGTTAAAAATATCTTTCTTGACCTACTTTGATCCTTAAGAACTATGAGATGCTTTGACCTAATAGTTAAAACCTAAGTTTAAACAAAACATGACGATAACTTAGTGAAAACATGTCGATATTATTTTTTGTTCTTCTTTTTTAATTTGAAATAAATATTTATACCCATATATATATACCTGCAAAGACAAATACATAGTTTTATGAAATAAGAATAATATTAACATAAGCAAATAAAAATACAAGAATGAATAGTGACCATGCATGAAGAGCAACATGTTCATTATTTACATTTTTGAATAGAAACCATGCAAAAACCGATTATAAAAGAAGAAAAAAGAAGGAAGGACCTTGCTTACCTTAGGGCCGGTTCTAGATTAGGAAGAAGCTATTGTGGTGGTAAAGATGGTGGTGTATTCGCGATGGTATGGTTTTCAGGTGGTTTTTTCTCTCTACTTCGAGTTTCTTTTTCTCTTTGAATTTTTACCTTTTTTTCTCTTTTTTTTCTCTTTTGTTTTTTTTTCTCTTCTTATTCTTCTTTCCCTGATGTTAGCTCAAAACACTTCCATTTTCAACCAAAAACCTTTTTTTATTATTTTTTTTTTGGTTTTTGGGTATATATATATTGACATTCTCTCTCTAAATTGACTCCTCTTGTTTCTTGCTTTGCCCGTCAATTTATAAGTAAAGATGAAGCTCCTAGAACTTTTCCTAGTGGAATAATCTTGGCCATCGATTCCCTTAGGCAATTTTCAACCCTTCATCATGGTTGTACACTTTAGTCAAACATGTTTGTATTGATCTTTTTGCACTATTTTTGCAGTGGCTTTAATAAAGTCGCAATCCAATTTTATTAAAGGATGAAAACTAAAAGAAACTACATTAGTTCGAAGAGATTTGACTAAATCAACAACTTGCATTAAAGAGAAGATCTAAATCACTTTAAAATTACAGGATTTATTTTTATTAAGTCCATTTAGTCTATCTTAGCCCAATCCTGTACATGGATTGAATGTGTTCAAGATAAGCCTAACCACCTAAGACACGTGGATTTTGAATTGGGTGATAACACTTTTTTTCTAACATTGATTGGGATAATCTGGGTGGTATTTGATTTGGGCTTTCGATCTTTTATATTTATTTTGACAAATCAACACTTTTTTTAGCCTTATTAAATCATCAAAAGAACCCAACCTAAAAAAATGATTTAACTCCTATAAATGATTTCCACTAACCTATAAAACAAGGTTAGAAATAGTTAGGTTTAATCTCCAAAAGAGTCCCAAGACCTTATGCCCAAGGATAATCATCTAGCTCCTCAATTTAATAAAAAATAATGATACATCCATATTACAAAATAATAAACCTACAAATCCATTAGAACCTTATAATCTAGTACAATCTAGAAGTTCAAATAAAAAACCATGACACCTCTGAGCATAACTCCCACCTAAAGGACTAGCACACTTATCCTAAAAGAATATATATAATATATTAATAAATGCAATTTTGTTTTCCATGAAATGTAATATTTATACTTAATTTCTTTAACCAATAACTATAACATGATTTAACTATGAAGGATTTAATGGAGAATGTGGAAATATTTGGTTTTTAAGGGAATTACATTAATATGAAGATTGTTAAACATATGACATGAATTCAATAAATCTTAATTGTATAATGGCTTTATATTGAATCAAGGAATCCTTTAGAGTTTATGATTGGTTTTTTCTTGAAAAAAAAACTTATGTGTTAATATGCTAATCTACCATTCTTTATGATTATGACATATTTTCCATAAATTAGTGCCTTCTTCTTTTTTTGTCAAAAGAATAATTTATTATATATTATGATTATTAAGTGTATTTAATATTCCTCTACATTTGTATTGTTCTTATTATTATTTTTAATATTTGCTTGTAATTGTAGATATAGCCGAATCATATAAAGATTTTATGTTGTGAAATTGTTTTTTTTTATTTAGGTTATATATTTATATATAGAATCGACTTTGCCCGGGTATACTACATTATTCAAACTGGAATAAGGCACAAATCTTTCCATGTATAAAAGACATCCTCCACCCTAAATAGAAGACAAAACTTTGCTCAGGTACAAACATATTATTCACCCAGGATACAAGGCATAACTTTATAGGGATATAAAGACATTCTTCAACCCAATTACAAGAAACAACTTTGTTCAGGTATAGATACATTCTCTAAATGACAAGTCCCTAAGCAACCAAACAAAAAAATACAAGAGCAAGCACGAGCCCAACTATAGAAAAGCCTAAATACAAATAGTGGTTGATCAAGTCTTTTCATTGTTTTATCATAATGGATCTAGGATTTATACCCATAACTTGGGCCTAAAAACACAAGATATGAGACATAGACCATGCTTAAAGGCATATGACATGAGGTATAACTTGAACCTAAAAGTTGATGGACTAGAATACATACCTAGGGTATGTAAACCTAGATGCGATGCATCTTTTAGTTTTGTCTTGTCACATTATATAGCTTAATAGAACATTATACCTAGGAAGGATGACATGACTTCCTATAATTCCCAATGGGTATGGCATAACTCTTAACTAACCCAACTAGCCTAAAAACCCTAGTCATTATATACTGGGCTTAAGGTCTCTTTTTCGCATATTTTAGCATACGAGGCCCTAGACCTAGGCATATATACCTCAATTTCGAGTGCTTCCATTTACTTTTTGTGCACCTATATAATTAAATCATAACTAGGCTTATTTAGGCAACATTAATCACATTAAACTCATTTTAAACTTAAGTATGTAACAGATCTCTTCTCCTTGAACAAGACACCACCACTTAGAACATGTTTAATTACAATAATGATTGTTTTTTAAAGTAATTTCATTTAAAATACATCAAAATAATATTTTTTTTAATTCATTTATAACATTAGCACATCAAAACAATCCAAAAACACTAAAAAATTATTTTTTTTAAATAAATTTTTGGCAAACAATATTTTGGCCATAATGCTGAACACATTCTTATTAGGAGCTAGAAATCCAAATAGTTGTTGTATGCCTATATGTTATTGTCCTTTTCCTATTTTTCCCTTATCACCATCAAAGTTGACGTGGTTCATGGATATACATATGAGGGAATGAATAATAAGGTAGGTGTGAACATTACATCTAGACATTCTTGTATACACATCTTCATTTTCATCATAAACTTTAATCATAAAATGCATCTCAAAAGATTATATCTTTTTATATCTCGTTTTACTAATTTAAACATCGAAGGGTCTCCTAAACAGCACAAGAGACTTGTTTCACATGTATTCGTGAGCTTTTAATCTTATTCTTCTTCTTCAACCATACAGCCTAGTTATTTGTCATTGAAAAGCGTGAATCTAGTTTTCAATTGATTTTTTTGAATCCGATTATCCAATAACAAGATATAATTTTGTCTTTATTGTGTCTAGTCCTTAGTTTCTTAATAGTTTTAATTTGGTACCCCAACTTTCAATTGATAGATTTTTAGGAGCTAAATCATTTTAATTGAGTTTTTGAAGTCATCTTCTCTTGATTTTAACGTGGTTTCTCCAATTACAAGTGTGCTTTTAACATACACATACACATTGTTTTTTGTTTGATCCATGATATAAAATATAATTTTTAAAAGTAGAATGACAAAGTGAAAACACAATCAAATTATATGAGTTTCTTTTTTTTGTAATCATTCCAAATAAATAAAAGCATAAATTCTCTTATCTCGTTGGAAGGATATCATTACATAATTATCTATGATTGTTTATATCTCTAGCAAAACCACTTAATTAAATATGGAGGGAAGTGAGATAAATAACCAATACTACTAGAAGAATTTCTCTTTGGATAATAATTATTGTGATTGCGATTGGTATTCTTATGATCGGTATAATAGGTATTTTTTTTATAGCTCCTATTTTGAATTGGATTTATCCATGTAGTAATAAAATGAACTAAGTTATAGACATGAAAGCTAAGAACTTAACTACATTTCTTTTAAATCAGATTTAAAAAAGGTGTGTTGTTGAGTTGTTAATAATTATAATACTTTATTCATATAAATAATTGATTTGCTACAAAAAAAAATGTTTTTTTAGTGAACATGCAAGTTAATTTCTTATTTTTTTCTTTAAAAAAAAGAAACAAATTTTGTTCTCTCTCATATTTACAATAGCTATGAACAATCAATTAAATCCAAGGGGTTGCGGATTGTATCATGTTCACAATATAAGCAAAACAATTTTTAATCAAAACAAACAAAAAATTTATATCAACACAAGTATGAAAATATTTTAGGAAGTGTTGGCATATAATATTCATAATATAAAAGAAGTGAGTTGAATTTTATAGTATCTTTAAATTGATGCAATTTTTCAAGATCAAGATAATGTCAATTTGTTTTTTAATCGGAATAACTGTACCAGTTAAATTAATTTACCTACTAAAAAACCTAAAATAAGTATACTGTCAGTATCTTTTTTTTTTATCAATTTAACTAAAAATCTTGCAATAAATTTATGTGCACTAGAGAAACTTTAATTCAAATAACATAAGAATAAAAATTTACACACTATCATAATTTATTATCAAACAGCACAACAAGAAGTCGAAACACGCTGAAGACATTCTTTCAAAAAGCTGACGAAAGCGAGCAAACAATAAAGGTCCTCATCTTGTACATATCAGACAGATTAAAACAAGGTTTTTCGACAACATAAAACAACGCAGCTGTCCACTGCATGGATCGGATCATCCAATGATGGAACATAAGAAGAAAAAATCTTCAAAACCTATATTATGGAGTTTAAGGTTACAAACAACATCACTACAGCATCTGTAAAGCAGCACCACGCTTCTCCTCCGACAAAACTAGCTGGGAAAATGGTGGACGCATTTATATATATATATACTGCAGCTCTACCACTAATTACATTGAATTGAAGGATGTCTATTCAAGTAAATCATGTACAACAACAACCTGCTTCTTTAGATACGCACCTCATGCTGCAAAAAAAAGGCAGGCAAAGCGCAATATTCAGTCTACTAAAATTTTGTTTGTCCTTTTCTCTTCAACCGTAAAGATTTCTCACATCGTAGCTGCTTCTGAGCTGGTTCAACAAGCAGCAAACGTGACATCACATAGGCTAACAGCTCTTCATGGTGGGAGAAGGTGAAATCCAAGTGAGCATATTCAAATTCAGTATATGATACTTCCACACGGGCTTCCTTCATCAACTTATAATGCTTTCTTACCATTGAAGGCCGAATCACATTGTCCTTTTTTCCAGCAACCAAATCAACTGGAATATCAATGAACCCATAATTTTCACCCAAGTCCAATGGTTCTGGAAATCCATACACATCCATGTTGGCAGATGCACTTCCATAATCATACATTCTAAATTTCCTTGCACGTTTCATTTGTGCAAGGTGGTGAGCCACATAAAAGGAAACTCCTGGCATGTCATTCATGTTATAGTGTGGTAACCCTATTACGCCCACCCAATTTGAGCTGTCTCCACCAACAACATAACTCATAAGGGTTTGAACCAGCCCTCCAACTGCTGGGTAGTTATGGAAGTCCCGAGCCAATTTGTTTAGCAACATGCGGAAGAATCTTGTTGGTATGTAAAAGGCAGGAACAAAACATGCCAGAATAGGAGCCAAAGGAAGGAACATATACTCAAAAGCTGTAAAGACTAAGGAGGAATCATGATGGAAGCCAGCAGGTGACATCAAAATCAATCGAGATAGTCTATGGGACTTCTCTTCAATCCGGCTTGTTATAACATACATCAACATGGCAGCTCCTCCCAAGCTATGGGAGATTGCACAAAGTTTATAATGTTGATCATCATTTGTTTCTTCCTCAAGATCGGGCTGGCTAATTTTCAATTCAGCACTTTTAACCTGGTGAATCTTCTCAATCATTGCTGGAATGTCCTCTCTCCCATGCTCATTGATGGAATACCGCCAATACCTGGTTCAAGTTTTTCCATTTTCATCACTACACGGTATAAGCAGGAAAGTGGGAATTGTTGCCTAACTTTTCTTTTAATTTTCATTGACACAGTTTTCTAAATCTTGCAGATTTATTTATCCAAATTAGAAATGAAAAGAAGACATTATTTCGTGATGAAAGAAATAAATGATCAAGTCAACATACTTCTGTGAGGAAATTTTCTTTTCAATATGCTCTCTAGAAACCAAACCACGAAAGTTCCCAAGGAAAACATCATATCCTGTAAAATAAAAAATAACCACTTCTTCAATCATAATGTATCACAGCGACTTCAGACAGTTTCAGGCCAAAAGTTACAACATACATACCTTGATCATATGCTGCGAAAGCTGGACTTCCAACAACCCCATTGGACACCCAACTGCACAACAAAAATAAGAAAGTGAACGAACAAAAAAAAGTCCAGGGATAATAAAGATGGGAGAGAGAGGGAGAGGGATAGTCCAACCAAGAAAAAATCAGCAATTTGCTTAAATGAACGAAGTTCACAAGTTTTGTATACAAGGAAGGTGAAGATAAGCAAAGCATCCACCAATGTATTAGCAAAAGTTGTAAATATGAATGACTACCAACTCTCTTCATCTGATTAACCAACTTTGTTAAGCATGTAGCAATATGTCTCTACTATGCATAACTAAGCAGAATTTCAAATTGGACAGACATAAAGAAAATAATCAAATCCTATTTGGACATCCCTGCTTCTATGTTTCACGACTCCCATAGAGCTGCAAGAAATACTCTATATTCTAGGTATTCAAGTTCAACCAACAGATACAAAGCCTATAATTGATGCAAAGGTGGGGAGACTAAATTTTCACATGCAATATACTAATAGTTTTTTTTATGCAATTCCTGGGAGTCAGATTTTTCAGGTTCTTCCATATGAAGATTGCACAGATAGATAAACTTAATCAATTAGCAATAGTTTCTCTAGATCATAATGCACTAGTTGGAGAGAGGGAGACAAATAGATTTAAATTTGAAGTGGGACATAACACATGCTTGCACCATGCCATACACGTCAGGACATCAGAATGGAAATGAATTACAATATGACTATTGCTAGGTGCTAGCAAATTTTCGAGTTCCAGAAGGATGGAACAGGAGAGTATTTAAGGAAAAGAATCTTGCTTCACCTGTTTGAAGTATGTTATGGCTCAGGGGGCAGATTATTGGCACAAGGAAATTTACACTAGATTTCTTAAGCTAATTTAATGTTTTGTTATACAATTTTACATTCAGTTGACTGAAGAAATTTATACTTTTTGTTGAAAGCATCAGAGGATATGTTACTAGTACAAGAGGGAGTCTATTACTAAACAGATGGATTTCTTAAGCTTTGGTTATTTGTTTTACATGTAGCTTGGATATGGGGCACTTGTTTGTGTTGAGACTGCCTTCATTCTGTAAATGCATGAACTCATTTGGAGCCTACACATAGAATTATCTCAATTTATATGTCAAATAAACGTCCAGTGGTATACTAAACCAGAAGAGGCAAGCTGACAGTCGATTTATACGGCATGCAAATCTTAAGGTGATACAACCTATACAAAGAAGAATGAATGGCAGAACAGCAATAAGTACTCAAAATCATAAAGTACCATAAGATCTCTATTTATTTAGATGCTCAGCACATATTTTATCCAGTTCAAGCATACGCTACACAAAGCAATGAAATATGAGCAAAATCAAGGGTAAAAATTCTTTCATGATTATTAATCATAGCAACTTGTAAATAGTGTTCTGAAATATTTTTTAAAGAAGCAATATGGTTTTTTTTTTTTGCTAATAGTTTTTACTTCCACTTCCACCATGGTATGTATTATTAGTGGGCTAATCAAGGAGGTGATTTAGGTATGACCTCCAATTTTTCCAAGCAAATATAGAATAGTAAAGTAATTTGACAACACCCCTCCAAAAAAAAATTCTATAAACCAGACCACTCTTTCCTTGTGTGAATTAGGATCGAATAACTCACCCCATAGATGAATCCAATATCCCATGTTGGAGGTAAACAGCTTTTTGAGAATCACGTCTGCAATGTAAAACTGTAGATCAGGCAGCACACATTTAAAATACAAAGTAACAGAACAATGTGGAAAAGAAATAACCATACCTAGGAATTCTTTCCAGAAGTAGAACATATCCATCTGAAGTGATCACACGAATAGCTTCATAAGGGTATCTATTAACAGAAAGAAGATAATAAATTTGAAGAAGATGAATAGCATAGCAATAGGAACACAAGCAACTAAAGTAGGCAAAACACTGCAATACCCAAGCTCAGTTATGACATCCTGGCAGGTTCGAGCATCTGTATTCAAAGAGTTGTGCAAAGTAGTTTTCGTCTCTGTAGGAGCTGGATCATCCTCTCCAAGTGTAGCTGCAGGTATAGATGTATCTGAAACACCACCATGGATATCTTCGTTGCCACTTGTCCAAGACAGAAACCATCTACAGATTGCTTTAAGAACTTCTGATGGCGAAAGAAGAAAATGTGCTGCTTTATGAAAAAAATCAAATATAACTTCTATGAAAACCTCGATTGCAAGATGAAGGTCCTGTTAACACATCACAGGGAAAATTGAAGATCATGCACGTTAATGGATACAAAAGGCAGAGAAAAGGAAAGAATAAAGGTTAACTGACATGTTAAGTCCACAAAAATACCTCAATGACTCCCCGTCTCCTGTCAGTGGTGCGGTGAATGACATGGTCCCTTAACGAATGAATTTTATTAACAGTGTGTAATGGTGAATTATGGTGGCTTCCTCTAGGAGAGGCTGTTGACCTCCTAATGTAAAATAAACGACAGAAACGGATAGGAATTCCCAGCAGAAACCTTAAGGGAAACAGAATCCATGAAAATAAGAAGATGGTCCACCCGGTAGAATGCCCACGATTCCTGCTGAAAGTACTTGCACGCGACATGCGTGAGCATTGAGATGATGGTGTTGGAGGATACATTCCATCACCATCTTCCTCTGTTGATGAATAATCCATGCTTGAAGTATCAGAATCCATGGGTAGCTCATGAATGAATTTGTTGAAAGAGGACACGCCACTACCGTCATCAGAGAGGGGGAAAAAAGAAAAGAAAAACAGAGTAAGAGGAAGGGCAACAAAGAATGCACATGGATATAATTAACGGTGGAGGAGTTGGTTTTATTAAAAGCGCGGACTAACTAGAAGGGTCAGCTAAGATGGTAAAAAGGGAACTCCCTCAATCAGTAAACATCAAAGCTAGGACGGGCCACAAATAAAAGAGGTTATCAGTGTGGATTAAGAAGACAGAGTATTGACACTCGAGACATCTGGGTTGGACAACAGGTTTTATGCACATATGATGTTTAAAAACAACAACAACAACAACAACAAGTCATTCACTCAAATGATCAGGAAATATGATAATTAATTCAGCAGAAACAGAGTGAATGCTTACTTCTCCATCCAGCGGGGTAATCGAGGCCCACGAAAAGTAGGCCTGAGCTCCCATCCTTGAAGACCTTCAAGAACATTAGCCTTTGCAGGCAAAATAGTCAACAAAATCGCAGACACTCCATTTATCAACCTCGCAATATTGTTCAACGACTCATACGTCACCGTCTTCACCGACCTGCTCTAAACAACAAATAACTCATCAAAACATAATTAAATTACATGCCCACTCACTCACCCACCCTAATTAAAATTGATCGCAGCTGCTTCAATCACAATATGATCAAAACCCACAGAGCTTTCATCTTTCTTCTTAAAAGAATTATATTTTGAGAAATGAAGAAGATTTGAGAGAGAGAGAGAGAGAGGACTCACTCTTTGATAACAGCTAGGACGGCGTCAACAAATCTCTGAATCATAACTGCGAAGATTTTGGGAAATTAAACTTTTATTACTCTATTTGACAGGACTCCAAATCCACCGCGGAAATAACTGCGAATTTGCAATATCTATAGCAAAAGCTGCTTTTGTTGGGAAACCAATTCTCTCTCTGTCTATCGCCTCGCCGATTTATGAGGAAACCCAAACAAAGGAACAACGGCGGTTCTTGCCGTCCTGAGGAAGTATTTTTATTGGTTAAAAATCAAGGAAAATAAACAGTTTAGATTCTCTTTTTGATTTTTAATGTGTACACGTGGGGAGATGTGAGTGGACAGTCATTTTGGTTGTCGCTTTCCTATGGGACACTTGTGTGTATTTTGCTACACGTAAGGGTGAGTCATGATGCTTGGAGTCTTAAAAGCGGGTATAATTTGGTGCCCGTGGTTTGTGGATTAGAATTTATGTGGATCGTTGATGGCAGGTCATGTGGGGTTGTATTACAGATGGACGGCTTCTGATGGAGTTGGGTCAGGGAGCGGTTAGGTATTTAGTCAAATATTGATTAAGGAAAATCTGAAACATATTTATTGCGTGTAATTTCAGGACACTCAGAAGTTTGTGTTCCCAAAATCATTGTCACGACATGGTATAGGGTCCGTGATAATACAATATGAACTAGTTAGTATTTTGAAACCCAGCGCCGTCCACTGGTTTTACCCACATTACTGTGGATTTAGGTAATTATCAATTATAGATATTTTGGGTCTAATAATTATATCAGCATCTAATTATATCAGGATCTAATTTATTTGAGTCTCATAAATATGTTAAATTCTTAACGACAACACTATATTCATGTGCTTGGACCTAATAATTATATTAGACTTAAACTAGCTGGGTTTGGCAACTATAATTATATCTCATTATAAATATAATTATATCAAATTTAAAGGATAACATAAAACAAAAGGATAGGAATTGAAACAAAAAAACAACATCATATTAGATCAATTCTAGTTAACTCAGGTTAACCTATTAAATTCATAGCTTGGGTCATGACATAAGCACAATGAGCTAACCTAATATGACAATTTATCCCATTCATTTCTCTTCCCATCTTTTCTCCCTAGTTGGGCCTCAATTAGGCTCGAGTTGTATGAAATTGGAGACTAAAATGAAGAATCATCCAAGAATTAGGGATGATAATCAAAAAATTACGAGTTGTCAAAGAATTAGGGACTAAGTAAATTTTTTTACAACTATATAGATAGTTTTAATGTTACAACTATAATTTGTATCATAGCTTAATGATAAGATTGATATAAAAATAATTTGGATATAAAATTATTAGTGGTATATATAATATTTATCCTAAAAATACCTAATATTTATATTATGGAGCCGAAAAGAATAAGGAAAAAAACACATCCTGAAACTTCACCCTATTCTCTCCCCTAGCCAAAAAATTTACCTTTTTTTAGCTCAAAAGTAAAAGAAAAAACAGCAAGGGGTTTATTTAGAATCGTTTGGGTAGGGCTACGAGATGAATGGGTTGCCTAAGATAAACCTCAAAGAATGGGTCTGGCAAGTATATCATACCCAAAGCATCTAGGCCTGGCGACAACACAAACCCAAGGTGCTTGGGTCTATCAACCATATGGAAACGACGAAAATACCCCTATATGTAGCCTTGTTTTTGTTGAAACCTAAGGGTAAGTAACCATTCAAGACCCAAGTGCTTGAGTCTGGCAACCATATGGAAACGACAAAAACACCCCTACATGCAGCCTTGTTTTTATTGAAACTCAAGGGTAATTTCATATTTGAACTATTTTAATAAAGAAAAGGACGGTGAAGCCCCTCAGAAAAAGCAATAAAGGATGAAAAGTGGAGAATTACTATAAATGAGAAGATTGCATCAATTGAGAAGAATACGCATGGAAATTAGTTCTTAAACCAAAAGGAAAGAAGCCAATATATGTCAAATGAATCTACAAAGAAAAGAAGAATTCTAAAGGAGAAGTTGAGAGGTATAAAGCAAGCAGCAAAATGTTATAGTCAAAAGCATGAGATTGAATTTGATGAAGTTTTTGCTCCAGTTGCTAGATTGGAAACCATTTGATTAATAATTGCAATAGCTGCCTAATATAAATGGAAAATCTTCCAAATGAATATCAAGTTAGCCTTTTTAAATGGCTTTCTTGAAGGAGAGGGTCTACATTGAACAACCTATGGGTTATGAAGTGAAGGGACATGGAGATAAGGTATTAAAGTTTGAACAAAGCCTTGTATGGATTGAAGTAAGCTCCAAGAACTTGGTATAGTCATATTAATAGTTATTTCTTGAATAATGGATTTGTAAAATGCTCCCATGAATATGATATCTATGTAAATATTATAGAGAGTGGTGATACTTTTATTATATACTTACATGTGGATGACTTGATTTTTATAAGTAATAACCCAAAGATGTTTAGATACTTCAAGCAAACAATGATCAAGGAGTTTAAAATGATTGATATTAGTTTTATGTCCTACTACCAATGGATTGATATCAAACAAGGGGAAGATGGAATCTTTGTGAGCCAAGAGAAATTCACAAAAGAGATTCTCAAGAAGTTTAAGGTGAAGGATTGTGTAAAAGTAAATACTTTAGTGGAGTATGGAATGAAGTCGTCAAATAATGATGAATGAGAGAAGATAAGCTCTATAACATTCAAGAGTTTAATTGTGGGTTTGAGATATTTGACTTGCACTCATCTAGATATTCTTTTTAGAGTAAGACTTGTGACTAGGTTAATGGAGACACCAACTATAATGCATCTCAAAGCTTTGAAGTGAATTATTTGATATATTAAAAGTACCATAGATTTTGGCTTATTCTATAGTTACTCTAACAGCTTTGATCTTATGGGTTATAGTGATAATGACTAAGCTGAAGATATGGATTATAGAAAGAGCACTATATGTATTGTCTTCTACATAGAAAACACAACATTCATATGGAGTTCGAAGAAGCAATCTATAATCACATTATCAACTTGTGAAGTTGAATATGTAACTGCTATAACATATGTTTGTAATTCTATATGACTAAAAAGATTATTGAAAGAGTTGTAAATGTCATAAGAGAAGCCTGTAAAAATTTATGTGGACAACTCATCAGTCATTGCATTAACAAAGAATTTAGTATTTCATGACAGAAATAGGCACATTGACACAAGATTCCATTAACAAGGAAGTTAAAATATATGAAAACTCAAGACCAAGTCATATACACTTTCACAAAGCCGCTCAAACATGATGTTTTTTTTTAAGAAAAGAGATATGTTGGAAGTTATATGAAATCAAGTTTAAGGAGGGTTGTTGAAAACAAACTAGATTTTTGGTTTTTCTGAAAAATAGAGGAACGGGTCTACTAGTTGAGAACCGATCGACCTATTAAATTAAAGGAAGTGGTCTACTGGCTATATTAGCATAATTATTTTTCCTGTTCAGAAATTTTTTTTTTTTTTAGTTTAATTCATTGTTTGTTTAAGACTTTAGACCTATAAATAGACTTGTAATCAAAATCATAAATATAAATGTAGAAGAGAGAAGATAAATATATATAAAAAAATACTTAATAAAAGATATATTCCTCTAAAATTTCTTCTTGTTTTCTAGCTTTGCAATTTAATATTGTTATCCATATTAAACTACTGCACTAATTTTCTTCCAACAAAGTCATCAGCTATAAACTTGCAGTGTAGGACTCCAGCACAGAAATGAAAGATGTGAATTTGACCATTCTATGCAATTAGGTATCCATATAAAGAAACAGTGCTGATGCGCTGATCAATAAAATACTGCAGATATCATCAGGTGTCAGCGGTGGCACCTCGGACAATATCAAATCAAGAATTAGATTTTTGCCATCACGAGTTCGAACAGCTTCAAGAAGATCAAAAACACCTTCAGTAGCACTCTAAATGCTAAAAATATGCAGCCGAAGTAAGATGAGAAAATAGGGGCTCCATTTCTTGAAGCAACCAAAGCTTTTAATGCAAGTGGCATAAAGAAAACCAGCATATCTTATGCTGAGATAAAAAGGTGCCAAAGCAGTAAACAAGACGTATTCAGCTCATATCCTCTTCAAATGATAGATATTAGCGTGTTCAAAACCTTAGAGATCTTTACATGATCAGTTAAAGTTTTCACTAAATTCAATGAGATGTTGATTAGCTTGATTATTAATTACATTTAGCTGTTTATCTATTATCGATAATGTTAAAGAGTTAATGTATGAAATGGAGATACAAGAGATACATAAAATTTATGACTCCATCGAACAGAATGCTTCCACATCAAATAAAGCACCTTTACTTTACTTTAGTTGGTAGGTATGTACTGGATAGATGTCAGTGACATTCCAAAAAATTTACAAGATGTTCTTCAAAGTGAGATATGATGCTGTTGCAGAAAGCTTGTTCGAAATTTCTGTAGGGTGAAATAAATCCCAGAACAAGTTAAGAGTTCTAAAAGAACATGGAGTTTCGTTAGGAACGCATTGGCCATGCTCATTTACTTTACAGCAGCCGTTGAGTTCAAAACTGAAACCTGAAACTCGTGAATAGAAATAGGTGTGTTATTACTAACAGGACAGAATGAAAGATTTGACAATAAAATGGACATGAAGAGTCGAAGAATGTTGAGTAGTAAGCATTACCTGGAGATGCAGTATATTCTAACCCAAATCCAATTGCATTAAGGTAGATAAATCTTGCATCAGCCAAATCGTTATTCAATTGATTTACAAGTGATATGAGTCGGCTGTTAAAGTAGTTTACTGCATCATTCATGTAGTCAACGCATAATGAGCCTTTTGTGTCATAGTTAGCAGTAGAATGTGGTGCGCAGCCGATAGGTCCGATTCCATTCAGCGCCACTTTCCTTGCTCCAGAATTGTACAATGCCTGTGAAGACGGGAAGAAATAATAATAATAATAGATGTTCCATTTAGCAAAATATAGACGCTTCAAATTCAGTGGACAAATACATGTATACTTATTGCTATACTGACCATAATTTGTTGAGAATATTGTTTAATAAGTGCTTCTGCATATTTGTCTGGAGTGTATTGACTGCTTGTATTGTAGGATTGTGGCATGAAATAGTTGTTTAGATAATCGTTACTGCCGATTACGGACCAATAAAAGCACTTGTTAAGGTGGTTGGCTGCGGACTCTTTCCCTAACATATCAACTATGCGCGAGACAATAATCTGATGATTTTCCAACTGTTTGCTAAATTCAAGGTTAACACCCTGCAAACATATATTTTCATGTTTAGATTTAGGACAGACACGTAAAATATAAAAAAAGTATAACTAATTTACCAATTGCTTCCCGGTTTCTTGTCTGATTCCTGCGGAACCAGATGCGTAATTTACACCTTTGAGAATTTCAGAGCTATTGACAGTCAGAAAGGATGGAATGAAATCGTCAAAGCCAAGAAGTTCACCTGTAAGGAGAAACTGTGCGCTTAGCTTGAATCCTAACTAAAACAACCATAAATAGATAAATCCATAGTAGGAATTAGCTTCCTAGCTAGGTCCTAGCAGAAGGACCCATCACCAGATTTTTGAAAACTTTTAGTCACAAGATTGTATTTGAGACATAACATGTATGATTTCTAAACCTCTTCTTCTAGGAAACTATATATCAAGAGATGGAGAAGAAGGCCGAACCCATTATATCAGCTATAGTTCGACCATTGGTAAACCTTCCTGTTGGACCCCCTGGGAAATCAATCCCGTATGGAGGATAATTGACTTTAGCTATAGTTTCAAGGTTGTTATTATTGCCACTATCCACTAGTGAATCTCCAAAGATGAAATAACAAGGCACTTTTGGTTCTCCATGGACATGATCTTGCTCACAAAATGTAACGATTAACAAAAGAAATATAGATAAATGCAATTTTGTCTTGTGCGCCATGATCAACAAACAATTTTTGACAGATAATGGAGAATGGTAAAAAGAAACATAACGCAGGGTTATGCAGATAATCAAGGTGAGCAAATGAAGGCTGAAATCAGAAGAGTTATATATAAGCTAACATATGAAGAAGTTGATAAGATAGTAAAGCCAAGGAAAAAATATTAACAGGGTGCCAAGGAAGATAAAAATAGAACATTCCCAATGGAATTGGGACATATAATAGTCAAAGAACTCCAGCATCTAAACTTCATAAGCCAACGAAGATTTTCTGTTCTTTTCCTATTTTATAGCTTTCAACATATGATTAAACACTCTTTTCCTTTTTATTTGAATATTTAACGATGATAAAAATAGAAAAATTCCCACTAGAATTGGGATAGGGTGAATCCCTGTACCAAAGAACTCAAGAGGGAGGGGGAGCATCTGAACCTAGTAAGCCAACGAGGAGAACGAAAAGTAGCCTTAAAAATGTACTTTTCTTGTATTCTTTTCCTATTTCATATGGTTATTAATCTTTCTTTCAACATATGATTAAACATTCTTTTCCTTTTGATTTGATCCATCCTTACTATATCCTACACAGATACCAGTGAATAATTAAGTAACTTCCAGCAGTAACTGCAAAATAAGTCCAAGAAGCCATGTGAAACCATTTTCATTTAGACTAATAGGAAGTAATTGTATGACAAAAATGAGTTTGAAGACTGAATTGAAACGAGAAGAGAGAAAGAAGAAGGCAGCAACTGGAATAATATTAAATTTAAAGGATGACCGAGTGCATTTAACCTCTATAAAATATATCATGAGGAGTTCTAGTGATAAAAAAAAAGAAAAAAAAATTCTCACTCAAACCAATAAAAAAAATATATAATGAGAAATGTAGTGAATGAAAACGGATATAATCTTAAATGGAGAGTAACTTAAATTTAAAGCAATCAAGTATACAAAGATCAATGATTCGAGGTAACTTTCTCTACATCGTTTTTCTACGTCATAATTCTTGTGATAGAATTATGAACACAGGTGCAATCTGAATTACATGAGAATATCAAAATAACATTGCGATTTATATTTAATTTATTAATACAGTATATTTTTCCTGTAATACATAGTTTTATATTAATAAATATAACTTTAAACCAATCTAAAATATTATCAGGAAGTTCTAAAAGCCTTTTGTCCTTTAAAGTGAAAATTTTATAGCCATATAAGGTGAGGAAAGCTTTCAAATAAAACCAAAAAGTTACTATTCTAAATTCATTATATTTTTTTTAGTTGATTTAGAATTATTTTTACTATTTGGTTTAGAACTCTTTTATTATTTTGTTCAAGTTTGTTTAGTAAGTTATTCCTAGTATATAATCAACTTGGAAGAGCTATAATATTAAGTTTTGAATAGAAAAAATATTGAGTAATAAATTTTGGAATTAGGGTTTTTTTTTGGTGTGATAACCCTATTCATTAGAATTTTGTATTGGTTTTTGCCTTTTTTTTTTCTTCTTCTTCTTATTATTATTTTTGCAAGAGTTGGTTGCAGAGACGTGCTCAAATATAAGGGATAATGAGGTTCTTTCTTAGGAAGAGACATTTAGGAACTATTGATAAAAGGCATGTGGAGACAAATTACAAAATTTACATGTTAATTGAAAGTAATAAACATGCAGAGGTAAGTTGAAGAATAATCTCGTCGATTAGCAGAGATGAAGAAGAGAAATTAGAGAATCGTGAGAAGAATGATCACTTGTGAGAAGAGTGATCATAAATACATGGCTAGTTTGAGAATGCCTTTTCAGAAGCATATTTAGAGGAGAAAACTTCTTGATCGGGATAAATGTGGTGTTAAAACTAAAAAAGAAAAATATGATTCTAGTTTCTTTATGTATGATGTAGAAGGAAAAGATTTTGATGCAGAAATCTTGGTATATGATGACACTAAGTATGCAAAAGATGTTCATGCTATGTTAGTTGAGATGAGCTATAATCTTAATAGAGAAACCATCCATAAGAAAGGAACCAAATTAGATATGGTTCTAAAGATAGATTTTTTATGAAGCATATTGCGAAGGATGTATATCACACCTGCTTAAGGAAAACTCTAGAATTGAAAGAGTAAAAGTTGATGTTCTTGGACTTCATATAAAAGTTATGAAACAAATATCTAAAATTTCACCTAGTAGAGAAATTAGGATGCATTTTGTTAGTGATGATATAAAGATACAAGAGAGAGATTGTTTAGTCCTTATAATGTTAAGTTGTTAGTTGAGTTAAAGTTTGACTGTTGCAAGAGTTGTTGCATATAGTCTTCAAATTAACCATAAGATTGGTCCCATTGCTTTGAAGGATAAACATGTTAATGACAGGTATGATATTTATAATGAAAGAAGCTGATGGAATTTTGATTAGACACGAGATAAGGATATGAACAATTTAAACTTGAGGACAAGTTCTCTCCAACCCAATAAGACTGATATAGAAGATTTTCCCCTAATGCAGATCCTTATAATAATAGGTGTTGCACTCGAAATCATGGTGACCTTTAAAAATTTCTCTCTGAAAAACAAGAATAAATATTTAGCATCTTGTTCTTAGAGGGGAAAATGTCTAATTTAAGGAGTCGCCACCTAGTATTATGGTCACTAAGAACCCTAACTAGTCAATAGAGATTCTATGATACGAGACTTATTACGCGAAAGAAAAGATATTATCACCCCTTAAGCGTTCTACTTAAGGTAGGCTGCATTGCTGGTTTTTGTCTTAAATTGCTAAGAGTTTGTTATATTCTGTTTTTTTATTTTTTTTTATGGTCTACTTATAATATTCCTAACTTTGGTGTTAATGAATATTTGACTATCAATATTTTCAATTCTAGTGTTGGTAAATATTATGTAAACCAAAACATATGGTATTCCTGATCCTAGTGTCAGTGAATAAATCAGTAAGATTTGGATTGAAAAAAAAAACAATTTTTATTTATTATTTTTTTAAAAAAAAGACAAACATGTATTGCATATCAGATTCGCATTTCACAGTAAAAGTCTACGAACGAATATATAGTAAAGTCAGCAAAAATAGTGTTAAGGATCCATAAATAAATCAAAAAGGGTTGCCGAATGTTTTCGAAATTTTCTGATATCTAAAAAGGTTTGTTTGGCTAGATTTCAAAATAAAAGAAAAATGGCATAAGAGTGTGTTTTGCCAAACACACCCTTAACTTAAAGGAAATTGGGTTGGCTGGACCTGAGACCTAGACCCAGCCCAGTCTCAATTGTTTAGGCTGGGCTGGGCTGGGCTGGGCTGGATCCAGCTGGCCCGGCCACTATTGCAAGCATGCGTGAATTATTCACGCATGCATGCAACAATAATAGGGTAATTAATTTAGCAAATGGGGAATAAAGAACTTGTTTGGCATGACTGTTGCTGAAGGCAAAGCTGAGGGAGACGGTCGAGCGCTGCTCACAATTGAAAATCCAACTTGATATTCACGTTGGAGACAGGGTTACTAGTGGAAAAGGAGAGCTTCTAAATGGGAAACAAAATCTCAAACAAACTCATTCTCTTTTTTTTTTCTTAATTTAAATTTGATTAAAAATAAAATTTAAAAATGGATAATTATCATTATCTTGATGATCTTTTTAAACTAAAGATTAGGAGAGAACGACAAAAACACATTATAGTCCCTAGTTTTCTCATAAGTTGAAAAATCACACCTTTAACCGAAATCAATCCTTAATCTTTTAATTTCAAATTTTAAATCCCTTTAAAATTAAATTAAAAGCAAATAGGTCAAAATTGAGTTATAACAATTACTCCCTCTTTACAATACTTATGGTACAAAGGTAATGGAATTTTTTTTTTTTTTTGGCTTTGTATAGTAAGTTTTGTAAAGAAAAATATGCATGAAAGCCCTTTCCCCTTTTTGCAAAACTTCAAAAGTGATCCAATTGTTTCAGGCGACATGCATGTTGGTGAAAAATGCGAAGATTTTTTTCCGAAAGTGATCTAATTGTTCTAGGCGACCTGCCCGTTGGTGAAAAAATATGAAGATTTTTTGAAAATAGTCTAACTGTTCCAGGCGACCTGATTGTGGGTGAAAAATACAAAGATTTTTCAGAAGTGGTCATATTGTTCTAGGCGACCTGTCTGTTGGTGAAAAAAACATGAAGGTTTTTTAACATTGGTCTCATTGTAATGGATGACTTACCCATTGATGAAAGATATGGAGATTTTTTTTACAAGTTAGTTTAATTCTCATGGGTGACTTGCCTAAGTAAAAAACTCGAAGGGTCTTGTTGTGATGGGTGACTTTTCCAATTAAAAATTACAAAGATTTTTCGGGTGGCCTAATTCTTATGGGCGGCCCGCTTTGATAAAAAATTTCTCAAAAGTAAAAAAATGTCAAGAGTATTGTTTTTTATTTTTTGGCCATTTTGAGGGTGGCCTTCCTTATGATGGATCCCATCGGGGATTTCTCTTATAAACTTTTGCAAAACATATTGTTCAATGTTTTAAAGTTAGATGATATGCATGTATCTTTACCTGATTCCAAATATAGACCATCATTTCTTCTCAATCTTCTTTGTTGCTTGATTGGTAAGGTCTGTTATTTCTGATATCTTAGCTTCTAGCCCACTCGAGTTGGCCTATGTAGTTCTTTTTCCAGAATGTTTGTAATTTTACCCAGCTTAGCCTTTATGGTACCATCCTAACGTCAACAAAAAAAACTACATTTTTAATATCGGGAATACGTTTTACATATAAATTTGTAATTCTTAATACTAAAACAAAACAAAATAATTTATTTTTTTGAAATATTGATCAAATTCTCGTGACCTTAATAAACAGGTTATTAAAGCTAAAATGCATGCTAAAATAATTTTTTTGAATTTTTCTTTGTTGTATGAAAATACGATATGAATTTTTTTTTGAGAGACTTGGTCGTATGCATGAAAACAAGACTCTTTTTTTTTGTTTTCTATTTTTTTTCAATGTTTTGATGAAAATAGGGTATTTTAATACTGGATTTAAATCTTTATGGTATAAAAATACAAACCAGTATTAAGCAAAATTTAGTAGAAAAATACGCGGGAAAATCACAATTCTTTTAAAAGAATTTTTGAATTTTTTTTGGGGGAAGCTGACCTGTGGTGGCTGCTGTGGTGGCTTACAGTGCTGGTGGCTGTGGCTGTGGCGGTGGCGGTGGTGGTGGCGGTGGTTAACTGAGGCGGCAAACGATGGTTGCTGTTTTCTTTTTTTCTCCCTTGCTGCTTTCGGTTATCTCTGCTCCTTCCGTCTACTTTCCTGTTCTTCTCCTTTTGTTCTCTAGCTGGCAGTGGCGGTGCTGCTGCGGTGGCGACTGGAGAATTGTTTGGCTAGTGGTTGGTTCTTCTTCTTCTCTATGTTTTTTTTCCTTTAGTTCTTCTGCTTTCTCTGCTTTTGTTTTCTTTTGCTTCTCTTCTTTCTTCCTCTCCTCTGTTCTCCCCTGTTTTCCTTCTCTCGGATTATCCTCCCCTTTGCTTTTCTATTCTTTTCTCTCTGGTTTCAAAGACAATCTCCCTATTTTCCTTCTCTCTATTTTCTTTCCTCAATTTGTGATTTGTTCAATCAAGTCCTCAATTGCAATTTTGATTTTAAAAATCAATTCAATTGCATCCTTGTCAAATTCAATTTTCGGCCCTGAAGTTGGCCGCCTTTTTCACTTTAGTTCTTGGTCTCTGATTTATACAATTTGACCCTCAATTGATCAATAAACTTCAAATTTCTTCAATTTGGCCCCTGATTCGGTCAATTACAGCCCCTCTACTTACGTGCCTTTTCCAGCTTAGTCCTCAGTTTTGGATTTCTTCAATTAAGTCCCTAATTGGCCATCAAACTTCAATATTTATGCAATTAAGCCCCTGATTTGACCAAATCAACTCTTAAAAATTATAATTTGACCTCAGAACTTTATTTTCTTCTAATTAAAGCCCAAATTGACTTCAAAATCAAATTTTCTTGTAATCAAACCTTCTATAAATTCAATCAAACCTTCAATAAAATTTAATTGAGTCTATAAACATATGATTTTAGACTTTTCTTCCTTAAAATTGAATTTTCTTTGTCAACAAGTCTCTCATCAAACAAAAGTATACTGTCAAATTTCAAACTTTGTATTTTTTAACATCCTTGACCAATTTCTGACTATTTTTTGAGGCGCTCCAGTATCCTCTTCTCACTGCTATCATTTTTGGATTTCTTCCGAATATATATTTCTAGATTTTTTTTGTTTTTTCTCCTTTTTTATACAGGGACCCAAAAATGGGTTACAACAGATGCCCCCTCTTTACAATACTTACGGAGCAAAGACTTTGCGTAGTAAGTTTTGTAAAGATAAACAAATTGATCTTCCCAAAGTTTGGTTGATCTGAAACTCTATCTTTATAGCAATCCCCTTCAACCCAAAACTAACGATCAAAACTATGTGCAACTTGGTTATATTATGATCCTGATCTGGCGATCCTTTAAATTATGTCTTTGATTGGGTTAACCTGAAATCTCATTCAGCAATTCTCTTTAACCAGAATTAAAGTTTGTGTAGCTCGGCCCTTAAAATCCCATACGGCGATTCCCTTTAACCAAAGCTAAACTATGTGTGCGGTTGGGTTAACCTGAGATCCCATCTGGTGATCCCCTTTAACCAGAACCTAAATGAACTATCTTTTTCTGACGGCAGGGTTTGAGCTTTTTTTAAAAAAAAATTAACAATAGAGTTCTTCTCACTTTTCTCCCAATGCTAAGATAATGTTAGTGGCTCGGTCATTCTGAGATCCCATCTAGTGATCTCTTTTAACCAGAACCAATGTCTCTATGTGCAGCTCGATCAACCTAAAATCCCATCTGGCGACTCCCTTTAACCAAACCTACAATTTATGTTGCTGTTAGGTTAACCTGAAATCCCATCTAGCGATCCTCTTTAACCAGAACCAAAGTCATCTGTGTGGTTGAGCTAACCTAAGATCCCTTCGGTAGATCCCCTTTAACCAGAACCAAAGTCTGTTTGTGTTTGGGCTAACCTGCGATCCTTTCTGCCAATCCCCTTTAACGAGAACCAAAATCATGTGCGTGGTTGGGCTAACCTAAGATCCCTTCTACCGATCCTCTTTAACCAGAACCAAAATATGTTTGTGGTTTGGCTAACCTAAGATCCCTTCTAGCGATCGCCTTTAACCAGAACCAAAGTCTGTGTGGTTGGGCTAACCTAAGATTCCTTCTGTCGATCCCCTTTAACCAGAACCAAAATCAATATGTGTGGTTGGGCTAACCTGAGATCCCTTCTGTCGATCCCCTTTAACCAGAACCAAAATCAATGTGTGTGGTTGGGCTAACCTGAGATCCCTTCTGCCGATCTCCTTTAACCAGAACCAAAATCTTATGTGTGGTTGGGCTAACCTGAGATCCCTTCTGCTGATCCTCTTTAACCAGAACCAAAGTCTAAGTGTGGTTGGGCTAACCTGAGATCCCATCTGGCGATCCCCTTTAACCAGAACCAAAATTTTATGTATGGGTGGGCTAACCTAAGATCCCTTCTGCCGATCCTCTTTAATGAGAATCAAAGTCTGTGTGTGGTTGGGCTAACCTGAGATCTTTTCTGGCGAGCCCCTTTAACCAGAACCAAATTCTATGTGGTTGGGCTAATTTGAGATCCCTTCTCGCGATCCCTTTTAAACAGAACCAAAGTCTATGTGGTTGGCTAACTTGAGATCCCATCTGGCAAACCCCTTTAACCATAACCAAAGTTTGTGTGATCTTCATGATGACAGGGTTCGAATTTGAAGACTCTTGATATTCTTATTTCTTTGAGATTTTCCTACTGTTAGGGTTTTATCTCATCTTATTCCTGTTTCAGGGTCAAAATTGTGATTTTTTTTTGTCACTAACTCAATCATCTTTTCTTTGTCCACAATCTCGCTGGACTTCATTGAGGATCTTTCTTGTAGCAATTTAAAAAATATTTGATACAATGTTTTGAGGTTAAATGACATGCATGCATCTTTACATGGTTTGAAATATAGGTCCCCCCCTCTTTGATGCTTCATTGTCATAAGGTGTCTTTGTTTGCTATTCAAAGCCTTCTTTGTTCTTCTGATTCAGTAGCTCATTCGTGTGCTAGCCTTCAACTCAGATGCACGTGGAGTGCCCATTCTAGGCTATCCACGACGATTACTACTTTTGTTATTTATCAAGCATGATAATACCCCCAAGTGTGGTGTTGCTTAATTTATCATGAATGAGCATAACAAATCATGCATTTCCAGGATTCTCTCAAGAATTGTTCCTTGTTTAGCTGTGGGCACCCTTTGGGGAAACATCAAGTAGTCTAGACATGTATGCATCTCATAGCTTGCAGTAAAAAGCTCATGATTGTATGCTCGGTGTTCTTCTTAATATATTCTCCTCAACTTATCTAATCAAATCGTGAAAAGAAATATCTCGACCTCATCAATGATGTTGCTTTTATCACCCATACTCATGCAGTGAAGTGCGCTTTTGGCTTCAAAATAAATTATCCCACAGTCAATTTTTGTGGTGGGCGCCTTTCAGACATTCATTCAATGCAGTTGTATGATAACATCTGTCGATTACCATGTTTCAAATGATGACAATATGAAAATGTCATTTACATATATCTTTGTTCCACCGTCAGTCTTGGTGGTGTGTATCATTTCGATATTCATTTAAATGCAATTGTATGCCAACATCGGTCGATAGCCATGTTTCAAAAGATGACGATATGAAGATGTCCTTCAAATACATCTTTGTTTCTTGATTACTATTGGGTTTCACTAAATCATGGACTATCTTTGAACAACATTGCCCCCAGTATGATCTGAATGTGCTCGTTCATTGATTATCTTTCTTTAAATGTCATTGTCCTTAGTTCACTGATTCATCATTTAATCATCTTTCATTACCTCCTAGTTGATCTCAATACTGCTTATTTTTCCTTCTTAGGGTCTACTGTATTACCTTGGTTGCTCATCTTTTCAATGAGTGTTGAGAAGTGTCAATGTCATTTATGTCAAGGATTTCGCAGACTCAATTGATGTTCGTTTTTGTTTAATAATCTTTCTTATTCTAAAATCAACTCTCGCATTTCAAAGATCATGTCTATTTAAGTCTAATTGTTGAAATGAAATCAGAGAGATGTTAGTTTTGAAAAGTGTTCTTGAAAATCAAGCTTCTTTGGTCAAAGACCAAACACACGTCATTCAAAATATGCAGTTCTTTGATTTTCTTGTGTTTTGAAAACATAAATTAACCCGTTGTAAGATTAAAATGGCTTTTCCATGATTCTTTGTATCCATTTTAAACTCTGTTTTTTGGTACATCTTTGGATGGTCTGTGATGAGGTGACCTTTTTGTGAATTTCAAAACAAGATGCTTAAATCAAAACTCAAGCTTTATCAAGAAAGGTTGTTTCTTTTCTTAGCACTTATTTTATCAACATACATAATAACCAGTAGCTTAATTCATGAAGCTATGACTCTTATGGAAGGGCTCTTCAAGTTTTAATAGCGTTATTTATCGATTCAGATTACTTACTTGATCAAAAAGGGCTTTGGAATCACGTAATGTAGGCTATGGTTCGTGGCTTGAAAGAAAGGAATTTCACAGGCTCAAAAGGTGTTTAAGGGTTTCAAAGACCTAGGATCAACTCAGCTCCTTTATTATTGTTGTCTTTGTAAATGAAATGACACATAACCATGTTAACCTTATCAGAATTCTCTTAACATGGGTTATAATTCAAATCCTTCTTTTCTTTAATGAATGACCAATCTTGATCATTTGATGACATTAGAGGCTTTATCATGGATACCAAAAGTCATGCTTATAGCTCAGTATTTTTCTGGTGTTTGACTTTTGGTGTTTGTTGTGTCTAATAACTGTGACATGATTAATTATAGCACCCATCTTCACTGCTTTATCTGGATGGTAATGAAAGACCGACATTAGTTTTTTTTTTTTGCCCCCTAGTTTATATCTCTTTTTTCTTTTAGCCCTTACTCAATCGTTGGACTTTTGTTCTTAACCTTCCCTTTTCCATTGATTCTATCAGTGTCTTACAAATATCTCTCGTTTGCCCCCAGTGTGGGGTGTGATTCTAGTCAGGGTTTCTTTTGAAAAGAATATTCCATTTGACTCAAAATGAGATTGCAAAGGATATATTTCAAGAAATGTGAAAGGATAACAAAGATGGCATTTTCTCCTTTCAAGCAAGGTCTGTTATAACTGATAAATTTTGACCTCATCTAGTGTAATGCTTTGGACTTGTAAGAGTCTTTGTTGTGATGTCGCGATCGCACAAATTAATTACTCTAACTTAAAACATAACATACAAGATAGTATAGAGCAAGCAAGGGATCGATCCCACGAGGAAGGTTGAAGTCAGATTTTTATGCTAGATGATATGCAATTTGAGGGGGTTTAGACGTTATCTTGGCTAAAGTAAAAGAAAACAGAACACTATCAAATGAAATTTAATAAAATCAGAAAATTATCAAGAGAACAAACCTTGGTCGCAAGCACACATCCACCTACAGAAATCAGAACTGATCATGGAAACGAAACACCAATTTAAATTCTAAATATTTATCTCTTCTTAACATTGGTTAGTTAACGGATCCGCCGTATAACTAACCCTAACCATCAAACAACCACAGTGTCCGTACTAGTAATTTAATTCAATGGCAACCTTAAGAACTAGATAAGTTGATTAATCAAGAAAACATAACTGTCTGCAGTCTATGTTTGATTTGATTGAATGTTCTGCCTAAGATTAATAATATACATCCGTCACAAGTATTAAACTCAGTTGCTTCACAAGTTCATATACCACAATCCCGGTTTTGATATCAAACTTAGTAATAGATTGTCTCCAATAATAACTTAGAATCCGCTCTAGCAATTAAAATAAACAATCATAGGAAAAATAAGTATAGGAGAACAAACATATTCATCATATAAACTGAAAAGATAAGGTAAAATAAATCTCACAGTTCTTGAAATTCAAAGGTTTTCGTGTCCTTGCAACCAAGAAAACGAGTTTAGCCTTGCATGTTTGTTGAATAACTAATCAAAAAGGAGGAATGAATGATTTTGGGTTTCTTAGAAGAGGGGGGTGTTTTTCTCCTCTTGGCTGGCTGCCTCCTTCCCTTCTCTCATTCTTTTTATATCCTAGGAAACCCTAGTCTCTATTTTACAAAATAGTCCTCCCTTAAGTAGACTGTTTACATTTAAGTACTTCAATAACTATTTTCCTAAAAAAGGAAAAATAACCTTGCATGAAATCTTCAATCTTTTATTTAGAGGAGCTAAATTGCTAAAATAAAAACTTGGATATCGATTTAGATGCTTTGGAACGTAATTTGGAATCGTTTCTTCACGAAACCTGTTTACTGGCAAAATTCAGTTGTCATTTTTGAAAAATCATATCTCCCTCATATGACATGGTTGTTTTCTGAAATTTGGAAAGTTTATAGACCTTTGAGTCAGGAATCCAAAGATATTGAGTTTGCATCAATTGGACTTCTATAGCTCCAAATATTCAAGTCGGAATGACTGAAGGTCAACATTGGCAAATTGCGAGATTTGACTTTGAAGGCTGCGATTTCCATGCTCTTCCTTATTTTATTTTCTTGCCTTAGATGTCCAGAAAGGTATAGATGTTAGATTTTTAATTCCATTGGAATCACTTCATTTCAACCTCTAGAGCTCACACTCTGCACAAAACATCGATTGAAGGTCAAATCTGCCAATTATCTCCAATTTACTCCTTTTTGCATCTTTCGTCAAAAAGTGCCTTCAAAACATAAAACAAAGAATATCAAGGCATTTTATATATAAAACATAGGCAAAACACTAGTTAAATGTGGGTGAAACTATCGAATAATATGGTTGCATTAAATACCCCCACATTTAGCTCTTGCTCGTCCTCGAAAAAGGATAGGTAAATTCAAATTGAAGTTAAATTAAATTAAATCACTATAACTAATCTACTAATCTCCCATCAATATCCAAGAATATATGCATTATAAACAAGAACACAATTAAGAAGGATAAAGAGTATAAATTTTCATGTATTTATTTACATGCAAACTTCAAAACTCAATTAATCATCGGGATTTAAATGAAATCTATGTCATGCCAAAGTGATAGGTCCTCTCATTGATATACACTCCAACACTCACGTGTTTAAAGCTTATGTGTTTAAATCTTATGTGTTTAAATCTCTCAAATTCAATCAATGAATATGTTCTACCATAAACTTGCTCTTCAATCTCATCTCTATTACTAACATATTACAAACAATGCATGAATCAAAAGGTCTTATTTTCTGGTTGTAATGGGGCTAAGGTTAAGGTGAGGTAAAAGAGAATAAAAGAAAAGGTTCAAACCAAAGAAAGTAGAGCATTCTGAAAAATGATATTTCAAACAAGATATTTCATCAAAGCACATAAATTTTCCATCTTTAATCACCAATGCTTAACTTCTTTTGATTTCAAGCTTTTTCAACATAAAATCTTAAAAACATAAAGGAACACTTTTTTTCTTTTTTTTCTTTTTTACCTTTGGCAACTTTGCCCATCTTTTCATCAAGCATCACTTCTTCTTTCTTTTCACATAATTTCTAACCATAATTCCATGAGATATCATAAGTATATGCTTTACTAATCCTTGGCCAGGGGAAAAGGAAAACATATAAAAAGTTAAGGCTTATACATGGATAAAGCAAAGAAAAGATAAACAAGCTCAAAAGGGGTTCACTAAGGATAATATGCTTTAGGTTGGCTTTTTGGCTCAAGTGGTTAAAATTCCTAATGCCTTTATCATCTTCATGTATATATGTAATGTGAATGTAATCTCAACAAGATATGAAGCAAGTTCTAGAGATACATATCATTGAAAGAAGGCACAATCAAAGAATATAATGTTGAAGGCTCAAAAGCTTGCATTGGTATAATACTATAAAGTCAACATGGCATATTCTCAAAGTCAATCTTTAAACCAATTAAACCTTAAAACTTGCATGCACACTCCTTCATTCGATTTATATCTTCATCTATCTCAATTAATTCTCATATATAATACTCACATTCTCATAAACCAATAGGAGTTCAAAAGATCAAACATAGAAATTTGTTTTTTTTTAGAACAACAAAGAAAATCAAAATAAGAAAACCAACATTCTCCCAATACCCCCACACTTAAAACATAACATTGTCCTCAATGTTGAAATAAAAGAAAAGGAATATAGGAGAATGACAAAAATAAAGTAAAATGCGAAAAATAAAAGAAAAGGGAAAAGAAAGCAAATCTGTTTTTTTCTTTGTATGCTGGGTTGCCTCCCAGTAAGCGTTTTTGTTTTATGTCGTTAGCTCGACATGTTGCATGCTCATTCTTCATGGATTGGTTCACCTAACTCTGAAGAAGCGGTGAGTTCTGTCGTCCAACCTTCATAGAAAGGTTTCAAGCGATGCCCATTGACCTTGACTACTTTGTCGGTTTCTAAACTTGTAATTTCAACTGCACCATAAGAAAAAACATTAGAAACAACAAAGGGTCCACTCTAATGAGAGCGCAACTTTCCAGGAAAAAGTTTCAAATGCAAATGATAAAGAAGGACTTTGTCTCCAACATTAAACTCTTTTCTTGTAATCATTCGGTCATGGAGACTCTTAGTCTTTTCTTTGTAAATCCTTGCATTCTCATAAGCATCATTTCGAATCTCTTCTAACTCTTGCAATTGCAACTTTCTTTCAATCCCAACAGCATCATAATCCATGTTACATTTTTTTAATGGCCCAAAAAGCTTTGTGTTCAAGCTCCACCGGAAGATGACATGCTTTTCCATAAATCATCCTATAAGGTGACATTCTTATAGGTGATTTGTAAGCAGTCCGATAAGCCGAAAGTGCATCACCAAGTCGTAGACTCCAATCTCACCGGTTAGGTTGCACTGTCTTCTCCAAAATATACTTGATTTCTCGATTTGAAATTTTAGCTTGACCATTCGTTTGAGGATGGTATGATATAGAATTCTGATGAGTCACATGATATTTACGTAACAATGCTTCCATTGAACGATTGCAAAAATGAGTGCCACGATCACTAATGATAGCTTTAGGGGTTCCAAACCTATCAAATATGTGAGTCCTAACAAAATCTAAAACAACCTTAGCATCGTTAGTTCGTGTAGCTTTCGCCTCAATCCATTTGGACACATAATCAACAACAAGAAGGATATAAAGATTGCCAAAAGAAGAAGGAAATGGACCCATAAAATCAATACCCCAAACATAAAAAATTTCACTTACAAGAATATTCGTTAAAGGCATTTGATTCTTATGAGTGATATTACCTGTTTTTTGGCATTTTTCACATGATTTGCAAAAATGATATGCATCCTTAAAAATAGAAGGCCAATAAAAACCACTTTCAAGTACCTTGTGGGCCGTTCTTTTTGCTCCAAAATGCCCACCACAAGAATGAGAATGACAAAAGGTAAGAATGGAATGAAATTCATCTTGTGGTACACATCTCCTAACTACTTGATCCACACAAAATTTTCATAGATAAGGAGTATCCCAAAAATAATATTTAGCATCAGCTCGTAACTTGTCTTTTTGGGATGTAGACAAACCTGGAGGGAATTCTTTGGTGACTAAATAGTTCACCAAATCAGCATACCATGGTCTTGTAGAGGAATGTAACACATACAACTGCTCATCGGGGAATGTCTCTCGTATTGTTTCGGTTTGTATATCCTCAGTCCTCAGTCGGCTCAAGTGATCAGCCACATGATTTTCGGCACCTTTTTTGTCTTTGATCTCAAGATCAAATTCTTGTAAAAGCAAGATCCACCTAATCAATCTTGGTTTGGACTCCTTTTTCTTCAAAAGATACCTTAAAGCTGCATGATCAGTAAAAACAATGACTTTTGTACCAAGTAGATATGACCTGAATTTTTCAAGAGCAAACACCACTGCAAAAAGTTCCTTTTCAGTTGTATGGTAATTGCATTGTGCTCCGTCCAACATGCGGGAAGCATAGGCGATAACATGCAAATTCTTCCCTATTCTTTGCCCAAGGACAGCCCCTACTGCATAGTCACTTGCATCACACATTATCTCAAAAGGCTCATCCCAATTTGGTGGTTGGATGATGGGGCAGATGTGACACGCCTCTTAAGCTCATCATGGGCATCTTTACATGCTTGATCAAACACAAAATCCACTTCTTTGGCTAATAGTTTGCACAAGGGTGCTGTAATCTTTGAGAAATCTTTGATAAAGCGTCGATAGAAACCTGCATGGCCAAGAAAAGAATGAATTTCCCTCACGCAGGAGGGGTAAGACAATGATGAAATAACGTCTATTTTAGCTTTATCAACCTCTAATCCATGTGAAGACACAACATGCCCAAGAACTATTCCTTGTTCTACCATAAAATAACACTTTTCATAGTTTAAGACAAGGTTAGTTTCAATGCACCTTTTCAAGATCAAAGATAAATTTTCTAGACATTTATCAAAAGAATCACCATACACCGTGAAATCATCCATAAAAACCTCGATTATTCTTTCAACATAGTCAGAAAAAATACTCATCATGCATCTTTGAAAAGTTGCAGGAGCATTACAGAGACCAAAAGGCATTCTCCTATATGCATATGTACCAAATGGACATGTAAATGTAGTCTTTTCTTGATCCTCAGGATTAATAACAATCTGATTGTATCCATTATATCCATCAAGAAAGCAATAAAAAGACTTACCTGTTAGGCGTTCAAGCATTTGATCCATGAATGGTAATGGAAAATAATCTTTGCGTGTAGCAAGATTTAGCTTTCTGTAATCAACACACATTCTCCATCCACTTGAGATGTGAGTAAGAATGAGCTCATCATTTTTGTTTTTCACCAACGTGATTCCGGTCTTTTTGGGCACCACATGGATTGGCGCTACCCATTTACTGTCCGTGATGGGATAAATGACTCCTGCATCTAATAGTTTCAAAATTTTAATTTTCATTGCCTCCATCATAGGCGGGTTCAACCTCCTTTGCATTTCCCTTGTTGGTTTCGCATTGTCTTCAATAGTATGTGATGTATACACATTGAGGGACTAATGCCCTTGATGTCAGCTAAAGTCCATCCAATGGCCGTCTTGTGATAACATAACAACTTCAAAAGTTTTTCCTCTTGCGTATTTGTCAAACCTGTTGCTATGATAACGGGAAGTGTATTGTTGTCGCTAATGAATACATACTTCAAATTATCGGGCAAAGATTTCAATTCTAACCTAGGGGCCTGTAAAATAGATGGCAAAAGCTTTTAATGTGAAAGTACTAAATAAACAAAGACATTACCATGGGGAACAGTTTGCAAAGCTTGCAAATCCAGTGCTGATTCGTGCACGTTTTGGGAAACACATATATGCCTCTCCATCTCTTCTATCTCGATAAAATCATAGCCATAGCTCAAAGCTATGCTTAATCCATCCTCACAATCAAAATCAAAAACTTGTTGCACACACTTATCAACTTAGTCATACCATGTGATAGAATAAACATTGCTATAAGGATATTTCATTGCATCATGAAAATTAAATTCAATCTTTTCATCTCCTATTCCCATAGACAAAGTATCCTTACCACAATCAATCTTTGTATTGGCAGTTTTTAAGAATGGTCTCCCAAACAATATAGGAGTGTTGTTTGATGAATCACAATAATCATGTTCCATATCAAGAATATAAAAGTCGCATGGAATGACCAAACTATCAATCTTGACTAGGACATCTTCTATCACACCAAATGGGTAAACAAAACTATGATCCGCAAGTTGTATTACAATGCTAGTTTTATTCAAAGGCTCAAGACTAAGAGAATCATAAACATGTTTGGGCATAACACTAATGGATGCACTTAAATCACATAAGGCCCTTTTGAAACTAGCATTACCAATAACACATGGGATAGTAAACACACCTGGATCTTTTTGCTTCAAATGCATATTCTTTTGAACAACAGCAGATACAACTTCACCCATACTTACCATTTCATGACCTTTCAGTTTGAAAGCTCTCTTGGTAGTACACAACTCCTTCAAAAATTTTACATACTTGGGAATTTGCTTGATAGCATCAAGCAAAGGAATATTGAGTTTTACTTTCTTGAAAACCTCTAAAATCTCTTTTTCTTTGTCCTCTTTCTTTGACCTAGAAGAACTCACAGGAAAGGGTGGAATTGTTTTAAAACTGGAAGTCATTGACTGATGAGTTACCTTTGGAGTGTTGGTCTTTGTTTCAGTTTGTAGAGGAGGAGGATGTTCCTTCTTTGTACTCAATTCAGTTTCTATCTCTTCGTCTTCCTTCTTCTCAATTTGTTTCGACCTTTTCTCTTCAAGTTCTTTCCCAATTCACAGCATGATCGCACTAACATTCTCTATTGGATTCAATGCTTGAAAGGGCAATTTTCCATTCCTTTATGCTTCCAATTTCCCCACAGTTGAAGCTACTTGCCCCATTTGCTTCTCCAAGTTATGAATACTTGACCTTGTTTCCTGTTGAAAAGTCATGACATTTTGCTGCAAGGTCACAGTGTTAGAGGCCAAAGTTTTCATCATCTCATGAAGATCATCACTGGATGATGACCCCATAACATTAGAGTTTGTGAATGGAGGGGGTTGTGTTGCTTGATAATTCTGTTGGGGCTGAAATCCATGGGGATGGAACTGTCGGCCTTGATTGCCTTGTTGAGGTGGGTTCCCATAGCATAAGTTTGGATGATCTCTCCATCCGAGATTATACGTGTTAGAAAATGGATCATATTTACACTGGGACTGTCCGTTGAATCCTCCATCAACTGCATGAACCTGTTCAATGTAATCTTCTTGCATTGTTGGGCACATATCTGAGGTATGTCCTTGTAAGGAACATATGCTACAAACTTTCACCTGCTGTACATTTCCACAAGCCAAAGAACGCACAAGAGAAGTAAGATCATTAACTTTATTTTCAAGGTTAGAAATACTTACCTCATTTACTCGTTTGTTTGCGAAGTCTCCACGGGTGCCAAACTATTTCGAGTTGGCTGCCATGTTTGAGATCAATTGGCGTGCAGCCTCGGGTGTCTTATCTACCAATGCCCCTCCACTTGCAGCATCAATGATACTACGGTCAGTAGGCATCAATCCTTTATAGAAATATTGAATGAGCAGCTGATTGGGTATTTGATTATGAGGGCATTGAATACACAGTTGCTCAAATCTTTCCTAATACTCGGAAAGTGTCTCTCCATGAGATTGTTGAATCCCATATATTTCTTTTCTTATGTTGGCAACTCAAGATGCTAGGAAATACTTCTCAAAGAAAATCTTATTCATGGCATTCCAAGTTCCAATGGAACCTGCGAGAATAGAGAAACGTCATGCCTTTGCTGCCCCTTTTAAAGAGAAAGGGAAAGCTTTCAACTTAACATGTTTTTTGTCAACTCCATTTGGTTTCATGCCAGCACAAACCATATGAAACTCCTTGAGATGAGTATGAGGATCTTCTCCTGCAACACCATTAAATGTTGGTAGCAAATGTATAAAACCAAATTTGAGGTCAAAGTTTACATTATTGTCGATGTTAATGCACAATGGTTGGCTTTCCACGTTAGGAGCAGCAAGCTCCTTAAGTGTTTGTTGTTGTTCAACAGCCATGGTGTTGACACGAGCTTCCTTTCGTAACCTGCGTAAAGTGTTTTCTATTTCAAGATCCACCTACACTTGAATCTGATTAATAGAACGGGTTACAGGCATAAATTGTAAAAAAAAAAAAACCAACCACACAAGAGATCGAAAACAATGCAAATTGTACAAAAATCCTACGCTAGAAAACTAAAACTACCTAAAAACCCTAGAAAACAGAGGAATTTGGCCTCGATAGGGTGGGGCTAGTGGTTACCACTAGTCCTATTTAGAACGTCATTTCCCTTCAGAAAACTAAAAGATGATACCTAATTCCACCAAAATATCTGTTTTGAACAGTACCGCTGCCGTAAATGAACAGTACCACAGCAAGCAAAAATTATGTTTCTCTTTTTTTTTAGAAAAATAAATAACAATCACAACAAATAAAAATAATAGCACAAGAATCAACTAAAATTACTTCCCCGGCAACGACGCTAAAATTTGTTGCGATGTTGCGGTCGCACAAATTAATTACCTTAGCTTAAAACACAACACACAAGATAGTATAGAGCAAGAAAGGGGTCGATCCCACGAGGAAGGTTGAAATCAGATTTTTATGCTAGATGGTATGCAATTTGGGGGGGGTGGACGTTATCTAGGCTAAAATAAAAGAAAACAGAACACTATCAAATGAAATTTAATAAAATTAAAAAATTATCAAGAGAACAAACCTTGGTCGCAAGCACACATCCACCTATAGAAATCAAAACTGATCATGGAAACGAAAACATCAATTTATATTCTAAATATTTATCTCTTCTTAGCATTGGTTTGTTAACGGATCCGTCGTATAACTAACCCTAACCATCAAGCAACCACAGTGTCCACACTAGTAATTTAATTCAATGGCAGCCTTAAGAACTAGATAAGTTGATCAATCAAGAAAACATAACTGTTCGCAGTCTATGTTTGATTTGATTGAATGTTCTGCCTAAGATTAATAACGTACATCCGCCACAATTATTAAACTCAGTTGCTTTACAAGTTCATATACCACAACCCCGGTTTTGATATCAAACTTAGCAATAGATTGTCTACAATAATAACTTAGAGTCCGCTCTAGCAATTAAAATAAACAATCATAGGAAAAATAAATATAGGAGAACAAACATATTCATCATATAAACTAAAAAGAAAAGGTAAAATAAATCTCACAGTTCTTGAAATCTGAAGGTTTCCGTGTCCTTGCAACCAAGAAAACGAGTTTAGCCTTGCATGTTTGTTGAACAACTAATCAAAAAGGAGGAGGAATGCATGATTCCAGGTTTCTTAGAAGAGGGGGTGTTTCTCTCATCTTGGCTGGCTGCCCCCCTTCTCTTCTCTCATTCTTTTTATATCTTAGGAAACCCTAGTCTTTATTTTATAAAATAGTCCTCCCTTAAGTAGACTGTTTACATTCAAGTACTTTAGTAACTATTTTCCTAAAAAAGGAGAAATAGTCTTGCGTGAAATCTTCAGTCTTTGACTTAGATGAGCTAAATTACTGATATAAAAACTTAGATATTAGTTTAGATGCTTCGGAACGTAATTTGGACTCGTTTCTTCATGAAACCAGTTTGGTGGCAGAATTCAGTTGTCATTTTTGAAAAATCATCTCTCCCTCATATGACATAGTTGTTTTCTGAAATTTGGAAAGTTTATAGACCTTTGAGTCAGGAATCCAAAAAAATTGAGTTTGCATCAATTGGATTTCTGTAGCTCCAGATATTCAAGTCGCAATGATCAAAGATCAACACTGGCAGATTGCAAGATTTGACTTTGAAGGCTGTGATTTCCATGCTCTTCCTTATTTTATTTTCTTGCCTTAGATGTCCAGAAAGGTATGGATGTTAGATTTTTAATGCCACTGGAATCACTTCATTTCAACCTCTAGAGCTCACACTACACAAAACATCGACTGAAGGTCAAATCTGCCAATTATCTCCAATTTACTCCTTTTGCATCTTTCATCAAAAAGTGCCTTCAAAACATAAAACAAAGAATATCAAGGCATTTTATATATATAACACAGGCAAAACACTAGTTAAATGTGGGTGAAACTATCGAATAATATGGTTGCATCAGTCTTGATTCATGAGTCTATAACTATTGAATCCAATGTGTGTCATTATGCATATTGCTAAAACTTAGTTATATGATGTGTGGTTCAATTTTGTAGTTTGAGCTCAAGATTTTTTCGGTCACCTCTTACCATTTTAGCGAACATCATGGCCTTTCTGGAATCAAAACACTTTTAATCATTCAGGATTGATTAGCTTTAATTTTGCGTGTTGGAGATCAATCAAAATATTTTGTCAAAATAAAATGTTAAACATCTCTTGACTTCAAAACAATAAAGAGATAAAGAAGAGACATGTTTCGTTAAAGGATGAGATGTAATTCCAAAACAAAATGCAGAATGGGCAAAACTCCATAACAAAATGATTGGCAATTCAGCATCATTCTTAGATAAGCTTTTCTAGCAATATCTAGGTTTTGCAGTGCATTTTCAATCACTTGTCATTCTAAGGTTGTTCTGGTAACAATATGGCCAATGACATCATCTTTCAAAAATTCAACTTGCCTCTTGTTCACTATCCTCTAAACTCGATTCTTGAAATTCTTGCAACTGTTTAACTGAATGGCCCAAAATCCCCCCATGATATTCTGTGAAGCCCGAGAATAAAGTATACAAAGAGAGGGAGGTTTATAATAATTCAAAATGTTGTAATAATATAAAATAAAGCAAAAAAAAAAAGGTGAAAGATGGGGCCAAAATGGAATTAACAAGAGATGGGACTATAAATACCCATCCCTTCTCTCATCCATGGTCGGCTGATAATAAGAATAATGAGGGGAGGAGAATTTCATATTTTTCCTTCATCAAAACTAGGAGTAAACACCTAAAATTAGTAAACCCAAATAAGCCTTAGAATTATTAAGTGGAGGAACACAATCTGGTGGAAGAATTAACAAGAAGAAAAGTGAAGAATTGGTGAAGAAAAGAGGGGGAAGAGTCGCTAAATACATACAAGGAGAATAAGGCTAAGATTCTTCTAAAATTTTGTGAAGTAAAGTTTAGATTTCCATCCAAGTAAGGAGTTCTAATTCCAATTTCTATGAAATCAACTTCAATTTGATTAGAAGTTTATGCTTTTCTTGAATTGGGAATTAGGATTCTTTAACATAAAATGTTGGGAAAATGCAGAAATGAGTGAGGTTAAATGGATTAGAATAATCTAAGTGCCTTAAAGAAGAAGAAGAAGAAGAAATGAGTGCATAAAAGAGAGGAAGGGAACTCTTAGTTCCCTTGGGCACGTTATCTACTAGATACTGCAGAGAGGGAATGAGAACTTATGATGTGCTTAATTAATTAATTTGGTACAAGTGACCTTAAGAGGACATAAAATGAGACGGGAATGCCATGAATAAAGGGAAAGCATGGCTGTGACTGATGAAGAAGCAGGGATTTAAGATGAATTGGAGATACTTTCTCCATTAGCAAAACAGGGCAGGTTCGTTGCCCTGTTTCCTGGGGGGATTTTGGACCTGAAAACTACAGAATTCAAGGAGGGTCCCCCATAGAAGTTGTAGCCGGAAGTGTTAGCTTTCCAACGAATCTGACCCCGCCTAATTTGGAGTCCTAGAACTCCAGATACAAATAAAAAACTTAGGAGAGGTCAAGCTGCCACCCCTATTGGCAGATTCGGCCAAGTTGATAAAACGGTGAAATTTAGCCATATTAAGGGTAGAATTTGTTTTCTTGCCCTTCATAAAGTGTGTCTTGATCTTCAAAAAGAATAAACTGTAATCAAAATTGAATTTATGATGTCCACTTGGACTACTAATGAGTTGAAAAGTTAAAGGATAATAATGAGGAATGTAAGTGAGAAAGAAAAGATTTGGTAAAAGAGAAATGAATATTATTTTCATTGTTGCTATTGCGTGTGATATGTGGACTAATGTGGAATAATGATGGGTGTTTGTGGTTTCAGGAGGAACCGAGGGAGGAGTACAGCAACCACAGAGGAACACAAGTCGAGCATCTACAGCAGGTAGGTACTTGGTACCTATATCTCCTCTAGTTAATAATTATTTTAACTAACTTGGGAACTATAAAAATTTGGTGCTTATTGATGAGGAAAAGAAAAGGGGGGGGAGGAAAGGTTAAATGACAAGAAAAAAAATGAAACGGAGGACTAGATTTAATATATGGGTTCTTTTGGAGTAACAATGAATTTTGGTAATGACCGTTTCTCGAATTTAATTTGTTTGTTCCTGATATGGGAGGCTGATGATGTTAACCAAGCTGGATAACATCGGCATTACTAATACGTGAAAGGAGAAATATAAACTTGATTAACTATTCGGTTTCAGAATAGTTAATGAGATCGGCGGGTGACGTCGATATCGGTAAAATTTATAAACTCGATTAACTATTCGGTTTCAGAATAGTTAATGATATCGGCGGGTGACGTCGATATCGGCAAAATTTATAGACTTGATAAGCTTTCCGAGGTGAAAGCTAATGATGTCAAGAATTTTTGACATCGGCATACTTGAGAACCTCCCAAGGTAATATGGAACAATGATTAACTATATTAGTTTTAAAAATAGTTAATGACACGAACGGTTACGTTCGTGTCGGCATTTTCATGAAACTAATTAGTTGTTCCAGGACGGGCAACTAAAGACACTAATGGAGGTCATTAGTGTCGGCAATAGTCTTTCTGATGTGGAGGGGGGGAGAAGTAATCAACAGAAAGAAAAAAAGAAAGAAAGAGAATTCTTTTATAACCATTAAAAGGGGTTTATGATTTAAGTAGATGGATATGTTGTTTAATTTTTCTACTATAAATTGCTTGTATTTTAATCATTTGTTTTTAATTATATGGAAAATTTATATTTTTGCAAGTCCCTCCCATTCACGTCAGGAATAGATTTTAAGTTCTTTGATCCCTTTTTGTATAAGTTAGGAACTTAGGGATTTGTGGTGTAATTTTGTCATGCAATAAACATGTAACCTGTATAGAATATTATATTCGTAATATTTTGTTTCTGAAATATTAAATGTATCAACCTATGCTTGGGATATAAGAATGTACTAGACTATGTTAGAATATATATGCAATCTTCGTGCTCGAATTTGGCTATTTTAATTATTAACTTATGCGTGTGATGTAAGATGGAGTTTGGGAATGAATATGGTCTTGAGCATAATCTGGAATGAATTATGCAGTTGATTGTACTAAACATGGATGTGATTGTGGATGAGATGTGATTCTAAATGTGTGCAAGGTACATTGTCGATAACTTGGGATCTCCCGGTATAGAGGAGACTCTGCCGAAATTTCATTAGAAATTTCAGCGAGTAAAATATAAAAAAAAATTGCTTCATCTACCCTTTATAGGGGGAAGATTAACAGATAAACTAATAAAAAAATTGGGGTTGTTACATATTCAAATCTATTGTTTGGATTATACCACCTAGGAAATAGTGGTTGCATAGGATTTGACGGAGTCAAAGCAACAAGTCTGGGGCCTGACAGATACTAGAAGACAAACTCGAGTAGTAGAGGGATGTTAATCTTGGCAAAGAGATTTGAGCAACATAAGCATAGCAAGACCTGGCTGGACCACATAACTAAGGTTTCCCACCTTCAGAGTCATCTTCTAATTCATCTCTCTTTTTTATTCTGGAATCCATGGCAGAACCTTCAATCTTTCCCATATTCATTGCTTGTTCAATTCTTTTAGTGATCTTCACAACATCATGTCAGTCTTTCAATGTTATGGTTGTTGTCTGAGGATTGTTGAAAACCATCCAACAGCTAGGTAATCTTGGCACCACTCGAAGACATGCAACACTGCCATTATTGATGTGTGAAATCACGCAGTGTCTCTATTAGGGACCTGATGAATCAAAACTCCTTTGTCTCCTTTTCAATTCTTCATTGATGGTGCGGCAAACGGACACTTGTAGAGGGTGTTCTGCTTTGTTGAAGTTTCAATCTTCTTCATGTTTTTCTGTATAAGCATGTCTCTTCTCCCTACTTCTATGTTTTATTACTAACACTGATAGGAGAAATTATAGATGATCTGGAACTACTGTATCTTTTCTTAGATTCTCCACTTGCAGATCCACAAACAGATCCCTGCCGAGAGAGCTCTTCTACGTTGAAGTTCGACATCTATTCATGTTTTTTAGACTAGGAGTGCTCTTCTCTCTACTATTGTGTTTTGGTGCAGCTACTAGTGGGAAAGAGTTTTATAGCATATGAAACTACTACATCTCCTCTTGTATTCCCCACTAGTAGATCTATAAACAAATCTCTATAAAAGGAGTTCTGTTACGTTGAAATTTGATGTTTTCTCCTATTTTTCCAACCAGGTCTGTCTCTTCTCTATACTACTATGTTTTCATGCTACTACGGTAGGAGAGAGTTTTTATAGCATAAGACACTACTACATCCCCTCTTGAATTACCCACTAGCAGATCCACAAACGAATCTTTGTGGAAGGAGTTCTACTATGTTGAAGTTTGATGTTTACTCCTATTTTTCCAACCAGGTCGGTCTATTCTGCCTACTACAGTGTTAACGGTGCTGAAATTGATGGGGAAAATTTTCACAGCTTCTAAAACTACTACATCCCCTCTTGTATTCCCCATAGGCAGAGCCACAAGCAGATCTTTGTAGAGAGAGTTCTGCTACATTGAAGTTATATATCTACTCCTATTTTTTCAAACCAAGTCTGGCTCTTCTGCCTAGTATAGTGTTTCGGTGCTGAAACGGGTGGGGTAAATTTTCATAGCGTCTAAAACTACTGTATCCTTTCTTGTATTTTCCACTAGCTGAGCCACAAATAGATCTTTGTAGAGGGAGCTCTGCTATGTTTTTCAAATCAACATTTTGTGCTGCAGGACAAGAATGAAGTTCAGTGACTTCAAATTAGGTCAGACACAGAAAGCTAACAACTATTTGGTGCTATTGCAAGATGATGTAGAGACAATGAGCAGTTAACGATGCAGCTAAACAAAAACAGTGATTGTCATATGTTGATGGCTGAAGACGTTGTTGCTGTTGTTCACGATTGAAATGAAGGAGAGGCAATGCCACTTCAGTGTTTATAGCCTCTGTTGGTAGAGTGCTGAGGAGAAGATTTAATTTTTTTTTTATGTATGGGACATAGACTGACGGTGTTCCCATAAAAAAAAACTATGCAACTGTTCCCTTTCCATTCTTGATGCTTAGCATTTATTCAAGCATATTTGCGAGTTTAGCTACTTTATCTTTATTGCTCTCAACTTCTTTTTTGACAATGAGCCTCTCTCTAACCTCTTTCTTCATTTCCATCTTTTTTTTTTCTAATTAGGTGTAGCTGAGATTATGTGGGGGGGACCTACTTTTCAAACTGGTGCATGCATGATAAATGTATGAACATGATATCTATGATAAGCTTGCCCTTTAAGGGTTTGCACTTGGTCGTAACTCTTGTATGATGAGATAAGTATTTTGATTCATATTCAATACTTTACAGTAGAAATTTCCTGAGTAATAGTCATTATGTCAACCATAAGTCTTGAGTTTAAGATGCTTCAAGAAGGGCTTGTTGTGATGTAAAATCAAGGTAGCACATACAACCTAAAGGCATGTTCTATTCATTAAGTGAGATAAAGGGTAGCTTGACTATCTAGTCTTAAAAGGGTCTTATATCTGCCCAGTGACGATCTTTGTAAAAACAATATGGGGGCGTTGCAGAAACAGTTAAGGCACGTATGCCCACCATTATTAAGCAGGCACTCGGATATGAGTTAGGTGTTTCACGCATCTAAACCCTGACCAATAGTCATAGGGCTGATCGTTAATCCCGCACCTATATTATAAGCTTGTGTGTGCTTTCTAAAAATTTAAAACATGTGATTGCATGCGACAATTCTATACAATGCATGAACAAATATGCATAAGAATTGAAGTGTGTAAGAAAATAAAATAAACATATTAACAAAAAAAACATGCAAACCAAACAATAAAACACAATGGTCAAACAAAACAAAGCTTAGACCACAAAGTCCCAAGTGGATTCGCCATTTTGTCGCACATGTGCGGCGTCGTGGCGATCGTCCTTCACTCAGGTTATGGTGTCAATCTAGCAAAGGTGGGGACACAAGGAATTCTTGTCTTTTATCAGTGGAAAAATGGAATGGGAGTCACCACCTTGTCTCTCAGAGATTGGATACGGAGACTGGTTGTGTAAAGAAAAGGTATTGGCACCCCAAATACGCCCTACCTAAAGTAAGATGCATTGTTTTATTATCTGATATATGCTACGGTTTTATCGTCTTTCTAATTGTTGTCTGTCTACGATTTAAGAAAAGTCCTTCTCGGTAAGGAGATCCTTATCAAATCGAGTAAAACCTAATCGTCCTAACGTCAACAAAAGAACTACCTTTTTAATATCAGGAATACGATTTACATTTAAATTTGTAATCCCTCATACTAAAACAAAACAAAATATTTCTTTTTGGATTTTTTGAAATATTGGTCAAGTTCTCATAACTTTAATAAACTAGTTATTAAAGCCAAAATGCATGTTAAAACAATTTTTTGGATTTTTCATTGTTGTATGAAAATACAATATGAATTCTTTTTTTAAGAGACTTGGTCGTATGCATGAAAACAAGACTTTTTTATATATAATTTTTTCAATGTTTTGATGAAAACCGAGTATTTTAATACCGGATTTGTATCTTTATGATATAAAAATACAAACCAATATTAAGCAAAATTTAGTAAAAAAATATGCAAGAAAATCACAATTCTTTCAAAAGAATTTTTTTAATTTTTTCTTTTTTTTTAATTGGGTCGGACTCGGCCCAACCATTTTGACAGTAGAGGATCTCTCCATTGCAGAACAGTGGAGAACAAAGATGAAGAAGAAGAAAGAGGAGGGGGGAAGCTGACCTGCGGTGGCTGCTGTGGTGGCTTACGGTGCTAGTGGCGATGGTTAACTGAGGCGGCTGATGGTGGCTGTTGTTTTCTTATTTTTCTCCCTTCCTGCTTTCGATTATCTCTGCTTCTTCTCTCTACTTTCCTATTTTTCTTCCTTTGTTCTCTGGATGCTGGTGGCGGTGCTGCTACGGTGATGACTGGAGATTTGTTTGGCTAGTGATTGGTTCTTCTTCTTCTTTGTGTTTTTTTTCGTTTAGTTCTTCTCATTTCTCTGCTTCTGTTTTCTTTTGCTTCTCTTCTTTCTCCCTCTTCTCTGTTCTCCCCTCTTTTCCTTCTCTTAGATTCTCCTCCCCTCTACTTTTTTATTCTTTTCTCTCTAGTTTCAAAGACAATCTCCCTGTTTTCCTTCTCTATGTTTTCTTTCGCTCGTTCCTCTCTTTCCTTTTTTTTCTTATTTGTTTCCCTCCTCTTTGTTTTTTCCAATCCTCCCTTTGTTCATCCTCATTTTTCTTTCTTTTTTCCCTCCCCCCATTTGTTATGCTCTCTTCTGTCAGTATTTATAAAAAAAAAAATAGGAAGAGAGGTCTACTACCCATGTCCAGTCATAGCACAGGGTTGGGGTGGCCAAGCAGCCATTGGCCAGCCGCCTCATGGTCGCCCGCAGAGCTTGTTCCCTCCGTATTTTTGTCTTGTGGTAGGCCATGGGTCAGAATTTAGGCAAGTGGGGGGTTTTGTCGGGTTTGTTTTCGTGTTTTAGGAAAGAGAGGGAGAGGAGAAAAGCAGGCGAACAAATGCTTCTTCTTCCCCTGCCTCGTGCGTCTAGGGGAAGAAAAAGACCCATAGTATCGTTCAAAACAGCACTGTTTTGGCTTCTATTTTTTTTTAGTAGTGGATGAAATGGCGCTGTTTTGGATAAAAAGCGTCGTTTCATTTAAAAGGAAATGGCGTCAAAAACATGTCAGGGTCCAAATCAGTCCTCAATTTGTGATTTGTTCAATCAAGTCCCCAATTACAAATTTGATTTTAAAAATCAATTCAATGGCATCCCTGCCAAATTCAATCGTCAGCCCTAAAGTTGGCTGCCCTTTTCACTTTAGTCTTTGGTCTCTGATTTATGCAATTTGACCCTCAATTGATCAATAAACTTTCAATTTCTTCTATTTGGCCCCTGATTCGGTCAATTACAGCCCCTCTACTTACACGTCTTTTCCAGCTTGGTCTTAGTCATGGTTTTTTTGGGAAAGAAAATTTATGTAGGCTCAAGAGGGACCATAAGAGATATATGTATTTTAGAACGTGAAAAGGATAACAAAGATGGTCTTTCTCATTTCAAGCGCAAGTGTTTAAAATCAATAAACTTTGATCTTGTCCAGTATGATGATTTGGACTTTGCAAAGAGATGTATGTCATAAGTCTATAAACAAAGAATCTACTACATATTATTATTCATACATCTAAAAACATGGTACAAGAGACATGGTGTGAGGGTGACAGTTCATTTTTCTATTCATATTATCTGGTTTAGAGTTTAGTCACCTTGATGAAGGAGTTACTTGATTCATTTTTCATTCTATAAATAGAATGTCAAAATATTGTTTTAAATAAACATCAAATCATTTCTAAAATCAAAAAGCAAGTTCAATTTTTCAAAATTCCATTAAGGGAAAAGATCTTGGTAAAAGAAATGAATTGAGTTTAATAAGATCATGCAAAGTTGCAAAAGTGTATTTGTGGGTTATCATACGGAACATCTCTCAAGATTTATGAAAATGAATAATGTTTGGTTGTAAATTAATGAAAAAGACAACAATTGAAGGATAAACTCATTATTTCAATAAAACTTTAGAAAAAGGTTCCACAACAAAGATATTATATCAACATCTTGAGTTATGATTCCTAGCAAGGTAATACATAAAAAGGTAAAATACTTAGCAACCAATTAATTGAAATTTTCTAGAATCTCCTAATCGTTCGTCTCTTATGAACTCGTCAATAGGGGCCTCTTTCCAATAGTCAGTTGGGGTCATGTGTAGACCATTCTTGGCCTAATGACACCATAGTTTTATCTTCAAGATAGTTGATTTCTGGGAACCGGTGAGAAGAAGTTAGTTATAGGAAGGGTAGGTGTTTTTAGTAGTTATTTATCTTGCCTTTATAACCACCTTCGATATTGTGAACCTCGGTTTCTATCCTTTTTCCAATGAAACCTTTCTCCTCAGTTTAGTTAGCAATCTTACCTAACCTGATGACTTGTTTAATCATCTTAGCTATAACAACCAGGTCAGTGCAATGTCATGCAAAGTTTCTAATCAACTATTCAAAGTACGGGGCCTTAAAGGTGTTGGAAAATAAACTGATTATCTCTTTTTCCAACAAATAAGGATTAATATGTGCAGCTACCTCACGCCACCTTCAGGCTTATTCTTTTATGAACTCCTTGTTGTCCTTCTCCATAGCTTATAAACTTGACTTATCAGGGGTCACATCCATACTAAACTTATATTGCCTAATGAAGGAATCAACTAAATCCTTCTACTTTGGTATTATCCAACCACATATACCAAGTGAGGGCAGTGTCACTCAAGTTGTCTTAAAAAAAGTTAATCAACAGTTTTTCATCATAAACCATCTCAGTCATTTTATTGCAGAATGCTTTGAGATGAGTTACAAGGCATTGAGTTCTAGTATATTTTTCAAATTTTGGCACTCTAAACTTTTTGGGAATGACCATGTTGAGCAACAAACACATCTCAACAGCCTTTATAGGATCATATAGGCTAGTTCCCTCAATAACTTACATCCTTTCCTCTAGGGCAACCAATTTTTCCATGTCATCTTCTTTTACCATCTTGTCCTTTTAAGATTCCTTCATTGTAAAGTTAATGGTAGATGACATCCTTATAAGGTATATTGGTTGAGCAAATTAGAAATACATGGCCTGTTGAGATTCGAGTGGCACCTTATTTGCCCCTAGATTCTGTGGATTGAAGGGAGTTGCAGGCATAGGTTCAGGCTGAGCTGTAAATTTTGCTTCTCTGGATTTAGATCCCAATGCCTATTAGAGTATACTAGTAAGCCTCGCACCTTCTTCTCTAAGACTTTCCAACTCCTTTTGGTGTAAGGCTTCCAACTAGGCTCTTTCTTCGTTTTCCATTTATCTTTTTCGAAGTCGAGTGTTATAGGTGTGTTTCAATAGGGAACCTATATTTCAACTTGCTAAATGACAATCATGCAATTATACAAATGTGATGATGTTATCAACAAGAAAATGTATATTCAATGTGGACTCGCCTTTCACGGGTGACAACGAGTATTATTCATGGATTTTAGGAACCTGATGTCATCATCATGCCAACGAGGGGATCCTTGTCCAGTCTTGCCCAAGTTTAAGCTTTCGATAACCTTTCGGCTTCCAATTTAAAACCATTTTCTTTTGTCAACTATAACAACTTAGACCCTTATAAAATTCATATGTGACGACCATTTTCCACTCAATGGTCTTAAAACTATTTTGCTTATTTTTAATATCATGATTTACAAACTTATATTTAAGATGTATTCACAATATTAAGAAAGACAAATTAAGACCATAATAAATAAAAATCTCTCTCTCTCTCTTTGCTTTTATTTACTTTTAATATTTGAGAATTATGAACTTACACATGAGATGTATTCCTGGTATTAAAAGAAACAAAAATAAAATATAATGAAATTTTATTTGGCTTTAAAATAGTTATGGTTGACTTATAAACTCATGGTTCACTTTAGTGGGGTGGATCTGTTTTGACCAACACTCATGGTTAGAAAAAACACAACATAATCTTAGTAATAAAAAAAAATGAGTAATGCAGTTTACCTTAGATTGGATGTACTAAATGTGATATTGTTCTTCCTATACACAATCAGTCCCCTTCAGACTCTGAAAATTAGTTAGGGTTTCTAATGACCAAAATAATAGGTAGCAACTTCAAATATTTTTAAACCATGAAATGACAAAAATTCATTGTTCTATCCAAACCACCCAAATCCTTATCTAAAAGGATGATCGTCATAACATCGCTTATATACGACAAATAAATTTAATATTAAAAAAAAGTTTAAATCAAGCAGTACACAACGATATTTCTATTAAGCAATAAATTACAAAGTTTGAATTAAGCAATAAATTATAAAGTTTGTATTGAATAATAAACTGTTTGATTCAATTAAAATTAATAAACTATAAAGTTTAATCCAAGCAATAAAATAAAACTTTAAATCGATCGTAAGACATAAGATCAAATTTAGCATTAAAGAAAGAAGTTTGATTCAAGTAGTAAATCATGTTACTTTAAATTGTAAACTACGTTTTTACCCACACTGTGTCATAGGTCAGGTCGTTTTATTTTTCAACCTTAAAAAAATATAAAGATGTTAGGAAGTAAAAAATTTAATGCATACCAGCTAAAACACTTTTAAAATACTTAAATGGTGACATATTGGACAACATATTTTTTTTATAAAAAAAATATTAAGACAGCGGCACATTGGATTAACCTGCGCCGACCATGATTACCCTGCAAAACTTGTGATCTAAGATATAAAATCACGATAAAATCATGAAACCTATATCAAAACAAATGAAGAACCCCAATTATAATGAATCAAATATTGAAGGCTTGCAGGGAAAAATTAATTTAATAAAAGACCTAAAAAATTATCTTGAGCAAACCCATATCGATGGTCATCCCAACACCGTGGGGCATGCCAAATTTTTCTAAACATAAAAAGAACAAAGTTCAAGCGATGCTAGGATTTTTAAAAAAGAAATATATATATATGTCACTTAGATAATTGAGTGGACTAGATTTAATAAGTTCATTAATTTAATAATATAAAAAACAACCCTAATTTAATAATATAAAAAACCAAGGAAACTCGGGCAAATCTTATAAACCTGAGTTAATCTTTTAAAATCACAACCAATGAAATCTCAAACCAGGGCTCAATCAAGAAACTCATTCTCAATCAATTTAATTTTGATGGATAAAATTTAAAAAAAAAACAATCTAAAAAACTTATCGAAACAAAAAAAAATAACAATAAAAAGAATGGGGATCGAACCTGATAAAAAAATGTAGGATAAAATTGAGAAAAAAATTAAAATCGTATTAAATAAAAACATAGCAATCAAAGAATGAGGACCAAATCTAATAGGTGAAAAAAAATAAATGATGAAATTGAAAATAATTTCAAATTTGAAAAAACATTAATAAAAAATCACAATTAAAAGAATAGAGAATAAATCTAAAAAGAAAAGGAAATTGAAGAGATGCTATGAAAAGACCTAGCATGAAAAAAAAGAAAAAATATAAAATTAAATTGACACCGAACTGGACGGAATTACAATATACATGCTGCTAAAGAGATTGGCCCCTTTAAGACGAATTAAAGAGCATCAACAGACATTTTTTGTTGTTGTAAGTTACTGCATGACACAGCGAGGCTGCTCACGCAAGCCAGCATCTTTATTTAATTATTATTGATATTAATTAGAAAATCAAATTTCCCCTAAGACTAAATGATTATAACAAAAAAAACCCAATATAATCTAAAAAAACCAATATGAGATTATAATAAGCCTCTGAAGTCAAGCTTTAAATATTTTGATTTTAAGGCCAATAGAGTAATTATATCGTACTTTGAAAAATGAAATTTCAAAAAAAAAAACCTAGACCCAAGTTAAGTATTGTTTCTCTTTTAAGGGTAATTTAGTATTTTAAATGTGTAAAAAAGTTGTAAAAAGACAATAGTAACCTCAATCAATTCAAAAATGACTAATACATAATAATTGAAAGAGAATAAGTGTGAAATTTTTTGAAGAAAAAAACAATAAACTTATTTTTCAATCCATAGTAATAGACCCGGGAGAATTTTCTAATCCTAGGTTAATGTTCCAAGTTCGCAACACATGAAATTGTAGACTCTAGTTCAATTAAAAAGTTCAATTCTCGACCAATTTAATATTGAATGATGAAAATAAAAAAAAATTCTCAATTTAAAAAATTTATCAAAGCAATAAAAAGAATGCATCAAATCTAAAAAGAAAAATAAATAAAGGAGCGTAAAATTAAAAAAAATCAAATTAAAAAACTATCTCAGATAAAAAAATATCAATTAAAAGAACAATGACCAAATTTGACAGAATAAAAATTAAAAGATGATGAAATTAAAAAAAATCTAATTTTAGAAATTAATTAAAATAAAACAAACATGAATAAAAAATGACCAAATCCAAAAACAAAAAACTTGAAGGGTTGATCTGTAAATCTAGAGGGCTAGGTGTGGATTTTTAGGATGAGAGAGAAAAGATAAAATAAAAAGGTTGTTGGCACCGAATTGGAGGTCCATTGCCCACATGCGCCGCCTAGAAAAAAAAGGACGCTAAGATGAAACAAATGACACGATAGAACAACGGTACTAACTACTGGAGTCAGTTGCACACACTGCCCAAAGGCGATGAAGCAACTAAGACGTGCAACGCACACATTAATAACTTTTTTATTTA
>Ga0325403_1000039_pt1 | contig 56214 bp, 25 predicted proteins | sample PopdelMetagenome_19_FD_205665 | JGI IMG/M metagenome (GOLD analysis project Ga0325403, IMG submission 205665) | Populus deltoides microbial communities from Bellville, Georgia, United States - Xylem-PdKOR-R4 | ecosystem: Host-associated > Plants > Phyllosphere > Stem > Wood/Secondary xylem... | reverse complement strand
ACTTAACATCTAAAAAGAGGGTGAATTAGTTATATCACTAAATTTTACACTTAAGACAAGTTACTTCAAGTAAATGCAATAACAAATAATATAATTAAAATACTTGAAGTAAAGAGTTAAGGAAGAGAATTCACAAACTCATTTTAATGTGGTTCAACAACTATACATCCATACCTTAAGTATCAAATTGTATTTAAGTATTGTATTATTTCACTAGTCCAAGATCAAGAGTATAATCACTTGATGAATCCATACCAAGCTTTTTACACCACTTGAAGAAAACTCTTCTTCGAGATTTTTTTTACTTGAAGATATACCCTTTTTTAGATTTTTTTTGCTTTGGTAAAATTCTCTCACCAATACCAAGAGTTTTTCCCTAACTCTTAAAGGTTTACAATGGTAATTTTGTTTTCACAACAAACTCTCTCAATAAGTGGATATTACAATTTGAAGTTCTAATATCCTTAGATAACACTTATAAGATATGAAAGTGTTTAAGTGCAGTGACAATTAGATGAATACTCTTTATGCTAGAATATGAAAGTTTAATAGCATAAACTAGAGTATGATCAAGGATTTATGATTTTGATGTTGTTTTACTTTTAGAATAACTTGTATATCATAGATGTTTGGATTCCCTTTTTAATTTTGCTATTAGACAAGTTATATATATATATATATATATATATATATATATATATGTTTCTAAGAAAAACTAGTCATTTATAGCTGTTATAGTCCCACTAACAGCTAAAACAATTGACTAGTTTAGATTTGTCAAGCCAATTAGTCAAACAGTTCCTATAGAATTTCAGATTTAACAATTTAACCTAGGTGAATTCTTAGAATCGTCTAACTTAGATTTTATCTTATTATTATCAACCCTTTAATGCATGTAGAGTGAAGTGTTTGAGTTTATTGTAATTGTGCTATCAAGTAAGATATAAAGATTTACATTTAAGCATTAAAATGAACACTTATTCTAAGTCTTCACTTTGCTCCCTTCTTGGACTTCCAAATTGAGTTTTTCACGTAATTTTTCATGCTTGTTGATATGTTCTTTATATATAACTTGTTCAAAGCTTATTCTCAACCAAGCATATTATTATTCCATTTCCCATTTTATTATTGTTGTTACCTATTTTTTACCCTATAAAAAAAGAAAAAGAAAATTCAAAAATACAAGAGGATACATATAAAGAAATCCCAAAAGATTGCCCAAGTTGGGGGTAAAGGACCAAAATGACAAATGAAAAAGTTGAAGGACTAGAATTTACAAGATTGAAAAAAATCAGTGACTCAATTTTAATTGAAGAAAGACCCATTTAGTGAAAATATTTTTATTTGGGTTAATTAGGGATGAAATTGCATGAAATTAAGAGTTTAGGAGGCAATTAAAGATGCATTTAAAAGCAATTGGAAGAACAAGGACTCAAATGAAATATGTCAAATCCTTAATTAAAAACTCTAATTTATAAGGATTTAACCCAGACGATGATTCGTTCAACCTCTGTTCATCTTATTCCTTGGCAGTTCACGATGATTAGGTTGGCACCTTCCAAGAGCTCGTTATAGAGTTCTAGACCACCAAATGGCTACGGTTTTTTGTAAATGGAAGAGGAACATCCCCTCTGTAACCTCATTTCCATGAAATTGGATGCTTATATTCCAATTCTTCCATATAACTCTCCAACATCTTATCCCTAATCAGTCATCACTCGTTTCTAGACCACCAAATGGTATTTGTTTCTTTTTTTGTTATAGGTTTTTTTATTCTATAGTTTAATGTTGTTCTATAAAGCATTTTAGAATATGTTTGTTTTTCTATGTAATAAAAGCCTTTTGGTTAAGTTAGTTTTTGATAAAATAGTGTTTTTGTTTTCTTAGTTTTGTTAATGCATTGATAAGCTATGTTATTAATCTTGGGTTTATAAGGCTTCGGTCATAACCAAAATATGTTTTAAAAATCATTTTTGAATTCAAATTGCATGGATAAGCTTGCTATTTTTATTTGCTAATTTGGAAAAATAGGATTTCATGCATGTTTTTTATGATTTGTTGTTTTTTATTTGTTGTGGTTCAAATGTATATGACTATGACATTGTGGTTTATATGAATTAAAAAGATTTGGTTTTGAGGCTTTGTATGCATTTCTGGGTTTGGCAGTAAGGTGATGCATTTTTGGGTAAAATTTGGGTTGGTACTCTTCATGTTCTTCCCAAGAACATCGCTTTAGCTACGAGTTTTTGACCTGTTTTATTTCATTTCTTTGCATCTTTGCAATCACTTAACATCATTAGACAATAATCTAGGGTTTTCATACACCAATAACATATTTTTAAGTGTTTTAATATCAGGGTTTGATTTCGGACCGAAATCCTCTTTCGACAAAATCATGTTGATTTAATAATGATCAAAGCAAATAGACCCTTGAACCATTCTTGATTGCGAACAAAATCTTGTCTTTTATTGCTTGAAATCTGGTATGGTTTTATTTTCAAGTTGCTAGTTTTGAATTTGAATGTTCTTTATTTTTTTTATGTTTGATTTGTTTTCATACAAAATTTTTATGATTTTCATCTTTTTGTAGTTTTGATTTTATTTTGGTTTAAATCTCTGTTTTGGTTTAGTTTTGGGTATAACCTTGGTTTTTGGTTCAACCCATGATTGAATCAATGTTTTCAGGTCAATCTAGTCAGGTCAAAATCAGGTCACTTGACAGGGACCTGTTTGGTTTGCTAGTATTTTTGTGAAAGGGTTTTTGGCCTAAGGGATTATTTGGCAAACACACCTTTAGACTTATTTTGACTGCTTTTTTTTTCTTCAGAAAAACAGGTTTTGCCAAACATACCCCAAAAAATTCCAAAAAAAAATTTAAACCAATCTAAAATTATTTATGAGTCTTTCACACTTTTTTCCAACATTTTCATTTAATATCATGACTATATACTTATACAATAAGATATGGGCCTGATATTAAAATATCAGCTTACCACAAAAAATTGGTGTGCATGTAGTCAAGTCTCTACAAAAAAACCATATTTAAAAAAAATAGTGATTTTTAGCCTTTATACACACACACACACACAAATATCTTTGCTTATGCTTTTGGATTTAATAATCAGTTTATTAAATTAATGAGAATTTGGCCAATATTTCAATAACTCCATTAAAAATTTTAATTCATGAGAATTAATGGTCAACATTCTAGTATAAATATTGGATCTACAAGTGGACTGGTATTTAAATACCAGAAGTTGGTTAGAAAATTGTCAGAATTATTCTGAATATTCATTAATTCTAATTGGGAGTATTTTTTTTACCACAGCACATGAGTTGTGGAAAACCTTTCGCCTTCCATGATAGTTGAACTATGGCAGAGCATCTACATGGACCCTTCTTATAAGAATTTATCTGACATATAAGCCTATAATAAATTAAAAATGTCAGATTTATTCATAAGAGTAATTTTTATCCTGAGTCATAAACTAACCATCGGTTAGAAACCCATCAAAATCGTTAAATCATATAAAGACCACACAATTCAGCTTACCAGGGGTGTTAATATCTTCTTTAGCCACAACTAGTCCCTTACTCTAGAATTCTTAACAAGACCAGTACACTCAAGTCTCCTAATGACCTTGAACCAAACAACTAGGTAACGACTCCTTGATCCTTAGTGCCGCTAGCCCACATGCCACAATTGTTATCATCAAAATATATAAAAACATGAATGTGTGGCTCTTAAAGTTAACAATGTTGGCTTGTCTCTTAGTTCTTAGGGTCTGACGTAGGCCTAGTATGTCATGTTAACCTTAAAACAAGTTCGATAGTAAATTGATGATTGTTTTGTCAAGTTGATGTAATGCTTTGATTAAACCTTTTTCAACTATCAGGTTAATAAGTCTCCTAATAGTAGGGATCAACGTAGACTTTACATGTTTTTTTAACCTCAGAACGAGTTTGATAATAGATTGATGAGCTTTCATCAAGTTATCTTCAGGTTTAAGCTTATTTTTAATGGTTGGGTTGGCGTGTCTCCTAGTTTTAGGGATCAACGTAGACGTAACATATTGTTTTTAACTTCAAAATTATTAAGTGTCAATGAGTTTTTCATCAAGTCAACGATATGGTTTGATTAAATTAGGATTTTAACGGATAGACCAATGAGTTTTTTTATGGTTCTTCATTGTTATATAACCAATATTTTTTTTTTTAAATTTCATCCTTAATTTTTTTTCTTTTTTGATTTGTTCTTTTAAAAGTCTAATTCTATAAGATAAAATTCTCAATTGCATTAGAAAGATAAAGTTTAAAGTAAGAGGACCACCATGTAAAATATGAAGAAAAAAAATCATGGCCAATCTTAAAGCTTTTAGGATTATTTTTTTTTTGTCCAAAAGAGTTATTTTATTTATTTTTTAATCCCCAAATTAAAAAGAGAAGAGAGAAACTCATTGTAAATTAATGAAGTTATCATTTTATCATAATGTAGCAAAAAAAAATCTTTATATTTATGGGTTTCTCTTCTTGAGATAAGTTTGATGGAAGTGGTTTTTTCCTCTAAACATAGCGCAAGAAAATAGACCTGGTTTGGTTTTTGTTTTTTTATTTGGTTGATTTTTTTTTTGAGTGATTTTAGAGTATTTTTGGGTTGTTGGGTGATTTATATAGATTTTTATAGTGTTTTGAGGCTCTTTTTTAGTAAAACTTTGTAAAAAATGGATTTTCATGGCAAAACTTGCCCTCAATTTTTTGGCCACTATAGTGATGACCAGATTTTGAGCAGCAGCCCATTAAGTGATTTATCACCTGCTTAATAAAAATGGAAGTTGATAGCTTGAAAAAAAAAAAGGGATGTGGGCTTAGCCTGTTTTTCTTATTTCTTTAATTAAAATTTTTTAAGATTAATTTATTTTTCTTAAATTAATTAATAATATTTTTTAAATATTATTTTATTCAATGTCATTCAATATTTACTTTATTTTTGAATAAGAGTATAGTAGTCTTTTTATAATATTAGTAAAACAATTTACAATCCATCATTGTTTTTTTTTTTAATTCGATCATATTGCTTTTCTGATAGCATATATTTTTATTGATATATAATTAAATAAAAACTTCTTCATAAGAATTATGTTGTTATTAAGTCCAATCGGGTTCATAATCTGAATTGCGAGTTTGACATATTAGCTTAAATTGATTTAAGTCGATTGAAGACATTGTTGTCTTGATATTTGAAATATAATTTTACTTTATATATATTAAATTTTGAGTTACTAGTGAAAATCTTAAATACTGATATTTGAAAAAGAATTTTACTTTATATATATTAAATTTTGAGTTAATAATGAAAATCTTAAATACTTTAGCAACTCCTCGTATTACTTTTACATTTAATATTACCTACTAATTACAAAAACATATTGAGTCTAAGGTTTAGAAAACAAAGCAATTCCCTCGTTAATATATATATATATATATATATATATATATATATATATATATATATATATATATATATGAACTAGTGGCATTGAATTAAAGTGTTAACTATCTCATTTTTATTAAGGAAAAAAGAAGTATCAAAATAAAGAAAAAAAATGATAAATATTCAAAACTTATTAAAATATATGAGATTTAATGGACGCAGGGGTTAGGATTAGAAAGGCCTTGAGAAGAAATGAACGTCCGGAGCTGTCCCAAAGATCTGTTATTCCCATTTAGCCCATATCACGGGGACCTACCTCCAACTATTTCGACATTAATAGTCCCAAAACACCGGGCCAGTCTCGTCATTTACGCGGTAGACCTCACAGCCCACGTTTCGCGGGCTAAACGGGAAATATTGGCGCCAAATAAAAAACCAAAAGAATTTGAATGTGGTACGCGTTTTCGGCTTCCCGCCAAGACTGTCACGGGCAGCCCGGGGAAACCGCGTGAGGAAAAAAAAGAAAAGAAGAAGAAGCAAGAGTCAAAATGGGGACAGGCAAGGGAACGGAAGTCGATGATTGATTCTGTACAAGACAAGTCCTTCTTGATGATGTTATTTGTCAGCCTGAGTACAAGTCAGTCCTCAAACAAAACTAAAACTCCCAATCAGATCACTATCTATATAACATTATCCAACCAGGCCTCAAAAACGAGATATTTTAGATCCAACGGATTCAGATTGAAAATTGCGTGATGGTTAGAGGATAAGAACGTCTGTTTGCTCAGGTTTCATGACGCTATCTATTCTCCTTCAACTCTTAGAATCTTCTTTCTTCACTTTGGATTCCCTCGAAAGCCCATGTGTACGTGTCCAACACCGTCTCCTCTCCTCTCCTCTCCTCTCCTCTCCCTCATAGGATTCCCCCTTCTTCTCACTCGCCCTTTCTCCATTAATTGCCGAATCCCCCGATTATATTCCCTGCCACGGCACCACTTATTTGTGCCTTGTTCAGAGTGTAATCTATTAAAAGAAGTCTCAGGTTCTGAGCATAAATAAATTTGCCCACCGTAGCTGTGAGCTTCCATGTGAGTTAATGAGACTTTTGGGAGCATAAATCATCAAGACTTTAGAAAACTGTGAATTGCTTACTTTCCAGCATCTGTTTTTGTGTTTGAAAACTGTGAGCTTAGAGGGAGAGAAAGAGATCTAATAAGAGTCTGCGAGTTCAATTTAATTTCTTTAGAAAACTAAATGAATTGCTTAAAAATAAATTTTATTTCAAAAACATACAAATATCACTTATTAACTATATAATTTAACTAAGATTCATATAAACTGAGATCTAATATATTTAAAATAAAATAACTGAGGTTAGGTAATTTTAAAATATATAAATTTATTAACTATATAATTAAATATTAATTAATTACTACGCGTAGAACGAGAGTAATTGTAGTTAGTTAATTTACAATTATTTAAGGTAAGTTTTATCTCTTATATTATTTGAGAAAGGGACTTGATTTTGATTGACGCACAAACTAATTTCCCTCATGATCGGAAAGGAAAAAAAAACTCTCTAAAGTTCACATTACTTATTTTAACTCTCACGTTTATAGGAAACAATAAAACAAAATTATAATTCAATTAAAAAAACTGTTTTTGGTCGTAAAGTTACAATTGTAATTCAATATTGCTTTCATTACGTGAATCATGTGAAAGACCAATGCTATGACATCACCTGACTTTCTTCGTGCACAAGTTAATTAATTTTTTTTTACTTGTTTTAATCCACACATCACCTTTTGAAATCAAGTTATATGTTGAATTAAATTAAATTTATAAATAAATTTGAATTTACTTTATAATATATTATAATTTTTAAGTTTGGAATATATTATTAAACCGCATAATTGAATTCAATTATACTATTTAGAATACATGTAGAAATGAATTGAATTAGTAATCTTAACTGATTTTTCCTTAATTTAGAAATATTTTTTTGTTACAAAAGTCATTTCTTGATAACATACCAAATAACTAAAAATAAAAAGAAAATAAAAGATAACATATTAGATCGACCCGAGTTAACCTGGATTAATCCATCAAATGTGCAACTATGATCATAAAACTATGATACCCCCAACAACACACACGCACAAAAAGTATATTAAAATAAATTATAAAGTCTAATTTTTAATTAATTTAATGTTGAATAATAAAATTAAAAAAAGATAAAAAAAAAAAACAATTCGAATCAACTCAAGTTAACATGTCAAACCCACAACTCAGGTCATGAGACTAAAATAATCTCATTAAAAGCAAGTTGAAACAAATTATGAAATCTAATTCAAAATTAACCTAATATCAAATAATGATTTTTTTTAAAAAAATCAATTAAAGAAAAAGGATACAAAAAATGACCCTAGTCAACCCAAATTTATAACATGCCAAAATCATGACCTAAGTTATGAAACTTGGATAATCTCATATAAAGCAAATCAAAGAATGACTCAAGTCAATTTGGGCTAATCTATGAAACTAGAGACTCGAGTCATGAAGATAAGATAACTCCATAGAAAGCAAATCAAAACATAATATGAATTGCAATTTTCAATCAACCCAATGTTAAAGGATAAAAATAAAAATAAAAATCAAATTAAAAATATGACAAAAAAATAACTCGAGTTAACTCATCAAATCCTTAACTTGAGTCATGAAACTGAAATAACCTCTTAGAAAACAAACTAAAATAAATCACAAAGTCTAATTTTCAACCAATAAAATGTAAGCCGATGAAATCGGGGAAAAAAATTCAATCAAAAAAGGAAAAAAACGAGTTAACATGATTAACCCGTCAAACTTGCGACTTAAGTGATGAGGTTCAGATAATCCCATAAAATCAAATCAAAACAAACTATAAAGTCCAATTCCAAACAAATAAAGTTTTGAGAAATGAAATTGAAATCTTTTTAAAATATATAGATTAAGAAAAAACATGGCACATTATTAAAATGAATAGTGTTTTGCGAGGTGTTGCAAGCTTCTTTTTTTTTTTTAGGATTTTATTAATTATGTTTTGCTTTGGGTTAGAAATTCGAGAGTATAAAATATATTAGCACACATATCAAAATTAGAATTAAATGGAAATGTATAGGGCGTGTTAAATTTACTATGCAATCCACTGTGCACTAAAACTTGTATCAATGTTAAAAAAAAATAAAACACAAAGGAGAGAATGTTACATGAATCTTAAAAGAAATGGTTTTTAAAAAATACATTTGCCTCTATGATTTTATTCATTTTTTTGTGAATTTGTTTTTATAATCCTATAATTAGTTTAAAAAAAAGATTCTGAAAAGTTTTCTATTGTAGGATGCAAGGGATATATCATTCTTTTATTTTTTAATATATTCGCGTCATATATATATATATATATAGTAGTTATTTTGGTGAAGCTAAATACAAAAAATAAGAGCATTAGTTAGATAACTAGGTTTTAACTAAATGAAAACTTTTTTTTTATCCTTTTTTCAGATTATCTTAGATTTTGTTTTTGTTGATTCTCATTTCTTATGATTTGTATCAAATTAATAATCCATGAAACAAAAATAATTGGAAAAACCTATGTTAATATGAAAAGCTGAAGGAATCATGCTAGAAATGTTTTTTTTTTTTTTTTGTCAATAGAGTGGAAATAATTACTTTTCTTACAAGACACAATATTATTGTTATACAATTAAATAAATAAATTTTGAAAAGCTCCTTGCATGATTGTAATCAAATATTTTAATATTCATCTTTATTTTAATTTATCAGTTCAACCTTTAGTTAGTATCATAAACTCTCTCTCTCTTTTTTCACATTTGTTAGCATTATCTTTTTGATTTGTAATTAAAAATTTTCTTGTAGTGTAAAAGGCATTACTGATGCCTACATTTTTCTTTTACGTCAACAAAAAAATTTGAGTTCAATCCATAATAAATACAAGCATTTGACTAGTTAATAAAAATACTAAAGGTGGAGAGAGTTTTATATCCTTCTCTTCGGATAACACTATTAATTAGAAAAATATATTTTTTAACTTTGTTTTTTCTTTAATTTATATTTTTTTTCATTTTAATTTCTTCCTTTATTATTAGGTTTATTATGATTGAGATTTATAATTGTTTTTAATTTACTTTTTATAAGGTTATTCTAGAATCATAACTCAAACTAATAGTTTGATGGGTTAATATAGTTGACTTGAGTTTTTTTTAATTGAATTTTTTTCTTAATTTAATCCTTGAATATTTGATTAATTGAGAATTAAGTTTTGTGATATATTTCTGTCTGTTTTTATGAAGTTATTTCTATCTTATGAATTGAGTCATAAGTTTGGCGAGTCATTATTTTATGTTTTTTTTAATCTATTTTTAATTATATTTTTCAACACTAGATTGATTAAAAATTAAATTTCATAATTTGTTTTAATTTGTTTTATATTGAGTTATCTTAGTCTCATGATCTAGATCGTGGGATTAGAAGTTAACTTAGGTTGATTAGGGTTATATTTTTTGTTTATTTTTTCAAATATTTTTTTTCAATTTTATATGTCAATATTGAGTTTATTGAAAATTAAGTTTAATAATTTATTTTGATTTATTTTTTATAAGACTATTATAATCTCATGATTTCATACATGGATTGTCTTGTTAACTCAGATTAACCTAAATTAATATAATATATTGATGTTTTAATATTTATTAAAAAATAATTATCTAAAATATTTATTTTAAATCAGATTATGATTTTAAGCGAGTTATCTCTGTATGTGTATTGGGTGATAGATTGATATCAAATCAATTCTTACGTATTAACCTGGGGATGCACTAGAGTGGAAAGAAAGAGTCAAAGTGTCTGTTGATCTGCCGGGAGACACCACTGCGGCGTCAGGGGAGATAGAGGACAAGAATGCTGATGACTATGCCTTCGTCTCTGAGTCTGAAAAGGAAACAGATCAGGCATTGGGACCTGCCACCTCTGAGCAGATTGAGTCCAATGTCAAAGTAAATAGGAGTGATGAAGATAGTCTCACTGCTCAAAGACATGAAGTCACCAAGATGGAGATTGAGGAGAGAGATGCTAAAGAAAGGCATTTGAATTATCGTGCCTCAATCCTTGAAAATAAGATGGAAGTCAGAAAGGAGGGATCCCCTGAAGTTCAGGATCACGATGGTGGTGATCCACAAAATCTGCCGATCTCTGTCAGGAAGTCTTAATTGAGTGAGGACATATATCAGTCCGATAATCTTTCTGTAGATGACAACGAGCTGGGAAAAGCACAGGGTCCTGAAGTTCCTCCGGATGTCAAAAGTAGTGCTGCTGCTGCTCTTTGGAGCAGATTCGAGTTGCGCACAACAAGGCTGTCCCGAGAATTGGCTGAACAGTGACGACTTGTTTTTGGAACCTTTAGACCTGCTAGGGTGATTAATACGGTACTTTTTATTAAAAAATTATTTTAATATCAAAATACTTTTTATATTAAAAAAATTCATTTTATCCCTAATATAGCTGCTATTAATTATCTAGTAGTAACTAAGCATATTAATTATCTAATTTTAAATCTAAATAAAAACAAAACAAAAATAAATTAAATGCACTTCTCAATGAATTGATGTACGAACTAGCCATATATACAAGACCCTTAAATATAAAAGCTTTTAACCAAAACTTTGAATCAAAACACCTTTCATATATATATATATATATATATATATGTTATTTTTTTTAATTAAAACAATTGAAAGCTTATAACATAAGTTTTAATTTGATATGTATATTGCATATATATTTATTATTAACATGGTGAGATAATAAGAACTAAATAAGTTATTAATTTTAAATCAACTCCACCATAGGTACATTAATTTATTTCCAAACTTTTTGATGACATAAGAGATAAGTGATATGTTAGTTTAAATATATTACATAGAGGTTACCACATTTCCTTTTGTGAATATATGTTAATTTTAAATCAACTCCACCATAGGTTCATTGAGTTATTAAAATTATTAAATTTTCCTTAAAAACTATTTTCATTTAATTAGCACTAAGGGACATTTTTAATTTTTTACTTTATTTTAAAATCTGGATTAACTAAATTGCCCCTAGAATCAAATTTTCTAAGCATTGTGGCAGGGGGAGTTTATGTCATTTCCTATGTTTTTTGTTATTATTAAATTGAGTTAGGGGCAATCCAGTCTTTTTTATTTTAAAAATTATTGAAAAAATGTATTGGTATGTGTGCGCGGGGCAGCTCCGTGCTCTTCGAGTGGCGTGAGCCATTGTCTAGTAGAGGAACACCAACTTCCACTACGGTGTTGGAAGCTACGCAATTTCCACATGGGCCAGAGTGTATGATGGTTACATTGACAGTTTGTCGCCGATCATCCCTTCCTTTTCTTTTCTTTTTCTCTCTCTCCTCTCCCTTGAATTTTTTGTTGGACATTAAAAAAAAAAAGGTTTATCCTCTTATTTTATGACATTTCAGGTTTGACCTCAATATTTTAATTTTTGATTTTGATTCTTAGCCCTTTTATAAAAAAATTAATTGGTTTTCATTTTAATCATTAGATCCATAATCTTGATTTTTATTTTTGTTTTGTATTCTTTTGTGAATTTGATTTTTCTTTTTAATTTTATCTTTCAATTCAAAGTTTGATGATATTTAAAATTTGACCCTCATTGTTTTGATTTCTAATTTTGATTTTTAGCCCTATCATTGAATTTTTTTTCTCAATTTCATCATTAGATCCATAATCTTGATTTTTTATTTTTTGTTTTGGATTCTTTTGTTAATTTGATTTTTTTAATTTTTCCCTTTATTTCAAAGTCTAAGGCTGTCCTCTCATTTTGTTTTCAAATTAGGTCTTTATTTTCTGAATAGTTATTTTTTAATTTTTTAATTTTATCATTCGACATTTGATTTATTAGGAGCTGATCTTTGTGATCTTTGTGGTGTTTCCCATAATTTTTAGATCTGACACAGGAGTCAACCCAGGACAAGTATCAGGTCACGAGACAGAAAGGTTGATCCAAGTTAACCCAATTCAATCAAATATTTTTATTTTATAAAAAAGTTAAAATAAAATCATTTTGAAAAAACAAAAGGAAAATAGTCAACGAGTTTTGACCCGATGTTGACTGGGTTTGCCCCAGGTTACATCCTTTGAAGTTGTTCATTTTAAAAAATGAACTTCATTATTTTCTTTGATTTCCTTTTAATTATGTTATCCATGTATCATGATCGAGGTAGTAGGTTTGGGCGTGTGACCCATGTATTTTTAAGGTTGCAATTTTAAATCTTGTCGTTTAATATTTATTTATTTTTAAATTAAGCTTCATCTTTTTTCATGTTTCCCTCCTATTGAGTTTCTCGTCCGCATGATCTCACTGGCGAGTTTTGACGATCTCACCCTTGTTTGCTGGTTCTTTGTATTTTTAGATTTTTTTTATTTCATCCTTCTATGTTTGGATTCTCAAGGATTAATAATTGTTATTTTTTTCAAATTTTTTATGATTTCAAGTCGTGGATTTTTCTTCGTTCTTGAAAATCATTGACAATGCTTCAACATCACTTTTTAACATTACAAACAAATTGGTCATATGACTAGTGATATTCTATTAGATCTACCGAATACAAGATATGTGTAGGCAATTATGACACCTTTGCATGATCATGGATCAAGTAATCTTGACGATTAAGGACTTGATCAAGTTATATTTTCAGTGCAATTGCTGGTAAAGAGGCTAGCTAGCTATATTTTATGGTTTTTGTATAGTCCCCAAATAAGAAATTGAGGGTCAATACTTAAATAATAAATATATGATTGTTATGTGTAAGATAAATATATTATAGCAGCTAAATGGCGCTATTGATTTAAACCATGCTAGAAAACAAATGCAAACTTTGAATGACTAGTTTAATTAGCAATATTCTATCATTAATTGAGTAATTCTTAATCTAAAAATGGATAATATATTCATTTGTTTGAATCCATATTCATATAAATGGAATGATCAGAGGTATTATAATTAACATGTAGCTTTCATATTGTCTGTCGATTTGACGATCTCCTTCTGGTCCCCACAAACAACCCAATCTATCAAGCTCATTAAAAAGTGCCCTGTAACCATTCGATCTAGCATGCAGGTTACTGGTCAAAACATGTCTTAAAGCTCATTGAATGCTTGATCTCCTGTTCAATCGTGAGTGTGTTCCTCGTGCACGTTTACAATAAAAGAGAGTTTGTTCTAGCTTATATATTAATCACCATGCATGGCTATATATGTGATTAATTAGATTACCAAGTATTTATAACTAATTTTTGGTAAATATGAATGGGATATGATCATTATATATAGATATATATATATAGTCGAATATGGATGCACTAAATAAAATCCCAATCTTTCCTTGATATCGTAGACCCAAATACACTCGATTCTCTGAAGAATCAGCAGAAATATTGGTGGCACATGAAATTCGGCTTGCAGTATCCATTGCTTCCTCGACGGCAACAATGGAAGAGCTCGAAATAAATATAAAAACAAGCAACGAAAACAGCCTATCACACTGTATTGTAGCATCAACAGCACCATTATAGGGGGTAAAACAGATAAGAACTAAACCAGTCAAAGTTAGACCTTGATTTTTAGTACAGGCTTTACTGTGTGCTTTCATAAAGTATCCTAATCCCCAGAAACTTTGGCTTGTTATAATATCCAAACATTTGCCATAGCGTTGAATTAGGTAAACCCCCCCTCGTCACCTTTTAAGCAAATCCCTTGATGATCATGCGGCACTACAATATTTCTTTATCTACTCCATTACGAATTGGCTGTCCTGTAAATGATAAACATGCCTGCAATCTTATCCGCAAACACACTAATTTACCATATAAAACACCAAAGTTGTACAAAATGTCCTTGTCATCAAGTGCTTCGAAGTGGAATCAAACAAAGAACCCATCAGCCCCACATAGGATTCTAACCTATCACCACATTATATGCCTTAATTTGTCATTTTATATTCAGAGAGGAACATGGCTTCGAGGTAGGATGGGTCACATAGGTGTGGGGTAGTATATAGGAAGATTAAGGAAGGGATTGGCAGAGCGTAAAGAGGTACTTGAGGCTCTACGCTCATGGGGTCATAGTCAAATGAATTGAGCGAAGCATCCGTGCAGCATCTCAGCCATGAAAAAGATTTTCTTTCTTTTATACATTTCTTTGGCAGCTTTTGGCTTCACAGCTGAAGTACCTTGAAATTCTCTCAAGGCATGGTAGCTTATCTGAAATACACACGTGTGCATTTGCCTGGAGAGAGAGAGAGAGTAGTTGCCACTTGCAAGGTAGCCTTGGAGGTGAATGAAGGTAGAGCACAGTACAAAGCTAATTATTTAGACAATTAGAGAGATTAGTAAAGGGTTGGTTAGCAAAGCAGAGCATGGGCAGAGCAAACATGGAAGTGCTGTCTTTTTACTAAATACGACTGAATTTACCAGTACAAAAAATCGAACATCCTGTGCCTGAAATCTTCAAACGTGCTTTCACAACAAAACCACCATTACAGCAGAGCAAAACTTCGAGTCTCAAATAAATACTTAGAACAGCAATTGCAATCCATTCCGGTTCCAGTACAAGCACTCTTGAGCATAAAAATAGTTCCTAAATCAACTAGCTTAGAAAAAAGAGACACCATACTTGCCATTAACGAAAAATCAATAATAAATAATAAAAAAAAGAAAATAAAAGGGAACTAACCATTTCATAAATACCATAACTTTTGTACATCTTCAACTCCTAATCACTACCCAAGTACAAGGAAAATAAGAGCAACTAATACACCAAAAAACAAACCCATTAAATAGAGCATAACACTACAAAATCCCTAATTCTTGAAGTCGACCTCTCAATTCGCTTTCTCAACATAGCATTTAAACACTGTTTCCAAATCAGGAGGAGTAAAGAACTCCCTAACACCACTGTAGTTACACCTTGAAGACGGCCGCCGCTTCCTTGGAGCAGGCGGGCATGGCAATCTCTCCGGTATTCTTGCCTCCTTGGCTGTTGGCGTAGTAGAAAACTCCTCTTCGTCACCATCGCAATCTTTCACTCTTGATTTCGTGTTTACCGGCTTCAGTGAAGTCCTTATTGCTATTCCGGCGATCACCCATTTCTTCCCTTCAGAGTCCAAACCTGAATCCACCTGTGTCTTCTTTGAAAAACCCATGTCTGATTAGAACCAAAACCAACAAAGGGAGAGATGGTAAGTAGAAGAGGAATAAGAGAAAAGGGTCTTTGGATGCTACTATTTTTTTAGAGAGAGAGGGAGAGAGAGAAATGAAGAGAAAATTGGCTTTGAAAGAAAGAGGGAAAAAGAGATTTTTCGGGGAAAATTAATACTAAGAAAGAGAAAAGGAGTGATTTTATATACTTCACTTGACTAGCCCAAAATAAAGCGAGGAGAAAGGGCGGCTGCCCGGAATTATTACGGGCAGATAAAACCGAGTGAAATTGATTTTGGCGCCAAATTTTCGTGCTTTGATTATCAACGGCTCCTTTTCCCGCTCTCCGTTTTTCTTTCCTTTTCCTGTCTTCCGGTTTTGACCTTTTGACATTTCTATAATATCTTTTTTGGGAGTGCTGTTGAATCAGGGCACAATCCCCGCACGCGTTGAAGAACGTCGTCGCTCTTATTACGTTCTATACTGCAAGGTAGGTTATGTCTATTCAATTAGAAGGGTATATATTGGTAATGTATATATAATTTAAAATATTAATTTAAAAAAATAATTTAAATTTAAATTTAAATTTAAATTTAAAGATAAACTAATTTAAAATTATATAATTCAAATTTCAAATACAAATAAAAAAATTAGAGCTGAACCAATATGATTTGATCGACTCAATGAGTCCAAAGATAACTTGTATGACAGGTAAAAATATAGTTGGACTAAAAAAATTCAAGATAATATATATTTTTTTTAAAAAATATTGAAATAACAACATATTAAATCAACTTGGGTCAACTTGGGTAAACCTTCAAAATTCATGATCCAAGTCATTAGATCATAATAACCCCAAATAAAGCAAATCAAAACATATATTTCAATCTAAAGATAAAATAATTTGAAATTATTCAATTCAAATTTCAAACACAAGTAAAAAAGTGGGAGTTGAACTGATATGACCCGACCGACTCGATGAGTCCAAAAACAACCTGGAAGATTGCTAAAAATATATTTTGACTAAAGAAAGTTCAAGATGACATATTTTCTAAAAATAATATTAAGACAATAACATATTGCATGGACTCGGGTTAATATGTGTTAGCTTTTCAAATTCTTGACTCGAGTTATGAGATCATAAGAATCCTCAAATAAAGTAAATCAAAATAAATTATGAAACTTAATTCTCAATAAATCTATTGTTGAATTATTAAATTGGAAAAAATTCAATGAAAAAAAGAACACAAAAATAACATTTTTAAACAAAATTATGAATTTGAAAAAAATTTAAAAAATGTCATATGTAGTCTCGCAAGGCCTTTTTAAACTCCGATTGCTCTAAAATTTTAACCTAAGATATAACAATATATTAGGAGACTTCTCGTAAACTTTCCGCCTAATCCAATGGTCGGATTAAGAGATATGATCAATACCGTAAAACTAGAGAATATTTAAAAAAAAGAGCAAAAAAACATTATTTGGCTGAAACGGAACTGGAATGTCTTGACCGGAATTAAGGCAGAATCTATGGAACATGTCATGATTCTGAGTGATATGAAATTTTTTCTGGTTTGTTTTCTTTTTTAAACTGGAACAAGACATACCGGCCATTCCAGATGAAACGAAATGGAATTGACAACCTTGACTAAAAGAATTGAAGATTATGGAACACTGAAGCGCTGCTTTATCTATTTTTTAATCTTTTTTTTTAATTCAGCCTCTATTTTTTTCTATTTTATCTCTTATTTATTTCAAATTTTATCCTCAATTTCATTCTCAGATATTTTTAAAGTCATTTAAATTACATTTGGATCGGCCAAGTCAATTGAATCATGTTAAAATAACTCTCACGTAGTTTCATTTTAAACCTGGGTTAAATAAGGAGTCTAGTAGATGAGTTTTTTTCTTGTCAATTTCACCATTTTCTTCTCAATTTCATCCTCATATTTTTGTTTTATTGGTCAATCAAGTTACCTTTATCCAGGCTAAGTCAACTAGATCATAGCAAGGTAACTCCCACACAATTTACTATTAAACCCAAGCTAGGAAAAGAAGTTGGGTCAATAGGTTTTATGTTATTTTCGTCATTTTATCTCAATTTCATCCTTATAATCTTTTCTATCAATTAGTTGAGATGTCTTTGAACTGGCTAAGTCGAATGGGTCAAATCGGGGTAATTTTCACACGGTTTAATTTTAAACCCAAGTTAGACGAGTGGTTGGATCAGAAGGTTTCAAGGTTAACCCATTTGGTCAAGTTTAATAAAAATGTATGAAACTGAAGCTTATTATTATTATTATTATTATTATTATTATTAATTCAACCTCTATTTTTTTTTCATTTCATCTCCTTTTTATTTCATTTTTTTTTTCAATTCCATTGTCAAAAAATTTTCTTATAATCATTTGAGTTGTTTTTGGATTGACCAAGTCGACTAGATCACATTGAGTTAATTCTCATACAATTTAATTTTAAATCTGATTTCAACAAGGAGTAGGGTCAAGGAGGTTATTTTTTCTTGTCAATCTCATCATTTTCTTCTCAATTTCATCCTCAGACCTTTTTTTACTGGTCAGCTATATTACCTTTAGATTGACCAAGTTGATTGGGTCATGATAGAGTAACTTCTACATGGTTTACTTTTAAACTCGGGCTAGGCAAATGAGTTAGTTAGAGTTTTTGTGTTATTTTCATTTTTTTTTCTCAATTTTATCCTTAATGTATAGACATACTTATTCTCTCAATTATAATCATGTAATCATGTGTTTGCGGTTAATAATAGACTGGCAATCAATAATAAGGTCCAGGAGTAAGACACTTACCTCAAGTCTGTTGGCAAACAATAGTCCCTACTGTTTGAACCAAGTTTTCATGTTATCAAACATCACATTTTTTTTCCCTTTTTAATTCCAAATGATAGTTCAATTATCATCACACAATTATTAAATCTCGCTCATTAAATATTTTCTAACGCTATCATGACATCAAAGCAATCTCTCTAGTTTCAAGTCTTGATTAAAAGTATTGTTATGAAAGAAAACATATTTTCTCTTAATTCTGTTGAAACTAATCTATTTCTTACCTATCTAAAGGTTATTCCAATATAAATTCACATCCTTTATATGTCAATTAATCTAATAATTCTAATTTATATTTTTTTTCTCTTGGCCGAAACTACCAAGTATAGAGGATGAATTTTCTCCTCAATTCTTTCAATTGGAACGTTACCCAATCTTTTCCGATGACACTATCCATTTTCTTATAGTCAAACAACATAACAACAATAAATTTATCATAATTTCACATTCAAATCAACACTAACACATTTAATAATTCAAATAACTTAAAATCATCCAATCTAATTATGCAAATTGGGTTTCTTACCTCTAATGGGAACAAGAACAAAAGAAGGATGCAAGAAAAGTCAAAGTTCTTTTCATTTTTTCCTCTCTCTTTTCTCTCCTCACTCTAAACTCCCTCTAAGCCCCTTTCAATCTTTAATATTTTTTTAATGATCTCCAAGGAAGTGATTTAAAGAGAAGAAAACTCTAATTTCTCCTTTTTCCAAGCCTCTTCCCTTAGTTTCATTGCCCAATTAAGGTATTTACAACCAATTTGGCTATTTAAAATTTGACCCATCATTTATTCAGGATGAACTGGTCGATTATTTGAAGTTATTAAATGAACTGGTTGACCGTTTCCTCATTTAGTCTCCATTTAATTTTTAATTTAATTATTATTTTTTTGCTAGGTTTACACTGATTCTAGCATTTCACTAGTTGCAAACTTAGGAGATTAACTCAGCTTTAAGAGATTTTCCCGAGTTTGATTTGATTTTGTTTTTTAATCCTTTTAAGCTCATGTTCTTTCAACAATAGACACACACACAAACACACTTTTTACATCATTTTTTTCATCCTTTCTTTCTTTGCTTAATCGAGTTATCTCGAGTTTTTTTATTTGTCATTCTTTATTAAATTAAATAGAATTAATTGATTGAACGTAGAAATGAGATATTCATTTCATAATGGTCCACTTTCTAGGTCATTGCCCTAGCAACACATGCAAATTCTTTCGATGTTGTCATGCAACCTTTACTAGAGGTGTTTGAATTGTCTTGGCGAACTCTTCATGTGTTGGAGCAGTGACTATGGAGGAACAACAAAGAGTCTCTAATGGGTTTTTTTCTTTCTTCCACTCCCATAAATGATATTGGCCAATCATTTCTTATAGTTAATTATTTCCAAATGTTTTTCATTTGATTCATCTACTGTTATTACCTTTTTTTTAATCATATCATTAGATTATCCGACTTTATTGGATCCAATCAAGTTAATGATCTGAGTCTTTGATTTTTCAAGCTTTTTTAAAACACTAACATCACTTGAGCTTTCTTTGTTTTACGTTAAAAAATAATTGACCAGCACACAACATAATGCATGCCACCAATCTAGTGTACTCTTATATGCAGATGCTAGCATAGAAAATGTAATAGACCATAGTACAACATATAACCGGTGGTAATGCTCCATGAAATTGAAACTTGTTGTTATAATACCTTATATCCCACGTCTGAGAATAATTACGAGATTGAATAAGATAATAAAAATGATTAATTGACCTATGTGCAATAAGAAATATTTTTTAGATAGAAAGGAAAGTAGTCTCCCCAACTTAGTGTTGTACTTGGTGCCCCAAAAGCTATTTAGTAGTGCATCAAGCCCATCCCTTAAGCTTGGAGCATTATAAATGATATTTGAGCCGACCTTAACCAAGTATTAAGAAAAAAACTAAAGGGTGTAGGGGATTCACTATTCACCCACACCCATTACAATATGGATAATAATAGTAATTCATAATGTTTTGTTATTTTTTTGTGCATTTTATTTTTTTCTTTAATTATTGATTTTCTTTATTTTTAGTTTAATTCTTGGTTTGCATGTCTGTTGGGATTTTGAGTTGATATTTATTTTAATTGGCCTTCTATATAGTTATCATGATACTAAAAAATTTTCCCAACAATGAATTGAGGCTCAATTTCATTAAAAAAAGTTTTCATTGTTTCTACAACATCTAAAACCAAGAAGCCAAAATTGAAAAAGAAATAAAAGAGTACCCCTTTTTTTTCATGTTTTAACAAAAGGTTATTTCAAGCCTTGTCCTTCATCTTTTATGTTTTCTTTAGTCATCAAATTTTGTTCATTTCAATTTTATCTTTTTATGTTGTGTTTATTAAGATTTTTTGTTGATATGCTTTTATGTACTAACCGTTGTATTAAGTAATTGTCTTGATATCGGGTTGGTAATTGATTTTGCAAAAATATTATAAGGATTTTTCATTTTTCTAAAGATTAAGAGTAAAGGGATTGAAATTGAAGCATAGGAAAACATTGAAACCTAAAGGGAAGAATAACATAGTTTGTCATGAAAACCAATGCAAAGAGAGAGAAAATGAGAAAAAGAGAAAGAAAGGAGAATGGGTTGCCAGAGCCACACCAGACTTCCTAATGTAACATGCACCTATGTACAAAAAAGATACCACGATGGTTCCGACAATATCAAAACATGACATTGATCGAAGCTTGGTCTACTTCTCATGTGTTGCCCAAAGCCTACAGACTTCCTCACACTCTAGCGAGTGCAAAACACGCACTAGGTACTTTTCCTTTTTTGTTTTAGTTTAGTCCCTTGATTTTTAAAACCTCTTCAATTCAATCCCAAAAATATTTAATTGTTTTTTTTAGATTTTTTTTATTTTATCCTTTAATATTGTGTTGATTGGGAATTGTGTTTTATAATTTATTTTCTTTTGCTTTCTATAGGGTTATCATAGTGTCAAAAAAAATATCCTGACATTAGGTTGTAGTTCAATTTTTTTTATTATCTATTTTTTTAACATATAGTTAAATAGAAAATGGTTTCAGAAAAAAACCAAGTTAATAAACTTTATGGAGTCCATGAGCCATTTTGCGGATTTGATGGGGAAACCTGGGTTGCCCTGGTTCATAAGTTTAATGAGGTAACTATTTGTTTTTATTAGACTTGATTTTTTTTATTGTCTATCTTTTTATCATATCTAAAAAAATAGTTTCGGATAAAAAAACATGTTATTAAAATTTATGGAGTCCATTAAATGTTTATAGGTTTAGTATATTAACTTGAGTTGACCCGATTCAAGGGTTTGGGAGATTAAACTTTTATTTTTTTAGTTATTCTTTTATTTTTTTATTTCATCTATCATTACGCTTATTTTTTTTCATTCTAAAGGGTTATCATGACCTAAAAAAATCCTTATATTGAGTTGGTGCTTGATTTTGTGATTACTCATTTTTGTTATAATATATTTAAATAAATTTTATTTTAGAAAAAAAAACCAAGTTATTAATCTTAGTGGAATTCATGAACTGGTTCGCGAGTTTGACAAGTTGACTAGGGTGACTCAATTCACGGGTTTACCAACCAAAATCGATGTGCCTTTATTTTTTTTTGGTTTTTCATCCTTTATTTTTTTAATTAATTTTTTTTATTTTTTCTTTCAATATTGGGTTCATTAGAAACTAGGCTTTAATATTTATTTTGGTAAGCATTCTATAGGGTTATCACAGTCTCAAACAAAATACTAGGTTGGTGCTCAATTTTGAAAACATATTATTTTTTATCATATAATTAATTTCAATAGATTTCATGATCCGAGTTATGGAGTGACTGGGGTCAATTTAATATGTTATCATTTTAATAATTTTTTAAAAATAACTCATCAAACAAACATTTCAATACTAGGTTGGTGCTTAATTTTGAAAACATATTATTTTTTATCATATAATTAATTTCAATAGAGTTCATGATCCGAGTTATGGAGTGACTGGGGTCAATTTAATATGTTATCATTTTAATATTTTTAAAAAATAACTCATCTTAAAATTTTCTTAAAAGTTGAGCTATATTTTTACTGGTCATCTGAGTTGCATTTGGAACCATGTAATCAACTGATTCACTTTGGGGTAACTTCCACGAAGTTTAATTTAAAACACGAGCTAAGTAAGGAGTTGGATGGGAAAGTTTCACTAAATATACTATATATAAGGATTAAAAAGATACCATATAAGATAAAATTACAAAAAAAAAAAAACTAAATGGTCTATGTTTTTTTCTATACAATGCATTGTGCATGTGAGTACGAACACTATAAACTTCAACACTATCATCCTTTTTTTTTTATTAATTTTTTTTTGATTTCATCCATTCATGTTATGTTAGTTAGGGTCGGTCTTGATAATTTGTATAGACTTGCTTTTTATCAAGTTATTGTAGTGAAATAAAACCCTTTGAGATTTGTTTGATGCTAGATTTTTGAAAAACAAATTCAATTTTATTCTTTTCACAAAATTAAAAATAAATGGACCAAAACTGAAAATGGGTGGGAAATGAAATATTTTTTTTTTGCACAACACTGTTTATTCAACGCTTTTGGGGGAGAATTACCCTTAGAGTTTTTTAATTTCTATTTTGGTATCTTTAGTTTTATAATTACATGTTTTGGTCCAACAATTTTTGTTATTCATGTTAGGTCCCTGGATTTAAGATAGGAGAGATAAAATCATTGGTTGTCCATATTTCAATGACAAAATAACTCGTTCTTTATGTCAAGGAGTTCCATTAAGCAAGAAGAGTTACATACATGTATTTTTTACCCTTCATCTTGCTAAATAAAGTAAATCAAGGTTGAGAAAAAAATATTTCGCTTGATTCTGTGTTTTTGAACTAATTTAGGGGTAGCTAGGTTGATATATTGGTATATAGGTATTTTTAGATAAAAATAGGTTGAAAATGAGTTTTTAGGTAAAAAATATCCTTGCTTTGACTTTCTAACAATTGATAGTAACTGGAATCTACACTAGTAGATGACACTTTTTCTGTATTTTTCTCAAATATAAAAGAACAATTAAAATAAAAATAGGCTTGGTATACAGGCCTAACCTTTTTTTATGGACCAAGCGTGTAAACCCACTTTTCTAGCCTATTTTGTTCTTTTCCCTCTATATTTTTAATTAGTCGATTAAAATAGATTGGTTAAAAATTCAATTGATAGTTTTTTTTTATTAAATACCAAATGATTTTTTTTACTATGATCATAACTTTTTTTTTATTATTACTTTAGCAAATGCTTTTCTCATGATATTTTTTCTTTTAATTTTATTTGATAGCTATTTTTTTTATATTGTTTATTTTTTTTTATTTTCAAAAAAGGTAAAAATATTTTTTTATAACATTAGAAAAAACTTTTTTTCCGGCCTTTAATGATGATTGTTTTCTTAGATTTTCTTAGGTTGTTTTCATTTGCATGCCAGTTTTTTTTGTTGTATAGTTAAATAAAAAATATCCGAAAAAATAAGTTATTAAACCCACTTAAACTCATAACTTAGGTCATGAGTTTGACAGGTTAACTTAAGTAGATTCAAAACATCGTCGTCTTAGTATATAAAAAGAAAGGTTAAAACAATATTTTCTTAAAGTTTTTTTCTTTAAATTAAACTAGGTTCTAATCGAGTCCCAATGAGATAACTCCACTAGGTTCAATTTGAAACCTGAGAGAGGCAATGACCCAGGTTACGGGATGGTCTCTAGGTTAAACCATTAAGCCGAGTTGGGTTTGGTGACACTGTAACAAAATTGCTCATGTCAATATGTACGTGGAGACATATTGTTATATTTTTTATGCATCCACATCAAAATAAGTAGAATTTCTCTAAAAACATATATTCTGGGAAAAAAAAAAGCCAAGTAAAAAATGGAGCACATTGATGAGTTCAAAGAGTTTTGATTCGAGAGATGCCTTTCGTACCTTTATTTAAAGTCATCCAATTATTTTTATGTCTATTTTAATGGCTTTTTGAATTTTTTTTTAAATGAGTAACATTGAACAAAAGAGATATGTTTCTTTGTAGAAAACGAATTAGGAAATGATGAATTATATAAGCAAATCATTTTATTTTATTATTACTCTTCTTACAAAAGATAATTTAATTTCCATAAAATTAAAAAGAATTTGAGGGTTTTTTCATATCAAATATCTTAATTTATATTTATTTCTAAACTTCTTGGCTTATTCTTTAATTATTTAATTATTATTAATAACTTTTTTTTAATATTTATTGACTTTTTTTAATCCATGATCTATTTTATTAAACAGATATATAAAACTTTTAGTTCACTATAAAACAATTTTCTGCTGGAAAAAAATATGCAACTATTACTTTTCTGTTTTTGTTATTTTTTTTTTATCTAACTCCTAGCAAGGTGCATGCCAATTGACTAATAAATATTTAATAGACCTATATGTAACAAGAATATTCTCAATAGATAATGAGGATAAGATATTAAAGTTAATATTACAATTGTAAACCCATAAGATATTCAACTACCCAATAGGTCCCTCAAGGTTACATTTACAAACCATTTAGGTAGCCTTTAAAACACATTAAAGTAGTTTCATAAATTATTGTTTCTTATTGCTAATTAATTAATTAATAAAAATAATGAAGCTATTTATTTTTTTATCAAAATATTCAAACACTTCATATAACTTGTGGCGATGCCATTCTAACTATTCAATTAACCCAAACTCTAAGCCAAAATAAATGGATTTTAGTTTTTTCTACCGGTGATATTCATAACTCTAAAGCTTCTTATTCTTGGATTACTAGGGATGCTATCATGTGGATTCAGGTGCGTATAAATGGATTTGAAAGCATCATGTGTTTGAAAACATGTAAAGTTTTTATTGTTAATGTTTATACCTTTTCGCTAATCAGTTGGTTATATGCGACATTGACTTTAGTTTTGTAAACATATTTAAATTTTAATAATGATTTATTTATCTTTAATATTCATCAAATATTTAATTAATGAATATAGTATTTGACTAATGAATTTAGAGTAAAGATAAAGTCATCATGATAAAAATGATTTGCAAAAGAAATTATAAAGTTCTTATAATTATGAGATTTCTATTGTATCAAAACTTTATTCCTAAATGTTCCTGGTCAATTCTCTATTAATACTGAACATTAATAGTTCTAAAGTTGTTGAGACTAATACATATTAAGTTTTTTTCTTTATGAATAAAGCAATTGTTCTCATAAGCTAAGGCGTGAGGGGTACCTAGAATTAATATGTAAGTGCTTGTTAGATGACATGTAACTGAACTGACCTGCATGATAATTTTATATGGAGAGATCTCATGTGTCTATGGAAAGGCTCACGTGACGGTTGTGCAAGTAATCCATGGACTTGAGATCACTAAGTTATCTTATATAGAGAATGTTATATTTTGATCTACTACATGTTGTCCTAATCAAGGGTAACAAACAGAAAAATATTGAGTATAATATGAACTATATAAAGGTATTTGAGTAATCAAGAAAGAACCCATCACTCTAAGTGAATTAGAAAAATGTCTCATTTGTTCTCAAATAATATTAACTATAAATCGTTGCATAAGGTGGAATGAGATTTGAAAAGACTTTCAAATCTTAATCAAAGAATCAATGACTATGTTATTGAGAATAAACATGATTTGATAAAGTAGACCCACTTCATGCTATAATGTCAAATCACAATATTTTTTTATAAAGAAATAATAATTACATTAAAAAACTAATTACTAAAAGGTTAAGTCAAACCACTAATGACTTTCCTAATATTTGAGTGATTATGACAGGTTACTAGACATTGTACTTGATCTTGAAATATAAATTAATCAATTATTAAATTGATAATAAATTATTTTTTAATTTTTAATCATATTTTATTTAGGATTGTGATTTATATTTGAACTAACTTATTAGGGAACCTAATGAGTCATACACATAAGAACCATTGGTTAGAAATTAAAATAGGATGATAACTCAAGTATGACTTGATTGTAAATAAATTTTATAAATTGAGGATTAGAATGTAATTTATACAAGGAATTACAATTCTAAACCTAGAAAAATATTAAGAAGAGACTTGATTGAATAAATTTTTAAAATTACCATGAAATAATATATATGATATTATTCGGGGGGGTAAATTTATATTTTACCTTTCATAGAGTTTTCATGTTTCTTTATAAATAGAATGCTATGCTTCTTATTTTTTGTATAGTTGAACAAAGAGAAAAACTAGTATAGAGAACATCTTATCTTTGGATAATTTTTGTATAAACTCTAAACAACTCTATATTTGTCTATGAGATTCTTGGAACTTACAAAATCATTTTAAATTTATTATTTCCATTATGTATATGTGTTTCAGGAATCAAGATTTACATGGTTACCTTGCCAAAATTGTATTTTGTGTAATAAAAATTTCCCCATGCTATTTGCAAGAGCTGGCCAGCAGGTGTGGTAATGGAGTAGAATCTTTGTTAAGCTTCTTAGAGATTGTGCTGACTACTGAAGCTAGAAAGGTTTGGGATTCTTTTCTCCCTCCACGAGATGTTGATTTCCTTTAATTCACTCTTCCACTTTAAGATTGCTGGTGACTTGTCAGCAGGTCATTTTGTCAGTTTTTGTTATAGTTGATGGGCCATTTGGGAATGATGAAACAATTGGTGGGAAAAAGAAGACCTATTACCAGGAATTCCAATTTATCCATTGTCGTCTTCTGTAAGATTGCAAGGCTCCTTTTAAGAAGTCTAATTGTCATTCTTGTAGCCTCCCTAGACTTGTTACTTAGAGCCCCTCACGAGGATGTGATAAAATCGAATGTAGATGGAAGCTCTACCAGTAATCCTAGTCCTTTAGGGTTTTGATTTGTTGTTTAATTAGAAATCATCTGTGTGATTGGTTCTTAGGCTTCTCTTGCTATGTTGGAATTACTTCTAACATAACAATAGAGATTATGACTATCAGAAATATTGGTTTGGCTCATGCTTAATTGGAAGTTGAGTTTTAGGTCGAATCTGATTCATTGGAAGCTCTTAAATTTGATTATAAAGAACGGTGGCAGATTCACTATCATTGGCCTCTAATTTGTGATGGTTTCAGGATTTTCTCTCGAGAGAATGGCAAGTTGTTTGAATCCTATTCTGAGGGAGGGGAAACAGCATGCAGATTTCTTTGCTAAATTTAGTAGTTGTAGGCAAATTAAAGATTCTATTATTTATCAAGAACCACCACTGGGTTGGGAAATGTCATCATTGTTAGGGAGTGGGTTCTAGAGAAGAAGCCCATCTTTTTTCAATGAACCTAGTTCAAGGATCGAGTGCTTAGTTTCTATTTCAACAACATAAAAAAAAATGAAAAATAAGAAACTGCTCGCTCCTTGTAATTGTTTCAAGAGAATGTCTCCATTTACTATAAAATAAACATGCATGTGTCGAACATTAAGAATACTAACTATTCATCATGAAGCATAAAAAAATTAAAATTGATCATGAATTAAAAAATATCAACTAAGCAAAAAGAGTCTTTGATCAATCAAAAATATTAAAGGAGTAGCTGATTAAGCAACTAGAAATCATAATAGACCAAAAAAAATGAACGACTAATATAGTTTGAACACGCACATAACTAAAGAGATAAAATCTCATTTAGAGTAAGAGTTCTCAGTAGAATAACAAATCAAAAAGTAAAAGATTAGACTAGGGATATATGAGTATTTAGTTTGTTTTAGTATTTAATAAACCTTTTTATCTAATACTAATATCTATATAGAATTATAATTACTTATGTAAATAAGATTCAAACTTTGTAATAATATAAATAGAGCCAAATACTATTGTAAATGATGGTCCAACCTTGTATATTCAATTACAACGATTTATTTCCCTTTTCATCTCTCTAATAGGATTTTATTTATAACTTTTTCTTTATTGTTTTCTTATAATATTTTTCACTTTAGTTTTTTTTTTTTTTTTGCATTTTGTTTTCTTACAAACCTATTATCATCCCTTGAGACTTTCTTGTTTTGTTAATGTAGTGGTGCTTTTAGAACATGTTACACTTATTAAGGATTCAAGACTTGAAGTCCTTACCTTTTCTCATTAGAGATAATTGTTGTCTCATTGCAGGATCAACCTTAGGAATATTTAATTGAAAATAAATAGATTAACATGCTTAGTGAGACCAAGATTAAATATCTATCCCAAAAGCTATAAAAAACATTCCTTCCAAAAAAAAAGAAGAAGTAAACTCACCACTACTGCATTAAACAAACAATCAATACAAAAAATGGATATAAGCTAGCTTCTTGGCCATGAAGACCCTAAAAACCCATAATCTTCCTAGATTTTAATGCATCAACTAGTGGTAGAAGGGTCTAGAAATAGGTCCTTATTGTCTAACTCACTGTTATAACACAAAATTATATTTGGACACATTCCAAGTGCCCTCATGCTGTCCTTTATATTTATATCGACTTTAACAGGGTCATCACTACCAAGCATAGACAAGTATATTGGTGTATCAATACCTCATACATAACCATATGTGTGTCTATTACATTGATCAAATGACATTGTACGATGGTCATACTAATTGTTGCAAATTCTAGCCAGTCAACTTTGATGCCTTTTGAACAAACATATTATTATCAATATTTAAATCTCTTTAATGTTGATATAAGGGATTTATAGATGAAGATGAAGAACATAACACAACAATATTGTTGTGGTAAATTGAATCATGCATGCCATATTTGATAAGGATATACAATTTATATTTACACATTAGTAAGTTTTCCAACACTTTTAATAATACATGTGGATATCTTGACTACAAATTTCTTCTTAGCCATTACAAGGACCTATCAATCAAGGAGACTAAATAACTTACTAACCATTGAGAAGTGTTTATACCTTCTGTCGCACGTGTGTGGCGTCGCGACAATCATCCACTCTATTAGGTTTATCCAAGTAATTGAAAAAATAGGGAAGACAAGGAATTCTTGTCTTTTATTAGTGTAAAACGGGAATGGGAGTCGCCACCTAATATTTTGTCACTAAGAACCTTAACTGGTATTAGAGATCGAGTATGGGGATTGATTGCGAAAAGGAAAGATATTAGCACCCCAAATACGCCATATCTAAGATAAGCTGCATTGTTTAATTGACTGATATATGCTAAGGTGTTATTATATTTCTAATTGTTGATCTGTCTATAGTTTAAGAAAAGTTCTCATCGGTAAGAAGATCCTTATCTTATCGGGTAAAACCTAACCTTTCTAACATCAACAAAAAAATTTAATATCCGGAATACGTTTTACGTATACGGTCGTAACCCTAGATAATAAAAGAAAACAAAATATTTTTTTTTTATTTTTGAAATATTGGTCTAGTTTTCATGACTTTAATAAACTAGTTAAAGCCAAAATGAATGCTAATACAAATTTTTGAATTTTTTTGTTGTATGAAAATACGATATAATTTTTTTTTTAATCTTTGAGAGACTTGACCATATGCATGAAAACAAGACATCTTTTTTTTTATAAATTTTTTTGCAATGTTTCGATGAAAATCAGGTATTTTAATACCGAATTTGTATCTTTACGGTATAAAAATACAACCAATATTAAGCAAAATTAATAGAAAAATACGCGAGAAAATCACATTTTTTTTAAACGCTTTTTTTGAAATTTTCTTAATTGGATAGGACTAAGCCCAATGCATTTTGGTCTGGGCCGGAGGTGATCCGACCCAGGAACAGTGGCTCTCCACTATTCACATGCTACATGAACAGTGAAGAATGAATTATAATTCACTCTCCACTGTTCATTAGCAGAATAGTGAAGCTGCCGGGGGGGTGAAGTGAAGCAAAAGAAGAAGAAAATAAAATGAGGAGGAAATGAGAGGTGCAGCTGACCGAGTGGTGGTTCGCAATGGCGCTGGCGGCAGTGGCTTGCGGAGGACATTGCTGGTTGTCCTTCCTTTTTCTCTATATTTTCCTTTAGCCTTTCTTCTGTTATCTCTTCTCCTTCCCTGTGTTTTTCTCTTATTCTCCTTTTGTTCTCCAGTGGTAGCGATGTTGTTGTTGATGATGGGTTAAGAGGAGGACTGACGGTGGTTTGCGGAGGTGGTGGTGCCGCTGTTAGTAATAGAGAGAGTGACTATGTTTCTTCTCTTTACCCTTGTTTTTCGTTTCCTTTTTTTCTTTTCTTTCTCCCTTCTGTGCTTTCCTTTCTCTTCTGTTTCACCTTCCCTTTCCATTCTTCCTTTCTACCTCTGTTTTTTTTTTCTTTTTTTTATCGTCCCCTCTGTTTGTCTCTGCTTCTTTCCCCTAAAATTTCTCTGCCTCTCATTCGTTCCCTCCTTTGTTTTTCAACTCTCAAAATAATCGTTCTTTTTTGTTTTCTGCCCCCTTTTTTATTCTTTTCGTTGCCCTCCTATTTATAGGCAGGAGGAGAGTGAGTCCCCCCTGCCTTGTCCCATCATGGCATAAGGGGGAATGAGGCTATCTTACCCCTATCCATGTGCAGGGTAAGGTGGTCGGTCGTCTGCATGGCATGACTTGCCATTCTTTCTTATTATGGTGGCAGGGTAAGGTGGTCGGTCGTCTGCAGGGCATGGCTTGCCTTTCTTTCTCATTATGGTGGCAGGGTAAGGTGGTCGGCCGTTCGTAGGGCATGACTTGCCTTTCTTTCTGATTATGGTGGTAGGGTAAAGGGGTATCACTTGTGTCAAGGAAGAGAAAGAGAAAGCGGGAACCTTCTTCTTCCTACCTCTACGCACGCAGGGGAAGAAGAAGAACAATGTTGTTCAAAATGACACTATTTCGGGTTTTTTTATTTTGGAAGAAAAGGAAATGAATTTGAAAATAACTCAAAAATGGGTTATGACAGTTGCCCTCTCTTTACAACACTTACGGAGCAAAGACTTTGCGCAGTAAGTTTTGTAAAGATAAACAAAACTGAACTTCCGATACTGATTTTCTCAAAACTTGGTTAATCTGAAGCTCTGTCTTTTCAATAATGCTCTTCAACCAGGAACTAACAATCAAAATTGTGTATAACTTGGTCATTCTAAGATCCTGATCTAGCGATCCTCTAAATTCTATCTTTGGTTGGGTTAACCTAAAATCCCATCTAATGATTCCTTTTAACCAAAACCTAAAACTATTCCTCCTGATGACGGGGTTTGAACTTTCTTTTTTTTTTTTATTTCTTTTGAGAATTTTCTAATGGTAGGATTTTTCTCATTTTTCTTCCAATGTTAAGAAAATGTTAATGGTTTGGTCAACCTGAAATCCCATCTGGCGATCTCCTTTAACCAGGACCAAAATTTTGTATGTAGCTTAGTCAACTTGAGATCCAATCTAGCGACTCCTTTAACCAAAGGTAAAATTTTATGTGTGGTTGGGTTAACTTGAGATCCCGTCTGGGGACTTTCTTTAACTAGAACCAAAGTTTCCCAAAATCTGTTTGTGTATAGCTTGGTCAATAGTTGCGATGTCGTGGTCGCAAAAATTAATTACCCTAGCTTAAAACACAACACACAAGATAGTATAGAGTAAACAAGGGGTCCATCTCACGAGGAAGGTTCAAGTCAGATTTTTATGCTATATGATATGCAATTTGGGGGGGGTTCGGAAGTTATCTAGGCTAAAGCAAAAGAAAATAGAAAACTATCAAGCAGAAGTAAATAAAATTAGAAAATTATCAAGAGAACAAACATTGGTCGCAAGCAAACATCCACCTACGGAAATCAGAACTGATCATAGAAATGAGACATCAATTTATACTCTGAATATCTGTCTTTTCTTATGTTGAATAGTTAACAGATCCTCTGTATAACTAATCCTAACCATCAAATAACCACAATGTCTGCACTATTAATTTAATTTAATTGCAGTCTTAAGAACTAGATGAGTTGATTCATCTAAACAACATAATTGTCCACAATCTATGTTTGATTAAATCTATTGAATGTTCTCCCTAATATTACTAATTTGGATCCACCACAATTATTAATCTCAGTTGTTTCACAAGTTTATATACCACAACTCCGGTTTTGATAGCAAACTTAGCAACAGATTGTTCACAATAATAACTTAGAGTCCGCTCTAGCAATTAAAATAAAAAATCATATGAAATAAAAATAGGAGAACAAACATATTTATTCATCATATAAACTAAAAAGAAAAGGTAAAATAGATCTTATAGTTCTTGAAATCCGAAGGTTTCTGTGTCCTTACAACCAAGAAAAAGAGTTTAGTCTTACTTGTCTATTGAACAACTAATAAAAAAGAAAGAAGAATGCATGAACTCGGGTTTGTGGGAAAAAGGGTTTGTGTTCCTCTCTTCTAGCTGTCTCCCCCTCTTTTTCTCTTTTCCTTCTCTCTTTCTTTTTATACCCTAGGAAACCCTAGTCTCTATTTTACAAAATAGTCCTCCCTTAAGTAGACAGTTTATATTTAAGTACTTCAATAACTATTTTCCTAAAAATTAAGAAATAGCCTTGCATAAAATCTTCAAGCTTTGACTTAGAGGACCTAAATTGCTAAAATAAAAACTTGGATGTTAGTTTGGATGCTTCGGGACGTAATTTGAACTCGTTTCTTCATAAAACCTGTTTGTTTTCAAAATTCATTTGTCATCTTAGAAAAATCATATCTCCCTCATATGAGATATTTTTTGGCTGAAATGTGGTACATTAATAGTTCTTTGAGTTAGGAATCCAAAAATATTTAGTGTGCATAAAATGGAGTTCTGTAGCTCAAGATATTCAAGTCCAAATGGCCGAAGGTCAACACTGGCGATTGTGAGATTTGACTTTGAAAGCTGTGATTTCCATGCTCTTTTTTTTCATTTTTCTTGAATTAGATTTCCAGAAAGGTATGGATGTTAACTTTTTAATGCTACTATAATCACTTCATTTCGACCTCTAGAACTTATGCTCTGCACAAAACATCGACTGAAGGTCAAATCTGCTAATTACCTCCAATTTACTCCTTTTTGCATCTTTCATCCAAAAATGCCTTCAAAACATAAAACAAAGAATATCAAGGCATTATGTATATAAAACATAGGCAAAACACTAGTTAAATATGGGTGAAACTATTGAATAATATGGTTGCATCATCAATCTGAAATTCCATCTGGCGACTTCTTTTAACAAAAACTAAATTCTATGTGTAGTTGGATTAACCTGAGATCCCATCTGGTGATCTCTTTTAACCAAAATCAAGGAAAACAACTGTGTGGTCTCATTGTAATGGGTGATCTACCCAAGTGAAAAGAATGTGAAAGGTGGTCTCATTGTTATGGGTGACCTAGACAGACGGAAGAAAAATGATCTCATTGTAATGGGTGACCTACCCAAGTGGAAAGAATATAAAGAAAGGTCTCATTGTAATTGGTGACCTACCCAAGATAAAAAATACAATAAATGGTTTCATTATAATGGGTGACCTGCCCAGATGGAAAATAAAAGGCGGTGATATGATAGGGCTCGAAGGGAGATGAGGGCTCAACGATGCATTTGAAGGGAGGTAGGGTTAGGAAATGCACTACCTGAAAGAATAAGGGCTCAAAGGCGCACTCGAAATGAGATAAGGATAGAAAACGCATTACCTGAGCGATGAGGCTCAAAGGTGCACTCGAAAAGAGGTAGAGTTAGAAAAAGCACTACCCAAGAGGTGAGAACTCAAAGGCGCACTCGAAAAGAGATAATGGTGAAACATCAATTTGTCAAGAATGAAAGCAAAGCGTTATGATCAATATGCATGTATAACCTGAGAAATATAGGTCCCCTTTTCTTCATGGAGTCTTCTTTTTCTCAAAAGTTTGAGTCTTGTAAACTTCAATGGCATTTTCTCTTTTGCTTACTCGAGTCATATCTTGTGATCTTGACCTCTCGAAAGAGCTTGATATCATCATACTTCTTTGTCCTCTAACCTTTATCTTAAGGGTTGTCAGCTCTACCCTATATTTTGTTTTCTTACAAAGGGATGGAGCCAACCCTATTATGTATTTTTGGATTGCCACAGCTTAATCATGCCTCCTAAGTGTTCGATTTGGGTTTTTTTTTTGGATGAGGTTATGTGATTGAAGGTTTGGTTATTTACAAGGAATTATTTTCATGCAGAAATTTTGGAATTCAAAACTATTCCAAACATAGAAATCATTTTGACATCGGTTTAAAGCAAACTCGTTCTGAAGAAATTCAAGTGATTCCTATTGACAGATTTTCGGAAGTGATGAAAGAATCTTTGTTTTGCTTTTGCTTAAAATACATAGTGATGTTTTATTGGTAAAAAAATGGTTTAAGATTCAATCTGAGGGCTTCAAAGAAACAGTCTTCAAAGCATTAATTTTACTTATATGAAAAATGACTTGATTCATATAAGAAAGCACTGCCTACCGATCCAGATTGCTTGCCTTTGATTAGAAAGGGATTGATTGGGCACATAATATAGGTTTGGGCTCTTGGTTATGAAGAAAAATGATATTTATAAGTTTAAAATGTGTTTTAAGGATTTCAAGACTAAGGATCATTAGTGCTTATTTCTTGACCTTCTTTTTTTGTTTATAGATTTTTTGGACCTTGGAACTTATTTGCAAAATGGTCCATGGTGCCCCCCAATGTCAGGCTTGGGGTTTTTCTCTTTGTTTTTTTTTCATTTTTTTCATTTGGTTTGGAGCATTGTTATGATATCGCGATCGCACAAATGAATTACCCTAGCTTAAATAAACAAGATAGTATAAAGCAAGTAAGGACTCGATCCCACGAGAAAGTTTTAGTTCAGATTTCTATGCTAGATATTACACAATTTGGGAGGGTTTTGAGATTATCTAGACTATAACAGAATTAAACAATCAAGCAAAATTAAATAAATCAAAAAACTATCAAGAGAACAAACCTTAGTTTCAAGTAAACATCTACTTACGAAAATCAGAATCGATCATTGAAACAAAACATTAATTTATATTTTAAATCCTTCTTTTCTTAACATTGGTTAGTTAACATACCCGTTGTATAACTAACCCTAACCATCAAACAATCATAGTGTCCGCACTAGTAATTAAAATTCAATGGTAGCCTTTAGAACTAGATAAGTTGATTAATCTAGACAACATAATTGTCTGCGGTTCATGTTTGATTTGATTAAATGTTTTTCCTAAGATTAATAACATAGATCCGCTACGATTATTAAACTTAGTTGCTTCAAAAGTTTATATATCACAACTCCAGTTTTGATAGCAAACTTAGCAATAGATTGTTCACAATAATAACTTAGAGTCCGCTCTGGCAATTAAAATAAACAATCCTAAGAAATAGACATAGGAAAACAAACATATTCATTCATCATATAAACTGAAAAGAAAAGGTAAAATAAATCTTACAATTCTTGAAATTCAAAGGTTTTCGTGTCCTTGCAACCAAGAAAAAGATTTGTCTTGCATGTCTATTGAACAACTAATCAAAAAGAAAGAAGAATGCATGATTTTGGGTTTTTTTAAAGGAAGGTGTGTTCTTTTCTCTTGGCTGGCCTCCCCCTCATCCTTTCTCTCTTTATTTTTATTTGATAGGTGACACGACCAAAAGATTGATGTCTTCTCCCAAGTGTAGGAGTGTCGAAGTAATAAATAACCCGGCAAGACTAAGGTCGAACCACAGGGAGGTTAACTATATAAATTATAAATAACAATAATACAACAACAACAACGATAATAATAATAATAATAATAATAATAATAATAATAATAATAAAACTAGTAATAGTAATACTAGTAGTAGTAGTAGTAGTAGTAATAGTAATAATAATAATAATAAAGAGAGCTTTGAGATGTGATATTGATATAAGGATTAAAAATGATAAAAATAATTGTCAAGGTTAGAGGATCCACTAATGGTATTTCAAACAAGTATAGTATAAACTCTTTTTATTACTCAACTGGAAACCACACACAAATGAGGTTCCAATCAGATTATAAATTGTTAACATGATTACATTAGTTAACTCATTCGAATAATACTAATACTTGTAAATGTTGCCAGGCATTCATGATTATAACTTATGTTAACAACAAATCAAGTTCCTTTCATAGCACAGATGTCGGTTATATTATACGGTTTGGGCTATGAAAGTGCCAAGTATTTATTGTACCAAGGGTTAAACAACATAAATCTAGATTAATCATTTAACAAGCAAAGTATTAAAAGTAAACAAGATAACAAATATAAAATATGTTAGTATTGAACATTAAAGTCCATGTTGTGTTTACACTATACTTATTCTTACACCATTAGTGTAACCTTTTCACCTTGACATAATATACTTAGCTAAACATAATGAAGAAGAGAAACATAAATACACAAGATAAAAACATAAATAAGATATAAGTTAACTAAGTAAAGGAAAGGAAATAAAAAGCATAAACAAGAAATTAATATAAACAAAACTTCAGCATTACAAAAATATAAAGAGAGAGAGTAAGAACATGATCTTGATCTGAAAACCAAGATGCCTAAATGCATGGCAAATGCCTTCTTTTATAGTCCAATGGAACTATTGATTTGATGACTAATTATTGAGTGGGTGGCCACATCTTGACTTGGTGACAATCCTTATCTTCTTGTCTGACCAAAACGTCATTGATAACGTCAGAATTTGAATAGATTTTTGTCATGAAAGTTCTAGGAAATTGTCTCAGCTTTCCAACAAAAAAAGAATAAGGTGTATTTGGACTTTTAGAACTCGAGATATGGGCTGAACACTGAACAGTGTTTGGGCTGCAGGACAGATTCTGACTTCTCCGTTGTTGCAAAGATTTGGACTTCCAAACAGCAGAATTGAGTCTTGTATTCCTTATAAATGTTTTGGGCCTATGTCTTAGCTTTCTAGCCATATAAACTTGAAATCCAAGATCTATAGCTCCAGATATGACCCAATGATTAAATAGTGTTCCAGTTTGGATTGAACCAGCATCTCTTTTCTAAGCTTAACCCTCTCTTTGTCTTCTCAATTCCAGTAGTTAAACTCGTCAATCAATTCTTTGATTTATGTGATAGGCTTGCATTTAAGATGAGTATTTACCATAAATTAAAGGTATCTTATAGTATCATACTTGTTATTATAAAACATGTTGTAGTTAAGGAGTTATTGATACTTCAAGTGCAAAATGATGATATAAAACCTTGATAAAAATATACTTTTATGTACTAATCAATAAGAAACCCTAATATCTCTTTCCTACAAAATAGTCCTTACCTAAATAGATAATTTGCATTTAAGTAGTTTAATAATTATTTTTCTAAAAAAAGGAGAAATAGCCTTGTATAAAATTCTCAAACTTTGACTTTGGACTTATAAGAGTTAAATTGCCGTAATAAAGACATGAATGTCGGTTTAGATGCTTTGGGAAGTAATTTGAACTTGTTTCTTCACAAAACAAGTCTGTTGGCAGAATTCATATGGCATCTTAGAAAACTCATATCTCTCTTATATAAGCTCCTTTTCTACTGAACTTCGGTATGATAATAGGTCTTTGAATCAGGAATCCAAAAAAATTAAGTTTGCATCCAATGGACTTTTGTAGCTCAAGATATTCAATTCGGAATGATCGAAGGTCAACACTGGTAAAATATAAGATTTATCTTTAAAGGCTGCGATTTCCATTCTCTTTCTCTTTTTATTTTTCTTGTCATATATGTATAGAACAGTATGGATGTTAGCTCTCTAATGCCACCAGAATCACTTCGTTTTGACCTCTAGAGCTTAAGCTTTGTATAAAACATTGATTGGAGGTCAAATCTGTCAATTATCTCCAATTTACTTCTTTTTGAATCCTATATCCAAAAGTGCCTTCAAAACATTAAAAAAAAAAGAGAATATCAAGGTATTTTATATATAAAACATAGGCAAAATGCTAGGTAAATGTGGGTAAAACTATTGAATAATATGGTTGCATCAAACATCATCATATCAGTTGGTTTTGTGGAAAGCTCAAATCTTTTGGATCCTTTGAATTTTTCTTCATGCCCCTCAACTTTGTTTGGACACCTTTGATCATTGAGAAATTTCTTTCATGCCCCCTAGTGTTGTTTGAGGCACTTTTATTTATTGAGGATTTTTATATATCCCTCGCACTTGCCCTTAAGTGTAGTGTGTGATCCTAGCCAAGCTTATTTCCAAAAAAGCTACTGGGCTCAAAAGGGGACTGCAAATGATATATTTTAGCATTGTGAAAGGATTATCAAAGATGATCTTTCCTCATGTCAAACGCATGCACTTAGGATCTTTGATTGTCATCACTACACAAAACATAAAAAGTTAAAGCTTGTTGTCATTGAGTTTACAGATTATGCACTAATATATAGGATCAACTTGTTTTGAGCATGAGGAGGAATTGTGAAACGCCTATTGAGTCATGGAATGACATGAAGGCTATAATGAGAAAATAATTTGTTCCTAACTTTTATTGCAAAGAGCTCTTTTAGAAATTGTAGAATTTACATCAAGGTTCAAAAAGTACGAAAGATTACTACAAAGAGATAGAGATTGTAATGATCAGGGTTAATGTGATTGAAGATAGGAAAGCTACTATGGTTAGGTTTCTTAATAGGTTGAATAGAGAGATAACTAATGTTGTTAAGTTATAACACTATATAAACGTAGAAGACATGGTTCATACGGCTACGAAAATGGAGAGACAACTCAGAAGGAAAGGACATGTTCGACCAACATTCAATTCGGGTTCTTCATCATTTTGAAAGCTAAATTTAAGGAGAGAGGGGGCAATTCAACCAAAACTTTTTTTCCCTACCAAAGTTGAATAACCTAAAGCTAAGGTTGGAACCTTTATAATTTTCAAAGGTAAATCTGAAGCTCAACCTAAATGTACTCGTGATGTTAAATATTTCAAGTGTTGGGGGCTTGTATGTTATGCTTTAAAGTGTCCAAATAAGAGGATAATGGTGATGAAAGGCAATGGTGACGTGGAATCTAAGAGTGACAAATCAGATTGTGAAGACATGCCACCATTGGAAGATTGTTCTAAGGATGAATTGGCATTACTTGTTGAGGAGTCCTTGGTTACAAGGCACACACTTTAGGTTTAGGTAAAGAAAAATGACAGTGACCAGCAAAGGGAAAACATATGTTATGTACAAAACAAGGTGTATAGTTTAATTATAGATAGTGGTAGTTATACTAATATGGCTACCACTATCCTTTTTAGTAAACTAAATTTATGTATTGTTAAGCATATTAGACCTTATAGATAATGGTGAAGTGAAAATGACTAAACAGGTTGTGGTTCTGTTTTCGATTGGGAAGTATATTGATAAAGTTTTGTGTGATGTGGTACAAATACAAAAGAGTCATATCTTATTAGGGAAGACCATGGCAGTATGATATGGAGGCAATTCATGATGGGGTTAAAAATAGTAAAACAATCATTATTGTACCTCTTACACCTAAACAGGTGTATAAAGATCAAATAAAGCTAAAAGGTGAGCATGAGGCTATGGGGAGAGAAAATCAAGGTGAGGAGTAGGGGGGAGAAGACAATTAGAGTTGGCTAGAATCCAGAACACTACTGCAACCTATTCAGTCACCCATTCAAACACAAACAAACATTCGACCAACACCCCCAACAAATCATACCATTCATCCACTACCTAAAAATACCTAAATCTATCCGAGAGTGGAGGTAAGACAAGAGGAGTAAAGAAACATAATAAATATGATGAGATTTGTGTGGAAAAACAAAAGAAACAACCTAATTTTTATGTTAGAGAGGGTGAGGTCAGATCTGTATTTTTCACTAATAAGCCAATGATTATACTTGTGTACAATGAGGCTTACTTTAATACTAATGATCTTTCATGTTATGCCTAGTGTTGTTGTTCTTTGTTGCAAGAGTTTGAAGATATATTTCATGAAGATATTCCTAACGAATTACCACGCTTAAGAAAAATAGAACATTAGATTGATCTTGTACATGGAGCTATAATTCCTAATCAACCCGTCTATAGATGCAATCCCTAGGAGAGAAAGGAGCCTCAAGTTAATGAACTGATGGAGAAGAGATGCATTCATAAAAGTATGAGTCTGTGTGTTATGCCACTGTTACTTGTGCCTAAAAAGGATGAAATATGAAGGATGAGTGTTGATTATTGAGCCATCAATAATATAACGATAAAGTATAGACATCTTATTCTTAGGCTTGATGACATGCTAGATGAGTTACATGGATCATGCATTTTCTCTAATATTGATATGAAAAGTGGATATCATTAGATTAGGTTGAAGAAGATGATGAGTGGAAAATTGCATTTAAGATTAAGTATGGTTTGTATGAATGGTTTGTCTTTTTGTTTGGATTTAGAAATGCACCTAGTATATTTATACATTTAAAGAATCATGTATTGCGTGTGTTTATAAATAAGCTTGTAGTTATGTATTTTGATGACATTCTAATCTGTAACAAGAGTTTAAATAAGCATCTTGATCATTTGCATAATATACTTAGTGTATTGCGTGGTGAGAAATTGTTTGCTAATCTTAAAAAGTATACTTTCTAAATGGAGAAAATTGTGTTTCTACGTTATATTGTAACTGTATAGGGTATCAAGATAGATGAGAAGAAAGCTAAGGCCATCTGAGATTGGCCTACACCAAAATTAGTAAATGAGGTAATGAGTTTTCAAAAGTTAGCTAGTTTTTGTAGGCATTTTATGAAAGATTTTAGTACATTAGCTACACCCTTTAATGAAGTTGTTAAAAAGTCAGTTGGGTTTAAATAAGGGGAGAAATAAGAATTGGTTTTTTTTTATCTTTTGAAAGAAAAGTTATGTTCTGCACCTGTTTTAGTTTGACATGACTATATGAAAGCATTTGAAATTTAATGTGATGCATCTGGAATAGGAGCTGTGTCAATACAGGATCGAAGACTCATTGCTTATTTTAGTGAGAAGTTAAGTTGAGTGACTTTGAACTATCTCACTTATGACAGAATTATATGCTTTGGTAAAAACAACTTGAGATATGGCAGCATTATTTGTGGCCAAAAGAGTTAGTAATCCATTCAGATAATGAGTCCTTGAAACATCTGAAATGACAAGGTAAGTTGAATAAGAGACATGTAAAATGGGTTGAATTCATTGAGACTTTTCCTTACGTAATCAAGTATAAGTAAGGCAAAGAGAATATAATGGCTGATGTACTTTCATGCAAGTATGTTCTTCTAAACACTATGAGTATTAGATTGCTAAGCTTTAAATATTTAAAGGTATTGTATGCTAATGATTCTAACTTTGCTGAAATATATAATGCATGTGGACATTTGACTTTTGAAAGTTTAATTTGATGGATGGTTACTTGTTCAAAGAGAATCGATTGTGTGTTTCTATTAGTTCTTTGCATAAATTGCTTGTTTATGAAGCACATGGGGTGGTTTAATGGGTCGTTTTAGGGTTGCAAAAACTTTGGATGTATTGCATGAACATTTCTATTAGCCAAAGATGAAAAGGGACATGCAACGAATCTGTAAACACTACATTGCATGTAGAAAGAAAAAATCTAGAGTGCAACCATATGGATTGTATATTGAACCTTGGGTATATATCTTTATGGACTTTGTTTTAGGTTTATATAGGTAAAAAAAAGTTAGAGACTCCATTTTTGTTGTGGTTAATAGGTTTTCTAAGATCGCACATTTCATTTCATGTTATAAGATTGTTGATGCATCTCATATTGCAGATTTGTTCTTTAGAGAGATTGTATGTTTGCATAGCATTCCTAGGAGTATAGTTTTAGATCGTGATGTTAAGTTCCTTATCTACTTTTGGAAGACTTTATGGGGAAAGTTGCAACTAAACTCTTATTTTTGACAACTTGTCATCCTTAAATAGATGGACAAACTAAGGTAGTAAATAGAACTTTATCACAACTTTTATGTGTTGTCATTCAAAAGAATCTAAAAAGATGGGAATAATGTTTTTCTTTTGTTGAGTTTGCATATAATAGAACTGTGTATTCAACCACTGACTTTTATTCTTTTGAAATTATTTAAGGGTTTAATCCATTAACTCGTATGGACTTAATTCATTTGCCTTTGGAAGAAAAAGCAAGTTTTGATGGTGAAAAAAAAGACAAAGATGGTGAGACAACTTCATGAAGAGTTCAACTGCAAATAGAGAAAATAAACAGGCTGTACACTTTAAAAGAAAATAAGGGGTGTTGACAGGTTGTTTTTCAACCTAGTGATTAGGTTTGGGTGCACATGCGTAAGGAACAGTTTCTTAATCATAGGAAATCAAAGTTACAGCCTCGTGGTGATGGTTTATTCCAAGCTTTAGAGAGGATCAATGACAATGCCTACAAAGTTGATCTTCCAGGTGAGTATGATGTTAGTGCTACCTTTAATGTTTTGATCTTACTTTATTTGACACTGTCATAACCTATTTTTGGATTCCCAAAAAACAAATTTACCATTTTCCCTTTAAAAATAAAGAAAATCAAAGTTTAGAGTTAATTAAGGGTTAAATTAAAGAAATTCACAACCAATAACCTTTTTTAAAAAGACGCTAAACTTTAAGGACTCAATTTGGTTGAAAACAAGGGTGGAATTGAAAGTTAAATGGTTAATTGAGAATCAATTTGTATAAATCCAAAACAAAGGATCAAAATAAAAGGACGCTGAACTTCAGGGTTGATATTTGAGTTTGGTAAGGGTAAATAGCATAAAATTAAAAGTTTGAAGTCAATTAGGGATGCAATTAAAAGAAATCAAAAGACATAACTAAATTAAATTTTAGTTAAATCCCTAATTAAAACCCTAAGGGTGTCTAAACGACATCATTTCTCTTAAATAAAACGATGCGTTTTGAGTAAAATAGTTTGTTTTGATACAAAATGATGCCATTTTGACCAACAAAAAAAAAAGGAAGCCAGACAACTTGTCGTCTAACCACATTTCATCATAGAACAAACAAGACATCATTCTCATGGCCTAACACCGTACTGTACCCTAGAGTAATTCTTGTTAGATGGTTGCATTTGTAGCCAATGCCGTGATGCCCCAAAAAGGTCAACCTGATTAGCCTTTGTAACCAAATTTTATAGCTTATGATAATGATTTTTGATCAACAATTTGGGATTCTTCTTGTTTGAATAAGGGTCAAGATTTATCTTCAATAAATACCAGATCTCTCTCTTTCATCCACTATTTATAGGGGTGAATTTCATGGATTAGAGAAAGAGAAATTGGAAAGTAAGCCAAAAAAATCAGCCTCAACACACCATAATTTTCAGTAGCCAGCTTCTTCCAGCAACTCCAGCCTCCTCTCAAGAGCAGACCAGCAACTGACAGCAACGAAGAGAAACAGCAGCTCAACCTTCATCATCAACCAACAGCTCCTTATTCTCCAGGTTTGGTGGTGCCACCGTGAGCGACGCCACCCTGCTCACCAGCACTGCGTCTTCAACAAGTCCAGCACCGCAAGCTTCCCTCTAGCAATTTCAACCCCTTGCCATCGTGAACTCCAGCAGCTTTAGCCTCTACACCGTGACCAACAACAGCCCAGAACCCCTGCAACTTCATCTTTTGCTTCAGTGGAGAACACTATGCCAGCAGCTCCTTCCTTGGCTGAACCACCCACGTTGCCAGCAAGAAGGCTAGACCACCCAGTTCCAGCGGGATCTCGTCCAGCAGCTTCCTCCCTTCCCGGTAGCGACACTTCCTCAAGCCAGGTAATCTCCTTTCTTCTCGCTGGCACCATCCATTAGATGCATGCAAGATATGAATTAATGCATGTCTTGCTACTGTTGGCAAATGGCAGCAGTAAAATAAAGAGGGTTGTACCCTCAGCCCAGCACACACAGCTAGGTTGCGTCCACATCATTTAAAAAAAAGAATTTCTCGGGATTGGCCCTCGGGCTTAATTGAACTAGACTGGACTTGGAACTCAGGCCTAACCAATCCATTTATTAGACTAAGGGTGTGTTTGTCTAATACACCCTAATGTTTTTTTCTTAGTTTTTAATTTATTTTTGTTTTAATGTTTAGTCAAACAAGCCTAATAAAAAGCCAAAAATATCTAAAATATTTCAAACACCATTTTGAAATCATTTGTGGGTCCGTCGCATGTTTTTTCAATAATTTTACCCTATATCAGGTCGTAGACTTTCACTGTAAGATACAAACCCGATATTAAAATTATTTGATTTTTCTCTAAAGTTTTGAAAAAAATTAAAAAAAATACCTCATTTCTAAAACACAAAAAATATATATTTTATTTCCGTGCATACGGTCAAATCCTTAAGGTTTTTCATGTATATTCTCTAAAAAGGATAAAATAGCATTTTTATCATGTTTTAATAATGCAAAATAAATATCATAACTGGTTTATGACTATCCATTAGGGTTTGGCTAAAATACCAAAAATCTCATAGCAATTAATTTGTTATTCGAAGTGTTAGGATTTAGCTATAGACTTTAATATTTTAGGGGTAAAAAATTATATCATAAAGTATACCCTTAGGTATTGAAGATACAAAATAGAAATAAATGTGATGTTAAATCTAGGCCTTAGAATGGTTAGAATTTATCCCAATAAGGTATAGACTTCCTCACAATGAGAGATTTGTCTTGAACCTTAGATGAGACCAACGGATAAAAACATAATCTAGAAAAATAATCAATCAACAATGTAGCTTACCTTAGGTAAGGAATATTGAGGGTAATGCGTTTTCCCCTTACACAACTACTCCCCTTACCCAGACTCTCGCAGACCATTAAGTTTCCTGATAACCATAATACTAGATGGCGATTCCTGAAACTTATAATCATAATTTCATGATTAAACCTAAAATTCCCCTTTAATTAAAGGAGGTAGCTTCACCATATGATGTCATGCACGTCATGAAAAACACAGGTTTTGATTTGAGTCGAATTCTTTTAAGGAGAGCAGGGATGATGTGGATCGGCCCACAAACACCAAGGACGCATTACACATTCCAAATGAACTCATCATAAGGTCTAAAACAAAGGCATTGAAAGAAGTATTGATTGAGCTAGTTGTGCAAGTTTCGGTTAAGATTGAACTTAGGGATCCTTTGGACCATCAAGAGGAGGCCTTAGTGCATTTAAACCATGTGCACGAAGGGCTTAATGCACCCTTATTTAGGTCATGTAGTTTCGACAACAAGATTGTCAATTTTGTATCAGTTTTGGCTAGCCTTGTTATGTGATGTTTTCATGTGTTTTGTGGATTCATAACTAGGTTATGATTTCCTATTATGTGTTGGAACATTAATTATTTTATTTAAATATTAGGATTTATTTTTTTTTATTTCCTTATTGGGTGAAAAGAAAACACAATAAAGGAAACAAAGGAATCCAATCTGACTTAGAAAACACATGTGACTTAATTAATAATTTGTTTTCAACTAGGATTCAAAACTTATTTGGTTCAGGGTTTGGGCATACTAGTAAATATTTTGGATTAGTTTTTTTAAGTGGGTGATTCAGCTTATTAGGGTAAATTCATTAGGGTTAATTTTTCAGAACTATTTAAACATATGTTAAAATCTATATACTCTTAAAGAATATATACAAATTAAAGCTAAATATGTATAGAAATAAAATGTATATATATGTGCAAAAAGAAGCTATCTTATAAAAGTTGTTCCATAGGATATAAGTGAGGCACCACAAATAGTAGGCAAAACATATACAAAAACATAACGATAGAAACTTCAATATAAAAAATAAATAAACTAAATGTATTTTTTTTATCATACGATCAGTTGCCAATGTACCTGAATAGTAAGAAAATATGAAATACTTAACTCAAGAGCTTTCTTCATTGCTCATTTGTCAAAAAACAATAAATTAGGTGCTTAGAAAAATGTTAAAGAGGATGGCCATGTCCTTGTTATTATATAAAGCCATCCATTTGCTACCTCAGACGACCATAAGTTATATAAAGGAGTGATATGACATTATGCAAGTGCTCTGATATATAAGTCCATGCATTCAAATACGAGGGAAACAAATTATATGCAGGTGTGTATTGTGAGAAAAATTTATAAATTTGTTGCTTTTTTTGCTTGGGTGATCTTTGAATATTTTGTGCATTCTTTAATTCATATGATTTAACCGTATACACGAGCTTCATAGTTATCAAATCCAATCAAGAAGTTAACCCAGTCAAGGGGTTGACCTAGTCAAAGATCTAGGTCCGAGGGTACACAGGTTGACCCAGGTCAACCTGAAAAAATAAAAAAAATATTTGAAATTTTAATATTCCATATGAAAAAATTAAGAAACAATCCATGTAAATATAAGTTATACATGTTGTAAATAATGAAGTTTAAAATATTTTTTCAAAAGATTTTTTATCTCACATTAAAAAAATATAACTTTTTTTCTTGTGAAGATAGAGTATATATACTAAAAGGCTTTAAATCCCACATTAAAAAAAATATTTTTTTTCTTGTGAACATAAAACATATATATTAAAAGGTTTCAAATCCCACATTGAAAAAATATAACATTCTTCTAGTATTTATATAGTGAACTATGAAAAAAGTTCATAACTAATTAAAAAAATATAAAAAAAGGAGTCTCTAGTTAAGAGAAAAAATACATTTTAAAAAAAATAGGTCTCTACCGGGTTTTGCCAAGTCGCTCGGATTACTGATCGACCTCGCGGGTCGACTGGGTTTTGCCAGGTTTTTGCTTAATCCAGTGTTTTATCTTACCCAGATCGGTTCAGCCACTAGGTCCTTGATCCACCCGTCAGGCTGGTCCGGGTTTAAGAACTATGATATGGTCCGGGTTTACGGATCAACCTGGCGGGTCGACCAGGTTTGACTGTTTGTTTGCTCTTACTGGTGTCTCACCTTATCCAAATCAGTTCAGTCACCGGGTCAACACATCGAGCTGGTCCATATTTAATAACTATGGTGGGTGTGTATTGTGAGAAAAACTAGTAATTATTAGTTTGATGGTAAAATAATAATATTAATATTATAAGGGTATTTTAATAATTGTTTAGAATATAATGGTAATCATATAAATATTTACAACATGAAAACTAAAAATAGAAAAAAAAAATCGATTGTTCATACCCTAGAATTTTCCTTAAAAGTGAAAACTAATTTTGAAATCTTTTGAAAACTTCTTTTTCTTCGGTTCTCAAAACTTTTGGAGACCGAATCCTCATTTTTATTTCTTCTTTTTTCAAAACAAAACAAAAAAACTTAACCGAAGAAGCTTATGCATTTTGGTGGAAACAAAAACAAAAAATGAAGACGGAAAAGAAGCTCCTCTCATCTTTTCTTTTCTTTTTTTATTTCCCCCCAATTTTTAAATGTCATTCCCATATTTTTTTTATTTATTTAATCCTTGGTACTACCTAATTTTATGAGATAAAATTTTAAATTATAGTGAAAACACAAGATTAAAAGAAAGAGGACTACAATGTAAAACATGGAGAAAATACAGGGAATCTTAAAGTTTTTAGAAATTTGATTTTGATCAAAAAATTTATTTTATTTATTTTTTAGTTTTTGATTTTGATCAAAAAGTTCATTGAAGAAGACCACATTCTAGACATGAAAAAAAAACAATTTGTATATCAATAGATTTCTTTTATTGAGAAGAGTTTCAATAGAGATGGTATCTCTTTTTAAACTTAATGGAAAAAATTATATTGGGATCTGTTTATTTTTTTTTATTTGTTAGAGTGATTTTGAGGTGTCTTGAATTGCTTGTGTTTTGGAGGTGTTTTTAGAAAAAAAACTAAAAATTGAGTTTTTTGTTTTAAAATATTTAGATTTTAATTTTCCATTCATTAAAAAATTTAGATGATGACAAATCACCTATCACCCTCTAAAATAAAATAAAATAAAATAAAACCATCAGGCATGACCTTTGTTATTAAAGCCAGGGCATGGGCTTCGAGCCCGTTTGGCTACGCGTTACCGTTTGCGTTTCTTCAAAAATACACTAAGTAAACGTTTGGTTAAAAAGAAAAAGTTGCTTACTGTGCATGGGTCCCACAACAAATTGTGTGCGAAACGCTGGGAGATGGAAAGCAGCAAATTGCTGCTTTCTTGCGCGGCTAAGAAATTCAACCATGCTACACTGTGAACAGTGGAGGCATGTGTCCACTATTTGGTGAACAGGGGAGACATGATCCACTGTTCACTGAACAATGGAACATAGCTCCACTGTTCTGGCCGGATCGGGTTCGGTCCAACACGCAAAATGCATTGAACTGGGTCTGATCTAGTAAAATAAAAAATATATTTGTTTTATTTTTTAATTGTGTTTTATTCGCTTGATGACGTAGTATTTGTAAAATTTGATCACAATTCTAATTTGTTCTTGATTATATTTTACAAGTTATGTTGTTGCGTGTTAAAGAAACCAAGAAAATTGTCGGATGTATTTCAAACGTGATGGAATTGTAGATAGTTCAATGGAATAATAAAAAAAATATTTTATATAAGTATTATTTATTTCATGATGTAATAACAATAATTAAATCTACAATATTTAAATTAAAAACCATTAACATTAATATATATATATATATATATATATATTAAAATTATTTTATAACCTCAATTTAAAAAGCATTCTTAACCAAACACATTAAACTACTTTTCATTCAATCTCAATTTCAACCACAGTTTTAACCAAAGATATATTTTTCCAAACCAACCTCAACTAAAAGTACTTTTTATAAAATAATTTTTTTCAAACCACAACCACAATAGCAATCGCAATACCAAACACACTCTTCATCCATTAATGGTTAACCTTTTTTTTCTTTCTATTAATTACATTTTACATGAACTAAAGAATTTATAATTCACCTACTCGCTAAGCAATTCAATGAAACAGTGCCTTTCTTTTATTTTTTTAATTTTTAATTTTATTCTTCAATTATTTTTTTTAATTTTTTATGTTGTAACGTTATCTTTTAACATTGAGTTAGTTAAAAATTGAATTTTGTATTTTTTTTCAATTTATTTTCTATAAGGTTATTTGACCTTATGACCCGAGTAGTAAGTTTAGAAAGTTAACTTGGGTTGACTCAGATAGATTAATTGAGAATTAAATTTTATAATTTAATTTAATAATCCGAGTCATATTTTTGACAGGCTAACATAGATTGACCTAATTAATTCAATATATAGTTGTTTTAATATTTTTTTAAAAAAATATTATTGAATATACATGTTTTGAGTTTATGAAAATACTTTCCTCAAGCTCATGTGATTATTTTTTTCTAGAAAACATATTAATACCTTAACTTTTTTTTCATTTAAAAAAATTTAATACAATATATTATCATCTTAATATTTTTTTAAAAAATTCATTTAATATGTTAATAATATTAAAAAAAAAATTATGTTAAATGGCCCGCAACTTGTAGCATGCCAATAATCAGCTTAACACGAGACAATGATCAAGTGAATACCTAGCAAACCTGCCGTTTCACATTTTCTTCTCATGATAAACTTATCGTGGGTTAATGGGCAGGCTCCATTCTACTTGGAGCTATTCTATTTTGCACTCTGTAGCATCTTCAACTTCAGCCCTTTTTATGAAATCAACGTTTAGGTTACAATTTAAAATAAGAAAAGAAGGGGGGGAGGGGGAAGAAGGGTCTGATGATAGCACACTCACCATTAAAACCAAAATTAATAATTTTACATGTACATAGAGTTGGAGTTCGAGCTTTCTTCATAACCCATTTGAAAACGTAGTCGACCATCAAACTGGCCAATTTGGCTCACAGAAAGTGCCCTTCAGATTGCTCTGCACCACACATTTGTCTTGTCTACCCAACCTCTTAGACGCAATTCACAAGTATAAACAAAATGCAGGTATTTTGCATGCAACCACGGCACCTTGAACTTGTGTCTTAATCATCTTAGCAGACCATAAACTTTAAAGAAGCCAGTGAGCAAGGGAATCTATAACCAGCTATATATCCCACTTTCTTAAAACAGCATCTCCAGCTTTGGCTAATGGTTTGCATGCCAATTCCCAAGTTGAAGTTTCAAAATCACTAGCAGGAGTCCAACTCTCTACCCAGACGGTGTCCGCCTTGTGATTTTGGGGGAGATGAGCACTGGCTCATTACTTGTAGCTTTCATTGCAGCAATCTCCTCCAAGCGTTTCCACGTAGCTTCACGTTTCGACTTAATCTCATTCTCTCGTGATTCCTCTTTCTGAAACTTGAGTAAACACTCCTCAAAGAGTTCTGGGTCGATATCAGAAAAGATCTTGCGAACATTCAGTGTCAAGCTTTGTACTGCTTGATTCCAGTGCTGTCTTGCATTTCTCTCCAATGCTGGGAAGATGATTGGCAGTATGACTCTGCGATTCTGTTTGATTAGGTTCTCAATGTGATCATTGTTCCACAAGAACAGAGCCCTCTCTGCCACCTACAAATAAAGGAGTTACATGATTGAATGCGTACAGCATGGGATAAACAACATACCAATAACCATACTATACTTTAGCACTAAACTGCATGTAAGCTTGTAACAAATTGAATGTGCAAGACAAAGGCGAGACAGAGACCAGTGCACTGATTATAATGCCACACAGCGTATATACTACTAAGTCTAAAACAGAAATGTTGAATGTAGAAACAGAATGAAAGAAAACTCTAAACAGAAATCCAAGTTCATCTCAACAATGATATGATGTCAAAGAAAGAACAATATTTTGGAGTTCTTCCGACTAAAAGCCTCTATCCAAGAACACAGTGGCATGACCCCTTTCTATACAAATCCTGAAATTAGTTCCATTGTGTGCTTGTGAGGGTGGGCATGTTGGATTGTGGGCTTTGTAAAGTCTCACATGAATGTATGTGGTTCTAGTTTAAATTTCAAGTTTTATTGCAATCACTGTAAAACATCTAAATTATACAAGAGCATCTGCCTTGCACGCAGCATTTTAAGGAAACAAGGACCCCAAATTAATTAGAACTTTTATCTAGTCTATAGCTTGCAGGGACAGGGATAGATTTGGATAATGGTGTGGGGACAGGAATTGTATGATCCATCCTGAACCTGCCCCACTATGATTGCTAATAAGTTACAAACTGCTCCCGTTTAAGACAGTTTCCAGGTATGAAGAAAGCACAGTTGAGCTAAGAGGACAATTCCCCTAAATAAAACTTAACTTCTATATGCCTTGATACCAAGTATATGTGATGGAACTTCATCAGCAACTCCTCCCCTCAAAAGCAAAACTCTGCCCAGGGTACACTACGATATCATTTTCCATAATTCTGATCCACATAACTTCTTTTTAGTGCCTTCTAATTGTAGCAAGTCACTCTTTCATGAATCATCTTTAATCAATTCTCCATCATTTTCTCTGTGACTGGTGCAATCCACCCTCTACATATGTTTCTAACAATATGATCGGGTCTGATCATATATAAAGATTCACCTGAAGTGAATCAGCCTATCACTTAGGATCTAAATCACAATTCCCACAAATTAAAGACAACAAAGAAAATCCTTTTGATTTCAGTTAAATCCTTTTATCACTGCATATATGCTGCCAAATCATTCCCTCCCACCACAGCCATCAGGCCCGTATGCATTACACGATTCCTTACCATACAGAACAAGCTAAAATAAAGCAACCTCTATCAGGGGGCGTACATATGTGGTCCATGTATGATATAATTACTAAAGAAAAACAGTCATTGTGCACACACTAAACTGCATATATTAAAGCTGCTTCATGGGGATTGTAGATGGTACCGTAACCAAGTGACTGCCATCAACAAGTATCATTGAAGTGAATTATTAATAGCAAACAAAAACCATGGTCCATCACTCCATCATAACCCATATTTCATCCATATACAGAGTGATTGTTTCAAGCTGGTGTGATGATGGATTGGTATCAGAAACATTAACCAAGTGATGACAGGAACAAGTCCGCTCATCCACAAGATATTCATATTAAATGCATTCTGAAAACTCCATTACGGAAGGTTGCAGCTATAGCAATGTACAGATAAACTTATAAAACATAATTAATCAGATAGCAAGCAACTACAAAAGTGGCACAACCCTCCTTTCCAAATCACTTATGTCAGGGTCCTGAATAATCAACAATTAAACATGAATCTGGGACTTGTATTGCAGTTTCTTGATGGTTCAGATTCTCAACAGAAATTACAAAAATCTTTATTTACAACTTTGAATATGCATTTTTGCTCACCATTACAGCATGCATTTGGCCTTAAAAATACTGTAAATAATGATTTATGTCTCAACTAGTTTCTCTGATACAACAGTTCTGGCTAGAAGACCAATCAAGTAATTCAAATCATCTAAAGCTCATTAAAGTTTGCCATTTCCTTAAGAATTTTCATGAGGAGCAAAAAGGAGAACCAGTAACAAGTAAAAATTGACGAAATTAATAAACTACGAACCTGAAAATGCAAACTACACAAGCAACAGCGAATATGGCAGAACAAGGGCACCATACAGCGCTGGAAATCTGCTGGTTGTGTTGCTTCTAAAACTTCCTCCAACTCATTTAAGAACATAACCTCTTTCGAACTATTTGTGATTGGCCAATACTTCAGCATCCCCCGTATAATAGTATCAGCAAGCTTGCAGTCTTTCTCCACAAATTGAGTAATGCAGTATGATAATTGCTGGTGATACATTGGCAAGCATTTTGGTTTGTGAAGTGGAATGAGAGCTCGAACAAGGAAAAGCTTGTGCTCTTCTTTCAGAGGCAGAGCAAACCCATTGATTATACTTCCCAGAATCTCTAATAGCTCTGCAATCCCATTATGCTTCTCAGTTTCAAAAATAAAGCGATAGAAGATGTTATTAATTGCTTTCCTGATGAATGGCCGATGCACCATGAATTTCCCATATATACGATGCAAAACTGTTTTCAGATACTCCCTCTCTCTGGGATCCTCTGAATCAAAAAGATCTAACAACCTGAGAACAAATGAGTGATCAACATACCTCTTCGCTAACTTTGCATCAGTTTCAGTCGACGCCACAAACCTCAAAAGAAATTCATAAACAACTTGTAAATGAGGCCATGCAGGGTCCATCAAAGGTTCGTCTTCCTCCAAATCAAAAGCTTCTAAAACTTTATTCTCACGAGGAGGAGAAGTGAGCGTTCTAAACAAATTTACAGACAACATCTTAACAATCTCTTGCATTACAGTTTCTGAGAACCTCCCATTGGCTGAAGAAACATAATCCACAAGCTCTGTCAAAGTTTGTCGCTTGATATCTTTTTCTTTAAGGTTCTTTGCAGGGTTATTGAAGTCAAACACAATGCAACATAAGTTTAGCTTTCTGATAAACAAGTTCGGCTTCTCAGAATTGGGAACATCTCTGAAACTAGGCAAGGCCTCATAAGGAACGGGTTGGTTCCCATTCAGCTTTGAATTCACAGCTTGTGAAAGCTTATTGCCATAACCTGATCCTAAATTTGGACCTGAATTAAAATCTGGCAGAGATACAGCACTCAAGCTTCCATATCGGTTACTGACTAGATCACTGTTTCTTGAGCTTGTAGAAGCATTTGATGAGGAGGTAGATGTTCCACTTCCATCACGACTATCGGCTGACTTAGACGACTTCTTTGGGAGCCTATTGAGTATCTGTTTAATCATAACTTATAAGGCAACACGGCCTCCTTTTGCAGGACTTTTTGAACCCAATGCTAGTCGACAGGTCCTCCAAAGCAGAAGCAGCAATAGTGAAAGACAACAGGCAGAATTCGATGAGATGGAGCAGACAGAAAGGCTAGTGAAAGACAACAGGCAGAATTCGATGAGATGGAGCAGACAGAAAGGCGGCAGAGTAATTTCAGGACAGAACAAGTGATCTATGAATGAGATAATCCATCCTTATGTGTCCAATCTTCGCCACTGTCACAGAACAACATTCAATTCCAAAAAATGTTTCAATCCAACTGGGAAAATCCCTTCCTGATCTCAAAACAAAGATTGAACTAACTTGAGCGTGCAAAAAATTTGGAACATTAAAAAGCCATTCCTAGATAGAGATACTATTACTTAGGTCAAATCAAATGAGCGCCTTCTTTTTTTATCTCAAGCAATTAATAGTGCATTTTCCACTTCTAAACCCAAAAGAAAAAAGAAGATATAAACAACCTTTTGAGTTCTAGTAAGAAACCCAGATGCATTTTAACAAAAGCAACAATTAGTTGGATTTTGATCAAATTCCATAGCAGTTGACTTATATAAAAAAATAAAAAAGTAAGAGATAATCCTATTCACCCCTCTCTCTCAAACAGACACAAAACCACTCCCTCTGTTTACTTCAGCTCCTCCATGATAGACTAAGAATTCAGCTAGGTCAGAAGCTAACAAGATCTGGGTTTGGTCTATAAAAGCAAAACAAACACTCTCAAGCAAGACAGCATACATAAAACACACAAAAAGAAAACAAATTAAACATTAAACTAACATTAAAAACCAGCAGATACAGCAAACATGGCAAAAGGGGGGGAGTAGCGAATCAAAGTAGACAAAAAAGGAATGGTGATTTTCTTCTATACTTACAGATAAAGTTACACACAATTTGGTCTTTCTTGTGTTTTCTTTGTGTATGTATCCATGTAAAAGAGGGCGGGGGAGAGATAGATGGGAATCAATCAAAGCAGAAAAGAAGCAGCAATCACTGGTGGTTGTTTTTGCTGCTGCTGCTAACTGTTGTTGTGTTTTGTTAGCTCAATTTTACTGTTATTGTTTCTGATTTTGCTTTTTTGCAAAGTTTCTTTCCCAGCATTTTCAACCTTAAAATCAAAAAACATTAATCTTCTATTTTTATGTACTTAGTTTGTGGTTATATTCTTGTCTTCATTGTAATTTTCTCCACCCAACTGTTTGACCAAAATATACTTTACTTTTTAATATATTTTCATTTTCATCAACTGTGGTGACAAAGAAGGTCAAGGTTGAAATGGGAATTAGGTTTCAAAACCTCGATAAATCTTTACTGGACACGCCCCAGTGTCTGCGGTTGGGTCTTCCTTAACTTCGGGAAGCATGTTGCATGGTTGTTTGTCTTCAAGAGTTGGGCCTCGAACTCCACTGTCCAGATCCAGAGTGTATCAGCCCAGGGATTAACTCGGATAAGTCATAAAAAAAAAAAAAAAAAAAAACGGCTTCATCCATTGGGAAATTGCACATAAATTATTTTTTTTGTGTACCAGCTTTCCAATTTTTTTTAATTGAGTATATTCCAATGTGAGAATTTTCAATTTTTTCTAACCATTAGATTGATCTCACTTCATTAATTAATTTTTATTTTTGTTAAATTGGTATACCATTATATTGATGTGTCAGACAATGTGCATGAGATTTTCACTTTATTTCCAATTAAGTATATGGATTGTTTTTTATTTGAGTGTATGGATTTTAATTTTTTTAATTGAGTGTTTGTATTTTAAAAAAAAATATCAATGAGTGCTATTAATTTTGAAATCTAACATATAACAACTTAATTTGCAATTTTATGTATC
>Ga0325403_1000037_pt1 | contig 56715 bp, 31 predicted proteins | sample PopdelMetagenome_19_FD_205665 | JGI IMG/M metagenome (GOLD analysis project Ga0325403, IMG submission 205665) | Populus deltoides microbial communities from Bellville, Georgia, United States - Xylem-PdKOR-R4 | ecosystem: Host-associated > Plants > Phyllosphere > Stem > Wood/Secondary xylem... | reverse complement strand
AAAAAAAAAAAGAATTTATCAGCTATTAATTTGAATCTAAAAGAGTGCAATTGGGCAAAACAAAAGATTAAAGATTAAATTAAAAATTAAAAAAATAACTATTCCAATCCACATAGAGTTAACAGCAAATTAGTGCATAATAAAATGAATATCCCTTTTAGTTTCTTTTAACAAACCCGATAAATCATATATATACACATGCGTGCACTGATCATATACCATGAGCAATTTCACCTACCACATGTTATGGAAATGGAGTTACAAGCTGTTTTCCTGGTAGCAGTGAGTTGTCTGGGTTTTGTTTCTCTTTGCAAGCATATCTTCTGTTTTCTCAGGTGGATATGGGTCATGTTCTTGAGACCACCAAAGAATTTGAAGGAGTATGGCTCTTGGGCTATAATCACTGGCTCCACCGATGGGATAGGCAAAGCCGTTGCTTTCGAGCTAGCATCGAAGGGTCTTAACCTTGTTCTTGTTGGTCGAAACCCTTCAAAACTTGAAGCTACATCAAATGAAATACGGGCAAGATTTGGTGATCAGCAAGTAGACATAAAAAACGTTGTGGCTGACTTTGCAACATTGAGCGGACCGGAGATATCAAAGGCAATAGAGGGAAGTATTAAAGAGTTGGATGTTGGTGTTCTGGTAAACAATGCCGGAGTTTCATACCCTAATGCTCGGTTCTTTCATGAGGTTGACTGGAAGATGACGGAGAGTCTTATCAAGGTGAATTCAGAGGCAGCAACTTGGGTCACCAGGGCAGTGCTTCCTGCTATGTTAAAGAAGAAAAAAGGTGCAATAGTCAATATGGGCTCTGGCTCCGTCGCCGTCCTTCCTTCATTCCCATTGTTCGCCATTTATGCCTCAACCAAAGCGTATGTTTATATGTGTTTCTTAAATCATTTCTTCTTCTTTTTTTTCTCTATTTTTTGAAAGGAATAGATTATCCAAAAAGCTATATATATTAACTATAGAAATCATTTTAAAAAACCAATCTAATCGTCGGAAAAAGAAAACTTAGAGAGGTTTAACTTGGTTATAATTAAACTGTACGAGTAGAATTGTGTGGAAGCAATCATCAATATATTATAAGACTAGCAAGATGACACAAATTTATCAAGGTTTGGTGAAAAATCAGCCTGCCTCCCTCCCTCCGCAAACTAAACAGAAAGCTCCGTCTTCACCAATTGTGTTAATTTCCCTTTCAAGATTTCTTTTACACACACACACACACATACTCTCTCATAAATCTACACTTCACTTTCTATTGAAGTAAATTAAGTCCTTTTTAGTGAAGTTCTTAGATTTTCAACTCACCAAACCCAAATTTATATTTGATCTACAAAAAATGGAATGAAGTCAATGTCAGAAAGGTTTCGAAAGTGGAAACTAGGGCTTAGACTGTCATGTACAAGCTGGAACTACCACTGAGGAAAAAATAAAATAAATCTCGAAGTGCTAATATGTCCTACAACGAGATCATCAATAATTAGTAATTAATGGTCTGCAATTTCAAGAAATATATATCTCTGGAAGCATTTTTTTCTCAGTAAAATCCATTTGTACGTGAAGCATTTTCAACTAACATATATAGGTACCTTGGAATGTTTTCAAGATGCATCAATTTGGAGTATAAGCATCATGGAATTGACATTCAATGCCAGGTAATTTAGCTATTAATTCCATATCCCATTTTATCAATGCCAATGGGCAACAAAGATGACATTGCTGCTGTTAATATTCTGTGAGCCGTCAGGTACCACTTTTTGTGGCAACAAAGATGACGAAGTTCAAAAAATCTCTTTTCTTGATTGCATCACCGGAAATGTACGCCAAAGCAAGCATAAGATGCATTGGCTATGAGCATCTGAGCATGCCACTTTGCTCGCACTCTGTGCAAGGGTTTATCGTAGACGCCTTGCCTAACACACTACTAGATTGGTGCACTTACCATTTTTTTCTTCGGCTTCGCCGGAAGAGATTGGAGAAGGAATCCTTGAGAGCTAAGGGTCGAGCAGCAGCACAAACTTAATGAATTATACATGGATACTGCAAGGGGTTTTTGAAATTATTAATGTCAGGCGTTCTGTATAATATTGCTGTGCTAGACTCATTTCGAAATGTCAAAATAAACTCATGCAACTTGCAAAAAAGCAAGAAACTTGAATTAGAATTTAGTTGATTTCATGCATACATACCATTTTCGTCGTTTGTAGTTGGTGAGAAGAGGACTAAATCGACCATTACTTGAAAGTTATGGGGCTAAATTGTTACCACGAAACAGAGGAGGGCATCAAGATTTAAGTGAAGGGAAAGGCTCCCGAAACGACCTTCTCCGTAATGGAGAGGCCTCTAGGCTCTCTACCCCTTCGCCTAAGGCTAATTGCCTTTCAAAACAATGAAGGTTAGGAACTTGGAGCTCTTAATTTTATCGTTCAAGAAAGAAAAAAAAATGAAAAGAACTCATGACTTTGTAGCAAAGTGATTTTATTGCTAAAATTGCAGTGAGACAGATCTCTACCTGTCGGGCAAGCAATGATGCCTTTAGATTTCCAATCCAAAAGCTGGACAAGCTCGAGAGGTTGTTTACCTACCTAGCTTGCCCAAATGGTTATCTAACTAATATTTTATTCCTAGGAAGTTAGTCTGATTCGAATAGATATTAGGGTTCATCCAGACAAGGTAATTGATTGAGTGAATTGGTCGCTTTGTTTGCTGTAAAATTATTTATTTTTAGAAAATAGTTTTTTTTGGAAAATGATTTTATTGAAAAATAAATTTCTAAAAAGTAAATTATTTTTTAATATTTGGTAATATCATGAAAACTAAATTGAAAAACACTTTTTAGTGTTTGACTATGTCATAAAAAATAAGTTGAAAAATAACTTATTAATATTTTTTTCAAGTTTATTAAAATAGTAAGAAACAAATCTTACAAATTAAAAAGTTGAATTAATGAGAATGAAATTAGAAAAAAAATCTAATTTCATAAATTATCTCAAATAAAATAAATACCAATCAAAATAATGGAGATCAAATCTAACAAATTAATAAAAAAGTTGAAAGATGATGAAATTAAAAAAATATATATTTTCATAAATTATTTTAAATAAAATAAATAACAATCAAAAGAATTAAGATCAAATTTGATATATAAAAAATTTCAATTAAAAAAATAATAAGAGAAAAGCAAATAACAATCATAAAAATGAGGACCAGAGTTGATATATAAAAATCAAATTAAATCAAATTCTAACAGATAAAATTAAAAAAAAATCAAAACAAAATATATAGCAATCAAAAGTTTGAGGACCAAATTTGGTATAATCAGCAAGTAACATGACATTTCTAAAAATTTTATAATTTCTGAAAAGTGTTTTCCATCCAAAATAAAAGGAAAATACTTTTCTAGAAATCAAGCTAAATTTTACTTTGACTAGAAAGTGTTTTCCATTGACTAACTTTTTTAAAGGCAAACAAACACAAGAAAGTTTGGAAAGTGATTTTAGAAAACCATTTTTCATGAAACAAACAGGGCTTTAGCTGTTGTTTTGAGAAAAAAAATCAATTTAAATTTTATTTGTTAATCTATCATATCAATTAAATTAAATCACATCAACTTTAAGTTGATTTATTTTACACTCAGTCTGATCTTAAAAGATGAATCTCGGGTTCCAAATTGATAGAATACACATATTTGAATATGAATAATTCAAAAATAAACCTAGTTTAATATGAAAAAAAAACTAATAGTCTTCAAAGAATCATTAAATTTTGTTTTTAGGTTCGAAACAATCATTAAATTTATGTTTCTTAGTGTTACCCCATGATGTAAGAGCCAAGTAAAAAAAAAACAAATCTAGCCTTATTAACAATATTTATAATTCTAAACTAAAATGTAGAGAAAAAAAAAAGAGATTTTACCCCTCTAGAATAATTTTCATAATTTGACTCCCTTGATTTTATTTTATTTTCTAGTCATGCCATTGTAAATAATTATAAATATTTAAAATGAGTGATCACAAATTACATCCAAACTTAAGCTATTAAATTTATTGGGTTGCATAGAGGCAATGCAATGCAATGCAATCACTCACATGAAATATAATGGTTATTGTATAAAGTACTTTTTATTTGAAAATATATTAAAATAATAGTTTTTTATTTTTTAAAATTTATTTTTTATATTATCAAATCAAAACGATTAAAAATCATAAAAAAAACATTAATTTAAAAAAATTAAAAATTTAAAAACACTTTTGATTTTCCAGTATATTCAGAGAAAAAATAGAATTGCTATGAAAAAAAAGGAAGTCTGTTTATTTTCACCAGTCCCTCTCTGTGCTGATAGAGAAGGTATATATAGACTCATACATTCTTAGTTGTTACACAACATAAGAAAAGAAAAGATTACTATTCTATCTCCATAAATTCAACAGCTAAATACTGAGGGGAATTATCAAGTTTAGCTGTCAATTAGTTGGAGTTTTCTTTATCTGTTGAACTACCATTTGCGTAGGAATTTGTTACTCTTTGGAAGTCCTTATCACTAACCATATTTTCTTTGATATGTCTGTGAGTATGATCATCCTTATTACTCCATAATTCTTCGTTGTCACTCCATGATTTGTGGGATAGACTCACATGATTGTTGCTAACATGAGGTTGTAGGTTGCTAATATCCCCCCGCAAACTGAGTCGAGGTAAAAGGCATAGTTTGTTGTGAAAAAATGCAAGGGTAGCCTGGGGCACTGGTTTAGTAAATATATCAGTAACCTGGTTAGCAGAGGTCACATGTTTAGTGACAAGTAATCCAATTGCAACTCGTTCGCGTACAAAATGGTAATCCAACTCAATGTGTTTACTCCGAGCATGAAAGACAGGATTGATGGTCATGTATAGAGAACTGATATTATTGTAGTAGAGAACTGGTGGAGCTTATAGAGATATGCAAAGATCTTTAAGGATGTATATGAGCCATGTAAGTTCAGCAGTAGTATTAGCCATAGCTCGATATTTAGCTTCGGTACTAGATCGAGAGATTGTGTGTTGTTTTTTTTACACACCAGGAAATGATATTGGTGCCAAGAAAGGTGCAGTAACCGGTGGTAGATCTTCGTGTTGTAAGGCAGCCAGCCCAATCCGCATTAGAGACGGCATGCAATTCAAGAGTTGTTTTAGAAGAGAGACGTAGACCAGTAGCTATTGTTCCTTTGAGGTGTCGAAGGATGCGCTGAACTAGTTTCAAGTAGGCAACTGTAGGATTATGCAAGAATTGTGAAACATAGTTGACACTGTAGGATAAATCGGGTTGCGTGAGTGTGAGGTATTGGAGAGCACCAACAATCCTACGAAACTGACTAGGATCAACAATGGAGGTAGTATCTGCATTTATTTTCAATTTGACTTCCAAAGGCGAGCTTATAGGTTTGCAATGAAGCATACTGGAGCGGTTAAGGATGGTAAATGCATAGTGTTACTGAGACAAATATAGTCCATCTATTGTGGTAGAAATCTCAACGCCTAAGAAATGATGCATTGGTCCTAAATCTTTTATGGAGAACTCACAACTTAGTATTTGAATAAATGAGGTAACCAGCACAGTGGATGATCCTAGAAAAAGCATATCATCAACGTAGAGAAGTAATGTCAGTATTCCGTGTGCAAAGTGAAAGATAAAAAGAGAAGGATCGGCCAAACTATAGAAGAAACCATATGATATAAGGAATTCACTAAGTCTATCAAACCAAGCACGTGGTGCCTATTTGAGCCTATATAAAGCATGCTAAAGCTTACATACATGCATAGGATTCTATTGATCAGCCATACTTAGTGGTTGTGCCATATATATATATCTTCCATGATGTTGCCATGTAAAAATGCATTCTTGACGTCGAGTTGACGAATGGGGCAGTGTTTCACAAAAGCAATAGTTAAGATTATTCGAATTGTACCTGGTTTTATTACAGGAGAAAACGTCTCTATGTAGTCAATACCATCAATCTAATGATATTCTTTGGCAACTAATCGTGCTTTGAGGCGATCCAATGTTCCATCTGGTTTTAGTTTGGTCTTAAAAACCCATTTGGACCCAATCACATGCATATTTGGAGTGTGTAGAACTAATCGCCATGTTTCATTTTGATGAAGTGTTATAAGTTCATCATTCATTGCAGCTTTCCAACCGGGATGTAACAGGGTTGCTTTAATGTTGTTTGGTTCATGTATTGTAAGAGATGATGTTATTGTCAAGGTATATTTAGGATTCGGCTTAATTACTCTATACTTGGACCTGGTTAGCATCAGATGGCGTATTGGTGCTTCATGAGGTTGTGTTGTATGTGTGTGAGAGGATGGGGCTCTGGTGCAGGGAGGTTATCAGGATGTATATCAGAGTGTAATGCAAGTATTGGTGCAAGCTGATTGAGATCTGTAGAAGGGATATCATTAAAACCAAGTGTAAGGAAAAGTGCAGGTTGTATTTCAGAGTTTAATATAGGTATTGGGGCATACAAGGGGAGAGCTTCTGGAAGATGATCATTAAAATCAGTTTCATCATTTTCTATTGCAGTTGTGTCATGTGATGAAGTTGATGCAGACTGCCAGCATTGACTATCAACAGATGGTAGAGGAATAAGATTCGTTTGTGCAAACTTTTATTGGAGGGCATCTGTTTCTAGAGAAGTGTTAGAAAAAGGTATCCATGAATCAAATATATTAAGGACATATGAGGCAGCAGTAGAAAATAAAGAAGATTTAAACGGAAAAACAGTCTCGTTAAAAACAACATGACGAGAAATGAAAAATTTACAACTTGGTGGATGAAAGCACTTGTATCTTTATATTTTTCATTGTATCGTACAAAAACACACAAGACAGTTTTTGAGTCAAATTTATGGTTTTTAGTATTATATGAATATGGAAAACATTTAGAACCAAACACCTGAAGTGACGTGTAATCGGGATGTGTTCCATGTAACATGAAATTTGGAGTGTCAAAGTGAAGAGATGAAGATGATAACCGATTAATGAGGAACACAGCTGTGTTAAAGGCTTCCACCTATAAAGAAAGGGGGTGCATTACTATGAAACAACCATTGTCATACCTAATTCGCGTATAATTTTGTGCCTTCTCTCAACCATACCTGTTTGCTCTAGAGTATAGGGGCATGAGATCTGATGAAGAATACCTATGGCCAGAAAGTGTGATGATAATCTAGAGTTAACAAACTCTCCTCCTCCATCGGAATGGAAGATTTTTATTTATTAATTGAACTGTCTTTTAACATACTATTCAAATGCTAGATAGGCAGTAAAAAAATCAGATTTGTGCTTCAAAGGTATAATCCAAGTATACTTTGAGAAATCATCAACTAAACATGCATAAAACTTAAACTTGCCTATAGATAAAACAAGGGTAGGTCCTCACAAATTGCAATGAATCTTATCAAAAATGCCAGAACTAGAATGTTTAGAAAAAACAAAAGGAAGTTTACTTAGTTTTCCTAATTAACAACTATCACATAAACGTTCTGTTCGTGAGGGACCTATAACATCAATTAATCTTTTATTATTTAATAACGGGACAATTGAAGCTCGAGGATGTCCTAATCGTCGGTGTCAAATGTCTGCAGTGCCAGATTTGAATCGATAAAAGAAGTGTCCTTCTGGTATATTGGATAAAACATATAAGTCACCCTTCTTTTTCCCTGTTATTAGCGGATGTCCTGTTTTGCGTTCCTTTACACAAAAATCAACATTAGAAAATTCACAATTGACAGGAAATTGAGAGTTTAGTTGACTTATCAAGAGCAAATTTTTTTTTAGATTTGGAACTTAAAGAACATCATAAAGAGGCAAGGTCTTATCTTTTTGTTTAATGCACGAATCACCAATAGTTGTGATAAGTATAGAAGAACCATCTCCAATTATGACAAAATCAGATCCAGAGTATTTATGGATATTAGTCAACATACCTTGCATTCCTATCATGTGATTTGAAGCTCCTGTGTCAGAAATCCATTCTGTTTCAGTAATGGAGTTGTCTAAGGTGAATGCAGCAAGAGCTTGTGAAATCACATCATTTTGAGTTGTTTTTTTTTTATCCACCAGCAGATTTTTACAATATGGCCTGGTTTCCCACAATATTGATATGTCTTATTACGATATAGATCTCGTTCTGCTATTGTCATACAACGCTCTCTTGGTGGTGGTGGTGGTGGTGGTAGTGGTCGTTGTTGTGTAGCTAGTGTTGAATTGTTTTAATAGCTTTGATTTTGGTTTCGAAATTGTTGTGCTTGGAATCCACGACCTGAGGAAGTAAATGTGTTGTTGCGATTCCTTGGCGTAGTACTTTGAGATTGTTTCTATTGGTGTCCATAGAAAGCTAAATGTGGGGTGAGTTGAGAAAAAGATACATCTGATTGGTTTGAAAACCAATTACAATGTTGATCCAAGTTTTGCAATTGTGAAATCAGTTCAGTGTAGGTTGGTCTTGGTGGTTTCAACATTGTTGTTGTAAAGGTTTCATATTGCGGTCTTAGACTTGTGAGAAGACAGAAAAACCTTTTCTTTATCTAGTAGGGGTTTTCCAATACCAGTAAGATTGTAACACAAACCTTTAAAAATACGTATGTGATCTCCAATGATCCTGTTTTCATCCTTACGAAAGTAAGTCAGTTGTTGTCGTAGTGTAAACTCTCACTCTTGAGAGTCTTGTGCATAAGCATCTTTCAGTGCTTCCCAGACTGCAAGTGTCGTGTCTAAGCCAATGACAAGTCCAAATGCTTCTTCAGAGAGGGTTCCAATGATCCAACTCGGAGAAGATGATCAGACTTTTGCCAAACAATGAATTCCCTTATCAATTGTGGTGTAGTGTTTCTTGTTTATGTGGTGTTTGAATCTGGAATGGTGTATTTTGTTGGGATTGGTGTTTCTCTGGTGAGATGATCAACCAAGTCTTGGCTCTCTGCTAATCCTAAAACTTCTTATCTCTATAGTGGGTAATTGGATTGTGTAAGTTTAAGTGTGACAAAATTTCCAACATTCAAAGACAGAGAGGTCATGGTGTTTAGAATAAGATGCAGGACCGTTCCTACTCTGATACCAAGAGAAAAAATAGAATTGCTATGAAAAAAAAAGTCTGTTTATTTTTATCAGTCCCTCTCTGCGCTAATAAAGAAGGTATATATAGACTCATACATTATTATTCTATATCCATAAATTCAGCAGCTAAATACTGAGGGGAATTATCAAGTGTAGTTGTCAATTAGTTAGAGTTTTCTTTATTTGTTGAACTACCATTTACATAGGAATTTGTTACTCTTTAAAAGTCCTTATCCAACCATATTTCTTTTGATATGTCTATGAGTATGATCATCCTTATTACTCCATAATTCTTCCTTGTCACTCTATGATTTGTGGGATAGACTCACATGATTGTTGCTAACATGAGGCTGCAGATTGCTAATATATTTAATATTGAATAGTTGAATATCATCTAAACCTTTCTATATCAACCTGTTTAGTCAATAATACGGTAGGAATTTTAGCTCGGAGGGTATGTTAGTGTGATATTAATCATCTAAATCCATATTGCATAGTTGAATATCTGGTTGTTACCATTACCTTCCTGATTTTTTTTCTTTTGCTTTGGAATTTAATTTCGAAGTTTAAGTGTGGAATTTTACTCCGAGACTTCTAAAAAACTCCATGTCTATACTAAACTTATATTTTATTTTTCATGATATGTACCCAAAATTCCTCAGACAAATTCAAAATAAGAAAATACATAATATTTTTTTAGAATAATTGGAGGTATTTTATAAAAATGCTTTCATAAATCTACATGATATCTCATGGATGCTTCATCCGTGCAATTTCAATTTTTATTCTCACTATTTATTCTCATCGTATTTTTATTCTCAGTATTTACAATATCTAATATAGTAATGCTACATATGGATGATAATTGGTGAATATTGTTAACGGAAATTAAAAAAAAAAAAGACTTTAATATTCTTATTATAAATGTTATTCAGACTAAACTGTCTTGGCTGTCGCCGTATAGTAGTTAAATGCGGTGGTTTTCAGATCATCTACCTCACCGCTCCATGGCCACCTCTCTATCCTTCTCTATCTCTCCATCAAATTTCATTAAATAGTCCACTGTCCTTCTAACTGCTTTCTCCTAACCCTATATCTCCCATTTGATTTTCCTCACTCTCCCTGTCCTGTGCTTTCCTTGTAATCTTCACGTTCTACACTATTAATATTAGCAGAAGCTTAGCTTTTCCCTTCTTCATAGCATTTTTTAAGTCTTCATCAAGACCCGCTTCTCAGATCCAAAACAAAAACTAAAAGATGAGTCTCTGTTTCGTTGACGAACTCAAGTCTCAGCCTTCATGGCTTCTTGTGCTCTTCACTCTGGGTTCTCTTTCATTTCTGAAGTTCCTTTTCGCTTCTCTCAAATGGGTCTACGTTAGTTTCCTCAGACCTGCCAAGAATCTCAAGAAATACGGATCATGGGCTCTCGTTACTGGACCCACTGACGGTATTGGCAAAGGATTCGCTTTCCAATTGGCTCGAAAGGGTCTCAATTTAATCTTGGTGGGCAGAAATCCCGATAAACTCAAAGATGTGTCGACTTCAATTCAATCCAAATACAGTAATGTCCAAATCAAGAACGTTGTTGTTGATTTCAGTGGCGATATTGACGAGGGTGTTCAAAAGATTAAGGAGACTGTTGAAGGTCTGGATGTTGGTATCTTGATTAATAATGTCGGGGTTTCTTATCCTTATGCCAGGTTCTTTCATGAGGTTGACGAGGAGCTGTTGAAGCATTTGATTAGAGTGAATGTTGAAGGTACTACTAAAGTTACACAAGCTGTTCTGCCTGGGATGTTGAAGAGGAAGAAGGGTGCTATTGTTAATATTGGTTCTGGAGCTGCCATTGTAATCCCTTCTGATCCTCTTTATGCTGTTTATGCTGCTACTAAAGCGTAAGACCTTTTTTTTATGTCCTAGTGATTTACTTGTAAGGTCTTAATTCCGGGAGATTTGCAGTAGGTTCATGTTAGTTTATTTATTTATTTATTTTGTGTATGTTATCAGGTACATCGATCAATTCTCAAGGTGCCTTTATGTTGAATACAAGAAAAGTGGGATTGATGTGCAGTGTCAGGTACTGTGCTTCTTCATTCTACACTACTCTGTTACTTTCAATACTTATCCTGATCTTTATGTGATAGATTTAGTTTATGTTGATGTTCTGGTCAAACTGTGACTATGTCATAATGAGTTTGCTTATATGATTTTCGCATCTGAAATTTATGAATATAGATACAGTATTTGAGTAAACTTTCAACCATAGATGGTGGTGAGATTTTTTTTCTAGTTGCGTTAATTAGAGTTCTGCTCTTTGTTAAAGGCAATGAGAAAAAGTAATATTTATCTGTATTTCGCCTTTTAAAGTAATTATTAAACTCAGAAACATGAATTGATAGATATGGAATAGCTGCATGTCCAGTGCTATAAGCAACTGGCCATGATTGGGAAATGATTTTATGTATGGTCTGTCGTTACCCCAACAGATGTTTTTTCAATAACAGAGGACACTCAATATAATAAATTATGATTTGCTTATTAGAAATCTGGATAGGATGTATCTTATTTCTTCTATGCAAGCTAGTGGTTTATTCAGTCAACAAGAAAGTTCATGACTGAATTTGCTAATATATTTTGTTAGGTAGAGGCTATCTTTCTTTCGTTTTCATAAAAGATTTATTGATAAACACAGGATGCTTTCGTGCACTTAATGGTTTTAACAACTTTCTTCTGTCTCTGTGTTAGTTGGCCCTACTGAATCCTCAAGTGTTACAAACCTAAATAATTTACCTATCATAATCAGCATAAGATGAAGTGATGAACTTATACAGTTTTTAACAAGGCAATCTACGAGAATCAATAAAGCCGTGGATATCACAGTGAGCATCATATGTGTTTGTGTTATATTTGGTGAAATGCACTATAACATGCTAATTGTATTTTTTATCCAATAATGCTCATCATCTTTTTCCTTCTTTTGGTTCTCTTACTCGTGTCTTATTGAATTTCTCCCTCTATTCTACCCATTTGTCTGAATTGGCTAGTATGATTAGTGAGAGAAGCATAGATGATTTAGAGTTTTAGATGTGAGATGATACTAGAACTTGCTACTAATTGAATACATGTTTTATAACTTCAAGTTGGCAAGTGACAAGGTAAGGAAATATAAAGGAGATGTAACATTGACAGCTCCAGTGGGAAGAATCATAAACACTGAAGCATGTGGAAAAACCCACACCTAAATGCTTGTTGGAGAAATTAACCAAATAGATGTCATTTAGGCAAGTAGTAAAATCAATGGTGCAGCTACCTCATATGCAACAGAGCTACCCGTCTAGCAAACCATTCCTAAAGCTGTGACTTTGATAACTGATAAGGCTTTAGCTTTGAGTATTTGAATCACCAAGCCTTGCCTATCTGTTGTTTGTGAACTGTGTGTCCTTCTTCCTGATTATACCACTATTCTTGAAAATAGAAGTGTTTCCTTTTGTGCTTATCAAGAGAGATGGAGGTCCAACATCCTGAGTTTTAGTCTCTTGATTTGCATAAATATCTTCAGTATAATTTTCAGATCTTATCCGACACAGGATGATGAGCATGTTCTGCTTATTATCAGGTTTGGTTTGAGCATCAGAATTGCCAGAGTGGATAACACACACACACACTTTTTTCCTTTGTTTTATGCTTCTTCGATCAACCAAGGGATTTCTTGATGCAGGTTCCCCTTTACGTTGCAACAAAGATGGCATCAATAAAGAGATCTTCCTTTTGGGTTCCTTCATCAGACAGTTATGCCCGGGCAGGTCTGCGTGCTATAGGCTATGAACCTCGCTGCACACCTTACTGGCCCCATTCCCTTCTTTGGGGTTTGATACAATTGTTGCCAGAATCAGCTGTTGATTCCTGGCGACTAGGTTTTTGCCTTAGGATTCGAAAGAGAGGACAGCTTAAAGATTCTAGAAAGAATGAATGAACGGTTTAGCCAGGGAGTTTGGTCTGTGGATTAAACTTTTAGGATGCTGATTGTGTTCTTGTAATTGACCTTCTCCAAAACGTTCCTGTCATTTTCGTTTTCATGTTGCCTTTTGGTTATTATGAACGGAGGACCATTGGTATGCCTTGATAATTTCACTAGTTAATAAAAGCATGAATGATCAAAGCATGTAAATTTCCTAGTTGGTTTTCTCCCCTTTTCATTTATAACGAAGATCTCTTTCCCTCCGCCGTTTACACGCAGACTTGCCCGTATGGTGAGAAGTTGCCAAATATATATATAAATTCTTGGCTAGCATTAGGATCTTGATTTTATTAGGACAGGGTTCTCTTCATCTGAAACGAATCTGATATTCCTCCAGGTTTTCTCACCTGCATGAGAGCAGTCAATTTACTGCGGTCTAACTTGAAGCTTCCGCTCTTTCGTGCACACTACAGGAACAAACCCCAACAAGATGGGGGCATGCTTCTTGTCTTCTTCTCCACAGCCGTGGGAAGATCCACGCATGTTTCATGTCAAACCGCTCCACGGCCCTGGGCAGAAAAACAATGAACGACAAATGCAATGCCTTCTGCAAGATTGAACAAGGAAAGCAATTCAAGGATTTAATCGAGTTTCCTTACAACTCACAGTAAAAAAGCTTAAATTACCTTGACAATTATTATGATAATTCATGTTAGTTAAATGCTCAAGTTCTTGTTCTTTCAAGAAACAAAGTCATGGGAATTTAGGTTCCCAACCAAATCAACTATTCCAAGAGCACTAATCTATAAAACCGTTTATAAAATAAATAACATTAAAAAAAAAGAGAATTCAAGTGTAAAATTGAAAATGTTGGAGGTGCCAGCCATGCCCACCAACATGGACCATTTATGATAAACTGAGAATTATCCTGGATTGATTACTCATCAATGGTTGAACATCTCGTTGTTCAGTTCCCAACCTCTTTCCACTAGAGTAAGTCTTTGTGTTTAAACTGTATATACTTTCATTTTTGTACACTTAAAACAAGTGTCTTCTCAAAGTTTAGAATTATACAATAAATACATCTTGGGTGTCTTATAATAACTAAATATTAAAAAGAGATTATATAATATTTATTTAAAATAACAAGAATAGTAGAATTACCAATCCCTTATGAGGGTTTTTTCTTTTCTTTTAAGTGAATGCATGTTTAAACCTTTAATAGATTGTTCGCTTACCCGATGCGGTGGATCAGACAAAAAAAATTTAATAAAAAAAAGTTTAGAAGATGATTATATTTTTAAAGAAGTAAAAGAAATTTGATAATTATTTTAAATCTTGATAAATTTAATAATATGATAAAAAATAAAGAAATAACAACAACAATTAAATGAAAAAAATTTGTCTAAGGCAAAGTTGGGCTATCACATGAATCTCCTAACCTGAACATGAGATATGTCCATGTGACATGTCTATAGAGCATTTTAGATCATGAGGTTAGGATAATTCAATAAAAAAAATGATGATAAATAAAAAAAATTAAAAAAATTAAGAGACAAATATAAATCAGGATATTTAATATAGAAATACGGTTCATTTATTTGATTGTGTTTAATAAATTTTTTTATTAAAATTAATTTGTAATAAAAATCAACACATATAAAATTTATGAATAAAAAATAATTATAATTTTAGTAATGTGTTTCAATTCTCAACAGAGCTTCATCCCTAAAAGGTGTAAACAAGTATGAACCATGCATTCTAGTGACCGGAGCTCCAGAAACAATCAACGTTCCCTCGACGGCCGAATTCCTCCTTCAAGACCACCTTCTTATTATGAGCTTTTAAAAGAAAAATTCTAATTATGAGAATATAATGATTGTTTCTAATTTACTAAACATATTATCAAGTCATTTAAGAATTTTTATTTTTATTTTACTCGGTTACTAGCGATTAGTTTATATTTATTTATATTATTAAAATTATTAATTTGTATTTTAAAGTCTCCAAACTACGAAAAGATATAATATAAAATTCATAACTAATCAAAAATGATAAAAAAATATCTCTACCTAGTTGTATATCTTTATTTTTTAAAATAGACCTCGTGAAATTACAATTATGATACAACTAGTTACTCTTTAAGTACCACAAAATTACTTATAAAGCATCTTTTAAAATATATTCTTATTTAATTATATTATAATTAAAATAAATATTTGTAAAAAAAAATAGTGATTGAGATTTTGGAGCAAAATGAATCTATTTTAGTCCAAATTGTCTTTTCTCAATTATTATTTTTTCCTTGACAATAACATGTCTTTACGAGAAGCATGATTTATTGAATAAAAACAAATAAATATTAAAATAAATATTCGAATAAATTGAATTAAAGAGAAAAAAATATATCTCTTTAATCAAAAATTTCATTTTCTTATATATATATCTTGGCAATGATATATTTTGTTATTAGAATTATTGTTCTCTAAATAAAACATTATTATAATCATAAAAGGAAGTTTCAATCAAAAAAATAATAAAAAAACCATGAATTGATCATTTCTATATACTTGTATGAAAAAAATATAAGAACAAAAAATATAAAAAAAATTTTGGTAAACATAATAAAATAGATATTATATTCTTATTGAAAGTCAATGAATAATTTTTTTTAAAAAAATATGCATATTAGATTAATATATAATTAATTATAAAATAAATTTTAATATTATCATAAAAAGCTTCAATGTTTTTAAGAACTATTTCATAATTGAAAATTATTTTAATATTATTTTAAAAAATTTATTGAAAGATAATTTTATTATAAAAAAAAATTAAAGGCCAATTTAAAAATAGGCCGAACACTTTTGGGCTTGCAAAGATAGGTCATGTTTGGTCCAAAAAAAAGCTCAGGCACATATGGCCCTAAAATACCAAACCAATGCAATTGTCTTTCTTTTAAACACATCATTAGGCCTTAACGTTTTTCTAGAGATTGAATGTCGCGTCATCTTCTAGTGAAGATTTCAATCACATCTAGTGACTAGAAAATTGGAGACTGAATTATTTTTTAAAAAAATTTGTTTTTTTAAAAAAAATTATTTCACTTAAAAATACCTAAAAAAAATATATCAGGGCCTATTAAAATTATTTATTTTTTGCAAAACAAACCACTCAAATTGATTAGAAAAAACCCAAAACTAAACCAAATAAAAAAATATTTCTGGACTCTTAATTTATCTTTTTCTAAAAGATGAAAAATTCAAACCACCACCATAAAACTCTTCCTGGTAAGATTAATTCATTGACACCAAAATTAATTTTTTTCATAGATGGAATGTGCCTAATTGATCTTTTTCACTCTCGTCTTATTTTTTGCAACTTCCTCTTTTCTCTCTCAATTTTTCAATGAGTGAAACTTGAAAAAAAAAATTAAGAATGAGTGTAAAGTCTATGAACTTCAAAAGACTAACTAAAAAATGCATAAACCGAAACTTTATGAATCAAAGTAAAGTTTTCCACTCCCTTTTAACATTGTTTTTTTTTTGTCATTATTTTTTTAATTTTTTTTAACTATAATTTAAAATAATTATTAAACTTAGACTAACTTAATAAACTGATCTAGTGAACTGTTGACCCATAGTTTGGCCAAGGTCAAGTTTTCTTTCAAACTATTTTGAAAGTTGACTTGGTTGATTTGATCAAATTTAGGTGAGACTCATTGAGATCAACTCTAAAAAAATATAGTTTGTGTCCAAAACACATCATTTGAATTTTTTTTTCATTAAAGTGATGTCCTTGCGTCATAAATTTGGGTTGTTCATCTAATTCATGAGTTAACTCATTAAACTCATAACTTAGACTTTGAGCTAGGTTAGACCTTGGATCAAATTTAATAACTATAATAAAAAGAAAAATGACTAAATTAACTAAAACACTAAAGCCCATGAACATGGATAAAGTACCGTAGAAATGCCTTGATTCATTATAGATTAGACTAATAAAATTATTATTTTGTTCTTTTAAAATAACAAAATTCTCTATTAAGAGTGATATAATCTTTTCACATGGTCCATTAGTTATCACAGAATTGATCAGAGACAACTCAGTTTTTTTAATAGTGTGATTATTTAATTGCCCTAAAAAGTAAATAATTATTTAACTTGGGTCTAGGAGTTTTTATAAATTTCACTTTTCACGGCACAATTAAATGACTGTATTGCCCTTAAAATCAAACTTTCTTTAGCTTGTCTCTAGAGGTTTATTCGTACTTTCATATTGATTTTTTTTTGTGTGATAATCATATGGTTTCAAAGACAATATGATATTTTAATAAATATAGGCTAGTAAGTGCAACACACATGCCAATAAGTAAGTCATTTTGTCATGTTCAAACATCGTATATAACAGCCAAAAATAGTTTTCATTTGTGTTTTTTGAATCAACACGGCAGGGTCTATCTTTTGCGCAGCTTGTGTGGCATAATTCCTTCTTGTTAAAAGTTGATTGGCTTTTTTTTTTCTCTATTCTCCTCGATTTTCATGCATAGTCTCTCAAAGCTTCACAACAATCCTTCAATTTGTTTTTCATTCGGATTTGATCCTTGTTATTTCAATTGATATTTTTTTTATTTGAATTAATTTAGAGAATTGAGATTTATTTTCAATCCTATCCTCCTTCAATTTTTTATTTGTCAGATATGGTTTTTATTTTTTTATTTTTATTTATTTTATTTGAGATTATTTTAATTTTTTTATGATTACTTCCTCCTTTGTTTTTTTATTGCTATTTTTTTTTACTTTGGATTTTTTTAAAATTTATATTTTTTTCTAATTTCATTCTTCAACACTAAGTTGAGCTTTTAGATTGAGTCTAGATCTAGAATTTAACAGGTTGTGAATTTGAGAGATTAACTTGAGCCTAAAAGATTCGCATGAGTTCATTTTTTAAAAGCTCATGCTTTTTTAGCTTCATCTTTTAACATTTGATTTAATTGAAGATTAAGCTATGTTAGTTTTTTTTATTTGATTTTTATAGGATTTTGAAAATAACTCATGTTATCTAAAGTCTTTTTATTTGTCGTTTTTTTTGTTAAATTTAGTTTTTTTTTTAATTTTTTTTTGGTTTTGAGTTAAATTAAATTGATTTCTTAGATATAAGTATGATATGCTTACTTCATGATTTTCCGTTTGATTTGTTTTTAAGGTCGTTGCTCTAGCAACATGTACATTCTTTTTCGGTGTTGTCATGTAGCTTTTTGCGTGTTAAAACTGTCTCGGTGAGTTTTTTGGATGGTAGGTTAGTGTCTACAACAGAGCGATAATAAATCTTTAAAGAACTTTTTTTTTTCTCTATCCAAATATGATATTGGCTACTCATTTTTTTTTATAGTTGATTATTGATAATTTCTTGTTTGACTATTAAATTAATCTGGCTTACTAGATTTGGTTCGGGTCTTAGATTTTTCCTATTTTTTAAAAAAATAATACCATCACCCAAGCATCATTTTTTTATGTTGGAAACAATTTGGTGCAGCTCACAACTTATAATGACCCACTAATCTAAGTTTAGTTGATTCAATTTTTTATCAAATTTTTTAATTTATTTTTTTTAATTTAACATTTAACATTTGATTAATTAGAATTAAACTCTTTATTTTATTTTATTTTATTTTAGATTTTATAATGCTATCATGTTCTGTATTATGTAGATTAACATGATTGACACAAATTGAACCATCATATCACAATTTTAATATTGTTTTTTTAAAAATTATATTGTTCATTATATTACTCTTAATATCTTAAAAATACCTTTTCCAATACACATTAAATTTTTTAATTCCTAACTTTTTTATAATTTAAAAAAAAAACTCCCAGTAAGAATACAGTGATAGCTGTATTCAAATAAAAATTAATTAGTAAAAGCAACGCCTTTACTCCCTTTGCCATCTGCCGCCATAGAAATACACGCTGACAGTACTAGAGGAAAAAACCCCTCCTGCTCCTGCCTAGTGCGGCAGTGCCTGGTTGCTGACCTTCCATCCATCCCCTCATAACGAAAGGAAAGCCAAAACCTAACAACATCACAAACAGTATCGATGGCCGATTTCTACACTGTCTTCATAGACACCACTCTCGACACTCACCTCGCCTTCATTGTCTCCGCTTCCGACACTGTCTCCGACCTCAAGAGTATGTTTTCCCGCTTTTTTACAAAATATAATGTAACGATTGCCAATCCTAACCACTCAATTAAAAGGATTATATCATAGAAAATTATATTTTTTGTTTGATTTACCATGCGCGACTGCTGTATTTATTTATCTTAATGGTTTTATATTCGGTTTGCCATGTTCTATGTAGTTCGACATGTTTATGATGTCTCTGTCAATCTGCAGAGAAAATACTTCATGAACACAAGCTCTGTTTTCCGACCAACGGGGACATTAAAATTCATGCTTTGAAGGTATTAGCAATTTTTTTTTCCTGTGTGTCTCTGTGTCATAATGCTGTTGATTAAAGTTTGTTTCTTCAAATTTCCAGGTAAAACGTCGAGGGATCTTTTACCATCTATCAGAATCCATGTTTGTAAAGAGTGCCTTTGATGGCACCGGTAAAAATTGGTTTGTTAGTGTTGATGCTTCTACTATAGAGGAGAATATTGACAACCTAGCAGCTCAGGTTGGTACCACAAACAATGGTTCAACTGACGAGGTTAACCTTCTCCCTGATAGCCATCCAAAAAGCTTGTCCAATGTTGTTGATTTATCCCTGCAGCTAGATGAGAGTAGCCGGCTTGCAAAACAGAAGGCTTCTGTTGCTGAACAGCTAGGTTTGGATTTTTCGGGAAACGAAGAATTAAATAATTCAAGCATAGTTGCATATAAAGGTGATTGTTACCGCAAGGTTATGTCACTGGCTGATGACAACAATGGGTCAGATCCTCCTATATTGGAGAAATATGATGAACCTGGCAAGGAAAAGGAAGTACAAGCAACACCAACTGGAAGTATGGGAGGGGTTTCTGGGGATGGGATTGGTGATATGCAAGGCAGTGCACCATCAGATGGAGCTCTCACAACAGGATCTGGTGCGAAGAAAAAGAATAAAAGGAAGAGGAAAAGTAAGGATATTACAGATGACCTTGCTGGAAAAGAAAAGGAGGCTTCAGTATGTCAATCTGGTGAAAATGAATCACAACAAGAGAGTGCTGCGAATAAAAGGCGTAAAATTGAGGAGGAAAACAGGGGTGATGGTTCTGTCAAGGAGAATGAAATTGTCCTTTCTGATTCTAATAAAGAGATATCCAAGCACCCTACAATCTCTCAGCACCATTTAGTAAACAATCAGAAAAATGCACACGCTGCTTTACACTGTTTATCTTCTGAAACTTTGGATGGTCTCAGTTTGCCAGCAGCCTCTCAAGGCAGTGGGAAGGGGAAAAAGAAAAAGAAATCTGTAAATCCTCTTAATCTAGAAACTGCTGTTGTTCCTTCATCCGCCGATGTTACGGGAGAGACCATGGAAGTTAACGCCAAGGATTTCTGCAAAGAGCCCGATACAGTACCTGTTCCTGTCCAGGGAGTAACAATTTCTGAGTCTTGCGCTGTCTCTGTGAAGGAAAAACACAAAGATCCTGTCCTAGAAGATGGGAGACCCTCTTCACAAGGTGAGTCTGTGGATTGTGCAAATTTATATGTGCTTGCTTATTTTAATGTTTATTTCCTGTTTCATCCATTGGGAAAAAAAGGAGAGAGATGAAGAGACATTACTGATATTCAAGGTGATCTTTTGTAGGGGTTGATATGAGTGACACGGATACTACCAATGGAAAAAGTAGACATGATGCTCCTGAACTTGCTGCTGCATCCACTGCCAAAAAAAGGAGTCCAAAGAATACCATCCTTGACGATAGTCAGAAACCTGCAACTGATCAGGTTGATGGTCTCGAAGAGGAAAGAGAGGCATTGCACCCCGGATCTATGCTACATGAGAAGTGCAAACCATCTGACATGAGATCTAAAGAAGCAGTTAATACTTCTGAATTGGTTGAAGCTGGTGAAACTGTATATCCTGGGACACATTCAAAGAAGAGAAAGAAATCTAAGAGGACAAGGGCTTTGTTGAGCACAACGCTAACATTAGGTACCGAAAATGTTAAAAGCTCCACAACTGCTGGCGCTGCTTCAATTGAGCCTCATAAAGACGTGAATGGGGATGATTCCAATTATAAAGGTAATCAAGAGGATAGCAATTTGGCTGAAAAGGAAATGGAAGAAGTATCAGAAATGGATAAAGATGTGGCTGTCACTTCTCAATTGGCTGAGGCTAGTGAAGCTGTGAATCCTGGGACACCATCAAAGAAAAAAAAGAAGTCTAAAAGGACGAGGGATTTGTTAAGCAGAACACCAGGATCAGGTACAGAAAATGCAAATAGCTCTGCAGCTGCTGCCACTAGTTCAAACGACCACCATAAAGCTGCAAGTGGAGATGATTCCAAAGATAAAGTTAATCAAGAGGAAAGCAATTTGCATGCAAAGGAAGGGAAAGAAATAGTGGAAATGGATAAAGTTGTTGTCGCTTCTGAATTGGTTGAGGCTAGTGAAACTGTGAATCCCGGGACACCATCAAAGAAAAGAAAGAAGTCCAAAAGGACAACAGATTTGTTAATCAGAACACCAGCATCAGGTACAGAACATGTTATTATCTCTGCAGCTGCTGACGCTGCTTCAACTGAGCCTCATGAAGCTATGAATGGGAATGATTCCAATGATAAAGTTAATCAGGAGGAAATCAATCTGCTGGCAAAGGAAGGGAAAGAGGTATCGGAAGTGGATAAAGAAGTAGTGGTCACTTCTGAATTAGTTGAGGCTAGTGAAGCTGTGAATTGTGTGACACCATCAAAGAAAAGAAAGAAGTCCAAACGGACAAGGGATTTATTAAGTGGAACGCCAACATCAGGTACAGAACCTAATAGTTCTGTGGCTGATACTTCTCCTACTGAGCCTCATAATTCAGTGAATGGGGATGATTCCAATGATAATGGAAATAAAGAGGAAAACAGTATGGCTGCAAAGAAAGGGAAAGTGGTGTTAGAAATGGATGCAGCAAGTACTTTTCGTCTAGCTACTGATACAGAAATTGATGATGTGATTGAGAATGTAGTCAAATCTGCTGTCAATGGTTGTCCATCTAAAATTGATCATTCTGACAAAGCTGGTCATGGCATGGAAGTTTCCTGTGGAAGCGATAGGATCAACTTCAACGAGTACTTTGTGCCTAACCAAGACCATAGCAAAACTGCTGCTTCTGGTGAGGTGCTTGTTGACAAAGCAACAAAAGCAAAACAAGTTGGTGGTATGAATTCTAACAAGAAGAAAAAGAAGCTAGATTCACTTTCTCGTGTTCCATCATTTGATTTACATGGTTCATCAAGGTTAAATGTGAATGATGGAATTGGAGAAAAGCCTCCAGGTGGCGGGGTTAAAGTTTCACCATCTAGCAAGTCTGATAAGATCAGTTCCACTCCTGCAGAAGCCAGAAAATCTGGTGCTTTGGGGCTCATTGTCACCAATACCTTTGCAAAGAACAACAAAGAACCCTCTGCTGCATCATATTCTAGCTTGGAAAGTTCTAGAAAAACAAGGGCTAGAGGGCATGGCTCAGATAAACAACACAATCAAACGAATGGTAGAGAAGTTTCCCCTGCTAATGTTGAGGGTGTTGTAAATAGTCCACAACGTAAAAAGAGCTTGATAGGAAAATCAGGCACAATATTCCAGGATGATAATTATGAGCATTCTGCAGAGGAGAGAACTGGCAGTTCAGATTCCAGCACTAGAACTCCTTCAGATCATTCATTGTCTTCTGACTACTCAGACGGAGAAAGCAATTCAGATTTTAACTCGTCTCAAAATGGTAATCTACTAATCTTGCATGAGTTTTGTTGATTTATTGATTTGTTAGTGCCTGTCATGGTCGATTGCATCATGAGCTTTTGGCTGGTAAGTTCTGTTACAGCAGCCTTTCAGTTTAAAATTTAAACTAACAGACCCATGTTGGATAAGGACATTTGATGCAGAACAGCTTTGAGATTTCTGTCCGACAAGGGTTTTATGGTGGATTATGAATTTACTACCTTAAATTCAAGAAGAAAGGGTTTACGACTTTGTAAATTGAAATTGGAGATAGATTTAAGGGGCTTTGTTTGCTGAAACTTGAAAGTAGAACTGCTAGTCGTAGTAGGTTTTCCAGGAGTCGCTACTAGGAAGAGAGAGCTAGGCATTACACCCAGGGATCTTATGAGTCGCACCTAAGATAGATTTCATCACATAATCACAAAGCATATAGCCGGAACATTTATTCAAAAACTCTGATTCTTTCTTGAATAATTACACACCTTTAAATAGATTATAGAGTTCCTAGTACTCCAAGTCCATCAAGGAGTTGGTCATTTAGATTCTTTTGTAAGAAAATCCAACTTTTCCTTACCTAGGCCTACTTAGTTGAGGACTCCTACGACACTAAACATAAAATAAAAGCCGAGAAATGCCCTTGTCTATGAAAAATCACACAAAAATAAAATAATTCTGCTCCTCTCATCTGAATTAACCACTGTTATTTTGGACAAAGGAACAACACTTGAGCATTTTGAATCAGGGGAAAAATCTAAGAAAAATTTGGAAATAAGCAGAGTCCTTTACATGGACAGGGCAGGGTGAAGGACATTAGTGCTCTCTTTAAAGATGAATGAACGAGGCATATGAATTCTGAGGTGCCGTTTCATAAATTTATGGGTGAATTACAAAAAAAACCCTAGGTTATCATGAAATTATAAACACCATCCAAACGTTTGAAGATGTATTAGAAACCCCCATTTGTACCTAAAATGCCCTGAATTACTCTTTTTAAGAACATATAAATTTAAAAAATTAACTTGACAAGATTAAACCATGAACAGTACAAATAATGAACATGATTAATTTTTTATTTTGTCAATTTTGGTTAGATTTTTTTTTATATTCTTTATCTAATTGTTTCAAGTATTTAATTTAACTATTTTTGTTTTTGAAATAGTAAATAAGGTCATTTCAGGTATAAAAGGAGGCTTTTGTAATAGCTTCTTGAACATAAATGGAGTTCTTGTCAAATTTTCCAACTTTTGGTCAGTTTTTGTAATTTACTAATTTCATGATATGTTGGGAGGTTTATTGTAATTCACCCAAAATTTATTTATCTTTCTTTGTCACTGAGGTTACCAAATTGACCCACCACTTTAAAAGGCGCTCCTGTTCATGTCTTTGAAAGGTGGTGGCCTCTGAGAGATTGTTTAATAATGCTTGCCAATCTTCCTTGAGAGCTAAGATGAAAATTCAACACGAATTTAGTGATAAATTCTTGTGCTTCTAAAAATGTATTCTCAAAAGTCATTCTGTAAATTCCACCTTTGTGGATCATGCTGTTTTTTTTTGCTCCTCCCAGAGTATCTGCTTGGTTCTTCACTCGCTGCTGATTTCCTTTGTGTTAAAAGTTTATGCTAGTTAATAGATGTCTGATCTCCTCAAACACAGCATTGATGCACAGACATCTTTAAACTGATATCTGGAACTTGTCTTGTCATCCTCGTGAAATTTGCCACAGGATATTACTGCTTGAAAAGCAAGGAAGGTGGTGGAAAGAACATCAAAAAACCACTGTAAGTAGAGAAAAGTAAAACAAATTCTATCCCTGGTTGTATCTAGCTGCATATTTTTGGTATCAATCATTTGTTCTGGTGCGTTTTCCTAACTTATGGAGCAAGGACCTATGATGAGATGCATATTTCATTACTTTTCCATCTGAAAAGAAAACCTTCACATTTTAAAACCCCGGGCACACTTTGCATTTTGCAACGAAGTTCAGTTCTATATTATCTTTGTTTACACATGCTCAGTATCTCTGAAGTTTTTTTTTTTTTTTTTTTTTTTCTTGTAACAGTTCAGGCCTGACCTTGGAGAAAATCCTTAGAAGTTCAAGCAGATATAAAAAGGCCAAGCTAACAGCTTCCCAATCGCAGCTCGAGGACACTGAAAATGAGCCTGTTGATTTTGTTCCAGACAGCCAAGCAAACCCTTGATCACCCTATTGTCTTGTTTTGTCTGTATTGCTACTGGGATTTTTGTTGTTTTCTATGACTTGGCCTGCGGGAACCTCAATTTTGTTCTGAATTTTTTGTCGTTCCCCTTTCTTTTTTGGTAAAAAAGCAAGGCATTTGGCCATTCAATCTCTCTGGTCTTGTTTTCTCCCTTGTGGCCGTGGAAGGACATCGAAATAAAAAATTGAGGTCTAGATGCTTTGTTTCATTGGAATCGGAGATTTCAACCTTCTCATTGACTCGAATGGTTTCAACTTAAGATTCGAAGATTGATAGTCTGCTGGGTTTACCATTATTCCTTTCCTTTTCGCCAAAATCTTTAAAAACTTGTTGCAAGGCGTCTTTCTTTGGATCTATTGACTGTTCAATGGACTACATTTAAAGAAAAACAGATGCAGTCAATCTCATAAAGACTCGAAGAAGCTCAGCAATGATGGAGCTTTCAAAGCCAACTTCCCCATGACAGGTGCCAGGGATTTACTTTGTCGTGCACTTGGCCAGCAGGTTTTTGGAGGGAGCTGAAGGACAAATTGTGCCTCAGGCAGGGGAATCATAAAGCAACCAATTAAGCATCATGCATGCATGCTCTCCTCATTTTTGCATGGCCCAGTACAAGAATCTGACTATTGGCATATATATATATATAGATCTTAAAACAATATGTTACTCGACGTCGACGAGAGAGTGTATTATGGTGCGAGTCTCCTTTTGTCTGCTAAAGAGTAACCCCAAAAAAGCTTTATACTTCACGGCATGGATGTCCCTAAGCATTTTCCTTGGTTTCACTTGACCAAACCGTTTGTGATTTGGGTTCTTATGATAATAAAAATATTTTTTATTTAAAAATATATCTAAATAATATATCATAAAAAAGCCTTAGAATAGGATAAAAAAAACAACATTGGAAATTCCGAAAACATATTTGATGGGCATGACGTACGATGTCAAGTTCAACTAATCCAAACCTATAGGTAAAAAATAATGGAGCCAGTTAAGTGGGTCATGCATGAATATACAGGAACAACGATAAAAATAAATTAACAGGCAGGATTCTAGAAAAATAACAAAAAAAGATGGGCCAGCTGAAATTAAAACTTGTATAAAGAAAATAAGAAATAATGATTGATAATAATTCATTCAAAGAAAACAAATCGTAGGGGGGGAGAAGAAACGAAATCATCGGGATCCTCGGATCACCTCCTGATCTTGTTTTTCGATCTTCCTAAACACCACTTCTGTATCCAACCCAAACCCATCAACTTTCCGGACATGAACAACCTTAGAATTCGTAAACAAATTAACCAACGGTTTAACACTGTACAAATCATTAGCCGAGTACTTATCAGCCCTTCTAGAAAGCGCCACATGTAAGACACATATCCCGCCAGGCTTCAACGTCCGTTCGATCTCTCCAACGAACTTGTCCGGAAACAGAGCGTGATCAAACACGTTTGAGAACTCAAAGTCAAAAGTCCCATCATCGAACGGCTGGCGATGGAAATCACCCTCTACAACGAGGGGTGGATACGGCACCAGGTCCATACCAACGGAGTCCGATACGCCGATGCGTCGTAAGGCCTCGACCTCTTGCCCCACACGGGCACCGATACACAAGGCCTTGGATTCGTTGAAGAGAAGGTTTTCTTGTTTCAAAACTTGGAAGAAGTCAGCAAAGACTTGGATTTTGCGGTCCCAATCACGGGTTGTCCATATTTTTCTCAGTTTTGGATTGAGGGTCTTGTTTAGCTGACGTTGTATGTAGGTTTTGTACGTGGTGTACCCGGGCCGGATCTTTAGGTCAGAGTTGGGGTTTCGGGGTGGCGTGTAGGTGTTGGTTTTGAAGCAGAAGAAGAAGAAGAAGAAAAGGAGGGGCAGGGAGAGGATGAGGGAGATGAAGTATACGAGCATGGGTGGTTTTGGTTTCATGTTATGCATGTGTTCTCTTGTTAGCAGCTCTGTATTCTCTCTAAAAAAGAAAACCCTCTGCACACCTTTCTTTAATTCCTTTGCGTCTGCATGAGATGAGGAGGGAGGGAAACAAGAAGGATTGAAGCCGGAAAGGAGAGAGAGATAAAAAGAAGGGGTTTTTCTACCTTTTCTGGTGCTGTGTTTTTATTCTTATTCTGGCTTGCTAGGGATATTGATGGGAGAGGCAAAGGGGGAGAGACAAATGGTGGGTTAGTGCGCATGCACGCTTGCTTCAAAGTGGTGGCTGATTATCTGCTGTAATTTTTATGTGCAATGATAACGATTATTTATCGTTTACGGGGGAGTTGTTATCATCATATATCTTGCTAGGGAACGGGACGATGCTTAAAGTATATATATTGCTTAATTTGAACGGCTTCTAGCCAAGTGTTAAATCCACCGCCGTCCAGGATCTAGATTAGATAATTTAAACAAACTTGATTTTATTTTTATTTAAAAAAAATTTAAATATTTTTTCATTAATCACGGATTAATATAACCAGATAAATTCTTACTCACCAATAAAATGATGATCTAGCGATTAAGAAACTGCTATATCTCTGGAAAGGTGGGAATACAAATTCGATCTTCAGAAAACGTACTTATTGGAAGGGACATCCACGAACCCCAAACGAGACTAGTCTCACCTTTTAAAAGTGTGTGAGAATACCCGAATAAGGAAAAAAAAACAATTCTTACTCAGCTTAACTTAAAATTAATTTATATTAAAAATTGAGTTATCAACCAGATGAGAACGAATTTAATAGAACTATAATTATAAAAGATATAAGATTTGATCACGAAAACTTAGAAAGTGTTTGGCTCTGCGTTTGCTTCTGTGTTTTTTGTCAAACTCAATAACATAACGTTTGGTTATCTTCAGCAACTGCGTTTTGGCCATGAGACCCACGAAAATTTGATGTTTAATCTGCGGTTTTGCACAAGCAACTTTGACATGCTTCTTCTGCATTTTTTTAAAGTGAAGAGCTGCAATCTGCACTATTCACATAAGTGAACAGTGCAGAGCTGCACTCTTCACTGTACACTTATGTGAACAGTGGAGTGTTTCCGGTCGGACCGGGTCTGGTCCAAAGTAATGCATTGAACCGGGTCCAACCCAGTAAAAAAAATAATTTTTGTTTTTTTAATTGTGTTTTATTTGAAAAATTAAAAGAAAATCGCTTGATAATATAGCATTTACAGAATTTGATCGCAATTCCAATTTTGTTCTTGTCGGGTCTGATCCAGTTAAAAAAAATCAATTTTTATTTTTATTTTTAATTATGTTTTATTCAAAAAATTAGAAGGTGATCATTTGATAACGTAGCATTTGCAGAATTTGATCGTAATCTCAATTTTATTTTTGATGATATTTTACCCGATGTTGTTGCGCGCTTAAGAAACCATGAAAAATATAGTCCTTGTTGGATAGATTCCGTGCGTGATGAAATTGCACATAGTTTAATGAAACAATAAAAAATATTTGATATCAATATTATTTATTTCATGATGTAATAGTATTAGTTAAATTTACAATATATATATAACCTTAATTGTAAAAGCATTTTTTTAACCAAACACATTAAACTACTTTTTATTTAATCTCAATTTCAACCACAGTTTTAACCAAACATATATTTTTTCAAACCAACCTCAACTAAAAGTACTTTTTATAAAACAATTTTTTTCATACTACAACTACAACAGCTACCACAATACCAAACACACTCTTTATCGCTAGCTTTCAGCGTCTATTCAATATAATCACTCATTGTCTTTAATTAAGCACAATAATAATGCTCAGCCAGCCAGCTAGCTAGCACAATTATCTATTTGATAATATTCTATGGAATATTTACGGTGACCGAGGAAGGTATTATTTATCAATTTCTTTGGATATATCAATTAATACGTACGGGGTGTATATTTAAAATATTGAAGAGAAAATACTTGATTAATTTCTAAATTAGCTAAAAAAAAAAAAAACTCCTAGCACTTGACCCAAAAAAATTATAGTGATATTCATTAGAGCCTAAGACAAGTTAATTCGAAACTTAACTCTTATATTTACTTACAAATTAACAAATATTAATTGCTTAATTAATACACTAATTTTATGGAATATTGTTTTGTGAATTCACTTTTCACAAAGATCTAATTAATTAATGCGTTAAATAAGTGGATTAAGAATCTCATAAATATCTAATGGTTGATTTATTTATTTCTTAATCACGATCTCAAAAAACACTCTTCATCTTCATCAAGTGATCAAGTTGCTATATAATTAAGCCATGCCATTAGGAATCATCTCATCATTTTTTTTATGGACATACCTTGAGCCCGAAACCTCAATACGTATGATTTCCACACTTCTACATTAAAAAAAAAAAATTAGGGTTTTCAGTTGTGTCGTGACTGCAAAAGAGACATCGAATTTTCAGTTGTGTCGTGACTGCATCTATATATGGTGACCATGGATCTAGCTCATCTAATAAAATCTCCCACGTTCATTTTACATGCACAAACATCTCCAAAACGAAGAGTACTCCAATAGTGTTTATCTAGTTTAACGTTGTTTGTCCTTACTCTTTTTTTTTTTCAACTTTATCTTTACCTTTTCATACACATTTATTTATTTACATATGTTTTCAGTAATTTAAAAAATTTAAACATCTGACGGTGTTTAAGAAAAATGAAAAAAAATTAACAACTTAATTCACCCAATTATTAACAAAAAAAAATTATATTTTAGTTATTTTAGCTTACGGTTTCCAAAAACAATTCCACAAGTTAAAACAATGAGGACCAAATTAAAAAATATAATACCATCAATTTGAATTGAATGATAAAATTAAAAACCACTAATTAACATATGTTTTCAGTAATATAAAACTTTTACAAAAATACCAAGAAAAAAAACTAGAAATTCAAAGAATAAGGACTACATTGTAGAATATAATATTTGGTAAATTTAGATTTAATGATGAAATTGAAAACAAATAAAACATCTATAAAAGGCCCAAAACCAAAAATTAAAATTAAAAGAATAAAGAGTACTAAAGTTGAAATACCAACAATCAAGAGGACTAAATTATAATTTTTGAAGGAGAAGAGAGAGAAAAAGGATAAAAAAAAAATAAAGGTCTATCAACACAAAACTAAATCATCATCGGTGACACGCACTGTACTAGCAGGAAAAGGACATGACGACACTTCTAATGACATAGTAGAAGGGTGTTTTTGGATGTAGAAAGGCGTTGCATGAGCTACACGAAGGATACAGATGCCTCCCACATGCTTTCGAGTGCGCCACATGAGCACCTATCTTCTTTATTATACTCAAATACAGAATTTTCCTTGGGCTAATTGTATAATTATATTAAAAAAAAACTATTGTGAAAAATTGAAAGCACCTGTTGACCTTAAGTTTAAATTTTTTAACTTTAAATGTATTTTCATTGTATTACTATGCATTTTAATTGTTTATTACTTTTTATATTCAGGAAAGTACTAAATTGTCCCTCAACTTATAATAACGAAAAACCATTGTGAATATACAAAAAACACTTCCAGGAATTTAACAAATACAAATGTAAACACCGACAAAATTTTTCTATTGATAGATTGCGATGAATTTTACCGACAAACTTTTTCATCGCTATATCCTTTAGTAAACACCAATGAAAATGTTATATCGATATATACTGAAGGAAATGCAGTGGAAAATGAAGGAATATAAAAGCCAAAAAAATACGATGAAGTAGAACTTTTACTGACAGAATTAACCCAACAGTAAAGTTCATCCATAAATATGCCAACAAAAATAATCCCTCTGAATATACTGACAGAATTATGGATGATATTACAGTGAGATTTAAAAAGACAAATTATACGGTGACATGAAACTTTTTACTGATAGAATGACCAATGAAATGATCAATAAAATTATTTTTTCAATAAATCCATCAATAATATTTAATTTATTACTAGACGATCGACTCTCCTCATCCATTTCTCCTTTCTTATGCATTTTTTTCTACAACAAAAAGCCACCCCCCTCAATCTCAACACAATTCAATTCCCTAGAACAAATTTGGCCACCACAACACTTAATTTGTCAGCATCTGTGTTCTGATTTAAATTTATTGAGGATTCTTCACTTTAAGTAAACAAACCTACTTTTTTTTTTATTTGAACATAATTTTAAAATGTTAAATTTTTTTTTTGTATATTTTTGTAGTATATATATTTTATTTGGGTGCTTACTTGTTTTATATTTTTTTTCTTATACAAATTTGTTGTATGTATTTATGATTTGTACATGTTATCATTAATTTGTTTTAAATTTTATAAAATCTTATTTGTTTTTAAATTGATAAATTTATATCGAATTATATGAAAATACACACTAGACTAACAAATCCACACATTCGACAAATCCTATATTATATTTAATATTTAGCTATTAATAAATATTTGATTGACCCTAGAATAGAGAATGAAGAGAAAAAAAAAGGAACCCTAGTTTCATCCATGAAAAAGATAAAAAATAAAATACAAATGCACAATAATGATTCAATTTTTTTTATTTAAAAAAAACAGATTACTACTTTGTAACTTTGTGTTTTTTTATAGAAAAGAAAAAAAAGTAACATATTTTGAGGTCCAGATGACTAAATTATGTCTAAGTCTAAAAAAACAATTGAATATATATATATATATAGTTGACTTGATAAATATAAATATCATTCGAATGTTGTTATATTCATTTTTTTAATTAAATAGTATAGTTTTTTTATGCAACCACCCTTGATTGATACATTAATGCGAAGTGCATATCATGAAAAGTTCGTAGTATAATTAAAAAAAGCACCAAATCCCAATTGAGAAATTAGGGTTTCTATACATGCATATGTGCCATTAGACCACCAATTACGTACGTGTGATATGTTGCATTATCAATGAAGCCGGTGGTGTGGAAATATTGAAATCATGATGAGTAGGAATATTAATCAAATCCTTCGTTGGCAAAACCCTTTTCTTCTATAATCTTGTTGGGTTGTTAGGAGAGCGAGACGGCTTCTCTCAAAAGCAAAAGCAAAAGCAAAAGCAAACCCCATTAATTCGCAAATTAATGGGCTACAAAACCAGCTGCAAGTGGGGTTAAGGGGAGGGAGAAGGAAGAGATCATATATAGAGCATGGCCAGATTGCCTCTTGGTATGCTGTAAGTCAAAACTAGATCCCTAGCATTTGGAAAAGAAACTCTTTAAAAGAAAGGGAGAGTGGAGAACGAACGGGAAAAACAATAGTTTATTAATATATATATATATATATATATATATATATATATATATATATATATATATATATATATATATATAAAAGGAAAAACGAATCAAGTTTAAGGTTTGGGAAGGAAATACATTTCTGGTCTCGACCACTATACCTAGTTGAAGGTTGAGGTGGGGTATAATTTATTTATGCATAAAACTCAATTATAAAAATATTAATTTAAAATTATTATTAAATTTAATCTGATTTAATAAATTAATCTTGAACTTGGTTGACGAATTAAATTAAATTAGGTGTTAAAAAATATTAATTTAAAGTTGACATCATTTGATTCTTTTTATGATTTTTTTTTTGTTGAGCCATGATAATATGACACAGCCTGCTCAAACCTTACCTAAAACTTACTCCGACCGTAATAATGGCATAATTGAAAAGGATAAAGCAAGAGCACAACGTGTACAGTTTCAAGCACCTTGAGCTATACTTTACACACAATAATACATACACTTGCAATAATTAGCATCGCTAATCAAGCACTTAACACTCAACCCAGCACAGAAGAATTGGAATATTAAGGAAACGGGAAAAAAAATTCAAAAGAAAAGAAAGTTCCATTAACACAAGGTGCAATTACATGTAAATTTATGCTAATCACACCCCTAACAAAATCCCACATGTTTATATTTCTCACTGAGACCGCATCTTGTTGATTTGGTTCAAAGCCGGTTGTAGAATATTGTAGAGCACCCATAGAATAGCAGGAGCAACGACAATCAACAGAAGAGTACCCCTGTTGTCACTTGTTGCTTCAGCAATCATGGCAATCTCACTAGCTGATGCGTCTGGTGTTGATATGAAACCTGATGCAGCCAATCCACCGAGTCCAAGCCCAACGATCACCCCCTTGGTCTGACGCATGCGGTTAATTTGGTTAAGTGCTGGTTGGAGGATGTTGAAAAGCACCCAAGCTATGGCTGGTATGAGTGGTAGCAAGAGCGCTATACCACGGTTGTCACCTTCTGCTATTTCAGCTATTTGTTGCGCAGCAAAAGCAGGTTCACATGAGCTCAAGGTTGTGAAGATAGCACCGGCAATAGCAGTACCGGTGAGGACAGTGTTATCTGCTGGTTTTGAGATGGTTAGGCCTTTTGGGAGGTTTAGCATTGAGAGAAGAGAGACAGGTTTTGTTGATGGCTTGGGGGGGCTGATATTCTTGATGGAGTTGATGCTCAAGCACTTGGCATTGAGTATTGCCATTGTTGCCATGGTTGCTGCCATTTATTCTTGCTAGGACTTGGTTTTTGGTGATCAAGCTGAGCAAGAAGATGAATTCCTTGGAGAGAAATGAAAGTTGCTGTGATGGGCAATAGAAATGTAAAGCCAAGTCAGGGAATTGACGTCCAATGGAATTCTGTTTTCTGGATTCTACTCTTATCCAGAGAGTGTAAAAGGTGAGATATGGACCTCACGTTGCCTACCCCACCACAATCTCTTATCGCATCCTCTGAACTGAATTCTGTGGGCAGCTAAGATCACAGATTTGCGGACGGGAGATCTTAATCCATAGCTTAAACTCTTTTATCATCATGATTTAAACTAAAGATTCCTCACAAGTCCATGAAGATTGATATCAACAGGCTGCAATCCTCTTTTTGGGCTCATTAATGTATGGAAACTTTGCTCATGGGTGATCCACAATTGGTGATCACATGTTTTTTTTTTTTTTTTTAATCTTTGCTGCTGTGCTTGTCTCTGCTCACAGGAAGCCCGGGCATTAGGCCATCGAGCTGAAGCCCATGCAAGAAAAAAAATACGAAGGTTTTATAATATCTTGCTTCGAGTATAGTTCTGTGTCAATTACGTAGCACATTCAGGGCCAAATGACCATTCAGTGGTGTTTAAATTTTACACGAATTAAATTATGATATGCTTGTGAATATTAATCGATAGAAATTATAAGTTAGTGTTTTGCTAATGTCCCGATATAGAAGAGATAGGGACAATAAAGACAAGAGACAAGACAAAATACAAGATTAAGATATAATTATGTTTGGTGGTGATTTACAATACAAAGTGATTGTACTTGTATCATTTTTAATTATGGTATAAAATTCATAATAAAATATGAAAAAGTATGTTTTGAAAGTACAAAAATTCACTCCAAAATTATCTCAGAGACAAATTTTTTTTATATTTCTGTTTTTGTCTCTTCAATAAACATATTACTTTCTTCTCTTCTGTCTCAATACATTAACCAAACATTATTTAAAATAAATGAGAGATTTATTATGCAAAATTATATTGTGGATCCTCTTGCAAAACATCGTGACTCACTATTTGCAGTTTTTTTTAAGGTTCCAATACCTTTTATTTTTAAAATTTTGCCCTTTCTAAACTAAAACGAGGGCCAATTTAAGTAAGATGATTAAGGGAGGATAAAATAAAAATACAAATAATCAAAGTGAAAAAATCAGTATAAAATGAGGGGTGGTTTCAAAGTTTGCAAAAGAAAGTTAATTTTGGTCCTCCTACTTTTCCGATGATATATTTTTTATCCTTATAAATTTATGAAATTCACTTTTGTTAGAAAACTTTGTTCTTTATTTTTCATTTCCTGTGTTAGAGAAAGGATAGAAGAACATGATTAAAATAGAGATGTCACACCAAACATACTTGGGTTATGCCATAAGCTAAACTCAAGTATGTTGAGTTTGACATTTCACTAGACTCATGTTTTGTTGGGTTCGACTGATTTTCGAACCCAAATGTTTTGGGGTTGACATATTGTTAGACCTACTTTATTATAAACTCTGTCAAGTTTTAAAAAAATACGCTAAAATAATTACCTTGCTACCCCCCTTCAGCCTTTAATATGGAACACACATAAAGGCTTAAAAGGCGTTTTGGACGACTATCAATCAAGATACTTTTTGTTCTCTTTTGAGAAAAGACATTTAAGCTCGTGTTGATTTGAAAGAAATATTTTGGGAAGAGAAAGCAAATATCTTGAGAAGACTACCTAACGATACACAATGAATATTTTTCAGCTTTTAGCCTTCCTAGGGTTTTAATGAGACGTCATTTATCCTTCATTTATTGCTGGGAAAAAGGGTGACTCGTATATAAAAATCCTATTTCACTTTAAATAGTGTTTTTTTTTTTTTTACTCTGATAATTTTTTTCTCTGTTTCCTTACTTAAGAGGTTCAAGACACAAGAACAAGACTGTTTTGTCATAAAAGGACTTTTTTTGTTTAGATAAACCAAATCCCCTTTCTTTTCTTTTATTGTAAGCTTATTGCTTCAGTTTTTCTTTTTTTTCTTTAAGAAATTCAGAATGTCCTCTAGAAAATGGGAGAAAGTAGTAGCATTTGAGGAGAATTTTACCTTTAGGTTAGAAACTGGTGGCACCCATTAGAGTCATCAACCATTAGGATTGTCCCACGGCCTAGAACCAAAACTTCCCCGCCTTTTCCATCTGGAATAAGGGAAGACAAAAATCCTCAAGAGGTTTTAAGCCTCAAAGGGAAAGAATGTGTGCCTAGAATTCTTATTGATAATGTTCAAAGCATGATAACTCCAATCCAAGTGGATGAGGTCAATCTCCAACAACTAGGAGATTATACAGTCTCATTACCATGACCTGATGACCGTGTTTCAAAGGTCACTAATAAATCCAATAGAGGCAAATTTATAATTATAACCCTCATTTGTATATACGAGTTTGGGTATTCATTTCATCTACAAGGCTTTGTAAGGGAAGTGTTCAGATATTACAATCCAAGTCCAACTCAACTACACCCTAATAGGTGGACTATTCTATCGGCACTCAACAAGTTTCTTAGAATGCTAGACAAGGAACCTATTGTCAGGATTTTTAGGCAGTGTTGTACCTTGATCAGTGGTGTCAAAAGAAGGCCTTCCTTCCCATGGTTTTTTAATTTTGCCAACAAACCAAAAGGGCCTATGAGAGACTTTCAAATGAAGTCATCCCAATCAAAGAGCTGGAGAGGGGAATGGGTGGTGGTGAGCTACCATGAGACAATAAAGCCACAAGACAGGTATAATGCCACTTGGGGTTGTATCCATTATTGGAGAGCACTCTCATCGAGTGTGAATAACAAGCCCTTCCTTAACATCGAGGAAGAAAAGATGTGTGCTAGGCTAGATTCGTTGCGCACCTAGTTCGAGATCAACTGCATGACCAAAGGATTTTATAGCATTAGGGGTAAGCTATTGCTTTGACATCTTATTTCGGTTTTAGGTGTATATTCAATTTGTATCTTTTTCTTTGTGTAGGGAATTTGTAAAGGGAAGTTGGATTTGCAGGTAATGGATCCTCAACTTCTCTACCCAGTTATATTTTCACGTCTCCTTGCAGTCATGCTCCTTCTGTGCACGCTCCTTCCTCTAATGAAGATAACCTCTTTAAAGACAACTGACTTTTGATACGTAGGTGAAAGGTTAAAAGAATTTCTTTAATGGACATCGAAGAGTCCCCCATATATGTCCTCGAGATTCATGAGGATGTCTTTTTCATTGAAAAGGCAAATGTGTTTGTCCCTCCTATTGAGGAGACATGTGGTAAGGTAACAGAGGGCGATTGTTTTCCTTTCTCAAGAGGTATTCGTCTCTCCTTTCAAGGGATGCTTGGAACCAACCCTAACTACGGTGATCTTAGAGGCAACCTCATAATGGACAAGGAGGATGTTTGTAGCTTCGGGTTCTGATGTGGAAGTGGTCCCTCCTCCATCTAGAACCTTTATTCCAATCAATCTAGTCCTTATACTCATAAGGTTATTCAATCACGGACCTCATCTCATCTCATGAATATGTAAGACATCTTCTCCAAACTAAACTTGAATTAGTTTCTCTTCACTCTCCCAACTTGAGTGGGGAGAATAAAAATACAATGAGGTCTTTTATTTTTTATTTTTGAAAGTTTCACATTGGGGCTTGGGCATATCCATAGACCCACCTTATTAAAGTTGTTAAGTGAAGAAAAACCTTCGTGCTCCTTGTTCTGCCTCTCCTTCCTTCCACAGAAACAGGAGCACCCGCATCCAAGAGAAAGAGATACGATACCACCAAGTACACGCGCAAAAAGTTACAGTCCTTTACTTATGGCTTCTCATCTCTCTTGTACAATACCAAACCTAATCCCTCTCTCTCCCTCCCCTTTTACTGACCGAACCAAAACCTCTAACTCTCTCCTCCTTCACCCAACTCACCTTCCCAAACCACTAATTCCTCGCGGTTCGCTCTGTGTCGCCCGGTTTGGTCTCAAACCGGGTTTCTTTCCTGACCCGGATAAAGCGGAGGCTGTAATCAAGGACTTGTTTGGTCGAGCAGAGAGTATTGTTTACACAATTGCCGATGCTGCTGTCTCCAATTCGGACCAGGTTGTTGATAGTAGTACCACACAGAACAGTGATTGGCTTTCTGGTATTACTTACGGCCTCGAGAGTACTTTAAAGGTTTGTTTGGTTCTGTTTTTTTGTTTTTTTTGTTTTAAATAATTGTTATGATTGTTTGTTTTTGTTAATTAATTAAAGTAATTATACAGGTTTTGAAAGATGGGTTATCTGCTGTGCATTTACCTTATGCTTATGGTTTTGCTATCATACTCTTGACTGTTCTTGTTAAGGCTGCTACATTTCCTTTGAGTAAGAAACAGGTTTGTGTTCTGTTTCTTTATTGAAGCAAATTTCTCAAGTATGTCTCTTTTTTTGTACTTAAATTAGTGTAAGATGTGGTTGTGGTGGGCAGGTGGAATCTGCTATGGCCATGCGATCTTTGCAACCCCAAATTAAGGCCATTCAACAACGCTATGCCGGTGATCAGGTATATCTGAAATCTCTTTTCTCCTATAAAAATAGGGAAGTGTGAACTATTTATTAGAGCTCGTGTTCTGTAATCATGGAGCTTGTTTCGTTTTGTTGACGTAGTTCAATTCTTTTGTTTACCTGCAGGAGAGGATTCAACTTGAGACTGCTCGGTTGTATAAGCTAGCTGGGATAAACCCGCTTGCAGGTACTTCTGTTTTGCAGTGTGTTGTAGCTTTAACACTCGTTTCTTATAAAGTAATTGAAGCATTCGTAGACACATGTTGATATAGATACATATTTTCTTGACTTGTCCTGCTCCTTCTTGTTGGAAGTTATGCAACTTTCTATGTAAGGAGTTTTGGTTTTGCAGTGCTATAAGTTTGTTTCAATACATTCTTTTCTTTTTTTCTATTATTGAGATTCTAGCATGCACTTGCCTAAATTCTTTCAAGGGATCTGTAAGGTCCATAAAGATGTACTTAAAACCAATTGGAGAAAGAGACCTGCGCAAATTTTCTTAGGTTAGATGAATACCGTTTATGTTGCTCTTTCTAGAATTTATATCTTGAATAGAGCTATAGAAGTTGCTCATAAGTTTTTCATTTTGGAAAGATTGTTGTTTCTCTACTTTGGAGTACGATTTAAGGTTTACTTTGCTCTTCTTAATTAAAAGTCTTTTCAATATCTTTTTCCCACTTCGTGCCAGGATGTCTCCCTACACTTGCTACAATTCCAGTATGGATTGGACTCTACAGAGCCCTTTCAAATGTAGCGAACGAGGTAACATTCTTTTCATGTTATTTTTCTTGCTTCATCAAAATTGTTACTTGCTTTGGCTTTTAGTTTTTATGGACTTAACTCTGTCTCTTCTCTAAATTAATTTATGTGTCCAATATCTAGGGGCTCCTCACAGAAGGCTTCTTTTGGATACCCTCTCTAGCTGGTCCAACTGCAATTGCTTCTCGTCAAAATGGCAGTGGAATCTCTTGGCTTTTCCCTTTTGTAGTGAGTGCTTGATTCAGCTTTCTAGTGTTATCGATTAGGATGGGTTTCTGCTTGAACTTTGTATACATCATACTCTTCACAAGACCTGGAAGCTTTTTTCTGGAATCATGTTACTTTCTGAGAGATAGAATAAGCTGAACAATCTTTTGTCACAACTTAAAAGGATTTCAATTATTTTTTATGTTATTTTTCTGCTCCTTTCTAGTTTGGATGTTTTTTCTTTTTATTATCAGACTTTGACTTTTTGTCAAGTTAGTAGGTTTTTGTTGCGCAAGATTTTTGGTCACCATCTTCCATGTTTGTGGATCTTACTTGTTTATTGCTTGATTTTTTCTCAGGATGGACATCCACCCCTTGGATGGTCAGATACCGTGGCATATCTTGTTTTGCCTGTCATGCTGGTTGTCTCACAATACATCTCTGTCCAAATCATGCAATCATCACAGGTTAGTTTTTCCCAGCTTTAGATTTGCTTATGTCTGCATAATCTTAATCAGCTTGCATGATTGTTATTAACTAATTCAAAACATTTTTTTTTCCTTCTACTGTGCTCTATGAGAGGCTTGCCTAGCAGTAAAGCAGTGGCTACCCTTTTTGGCCTTTTTAGCAACTGAAAACTCGATAGCATAGAGCATGTTGAGTCAGCCTATACTCCTGCCATCATTAGCTGCATGACTGAATTATTTCTCTTGTCCATTTCTTGTGTGATCCTAAATTCATGCTATGATAGATTTTTAAGTGAAGCATGAAAGAAATTAATAAAAACTCCCATGCAGGAATGTATAATAATGACATGTAGTGGTGCAGTCAATTTTATTGTGTGAGAGGAGACAGGATAATAAGAACTTTTCTGGCCAATAAGCTTGTAATGCTGATTGCTTCTTCTTTTTTTGCTTATTTTGAGGAAATTAATACATGTACCAGCCCTATTAGCTAAAACCTAAGGCTGCTGGGAGAGAATGTCAACCTCATGTGCTAAAGCCTAAGGGCTGCATTATGTGTTTCGAGGAAGTGCTAAAAATTCTGTTTGTTTGAATGCTGTCATATTTGGTCACTCTTTTAATTTGGCTTTAGATGACAATGGAAGTTTTAACATGCATTGCTAGTTTCAGAGCGATGATCCAAACGTGAAGAATTCTCAAGCAATAACAAAGTTCCTTCCATTAATGATTGGTTACTTTTCTCTTTCTGTTCCTTCTGGACTAAGCCTTTATTGGTGAGCATCCCTACCATTATGCGAACTTAACATTATCTCAATTAGAGTCTCAGAGATATTATGATTGGAAATTGTTTCCCACCACCATTCTTCCTATATTTTCCTGAAATTCTGTTTAATATTTTGCAGGCTCACAAATAACATATTAAGCACAGCACAACAGGTGTGGCTTCAAAAGTCAGGGGGTGCAAAAACTCCTATGATGAAGTCCAGTGATGATATTGTCAAAGAAGACCAGCTGCAGATTCAGAAACCCGTCTCTGAATTAAATTCTGTACAAACTAAGACCAGGCAAGAAGAAAAGTTTACACCAGAAGGGTTGCGTCCTGGTGAAAGGTTTGTAATCACAAACCTTTTCTTTCTTACTTCTTCATCCTGTTTTCTGTATTGTGGTCTAAATAAACTGTCATTCAGATTCAAACAATTAAAGGAACAAGAGGCAAGGAAAAGGCAACAAAGAGAAGAAGAGAAGAGGAAAGCCGAAGAGGCTGCAGGTAGAGGAAGTCAAATGGAAAACGATGAACTTGAGAATGAAAGCAGTTCATTTGAGAGAGGAAATGGGACCAGCTCAGTTGGTGCTGTTGTAATTGATGACATGTCTGCAGTGGCCTTTCATGATTCCTCTGCTCTTAAGGTTGTAAATGGTGATTTATCTGGTCAGGACCTGAAGCAAGATGAGAAAACAAATTATGTTGTGGAAACAAGTGAAGTTTCTGCTCCTACCGAGGTTTGTGCAAGGGATGAACAACCTGACAGTAAACAAAAGGTAGAATGGTAATTTATGTTCACATCATATTTCACACATGCTTATTCATTTTGTCATGTTCTTCATCATTTTATTGTTTGGAAACATTGGACAGAAAGCTGCAAGCAAAATTCTCCCCCCTTGATGTCCTTAGGTGCGGTTATGAATGTGGTTAGATTAGTACATGGCATTTGCAAACGAGTAAATTTTAACTTAGTCACTGTAGTGTGAAAAAACTAATTAATTGGTCTTCATGGTGTCAAAACTTATGTATTTGATCCCTATACTTCTAAATCTATTTATATTTAGTTCCTCTGCCATTTCCATGTCCTTTTCCAATTCCTTTTTTTTTTTTGTTTCCTTAAAAATAGAGTAAAGAAAAGAGCAGTGAAGATAGGGAGATTTAATTAGGCAAGGAGGCATTTTTTGAACAAAAAATTATTAAATTGAAGATGGTCAACATTCTTCAAAGGACTAGTTAATTATTTCTGATACCGCAGGGACTGATTCATTAATTTCAATAGACTTCAGAGACTAAGTTATGATTAACTCGTTCTGAAAACTGGGAGTAGTGGTGGGTAGTAAATTTCTGTGTGCTTTGGCTGGCAGGCTTTCCATGTTCTGACAAAATTATATATGTATAATTTGGTTTTCCTAGCTAGCTTTCTTCCTCTTTAAACGTACGAGGTAATTCTTTTTCCTCATTTGCTCATTGCTTATGCTTTTCCAAATGTACAATACTCCAGGAAGCAGTTGAAGTAAATGGTAGTGTGGCCACCACAGACGATAAAATCACCGAAGACACCCATCAAGCCAAAAGGGCGTGATCAAAGAGAGGTTCAGTCATGATGGCATTATCTCAAATTACCGAGATTGACAGGCATATTCTTTACCTGTTATGATGAATACAGAGAACAGCTTGATACTGTTTCGCTGGAAAAAACCACATCAACTGATAGCCTTCACAATTCACATGCATGTTGGGGATACAAATCTATTCCGTACTTGGGAAGGTTTCCTGAGGCATATTGGTTGCGCGATGTTGGTATTGCGGTTGAACAGCAACATCAGCAAGATTCTTGGGCGGGATGAGTAGCTGTGGCAGTTGTAAGTTAAAAGAGCTCAGTATTTGTGATCTGTCTTTTCAGAACTTGAAAGCTCATACTCTTTATATAGGCAACAAAATAGAATTTTTTTGAAAAAGAAAAGAAACAACGAATCACATAGCGTGAGTTCCTTTTGCATCCTTTTCTGTAGACTTGTGCAGATGCTGTGAATTAGCAGACTTGTTTTCCCTTCAAGTTTCCCTTTTGTTATATATGATCACTTGCCATGAAATGGACCAAAAGAGAAACGATTGACCTTCTAAAAAAAGTTTCAAATCGTTGCCCATGCAATGTTGACAGTGTACCCTGGTAATGGTAAACCTCGAAGACTGCATGGGCCTTGGTTGACCTGTGTTCAAGATCTGAGAAAAGGTTAGTTCGGCCCAAATAGTGTTCAACAACCCCTCATCATTCATGAATGAGCATTTAATCATCTCTCATGTCATGGTTCCATATAAACTTGGTGGTCCTAGATTTGTAGGCCTGAGTTACGTGGTTGGCTAGAGTGTTTTTTTATTGAAAAAAATAATGGTGTATTTTAAAAAAGTTTTTTATAAAATACATTCAGGGTATAAACTCCATCTTGATCGAGGAAAAAATCTAAGAAAAAGAAATATGAAAGCCTAAAAAAAGAATGGTTAAAAAATCATATAAAAAAAATAAAGAAAAAATAAAATAAAATCTAATCATTATTAATGATATAAATGTTGAATGATGAAATTAAAAAAATATTAACTTAAAAAACTAAGAAAACTCACACGAATCTTCTAAACCTGAGCCAAGATCAAAGGAGTTAAACTCACAACTTATTAAATTCTAAACCGGAGAAACTTAATTCTCAACCAATTTAATATTGATTAGTCAAAGTAAATCCAACAAAGAACAACAAATAAAGAGACTTAAGAAAACCAATGTCATTTTCAAAATTCGTAAAAAACCATAGAGAAAGCAAATGAATAAAAATAAATTTAAAAGTTTATCTCAAATAAAAATAAACATCAATAAAAAGAATGAGAACTAAATTTAAAAAATAAAAAAAAAACTTAAAATGGATGAAATAGAAAAATAATTCCGATCATATAAATTGTTTTAAAAAATCATTTCAAATACTAATGAAATTAGGAAAAAAATATCAATTTAAAGAATTAGCAAAACAAAACTCAACAAATAATGATAACTAAAAAAACCAAGATAACGGGGTCATTTTCAAGACCAAAAAAACTTCATAAAAAGCAAATTAAAAAAACAAAACTCGGTCTTCAATTAAATAAATTTTGAAGAATAAAATGAAAAAAATAGCATAAACAAGGGGGGGAAGCAAACCCGAACAAATCTTCTAAACCTGGTCAAAATCTTTAAAACTCACAACTCATAAAACCCTAGACCCGAGTTTAATCAAAAAGTTTTGATACCAACTAATTTAAAAAACTTGTCAAAGCAAAAAAAAGAAAAAACATAGCAATTAAAATAATGAGTTTTATCATTATTTTTTTATGATGAAAATCTTTTTAGAAATATATTGATGTAAAATGTATAATATTTAATACCAGTTGTATGGTTAGTTTTATATATGTCATTGCCTTTCTTCTAAGGAAGGGTTTTTTTAAAAAAAAATATTATGTATAAATTTAAATTTAAATAACTTGTTTAAGATTTATGAGAAAAGGAATTTAGTTACATGTGTATGAAAGATATGTGTGAAAGATGGTAAGTGTATATAATTTAATCTAAGAAATACCATTAACTAGCAAGCTAAAAGACTTGGGTTTTATTATGGAGTGAACTCCTATTCATATGATTTGAAAGCTCCTCGATTTCCTCTTATTTTCAAGCTTTTTTTCCCTTCTAATTAGACCTTTCTACAACCTAATTAGATTAAATTATACTTGAAATTATGATAATATACCAAATTAATAGACTTGGAACTAAAATGTAAAGTAAAGAAAAATATATGGTTAGCCCTAACTTCACAATAATTCTTATTTTCGTTCACAATCTCTAATATAGTGAGAGGAGAGAGAAACTCGTCTAAAAGAACAAGGAGAGAAACTGTTGTCAGTTAACACAATTCTGACAACCAAAACAATCAAAGTTGGTGATAAAAAATTTCATTCGACGAGAAGAGTTTGATGGTGGTAGTTTTTGGCATCCTTATTGCTTGAAAAGGTAAATTGGGCTTGAGAGAGATTTTTTTTTGTTTGATTTTGTGTTTTTTAGTTGATTTAAGAGTGTTTTGAGTTGAGATATTAATTATTTTAGGTTTCTATAGTGTTTTTGAGGTGTTTTAGGGTGAAAATTGGTTGAAAATGAATTCTGGGGCAAACCCCTTGATTTTCCAGCTGCTATAGTAGTGGCCGAAATCTGGACAGTTGCCCAACATGTGACAAGTCGCTTGCCACTTCAGGCTACTTGACACCAGCTTAATTAAGAAAAAAAAAAATGAGTGGACGATATACTATTAATACACATAAAAAAAATTAAAAAAAAACAAAAAACAAAGAGCAAGGCACATGGCATGGTCTTCTGTGTGTAGGCTTTTTATTTATATCAAGCTCACGAGCATGGCCTAGACTATTTTGTTTTGTTTTTTATTTTAATTTTTTTAATTAATTAATTTAAAATATTATAATTATATTTAAATCTTAGATTAATTAAGATTTTATTTTACTTATTATTTAAATTTGATTTAGAATTTAAAAATTAAATTTAAAATATCTTGATTTTTCAAATTCTATTCAATTTGAGTGGAGTAATGTATTTTATGAATAGCATTTGAATAATACCTTTTTATTTATAATCAAATAAATATTTTAATGATTCTTGTGTTTATATTTCTATTCAATTCAAGCTACAAGTTTGATATTATAGCTTGAGTTGACCAGAGTTGATTGAAGAAGTTATTGTCTTGATAATTGAAAAAATAAACATTACTTAAGATATATTAAAATTTTGAGTTCATAATCAGAATTTTACTTATGGATAAAGTATACATCAATAATGCTTGCACAATTTCTTTATGTTTTTTTTTAAATTTGACCCGCAATAAAGTGCAAACCAATTAGTTAGTTTAGTCTATAAAATTTAGATATTGAGTTTTATCATTATTTTTTATTATGAAAATCCTTTTAGAAATCTATTGATGTAAAATGTATAATATTTATTACTAGTTGTATGGTTAGTTTTATATGTATCATTGCCTTTCGTTCTAAGAAAGGTTTTAAAAATATTTTTTTTTGTGTATAAATTTAAATTTAAATAACTTGTTTAAGATATATGAGAAAAGGAATTTAGTCACATGTGTATGAAAGATGGTGGGTATATATAATTTCCCCACTAAAAAAATTAAACAATATTTATGATTTTCAGATTTTTAAGAATTATTTATCCATTAAATGTCAAGTTTTCAAAATGTGAGATCATCAAGAGCCCTTTAAACACTCGTTGGCTAATTGATTATAAAAATTACGATTGAATAAAAGGAAATTTATAGATTAAACAAAAGAACCAATAAAAACAATGAAACATGATCTTTAAGATCACTATATATTAGCATTTTTAAGCTTCAAATAAACTATATGGTATATATATATATATATTCTATTCAGGGCTTCCAAATACTAGAATGTTGTTGTCTCTCTCCTCTCCTGCATGTAGTCGATCGAGAAATATCAAATCAATGGAGAAACGAGTTGCCCTAATAAATTAATCAAGTGGATGAAAAGTATCTTATATTTTTACGATTGTCAAAGAGTATTGATGTTTCTAAAACTATTAAATATAATTATCAAATATTCTTATTTAATTCGGAGAAAATATCAAGTTAATTAAGTCTTAATAGAAATACTTTAACATGAATAATATATATAATGGCACGATACTCTTGACAGCAAGAAAATGATTTTGATGCAATGACTATGCATTTGTTTTTTTAAAAAAAATTGAAAATCAATGAATAAACAAAGCAAGTCAAGAAAAAAAAATGCCAGATTGTTATTCTAAGGACTCCAAGAAAAGAAAAGGTGGGAATCCAAGTTTTATACATATTATTCCAACATTCAATCACATGCTCAGCTAACATGGAAATTAAAAAAACCCTAGTTCTTCTTGGCTTCCCTTCCACTCCCACGATATTATATGACAACAACTACAAAGTCTGCTTTGAATTAATTACAGAGAAAGGGGAGGAGAAGAGATGGAGGAAGGAAGCAGCTTTGAAAATCACGAAGGCTTCACATGGCAAGTCCGTACTGTCCTCCGTCAACTAGCCCCTGCCCATTTCCTTCTCTTCTTCTATCACCCTGGGAACCATCGCACGTTCTCCCATGTGACCTCTGCTCTCTTTTATTCTCTCCCCCCACTTGGCCCTCCGCTTCCCAGGTCGCCGTCACCTTGTAAGGGTAGAGAGATTTGGTGGGGTTGTGTGGCCCTCATCATTGCATGGATCTGAAGAGCAAAATGTCCTTTATAAAATTTATAATCAACGAGTTTATTTGACTTTTGCCATGATGTGACTGCAATTTTAAGCTGTTAAATAAAATGTATTAAATTGTTTAATAATGCTGTGATCTGATCGAAGTGCCGTGCGGAGAATTTAAATCCATTTTTAATGGTTTCATACTTGTAGATGCCCTAGTAGGGTGTTCTGCAATCAGATAGCAACTATATATCATTTGCGATATGGTAATGGTTAAAACCATCCCTCTCCAAGCAATAAATAAATAAATGTAAAAATACAAAAACAAAGATGGAATGAAGAGGAGAGAAATCCAGGATAAATCCCATCTTTTCTCTAAGATTAAATGCGCTGTTATTTGTTTTTATTTCGACTGTGATGTTATCTAAAACTAGAATTATGATTAATCATCATCAGTATCATCACCATCCATTTACTTTACTCTACGAATGTAGTGTTCTTTGTGCTTGACGAGCAGAAGAAAGATGGGGAAGAAAGGCTTTTGTGACTGTGATGGTGATGTCCTGAGCCATTATCACATCTTCAGGATCAGACCTAAAGATCTATTAACCAATGTAAAATATAAGCTGTTTATAGCAGTGTAAGGCTACATGCATTTACTTGTCAGTCATGCTCAGATTTTAGAGACTTCCCTATTACTATGAGTAAAACATAATATTAACTATGTTTTCTCTTTTTATATTTTTAATGTCATGATTCAGTGATGTCAATAAATAAACCTTGTTTTTTCAGGTCTTTTTATTTATTAAATTTATTTTGACTAATCAATATTAAATTGTTTGGAAATTAATAATTATATGTTTGATTAAACTCAAATTTAAAAGGTTCATTATAGTTTTTTTTTGAGTTTTTTCTTTTTTTTTAAGTTGATGCCTTTTCAATTTTACCATTAAGTATTTATATCATAGTGATTAAGCTTTTTTTTTTTTTTTTATGTTTTTTATATGATTTTTTTAACTATTTTTTTTTTTAGGTTTCCATGTTTCTGTTTTTTTAGATTGGTCCATATAGCAGCTTATTTTTCTTGGTTAGGTTTATAATCTAAGTCAGATTTTTTCAAAAACATGCTTGCATCATCCAAGTATATTTTTTTCTCAATAAAAAAAATGTTCTGGCCAACATCGTATTAATCTTTGGAGAAATGTGAACTAGGTTTTTTTAGCAAAGTAATCTTTTTCACCATGACATCGACACAGTTGTCTTTTATAAATTATATGGGGTTAGATTAATTATTATTTTTTATTGCATAGTAAAAGTATTAATTTAACCATAGAATACAAAATTAGAGTTTTGATATTTTTTATTTTTTCAAAATAATGTAAATAATTTATTGCCCTTTGAGACAAAGTCAAATAAACTCTCTTGCAAGGGTTTTTTTGGTCTTTTTACCATGGTGTTTTTTTTTTTAACATCAAGTTAGTTCAAGTGCATTACCAATAAGTGGGCGGTCCTCATGCCTTTCTAGTAGTGTGTGGGGGGCCGTCTAGCCACCAAAAATCACTTTAACAAGCGGCATTTGAATCTTCACGGCGCCGTCTCCTTTATTGAGTGATCACATGTTCCAAAATTATTGTCGGTATGGTGCTAGTGGCTATTTCCCCCCTTTTTTTCTTTTTTCTTCTAGATTTTTACATCAATCCTTAAAAATTCCAAATGAGTCTTGGGGTCAAATAATATACATTTGTTTCTCTCTTCTCTCACTGTACTAGGGATTGAAAAATGAACAAAATGTGTTTTGGGGTCAAAATAAGAATTATCGTGAAGTTAGGGTTAGTCATATATTTCTCCTTGTTTTACATTTTAGTCCCAAGTCTATTAATTTGGTATATTATGATAATTTCAAGTTTAATTTAATCTAATTAGAGTGAAAAAAAGGTCAAATTAGAAGGAAAAGAAAGCTTGAAAACAAGAGAGAATCGAGAAACTTTACAGTTTATATAAACAGGAGTTCACCCCGAAATAAAATCCAAGTCTTTTAGCTTGTTAGTTAATGGTTTTTCTTAGTGAAGCATAAATATTGAATACAAGTGCCGGAGTCGAACCGCTAGCACGACATTCCTTAGTGCTCTCAAAATGTTTTAATATTAAAGAGTTAAGTGAGATTTTGACCATATAGTTTTCATCCAAGTTTTTCTCAGCCCAAATTTATGTTCTTCGGTCTAATCCGCTGGTGATGATATTCACATAAAATTTAGAGAGAGAGAGATTCTTTAACCGCTTAAACTAACATAAACAAACATCTTGGGACTCTAACCCAGAAAAATACAGACAGGGCACAATGTCCTGTTATTTTTCTAACCAGTTGAGCTCTTTTACCCCTCTTTATTCCCTTTATATAGCCATCGCATTCCTTCTAGTTTCTCACGAAATTTATGTGCCCATATCATTCTATCTGAACAATATGGCAATTCCGCTCTCTCTTTCAATACTCCTGCTTATTCTAGCTCCAAGTTTTATTTCCTGTTCGCCAGTTCAAGATCCTGAATTGGTAGTGGAAGAAGTACACAGGTAAAATATGCCTCTGCCCTTCGAGCATTTAGCATTAGCTAGCAAATGTAATGTTGCTATCTAGGACTTTAATTTAACACATTTCTGTTTTCTATCTGTTTCAGGAGCATCAATGCTTCTCGGAGAAACTTAGCCATACTTTCTTGTGGAACCGGCAACCCCATAGACGACTGCTGGCGGTGTGACCCCAATTGGGAGAAGAATCGGCAAAGATTAGCCAATTGTGCAATTGGGTTCGGTAAGAATGCTATCGGTGGCAGGGATGGTAAGATATATGTAGTGACAGACTCCGGTCATGATGACCCAGTGAATCCCAAGCCAGGCACTCTTAGGCATGCTGTTATACAAGATGAGCCTCTATGGATCACTTTCGCTCGTGACATGGTGATCAGGCTCAAGGTAGAATTGATCATGAACTCTTTCAAGACAATCGACGGAAGAGGAGCTAATGTGCACATTGCTGGAGGTCCATGCATCACTATACAATATGTGACCAACATTATCATTCATGGTATAAATATTCATGATTGCAAGCGAGGAGGGAATGCTTATGTGAGGGATTCTCCTAGCCATTACGGGTGGAGGACTATATCGGACGGCGACGGGGTATCGATATTCGGAGGTAGCCAGGTGTGGGTGGATCATTGCTCTTTATCCAATTGCAATGATGGGTTGATTGATGCAATTCATGGCTCCACAGCCATAACAATCTCCAACAGTTACTTCACTCGTCATAACAAGGTCATGCTCTTGGGCCACAGTGATAGCTATAAACAAGACAAGAATATGCAAGTCACCATTGCCTTCAACCACTTCGGTGAAGGGCTTGTGCAGAGAATGCCAAGGTATACCAATAAATTCTAAATTTAGAAGATTAAAGTGATTAGTAGCAATAGCTAGATCGATATTTTGCCAAGGTTTCTGAATTCTGATCTTTTTTATTATTATTATTATTATTTGCAGATGTAGACATGGATATTTTCACGTGGTAAACAATGACTATACACACTGGAAAATGTATGCAATTGGTGGCAGTGCTGCCCCTACAATTAATAGCCAAGGCAATAGATTTCTTGCTCCCAATGATAGATTTAAAAAAGAGGTAATTCTTATTTGATATCCCCTTCATGGCACATTGACAGATATTGCAAGTACAATTAATAACATAAAAAGGTGTCAAATTACTGTTACTTTTTTCAGGTAACTAAACATGAGGCTGCACCACAAAGCCAATGGAAGCGTTGGAATTGGAGGTCCGACGGGGATTTGATGTTAAATGGAGCGTTCTTCACACCATCTGGTGCTGGAGCTTCTTCTAGTTACGCCAGGGCATCCAGCTTAAGTGCAAGACCATCTTCCCTGGTGAGCTCCATCACAGCAGGAGCAGGTGCACTTGTTTGCAAGAAGGGTTCACGCTGCTGATTAGTGGCTTTGCACAGAAGCCCGTAGAGTGTGTAAGTAATTAAGGACAAATAAAGCTCAAGCAAATTAAAGGAGGAAAAGGAAATAAGGTCAATTGTAACTATTGTAAGGAATTAGCTAGCTGGCTAGGATTCGTATCCATCTCCTTGTACACGACACCAATTTGTCTGTGTTTTTTTTTTATGGAAACAAACAGAGCTGCTTGTTTCCACAAGACCCACCATCATGTGAATCTAAATGAGAAACTCGATGGTGCAAAAGGAAAACCAGAGCTTCCTCTTTTACTCACACCACACGGGTGGTATAGAATAGAAAGTGGAAGAAAATGTATGTCCTTGGAGCTCCATTTAATGGGACCATATTTTTTTGGGAAATGAAACTGATCACAACAACATGTTTGTCTGTTTGGAAAAAGTTGCAAAAGCATCTAGGCTTAGATATTGTCTCTGAAGGTGTAGTAATTCTCTTTATCCGACCATCCACCCAGTGAAACAACAAATGATTCTAACATTAAAGCTGACAGAGTCCAGTTGCCATAAATGATACCACCGAACCAAACCTGCATTACCCTATCCATAAATGGAAACTAAAGGGTCGGCAGAGATGGAAATGTACACAGTACTCCGTTGTCTGTGTATCGTGTGTCTCGTTTAATTATTTCGCTGCCTGGGGCTCATCAGGGCGTAGCTTGTCTTTCCATGAATGATTGAATCTTGTATCCAGTAATAGCGAGCATGATTTTCAACTTATATTTTCTAGCAGTATCATTGATTTCTAACAAAAGGTCGAAGTATATTAATTTCTATTCACCCCAAGGCAGGGAATGGGCCAAGAAAGGGATACATTGAGCTCATTCGAACCTGTGCACGAATGATCATACAAATGATGTATTGACGACGGATTTTTTAAACTTATCTCTAAAGATGAAAAGCATAAAAATTAAAGATCAGTTCCTTCATCGCAGCGGAAGGAGCTACAAAGAGTATCTAAAAGAAAAACTCACCCTGTTTTTCTTTAGTCTGCTCTATATCCTCAGGGATAGACGAGGGAGAAGCAACGGCTTCCACAACTCCATACTATATCAGCTCCAACCTCAGAAAAAGGCAAGTGGGGCTTGCGCCAAATAGCTTAAAATTACTAGTGATGCTCATTCAAGTGATAAAAGGGGCAATATTTTTGGTCTTAAGCTCGTCACATGCGAATCTCTAGTTTATGAAAATACAGGACTAGACAACCACACTGATTCTCTAATAACATCAATTACCCTGTTTAGTTACCTGAAAAATGCAGATGCTTCTTGCAGCTCTGAATAACAGGGCGCGTGCATTCCTCAGCAGCTACCTTGTACAAACTCCATTAGCTTGTTGACAACTAATGTTTTCAGTTCCATCACATTAAGACATTCAGTCGGAATCATTTGAAACAAAGAATAAGAAAAACGAGCTGAAACAAATGATCCTGCAATGAATATGCAGTATACAAGTAGAGACAGCTATGACGGGGGGTATAAAGTAATATCAGTAATCAAAGAAAACAAGAGACAAAATCAACCAGTTCAGACACAAGAAAAGCCTGACTAAAATCCAATGATAGATACAAAATCTGTAACTAGAACAAACTCTCGTGAACTGAGAGTGTCTCCATGCAGCTCAATATGCCACATCAGGCCATCAAAACAATATGGCCTCGGTTGATGGCTAAGCAGTGTGATGTAACAGAACTTCAAAGATCAGAAATCAGAGGGGGAGATGACATCGTCAATTTTTAGAATCATTTTGACAACTTGTGTTGCTAGCAAAATCTGCTGCTGCTTTCCGATAAGAGTCTCAAATACATTTTGCTCTCGCATGTCATTTGTACCAGCATCATTGCAATCTATTCCACAGTAAGGATTGTTCTCCTGCATAATCAATTTTAAAATGAAAATCACAACCATGATGGTGGTGGACTGTGCAATTACACAAAGTGGAGCTAGATATGTGTGAGGCACTGAAGGTGGCCATATCATATTTACCTTAATTTGTTGAGATTTCACAGCAGATAATGTCTCAATGGGTTGGAGGCCACTATTTTCTGCAAGCGACATAGGGACGGAATCTAAAGCATCTGCAAATGCCCTGATAGCATACTGCAGGTAAAGAAAATAAAAGCCATTGGTATCAATCAAGCAAAAAAGAAAAGAAAAAAATCCATCAGTAAATGCCCTGATACCTGCTCAACTCCTGGATATCTATCTGCTGCGGCCTCCACAGAAATTGAGCAGGAAATCTCAGATGAGCCACCACCATATACAATAGAATTGTTGCGAATGAGATTCCTTGCCACACACAATGCATCATGGATGCTACGCTTTGTCTCCTCAATCATCATTTTGTTACCTAGCAATCACAAAGCACCAGAACCTTGCATGAGATCAACTACATAACCTCAAGATCCCCTATCTTTTTCCAAACAGGTACCCATTAAACAGCAATAGGTTTCCATATCAAACAGAGTAAACTGATGCCTTGCTTTCTTGAGTTGACTGTAAAAATAGCAAAGCAACTCCACTATGATGGCAATGGAATGCATCGTCACAGCATGACAAGCTAGGAAAACCAGAAAATACATGTTCAACATACAGCATTGAAGAGCTTTGACACAATTGACATGAAAGCTTTATTTATGAAGAGCTCTTTCAACTGGTTCTTTTCTCTGCTAGAATAGGTTGATACTTAGATGTTAGTGAGCTAGCAGGGCAATCTCTTTCAGAGCAGGCACATCTACGCAAAGCAGTCAGAGCAGTATCAAATAAACTGATACATCTAAGCAAAGGAGGACAATCTCTTTAAACAAGTATGTTGTAGATTGAGATCATCTCCAGTGTGCTTTTCATACATGCATACATGATCCATATGAAAGCAGGTCCACGATGCAGGAGTTGACTCTGCTAGCATCAAACACATAAATGAAATAAGGGAGTTCAAACTTCATAATAGCAAATAAGTTGATTCCAACACAAATATTCACCATACCTCATGTATATCACGCTTACATGCTTATTCTACAATGCAATAGACACTCCTTTTCCAATAAACAAACGAGGATAAACTAAAGGCACCAGGGTTGCCACCCATTTACTGGGAATGAAAACATGAATGCAAAAGACTTGGTGTAATAACAAATATATTTTGGAAGTATTCAAAACACATTGTTAATTGCCACCATATTAAAAGATAAACCAAATCAACTGCAATAAAGGTTTTAAATGGATAATCTAAATCGTACCTCCACGAATAAATATGGTTACTGCCCTTGAATTTGCACAGTGTTCAACATACAGCATTCTATCTTTTGTTGTGCCAAAAGCCTTTTCTCGAACCAAACCAGCCTTCACAAATAAAACAGTAAGAGAAAAGGAAGAAGAATAACACATCAGTGTTGCTTGTACTACATGAGAGAAAGTAAAAGGAAGTAAATGCATGAATCAATACAGTTCAGTCACTGAAATGCAAGAATCTTTAAAATTGGTTAGCAAGCCTTTAAAGAGAGTCATTCTAAAACCTGACTCAACTAAAATAATTGTAGTTTAGTCTTCTTCTTAAGGATAGAACCTGGTTTGAGAACACAAAAAGACACGATGCTATTATACTCGGCCTCTTTTTCCATGATGGAAAAGGGTATACAAGTAAGCAACATTTACCTTTCCTAGCTTTTCTGGTGTCAACTCCTCGAACCTTGGCACTATTCTTCCACCTAAAATAACAATACCCCATCATTTCATTAATAATCACTTAAATCATGACAGCATATTTTATAAATGCTCAAGTGCTCCACCCAAATATATGACCATGTATATACGAACATCTAGAGAGAGAAGCTTAATTGAAACAAACCTGTGGCTATTGCTATCAGCTCTAACTCTACACCACCAACCCACCGGACTGCAGGCAAGTTCCTGTGCATTAATAAATGATTTGCCTCATCATCAAACCCCCATTGACAAATAACCAGGGTTGCACCTACACCCTGAGAATCAAATTTTAACCAAAAAAAATTAAACAACACAAACAGAGTAATATAACTCTCCTAGCAATTTAAAAGCAACCCACCAAAAAACATAAAAACCTATTGAAAACCTCAAACAACCTTAATACCATCCAGATGGAAATAGAAGAACAGTCAGAAATTGGAGAAACCAGAGAAAGAAAGGGAATATTTTAACACAACAGATATATGGGAGATGCGTAAGGGAAGAAGTTTAATGTCTGGTAAGAGAGATGAGCTTGTACAATTGTTCAGAGACACATTTTTTAAAGGTGACACAAAGCGCAACCCACCTTGCATTTCTGAACCATGTTATCGAAGTACTGCTGCTCTTGCTTCCGCAAAGTTTGAAACTTTTCAACTGTATCAATGTCCACCTTATGTTTAGTCTTTGGCTTAGGTGGTTCAAAGGGGCAGGTCAAGATAGCAATTTTTGCATCTTCAATTTGCTTTGGCATCTGTGGATGACTCATTTCTTTGTCAACAAGTATCCCATAAATCAGTTCAGTATCTTCCAACTTGCCTCCGACTTTCCCCTCAACCTTTATCAAATCTAGATTAACATCTTTCCTCTCTAAATCTGCAACGGCAAGGACTGCTTTAACAGAAATCTCTGCTAAACTGCGCTTGCACCGATTCACACTGCAAAACAAAGTAGCAGTTACAGTATATAGCATGTGCAAACAGTCGAGGTATCCAACTATTACAAATCTTCCTGCCATGCCCAAATTTTGAAGTCAAACACCTCCGATTGAGAATGGGAGTTTCCAGGATGAAAAATCAGGTTGCAACACAGTTCAACCACTCCAAACTCCAGCTAATGCATAGCTGTACACTCATCTTTCCAATCCCTACTAAAGACCTTGAAGATTCAAAGTTGAACCACCCTAAACTCAGCTATGACAGCACCCCATACATGTGCATGAGAGCAGAAAACATAAAAACAGCTTAGAAGATTTAAGGAAATGGGAAACATAAATAGATATGAGCAACTATCAAGATTTATGTAAGACAATTACCGTTTATACAAAATAAGGAATATTTATGAATCATATGAACAGTCATGGCACTACGTTCTACATGATAAGAAACAGCTACTCTTGGCTTATGTTGACACATGCTAAAACCTCTCGTCCTATGACTTTGGTTTACCATATTCTCAGTTTCCATACAGTCCATCACAGATGCTCTAGGCATTTAGAGCTGTGCCTTAAAAAAAAACAGTCAAATGTTCAACAGAGCAGAAGTAAACTTACATCTTGGAAGATAAAGTAGTCATGCAAGTTTGAACCAAGGGCTCAATATTATTAACTCCAAAGTCAAACTTCTGTGCAATCTTCTCCAAATGTTCAACAGCAATTCTAGAAGCTGTCTCGTAACCCTCAGCAACGCGAATGGGATGAATCCCACGCTCCAACAGCTTCTGAGCCTGCTCTAAAAGAGCACCAGCCAAAACAACAACACCAGTAGTCCCATCCCCTATTTCATAATCCTGACTCCGCGAAAGCTCAACCAACAGTTTTGCAATCTGATTGTCCACATCCATTTGCTCCAATATCGTAGCACCATCATTTGCTATTCAAAACATTTCAGAGATCCATATCCATAAGTAGTAGATCACAAACCCTAAAACCCTAATCAAACTAGATTTGAACTTTAAAAACCCTATATCAGTAGCGAAATACATTAAAGAGAGTGAAGAGTACTGACTGATGGTGACATCGCCGTCGGGGCTCTGGAGCATTTTGTCCATGCCTTTGGGACCGAGGGAGGTTCGAAGAATGCGAGAGACCGCCATACCAGAAGCAATGTTGGCCTTTTGAGCATCGAGCCCTCTCAATCGAACCTTCTGGTCTTGTTCTTTTATGATTACGAAGGGTCTCCCGAATTCATCGAACGCTAACGCCATCTCTCAATTCCAGATTA